>Ga0115568_10000506_pt1 | contig 29119 bp, 23 predicted proteins | sample COGITO_mtgs_1204_FD_87296 | JGI IMG/M metagenome (GOLD analysis project Ga0115568, IMG submission 87296) | Pelagic marine microbial communities from North Sea - COGITO_mtgs_120426 | ecosystem: Environmental > Aquatic > Marine > Epipelagic | place: Germany:Helgoland, sampling site Kabeltonne...
TAAATATTAGATATGTGTAAATATAAAAAAACAGGGCATCTTTCAATGCCCTGTAATAAACTAATTCAAAAATTTATTTTACCAATCTGGGTTTTGAGTTAATTTCCCACCACTTCCATCAATTGCTGAAATTGGAATTGGCCAATTATTGTGTTTACTGCTCCATGTTCCTGCTTCTGAACCAAATTGCGGGTTCGCACGAGATTCATTTTCAACATATGTATTCATTCTTGCAGCGGTATTTCCCCATCTTACGATGTCAAAATATCTATGTCCTTCCATTCCCATTTCTAAACGACGCTCAAAACGTACTGCTTTTCTAGCAGCTTCTTGTGTTGAAAAATCAGAAGAAACATAAGGCTCTATTACATAATTTGCCGCATTTCCTCCTCCTGGCGCTTGTACATAGTTCGAGGATTTAGCTCTATTTCTTACTATATTTACGTTTGAAAGTGCAGTACTTAAATCTCCTGTTTCAAGAGCAGCCTCTGCATGCATTAACAATACATCTGCAAAACGCATAACGTGATAGTTAACACCAGAGTTTTGTTCACCCCAACCACCTGTTGACATATTGTCTGTTTCACCGTTCCAATACGTGTTTTTCTTAGGTAAATAAGCACCTGAAATATCAGAAGGCTCATTTCTTAACCAATCTGCACCAGGACTTACGCCATAACCGTTATAATCGATACCTCTTCGAGCTATTGTATAATCAACTCTTGGATCTAATGGCCCCGCGTATGGTGTAAATGGATCTGCTGAAGGAATCCCTAAATCACTAGTTACGTCAGAATCCGCGTAAGTGTCTAATTCTGGCAAACCAGCTGCAGTAGTTTTATAGGCGTTCAATAAATCTTGAGATGGCATATAGAATCCACAACAAGACGCATAAGGACCACCGTTAATGAAATTTAAAGCACCTCTTAGGTTTGTATTTGATCCGGTAGCATCTTTAGTAAATTGGATAGCGAACATTGTTTCACTACTATTTTCACCAGCTAATCTAAAGTTGTCTACAAAATCTGCCATTAAAGAATAAGGTCCATTGTTAACAACATCTGCTAGTAATGGCAGCGCTGCATTCCAATCAGATTGGTACAAATGTGTTTTTCCTAAAAATGCTTTCGCAACCCAAGAATTTGGTCTACCTATTACATCTTGGCTATTTGGCAAGTTGTCTGCAGCATATTTAAAATCTGCTTCTATTTTATCCCATGGCGCACTCAGGTTTGGTTGGTTAAACTCTTGAGCGGCATACATTTCTTCGTCAATAAAAGGAATGTACTTATATATTTTCGTCAATTCAAAGTAAAAATGACCTCTTAAAAAACGTGCTTCTGCCAATTGAGCACTAAAATCTCCTTCAGGAATTGAATTAATCAATGCGATTACTGCATTTGCTCTTTGAGCACCCGCCCAAACTGCAGACCATTTTCCTAAGAAATATGAACTACCCGTAGACCAATTTAAAGTTTCTACGTTGTATAATTCTGGTTGATCACCATCCGTACTTCCCTTGTGGGCGTCATCAGACAATGTATCAAAAATCCAGTTAGAAGGGCCTTGTGCCCATCCTTCACCTACAGAGTTTAATCGAACACCATCTAGCGCAGAATAGGCACCTGTAAGCATTAAATTAACTCCTGTTTCATTTTGCAATGCCACATCACTTAAAGCACCAACAGCTGGTGATTCTGTAAAGTCATCGCTACACGCCAGTACCAATGCTAGCGCACTAAAATAAATAAATATTTTTTTCATTTTTTTTTAAAATTTAAAATTAACACCCATTGTAAAAATCTTAGAATTTGGGTAAATTCTGTTATCAACACCTAAACTTAAATTATTTTGTGAGATGATTTCAGGATCAAACCCAGAATAATCTGTAATAGTAAATAAATTAGTTGCTTGCACATAGAAGCGTGCAGAGCTTATGTTCATTTTTTTAGTGATATCTTCTGACAACGAATATCCGATCTGAATATTTTTTAATCTAAAGAAAGAACCATCTTCTACATAATATGAATTTGGATCACCTTCGTTATTTGTAATTGAAGTTGATAATGCTGGTACATTAGTGTTTGTATTACTTGGTGTCCAAGCGTCCAATACTCTTGTGCTTCTATTTCCATTTACGAAAGCAGGAAAATCTGTATAAAACTTATTAAAGTTATAAATATCGTTTCCTTGAGAACCTGTAAAGAATAACTGAGCATCAAAACCTTTGTAAGCTCCTGATAAGTTAAGACCATAGGTGAAATCTGCATGCGGAGAACCAATATTTGTTCTGTCATCATCATCTACAGTTCCATCACCATTTACATCTTCATAAACAAATCTACCTGTATCAGACAATCCAATTACTTTACGACCGTAGAAATAAGACATCTCTTCTCCTTCTTCTGTTCTTGTAGGTTGTTGCCCTCTTAATTCATTTGTTCTACCTCCAACTGGAGCGCCCCCAATCAATTTAACCACTTCATTCTTATAGCGTGATAAGTTTAAACTTGCGCCATAAGAGAAACCTGAATCGGTAGTATCATTCCATCCTAGGCCTAAATCAAATCCTGTGTTTTGTATGTCACCTAAATTTACATAAGGAGCAGATGCATCAATTGCAGTTGTGCTAATTAACCCAAAATCTTGAGAAATCAAATCTTTAGTTTTAATTTGATACCCTTCTAGAGACATATTTAATCTACTATCCAACATCGCTAGTTCAACACCAAAGTTTAAGGATTCACTTGTCTCCCATCTTAAATTTGGGTTTCCAATTGCTGATATAATTGCTCCTGAACTTAAATTAGCTCCATCAAAGTAATAATCGGCTTGTGAGTTATTTAAGCTTGAGATGTTTATTGTTGGATTGTTAACTGGTAATGTTTGATTACCTAATTGCCCCCATGATCCTTTTAACTTTAATCTGTTAACAAAACCATCAGCATTAAAGAAATCTTCTTTACTCATGATCCATCCTCCACTAAAAGAAGGGAATGTTGCACTTTTATTGTCACCTAAAAAACGAGAAGAAGTATCGTTTCTTAATGTTACAGTTGCAAAGTATTTATCTCTAAAAGAGTAGTTTACAGTTGCGAAAACAGATGCTAATGAATTAGAATTATCGTAAGCATAATCCACTTTTGGTGGCACAGCACCATTGTTTAATAAATAAAAGTCAGGTGTTTCGAATAAGAAATCTGAAACAGTAACCCCTTTTCCTTTATCAGAATTTTTCAATGCTTCATAACCTACTAAGGCATTAATACTGTGTTCTTTATATGTTTTGTTGTAAGACAATACATTTGACCAAATCCAATTAGAAGCCGTTTGGTCTTGCTCATTTAAATTATTGATACCAATTGGCTCTCCATGTTCAGGATCTAAAGATGTAAAACGTCTTGAATCAAAAGTATTAAATCCACCACCTAAAGTTGTTTTAAATGATAGGTTTTCTAAAATTTCCCAATTTAAATAAACATCTCCGAAAGCAGCATATCTCTTCGCATAATCATCACGAGTTCTGTAATTTTGAGCTACAGGGTTACGAGTGTTTCCAATACCTGGGGCTCTACTTCCTGCAAAAAGACCTTCGTCATCGTATACAGGTAATAAAGGAGTCATTCTCAACGCCATTTCCCAAGCTTCGCTGTTACCACTTTGCGTGTTTGTAAATGAAACATTCATATGTTCACCAATAGTAATTTTATCACCTATTTTGAATTCTGAATTTAATCTTGTACTTAATCTTTCAAAACCAGTATAAGCTGCAACACCATCTCTAGTTAAATATCCAAGTGACATGAAATATTTTCCAGTTTCATTTCCGTTAGATAATGACAATGCGATGTTGTTAGTTAAAGCACTTGAAGTCATTGCATCAATCCAATCTGTTCCTCCAGGAGTAACAGTAGCATTTTTTTCACCTTCTCCCCAAAGAGTGATAGGCTTGTATGATTTAACTCTATTATATTTTACAATAGATGAAGGCACTGTAAATGTACCATCTCCGTATTGAGGGTGACTTGGGCTTACTCCGTCATTTACTTGACTTTGAAACAACATTTGTGCATGTTGTTCTGGGTTTAGCATGTCTACTGTATTTGCAATTTGTGAAAATCCAGTATACATATCTAAAGTTACCGTAGGTTTACTTTGGTTGTATCCACCGCCTTTCGTTGTAATAATAACAACACCATTTGCAGCTCTTGCTCCATAAATTGCAGCAGCACCATCTTTAAGAACATTCATCTGATCGATATCAGAAGGGTTCAGGTTGTTTAATGCATTTGGATCATCTGTTTGAACTCCATCTATAATAAACAATGGGTTGGTATTATTTGTTGTACCGAAACCACGAATATTAATTTTTGGGGCTGCACCAGGAGTGTTGTCACTTAGAACTGTAACCCCAGTAGATCTTCCTTGAAGTGCTTCAGCAGCAGTAACTACTGGCGCTTTTAAGGCCTCATCCATATCTATAGAAGCAACAGAACCTGTTAAATCTCCTCTTGTTTGAGAAGAGTACCCCATCACGATCACTTCATCTAAAGATGTAGCATCCTCTAATAAAACAACATCTATCTTAGAATTGTCTCCAACAACAATTGTTTGAGAAATCATACCTAAATAAGAAAAGACTAACTCATTACTTGCTGAAACATCAGAAATTGAATAGTTACCATCAAAATCTGTATCTACACCTATAACTGTCCCTTTAACTAAAATGGACACTCCGGGTAAAGGGTTCCCTGAAGAATCTTTTACCTCTCCGGTAATTTTCTTGTTTTGCGAAAAAACATTTTGCATGCATAAAAGCAGGCATGCAATAATTGTGACTTTAAATTTGTTCATCATTCATATTAATTGGTTAATTAAAAAAAAATTGTTTTGCAATGTGTCCGACGTCTAAAGACTTTACTAAAAATTATTAAAAATCAATGATAATAGTGCGACCATAATTAGCACTATTATTATTTCAAAAAATAATTTTTTGGTAAAGTCTTTTTGTTTCATATCCATTATTGTACTCTCCAAATATATTAGAATACATCTTTCTTTTTTGACACAGAAAATACAGAGTTTAAAACTATTGTGGCTAATTAACATAAAATTAACACGGATGCTACATTTAGTTCATGTTATGCATCAATAGTTTCATTTTGTCTATTTGCTTGATTATGATTGTTTTAAGACAAGTGGTGTGGTGTTGTTTGATTTTAGTGATAAATACGGTCTGAAAACAATAGCTTTTTAGGATTTTAAGATAGCTTCTTTTTTTACTTCTAGTTCTGATGGTAAAACACCAAAATGTGCTTTAAAGCATTTTGAAAAGTATGAAGGTGAAGAAAAGCCAACACTAAAACATGCTTCGCTTATGTTCGCGTTTCCAGAATCTAAAATTTGTTTAGCTCTTTCTAATCTTATTTTTCTAATAAATTCATTTACTGTTTGACCAGTTAATGTTTTAATTTTTCTGTACAATTGACTTCTACTTAATTTTAATTGTGATGCCAATTCCTCTACACTTAAATTAGAGTCAGAAATATTCTCATTTATATAGTCTAAAAGCTGTTGTATAAAATCTTTATCAATCGAACTAGAATTAATTTTTTCATCTGCACCGCTTATTGCACCAAAATATTTATCGAAAATTAGTTGTCTACTTGTTATTAATTGGGATAAACGAAGCTTTAATAGTTTTAAATCGAATGGCTTTACCATGTAGGCATCTGCGCCATTTTCTATACCTTCTATTCTATTTTTAATGGTGGTTCTTGCTGTCAACATTAATAAAGGAATATGACTTGTAGATGCATCATTTTTTATAGTTTTACAAAATTCAAAACCGTCCATTTCTGGCATTACAACATCTGTGATTATTGCATCTGGTAATACTTCTTTTGCAACTTTAATTCCTTCTTTACCATTACTGGCAATAAATACCTTGTACTCAATAGTTAATTCATTTTTTAGGTAATTTATCAGTTCTATATTATCTTCAACAATTAAAACTGTTTTTGTTTTAGCTAAAGCAGTTTGTTCTGGTTGTGCTGTTTCTTGTAAAGATTGAATTGACAAGAAATTTTCTTTTACTTGCTCTTTTTTATCTTGGTTATAAATGATTTGATCTTCTCTGTAATGTTCTTTACCAATTGGTAAAAGAATTTTAAATGTAGTCCCAGATCCTAACTTGCTTTCCACTTTAATTTCTCCTTTATGCAAGTACACAAAACTTTTTACTACTTCTAAACCTATACCTGTACCTCCTATATATGATTTGTTTTGATCTTCTACTTGATAAAATCGTTCGAATATTTTTTCTACTTCTTTTTCATTTAATCCTGCCCCTGTATCCGAAATTAGTATTTCTACTGCTTTTACAGGTTTCTCTTTATTAACTAATGGTAAATGATGAAGTTTATCATTAGAAAATAATTCTACATTTATAGCTCCTCCTTTTGGAGTAGCTTTAATTGCATTAGATAAAAGATTGAATATTATTTTTTCTATCATTTTTTCATCTGCCCAAACACCGAGATCTGGCACATCAGAATCTACACTTAATAGAATGTTTTTATTATTAGCTTCTTCTTCAAAATAACTTGTTAGATTTTTAGTAAAACTGATTAAATTAATTTTACTAGCTCTTACATTCATTTTATTATGTTCTAGTTTTCTAATATCCATTAACTCATTAATTAATCGATACAATCTGTCTGTATTTTTATAAATTATAGCGTGTTTGTTTTTTACACTTTGCGGTAGATTTAATTCTTTATTACTAATTATATCTTTAATAGGATTGATAATTAAAGTTAAAGGCGTTCTAAATTCGTGAGAGATATTCGTGAAAAATTGAAGTTTCTTTTTGTTTAAATCATCATCTTGAGCTTGAAGTAAGCGCTGATTGTTTAATTCTTCTTTCTCTTTTAAGCGTTTTTGGGTTAAGAAATTTAATAAAAAAATACAGAAAAGAAAAGCAGTAATATAGCATAGTATTGCTGACTTAGTTTTCCACCAAGGAGGAAGAATCGTTATTTTTAATTCTAAAGGAACCTCATTCCAAATGTTATCATTATTCGATGCTTTTAATTTAAATACATAATTTCCTTGATCTAAGTTTGTGTATGTAGCACTTCTTTTTTGACCGACGTAGTTCCATGAAGATTCATATCCCTCTAAATAATACGCGTAGTTATTTTTTTCTGATCGTGTATAATTTAAACCTGTAAACTCAATTGTAAAAACAGATTGTTTGTGTGATAACTCAATACTATTTGTTTCTGAAATTACTTTTTTTAATGGGGAGTTTTCTTCCTTTGGTGTAACGGATTTATTAAATAGTTTAAAATCGGTTAAATGCAATGATGGTAGACTTGAATTAGTATTTATATCCTTTGGATTGAAATAATCTAATCCTTTATAATTACCAAAATATAAAGTTCCTTTTTCATCTTTAAATACGGCTTCAAAGTTAAAATCATTAGATAATAAACCATCATTAGAGTTGAAATTGGTGAACTTTTTATCTTCTACGTTTATTTTTGTTAGCCCGGAATTACCACTAACCCAAATATTTTTATCATTGTCTTCTATTATTGCTGAAATATTTTCTTCTTCTAAGCCAACAGATTTATTATACCAAGTAAAAGAATCTTTTTCTTTATTATACATACAAAGACCAGCGCCCCTTGTTCCAATCCAAATATTCTTATCAGAAGATTCATAGATTGAGAGAATATGATTTACATCGGATAAGTTACCGTATTCTTTTTGCATTCTTTTGGCTAAAGAGGTAATGTCAAATTTGTTATCACCTAAATCTTCTATTTTAAACAAACCATCTGCAGTACCAACCCAGACAACATCATCAGAAGAAACCGACACACACATTATCTTATTACCTAAATATTTATATTTAAGAAATTCTTTTGAATTGTATTTTGTAAATTCGTTTGTCGATAAATTGTAGGAGTTTAAACCATCAGAGTAAGACGCAATCCAAACGTTACCTTTAGAATCTTCTGAGAAACTTCTAAAAGCATTAGAGTTAATTGTCTCTGGCCTGTTTGTTCTATTAAAGTTGATAAATTTCTTAGCACCTTTCTTGAGGAGAAAGATACCTTCATCCCAACTTCCTGCCCATAAATTGTCTTGAGAATCTAAGAACAGACTTACTATATAGTCAGATTTAAGACCCGAATAAGCGGTATTACTTTTTTTATTTATGTGTGTAAATTTTCCGGTTACAGGATTGTAAACATCAATACCTCCGCCATCCGTAGACATCCATATATTTCCAGATTTATCTTTGAGAACAGATGTTACGGAAGGAATAGTGAGTGAATTATTTTTATTGCTTAAACTTTTTAGATCTTTAAATTTATCAAAAAGTTGATCACTAACAGCAATTCCGCTATTAAAATATCCCATCCAAATTCTATCATTTTTATCTATAAAAAGTTCCCAAATTGAATTATGTAGGATGCTATTTTCGTCGGTTTTATTTGATACATAGTGTTTAACTAAAGTACCATTTTCTTTGAGATGAAAAAGCCCATCATTTTCTGTAGCAATCATCAACGTATTATCAGATAATTGAATGATCTTCATTATCTTTTTTGATGTATAATCAAATTTATCTAAACGAATAATATTATTGTTTCGATCATTTGTTAGCGCACATTTATAAACCCCTTCACCTCCGTAAAATCCAATCCATAAATTATCATTGTTATCTATAAATAAATTTTCTATTGCAGTGTTTATTGATTTATCTGTATCTGTAAATAATCTTGTATGAATTAATTTATTGTTTATGAAGTCGACTTCTTTTAAACCAAGATTTGTACCTAGAAAAGTTTTACCCTGTTTTGTGTTTTTTATACTGTGTATTGTGAGATCCTGTTGGGTATTGTTTAAAACTTTAACAACTTCAAAAGTAGATGTGTTTAATTTAAATAACCCTGTGTTATCAGTTCCAACTAGTAAATTCCCTGATGTATCTTCTTCGAGATCTAAAATATTTTCTTTGTACTTACTTTTTAATGATATCCTTTTAAATTGATCTAAATCTTTGTCATATAGGTTTAAGCCATTTTCTGTACCAAACCAAAGTCTTTTTTGGCTATCAACAAATGCGCATTGAACAAGATTACTACTTAAAGAAGTGTTGTCTTCTAAATCATTTTTATAGGCGTAGTAATCTATACCATCAAATTTGTAAATACCAGTTCCAGTAGTTCCAATCCATATAAACCCAAAATTATCTTGCACTATAGAAGAAACACCAACTTTAGGTATGCCTTCTTTAATATTTATAAAACTATGCCCTGTAAAAGACTCTTGTGCATAATTATTTATGCATAAAAATAGTAATGTAAACGCAAATAGTTTTTTCATAAAAATTTTTTTTTAACGCATTGTAATATTACATTTTTAACTTAACTATACCAAATAGATTTCGTCTCTTTAATAGTTTTTAATTTACATTATGCAATGATTTTATTTGAAACTATTAAATAAAATTAGGTGCAGAACTATTCGAAAAACTTTTTTTCAATTAACAATATCATTCCAATATTTAAAGATAGTTTTCAATACTAAAAATTACTATCATAGAATGAGCATCGAATAGAATAAATGTTGCTTTTAGCGAAAAAAATGTTCTAAATTAATTAGAAAGGTATTAATTGTTTATTGTGGTTATTGCCATTACTTGTAAAAAAATATGTTGAAACGCGAGACCTTTTGGGGAAGTGCTAAAATATTAGGCAAATTTAATAGACTTCGAAGGGTTTATTTTTGTAATGATAAATGAAGGGATAATCAGCATTAAAAATGACATAATTAATGTACCAATATTTAATAATAAAATGTATGTAAATGAAATGTGAACAGGCATAGTTGTTACATAGTAGGTTTCTGGGTTTAACGTAATTACTTTAAAATAATACTGAATAAAAATAATAGACAAACCAATGATGTTTCCCCAGAAAAGCCCCTTTAAAATTAGGTAAGAAGCGTTGTATAAAAATATTTTTCGAATACTTGTATTTGTGCTTCCTAAGGCTTTTAAAATACCAATCATTTGCACACGTTCTAGAATTAAAACCAATAAAGCAGTGATCATATTAATACCTGCAACTAGAATCATTAGGATTATGATAAACCAAACATTGTTGTCAAAAAGTTGAATCCACTCAAATACAGTTGGGTAACTATCTATGATAGTTTTACTGTTTAAAGTTGCGCCAATATTACTATAAATTTCTTCCCCTTTTTCTTGGATATTATTAAAGTCATCTAAAATAATTTCGAAACCACCAATTTCGTTTTCTTTCCATTTATTGAGGTTTTGAACTTCCCTAAGGTCGCCGATCATCATGTTTTTGTCAAATTCTGCAAACCCAGAATTGTAAACCCCTACAACGGTATATTTTTTATTTGATGTTAATTTACTATTGGCAGTTTTTACGAAAGTAGCTAAGATTGTATCATTCAATTTTAATTGCAAACGATTTACAATTGTTTGCGATAATAAAACTTCTTTCGTTCTTGGAAGATTTAAATTAGGAGTTCTCCCTTCAACCATATATTCGTTAAAAAAAGTCCAATCATAATCATTAGAAACACCTTTAAATATGATGCCTTCAAAATCAGTTTTGGTTCTTAAAATTCCAAATTTATTTCCAAAAACTTGAATGTTTTTAATTCCATCTACATTTTTAAATTTCGGATAAAAATCTTGGTTTTTTATTATGGGAACTGTAGAAATATCAGAATTATTTGCATCGTAATTGATAATTTGCACATGACCTTTAAAGCCAGCCATTTTATCACGAATTTTATACTGTAATCCTGCGCCTGTTGCCAAAGCAATAAGCATAATAATGATTCCCAGTGAAATTGCAGTAATTGCTATTTTTATTATTGGTGACGAAATGCTATTTTTATACTTTTTGCCAGCAATAATGCGTTTTGCAATAAATAACTCGTAATTCAAATTGATGATTGATTTTATACCTTTCAAAAGTACATATTTATTCTTATTTCTAATGCTGAATTTTCAGCTGATTTCTTGCGCTCAAAGCTCGGGTTTAAAAGTTAAAAAAAGGAATATAAAAAAGGAGAAATCTGAAAGCTTAAAAATTAAAACCGCAGCAGATAGAACCAACTTGTATTTAAAATTATTAAAAGGTAAAAATGTGGCTGTTGTTGCAAATCAAACTTCAGTTATTTCTAAAAGATTTAATTCAGAATCATATGGTATCGATATTCCTTCAAGACAGGTTGTTGAAGGGGTAACACTTTCAAAAATTAAATATGTTCATTTAGTAGATAGTTTACTTTCGTTAAATATAAACGTAAAAAAAGTATTTGCACCAGAGCATGGGTTTAGGGGAAAAGCCGACGCTGCTGAAATTGTAAAAGATGGTTTTGATACTAAAACAGGTTTAAAAATTGTTTCCTTGTACGGAAAAAGTAAGAAACCTTCAGCCAAAGAATTAGAAGGAATTGATGTTTTAGTTTTTGATATACAAGATGTGGGAGTTCGTTTTTATACTTATATTTCTTCGTTACATTATGTAATGGAGGCGTGTGCAGAAGCAGGTATAAAAGTAATTGTTTTAGATAGACCCAACCCCAATGGACATTATGTTGATGGGCCGGTTTTAGAAATGGAACATACATCTTTTGTAGGTAAACATCCTGTTCCAGTAGTTTATGGAATGACAATTGGCGAATATGGCAAAATGATAAATGGTGAAAAATGGCTTAAAAATGGTATTCAGTGTGATTTAAAAGTGATTCCTTTAGCTAATTATACGCATAATTCTGAATATAGTTTAACGACAAGACCTTCACCTAATTTACCAAATGATAAAAGTATAAACTTGTATCCAAGTTTAGGTTTTTTTGAGGGAACAATAATTAATGCAGGCAGAGGAACTGAATTTCAATTTCAAAGATATGGAGCATCTTTTTTTCCTAAAAACAACTTTAGCTATACTCCAAAACCAAATTTTGGTTCTAAATATCCAAAAGAAAAAGGAAAAATATGTTATGGAGTAGATTTGAGTAGTACTAAAAAATTAAGTGCTGTAAATTTAGAATGGTTGATTGATGCTTATAAAAAAACGCCAAAAACAGAAAGTTTTTTTGGTAATACTTTCACGATTCATGCAGGAACAAAAAGACTACAACAACAATTGGAGCATGATCTGTCTGCAAAAAAAATCAGAGAATCTTGGAAGAAAGGTTTGGCAAAATTTAAAAAGGTCAGGAAAAGATATTTGATATATGATTAGAATATTCAAAAACTTAAATACGTTAAGAGCTATTCCCTTGGGTAAATCTGTTAATTGCAGGAGACGGTGTAATTGTTATTTTTATTAGGAGCAATAGGAAGCTAAACTTATTGTTTAGAAAACAAAAAATTATATTTCTTCTAAACCAGTAGGTTTTTTATATTCTTGAAAAGGCTGTTTCAACAACTCTTTTAATGAAGAATTTTTGACTTCATCAGGAAAAGTATCCACTCCGTAGATGATTTTTTCTCTATCCATTTCCATGTAGGTTCCTAAAATCCTATCCCAGATAGAAAATATATTTCCATAATTTGAATCTGTATACGGCAACTTATAATGATGATGTATTTTATGCATGTCTGGAGATACAATAAAGTAACTTATCAATTTATCCACCTTTGGTGATATTTTTATATTTGCGTGTGTAAATTGTGTAAATATTAAAGACATAGATTGATATATCATTACAATTGCAATGGGAGTTCCAACCAAAAAAACACCTAATAATGTAAAAGAAAAACGTATTATACTTTCTAATGGATGATGTCTGTTTGCGGTAGTTGTATCTACTTTATGATCTGAATGATGTACTAAATGAATCTTCCATAAAACTGCGATTTTGTGCTCTGTAAAGTGTGCCAAATAAGCACCAAAAAAATCTAAAAACAAAACACCTAAAACAACATAGATCCACAGTGGTGTTTTTGGTATCCAATTAATCAAACCAAAATTATTAGTTTGAACCCAATCTGCAGCTCGTAGTAACAAAAAAGCCAATGTAAAATTGATGAGTATGGTTGTAAATGTGAAAAAAAGGTTAGGAAAAGCGTGTTTCCATTTTTTGTAATCGAATTTAAATAAAGGAATTGTACCTTCTAAAAGCCAAAAAAATGTAATTCCACCCACTAAAATTAAACTTCTATGTGCGGAAGGAATTGTTTCAAAATAATTAAAGATAGTTTCCAAATTGATTTTTATTTTTATCTAAAATAGTAAAAATTGGATAACTATTAAATTAGGAGGTGTTTTCGAGTTTTATAAGTATTAAAAATTGTAATTTCGAGAACTAGAAATAAGTTATCTAAATTAACTCTAGAATAGGATGTACAAATCGATTATAAGACCAATTTTATTTTTATTCGACCCTGAAAAAGTCCATTACTTTACTTTTTCTTTAATCAAAACACTTTGTAAAATTCCTTTTGTTTCTTTTATTTTTAGAAGTTTATATGTGGTTGATGACAAACGTTTAGAAAGAACCTTATTTGGTATTACCTTTAAAAGTCCTGTTGGCTTAGCAGCGGGTTTTGATAAGAATGCTGTGTTATATAAAGAATTATCAAATTTTGGTTTTGGTTTTATTGAAATAGGAACTGTAACGCCAAAAGGACAGGTTGGTAATCCTAAAAAAAGATTGTTTAGATTAAAAGACGATCAGGGAATTATTAATAGAATGGGTTTTAATAATGACGGGGTGGAGGCTGCTATAAAAAATTTAAAAAATAACAATGGTCAGGTTATTATTGGCGGAAATATTGGTAAAAACACAGAAACGAAGCCAGAAAATTATACAGAAGATTATTGTGAAGTTTTTAAAGCTTTGCATCCTTATGTAGATTATTTTGTACTGAATGTGAGTTGCCCTAATGTTGGTAGCCATGCAAAACTGAATGATAAGGATTACTTAATAGAGTTAATTTCTGCCTGTAAATTGTTGAATTCTGAAGAAAAAAAACAAAAACCAATCTTATTAAAAATTGCGCCAGATTTAAATAATATTCAATTGGATGAAATAATAGACTTGGTAAATGAAACAAAAATTGATGGCGTAATAGCTTCTAATACATCTACAAACAGAGAAAATCTTAAAGTTTCTAAAGAGCGTTTAGAAGAGATCGGAAATGGTGGTGTAAGTGGACAACCTTTAAAAAATCAAAGTACAGCAGTTATTAAATATTTAGCAGATACCTCTAATAAATCTTTTCCGATAGTTGGAGTAGGAGGAATTCATTCTGAAAAAGACGCGTTAGATAAACTGAATGCAGGGGCAGATTTAGTTCAGTTGTACACAGGTTTTATTTACGAGGGGCCTAGTTTGGTAAAACGTATCAATAAAGCGATATTACAATAGGCTTAATGCCCACCAAATTATATTTATTTTGCTAAATATTTTATTTTGCTAAATGATAGAAATTATCATCTCTTTTGCAATAGCAACCTCTATCTTGTCAATTTCACCAGGACCGGATAATATTTTTGTACTTACACAAAGTATTGTTAATGGAACAAAATATGGTTTAGCAACCGTTTTTGGATTAATGACTGGTTGTCTGGTTCATACAACATTAATCGCTTTTGGTATTTCTGCAATTATCAAAGAAAATGAAAATCTTTTTTTTGTAATTAAAATTATAGGAGCAAGTTATTTAATTTTTTTAGCATATAAAGTTTATAAAGGTGGTTCTGAAATAGTTTTATCTAACGATACTATTAAAAAAGAATCAGTATTAAAATTGTTTAGAAAAGGATTTATTATGAATGTATTAAACCCAAAAGTAGCTTTATTTTTTTTAGCATTTTTCCCTCAATTTTTATACTCTAAAACCATTTCTACAATAATTCAATTTTATACGTTAGGAGGGGTTTTTATTTTAGTTTCATTTATTATTTTTGGCATTATAGCTGTTTTAGCAGGTAGTATTTCTAATTATTTAAAACGCCATTCTAAAGTAGGTTTTTACTTAAAATGGGGGCAAATAATTGTATTCGTTTTTATTGCAATTATGATTTTATTTTAATTTTGAGCCATTTTTGCAGTGTGTTACAAAACTTTCTTGTAACAAAACACATATTAATACGTCATATCTATGTAACCAATTAAATTTATTAATGAGTTTTTTTAGAGTATTATTTGCAATTATTTTTCCACCACTTTCTGTAATTGACAAGGGATGTGGTTCTTTCTTTATTATCTTTTTACTTACACTTTGTGGATGGATTCCTGGAGTAATTGGTGCATTGGTAATTTTAAATAATCCTAAAAATTAAGTAGTTGTCATTTGACGAATTTACGCTATTGATTTGTGTCCCAGACTTGCTAGACTTGTTATTTGTAATTTTATCAATTTGTGTTTCTCTTGGAATGGCAGTTTAAATAAATATATTGAAAACCGCAGAGTATTTCGTTTTATTGATGAAGAGAATTGGTTAAAAATAAGATCTAACGAACTTGCTCCCCATTTTTAATATTTTTATTAGTTTTTAATAAAACAACGTTACCATCAATATTATATACTCCGATAACCAAAACTTCGCTCATGAAATTCGCTATTTGTCTGGGTTTAAAATTGATAATAGCTGAAATTTGTTTATTCATTAAATCTTTCTTAGAATACAAATCTGTTATTTGAGCACTCGATTTTCTAATTCCTAAATCTCCAAAATCAATTTTTAATTGATAAGCAGGTTTTCTGGCCTTTGGGAAATCCTTGACTTCAATTATTGTTCCTATTCGAATATCAACTTTTAGAAAGTCCTCGTAAGTTATTTCATCTTTCATCGGTTATTTTATCTTTTTTAATTTTTGAATAACCCATAAGGGTCCTATCAATAAAAATTCTAAATCTTTTAAAAATGATGGCTTTTTTCCTTCTATTTTATGTCCGTAAAACTGGCCTGCCCAAGCTAGAACAAAAATAGAAATTGAAGTGTACAATAAGTTTATCATATTTCCCAACAAAAAATTAGCAAGGATGCTGATTGAAATAATAAATAGCATTTCAATTAAATACCAAAATCCTAATCGGAGATAAAAAATTGAAATACCAAGAGCAACAATTACTGCCCAATTTTCTAATAATGGATTGGATAAATTTATGATATTTTCTAGAGGTGTTGCGGGAATACTCATGAGCAAACCAATAATGCTAAAAAAGATTGAAGGAACACAAATATAATGCAGAGCTTGGTTTGTTTCATTTTGATGGCTTTCAGCATATTCATCAAAATATTCTTTAGCATTTTTCATTTGTTTAAATTTGAAATATTTAAAGATAAGTGTTTTCTTACAAAATAAATTTTCCATAAAACTACTAAAAGTGTTCGTTTTTTTGGTAAAAAACGGCATTTGTTTTAAAAATCTGAAACGCATCGATAATACTATCTTCAGAAATATAATTTTTAATTACCATTTGCATTTAATAGACATCGTATTTTTAAACAAGTTAATTGCTTGTTTTTTAGGTTTGTAAAGTGGTTTTTGTTAGTTGGGGATAATAAAACTTAATGCTTTTTTAGTTCGTAGAATACAATAAAATGTTAATTTTGGTAGCTGATTATAATTAAATAAGAAAATGGCAAATACATTATTTGACAAAGTATGGGATTCACATGTAGTTCGCAAAGTTAAAGACGGGCCGGATGTGTTTTTCATAGACCGTCACTTTATTCACGAAGTTACAAGTCCTGTAGCATTTTTAGGATTAGAAAATAGAGGAAATAGTGTTGTGTATCCGTCACGCACATTCGCAACTGCAGATCATAACACACCAACAATAAATCAACATTTACCTGTAGAAGATCCGTTATCTTCAAATCAGTTAGATGCTTTAGAAAAAAATGCTGCCAAACACGGTATTTCACACTGGGGTTTGGGAGATGTAAATAATGGAATTGTTCACGTTGTTGGTCCGGAAAACGGAATTACATTACCTGGTGCAACAATTGTTTGTGGGGATTCTCATACATCAACACATGGTGCTTTTGGGGCAATTGCTTTTGGTATTGGTACTTCTGAAGTAGAAATGGTATTGTCTACGCAATGTATTATGCAACCAAAACCTAAAAAGATGCGTATTAACGTAACTGGTAAATTAGGTCTAGGTGTAACTGCTAAAGATGTTGCTTTGTACATTATAGCAAAACAAACTACTTCTGGTGCAACTGGATATTTTGTAGAATATGCGGGAAATGTTTTTGAAGATATGTCTATGGAAGGTCGCATGACTGTGTGTAATTTATCTATTGAGATGGGGGCACGTGGAGGTATGATTGCTCCAGATAACAAAACATATGAGTATTTAAAAGGTCGTGCTCAAACTCCAAAGGGAGCAGATTGGGATAAAGCAATGAAATATTGGGAGACTTTATATACAGAAGAAGGAGCAGAATTTGATGTTGAATTTAATTACGAAGCATCAGATATTGAGCCTATGATTACTTATGGTACAAACCCAGGAATGGGAATGGGAGTAACAAATTCTATTCCAACTGCTGAAAGTTTAGATGGTGGTGTAGATACTTATAGAAAATCTGTAGGTTATATGTCTTTTAACGAAGGCGATTCTATGATTGGAAAAGAAATTGATTTTGTGTTTTTAGGTTCATGTACAAATGGACGTATAGAGGATTTTAGAGGATTTTGTTCTATCGTAAACGGAAGACAAAAAGCCCCTAATGTTACAGCATGGTTAGTTCCTGGATCTCATAAAGTAGTGGATCAAATAAAAGCAGAAGGATTAGATAAGATTATTACTGATGCAGGTTTTGTTTTAAGAGAACCCGGTTGCTCTGCTTGTTTGGCAATGAATGACGATAAAATTCCGGCAGGAAAATTATCAGTTTCAACTTCAAATAGAAACTTCGAAGGAAGACAAGGACCAGGATCTAGAACATTATTAGCATCACCTTTAGTTGCTGCTGCATCTGCAGTAGAAGGAGTTGTTACAGATCCAAGAACAATTTTAAACGCTAACGCTTAATAAAGAAAACAATGGCTTACGATAAATTTGACGTACTTACAAGTACAGCATATCCTTTACCTACAGAGAATGTAGATACAGATCAAATAATTCCTGCTCGTTTTTTAAAAGCAACTGAGCGTAAAGATTTTGATATTAACTTTTTCCGTGATTGGAGATATAATGCTGATGGAACGCCGAAAGCAGAATTTCCTTTAAATAAAGAAATTTATGCGGGTTCTAAAATATTAGTAGGAGGTAGAAACTTCGGTTCTGGTTCTTCTAGAGAGCATGCAGCCTGGTCTGTGTATGACTTTGGATTACGTTGTGTAATTTCATCCGAATTTGCAGACATATTTAAAAATAACTGTTTAAATGTTGGTGTTTTACCCGTGCAGGTTTCAGTTGAATTTGCTGACACTTTATTTGCAGCAATTATGGCCGATTCGAAATCAGAAATCAAAGTTGATTTACCAAACCAAACAGTAACGTTAGTTGCAACTGGTGAGTCTGAATCTTTTGTAATTAACACATACAAGAAAAATAATATGCTAAATGGTTTTGATGATATCGATTATTTAAAAAATATCGAAGGCGAGATTAATGATTTTGCTGAAACTAGACCATTTTAATTGAATAGAATTTCTTCGAAATTTTTCTCGAAGTTTTAGTTAAAATTTTCATTATCGTAAACAAGGTAAACAAGACTGTGCAATAATAAAAAGCCCTTTATTTTTTTAAGTTGATTTAAATGACCAAGAGAAAGATTGAAATAATGGATACGACACTTCGTGATGGAGAGCAAACATCAGGAGTGTCGTTTTCAGTTTCTGAAAAATTAACAATAGCAAAATTATTAATTGAAGAATTAAAAGTAGATCGTCTAGAAATAGCATCTGCAAGAGTTTCTGAAGGCGAATTACAAGCTGTTAAAAAAATCACTTCTTGGGCTAATGAACGTGATTTTTTAGATAAAATAGAGGTTCTAACTTTTGTTGATCAAGGAAAGTCTATCGACTGGATGATTGATGCTGGTGCGAAAGTTCAGAATTTATTAACCAAGGGGTCTTTAAATCACTTAAAACATCAACTTAAAAAAACACCACAACAACATTTTTCAGAAATCAAAGCTACTATTGATTTAGCCGCAAAGCATAATATAAAGACTAATGTCTACTTAGAAGACTGGTCTAACGGAATGCGAAATTCTAAAGAATATGTTTTTGAATATTTAGATTTTTTAGTTTCTCAAAATGTAGAGCGAGTTTTATTGCCAGACACTTTAGGGGTTTTAACTCCAAAAGAAACTGCGGAGTTTATTACTGAAGTTTGTGAGAAATATCCCACTTTTCATTTTGATTTTCATGGTCATAATGATTATGATTTAGGAGTTGCCAATGTAATGGAAGCCGTAAAATCAGGTATACACGGTTTGCATTTAACCATTAATGGAATGGGAGAACGTGCAGGAAATGCACCAATGGCAAGTGTTATTGCAGTAATTAATGATTTTCTTTCCGATGTAAAAATAACAGTAAATGAGAAAGCATTAAATAAAGTAAGTAAGTTAGTTGAAACATTTTCAGGATTTAGAATTCCGGTTAATAAACCGGTTGTGGGAGCAAACGTTTTTACACAAACAGCAGGAATTCATGCAGATGGCGATAATAAAAATAATCTCTATTTTAATGATTTAATGCCTGAACGTTTTGGAAGAAAACGTAAATATGCTTTAGGAAAAACATCGGGAAAAGCAAATATTCAAAAAAATTTACAGGATTTAGGTCTAACTTTAAATGATGATGAACTCAAGAAAGTAACCCTAAGAATAATTGAGTTAGGTGATAAAAAAGAAGTGGTTTCTCAAGAAGATTTGCCATACATTATTTCTGATGTTTTAGATAGTGATACGATTGAAAAACGTGTTGTTGTAGAAAATTATTTATTAGCACATTCAAAAGGTATGAAACCATCTACTACTTTAAGTTTAAAAGTTGAAGGTGTACAGTATGAAGGACACGCTCAAGGTGATGGGCAATTTGATGCATTTATGAATGCACTCCGTAAACTCTATAAAAGACACAGTAAAAAAGATTTACCTGCGTTAATAGATTATACAGTAAGAATACCACCAGGAAGTAATTCTGACGCATTATGTGAAACGATTATTACTTGGCAATTAGAAAAGAAAGAATTTATTACACGTGGTTTAGATTCTGATCAAACAGTATCTGCAATTAAAGCTACTGAAAAAATGTTGAATATAATATAGGTTACTATAGCCAGTTGACTTTAATCAGTTAGCTAGTTTTCGATTTAGATTTCTTTTGAGAGTCGTCTATCAGTAAGAGTGATTTTCGATTTTATGAAAAAAATGTATCGACAACATTCATAGAATATATAAAATTAAAAAAATATTATAAATTATAAGCTGTTTATAAAGCAAGCAGCCAAAAGAACAAAAGAATGAAATTAAATATCGCATTATTAGCAGGAGATGGTATTGGACCAGAAGTAATTGATCAAGCAGTAAAAGTATCTGATGCAGTTGCTAAGAAATTTAATCACGAAATTACTTGGAACCCAGCCTTAACAGGAGCAGCTGCAATTGATGCAGTTGGTGAGCCATATCCAGATGTAACACATGATATTTGTGTAGCCTCGGATGCTGTTTTATTTGGTGCAATTGGGCATCCAAAATATGATAACGATCCTTCTGCGACAGTCCGTCCAGAACAAGGTTTGTTAAAAATGCGTAAAAAATTAGGTTTATTTGCAAATGTAAGACCAACGTTTACGTTTCCATCTTTGTTAGATAAATCTCCCTTAAAAAGAGAAAGAATCGAGGGAACTGATTTAGTCTTTTTACGAGAATTAACGGGAGGTATTTACTTTGGCGAAAAAGGTAGAAGAGAAGAAGGAGAAACTGCATTTGATAATTGTGTATACACAAGAGCAGAGGTGCAGCGCATCGCTGTAAAAGGTTTTGAATTAGCAATGACGCGTAGTAAGAAATTATGCTGTGTAGATAAAGCAAACGTTTTAGAAACATCAAGATTGTGGAGAGAAACCGTTCAAGCAATGGAGAAAGATTATCCAGAAGTTACTGTTTCTTACGAATTTGTAGATGCAGTTGCTATGCGTTTAGTACAATGGCCAAATAGTTATGATGTATTAATTACTGAAAACTTATTTGGAGATATTTTAACAGATGAAGCATCTGTGATTTCTGGTTCTATGGGATTAATGCCATCAGCATCTGTGGGAATTGACAATGCTTTGTTTGAGCCAATACATGGTTCTTATCCACAAGCAACAGGTTTAAATATTGCAAACCCAATGGCTACAGTTTTATCTGCCGCTATGATGTTTGAAAACTTTGGTTTGCAAGAAGAAGGAAAAGCCATTAGAGCAGCAGTAAATAAAGCTTTAACCGCAGGTTTTACTGAAGATTTAGCTGATGGAGGTAAATCGTACGGAACAAAAGAGGTAGGAGATTGGTTAGCAAAAAACATCTAATTATTAGATTTTAATTCGGTATTACAAAATAATAGCTCTCAAATTTTTGAGAGCTATTATTTTGTATAAAATTTATTTTGAAATTATTTTTTTACTAATCCTCCAGGTTAATTTTTACTATTTTTTTTCACAACTTCCTGAGGTAACATTTTGTGTTTTTTGTCAAGAATTTCTAATGTTACTTAATGGAATTTATCCTGTAAGTTTTATATAAAATAAGGGCATAATTATCAATTAAACGTATAATTTATTTTTTTGCTTTTTCAACCAATTCTATTTTTACAAGAGAGGTTTTTGTTGTAAAAACTCCATAATTTATTGTTACACTCTTTTTTTCAATTTTATCAATAGTGCCAATAGTATTAGAATCTATAATTCGAACGCGATCATTAATTTGGTAAACATAGAGCGATTTTTCTTTGGCTATTTTTGCTTCCTCAATTTTCTTTTCTTTTCTAACTTGAACTACCTTCTCTAAAACCTCTTTTTCTACTTTTTTAATAATTTCTTGTTGTTGTTTTTCTGCAATTTGTGCTTTCTGTTTTTGAGCTTTGGTTTTACGAACTTGAGGATTTTTAATAACTTGTTTTAACTTTAACTCTGCGGCCCATTTGTTAAAATTTGTATTTAACTCTTTTTTATTATTGGTTTGAAAATATTTGTTCAGCAACTCATTTGTTTTTCTACCTAGCATTAGCATTTTTTGATTTTGGTCGTAAAGTTCCTGAAAACCAGACAACTTGTCTTGTATACGTTGCTCTTTTTCTTGTAAGTTATCTAAATGTATTTGACCTTTTGTATGTTGATTTTCTAGGTTTTCAGATTTCTTTTGTAATCTATTGCGTTCCTTTTGTAGCTTAGAGATTGTTTTATCTAAGCGTATTTTTTCTGTTTCTACACGTTTTTTTGCTTTATTGATAACACTAAATGGAATACCGTTTTTCTGTGCAACTTCAAAAGTAAACGAACTACCTGCTTGCCCAATAAATAATTTATATAATGGCTCTAAACTTCGTTCGTCAAATTGCATGTTTGCGTTGGTTACATTTTCTAATTCATTTGCCAATACTTTTAAATTAGAATAGTGCGTGGTAATAATTCCGAAAGCTTTCTTATAATAAAACTCTTCTAAGAAAATTTCTGCTAAAGCACCACCTAATTCTGGATCAGAGCCTGTACCAAATTCATCAATTAAAAATAATGTATTTTCATTACATTTACGTAAAAAATTACGCATATTCTTTAGCCTATAGCTGTATGTACTTAGTTGGTTTTCAATAGATTGATTGTCTCCGATATCTGTTAATACGGTGTCGAAAATATAAGTTTGACTTCGTTCATCTACGGGAATTAAGATTCCACTTTGAATCATAATTTGTAATAATCCAATCGTTTTAAGGGTAATACTTTTTCCACCAGCATTAGGACCAGAAATAACAATAATTTGTTGTTTATCATTTAATTCAATAGACTGAGAAACAGTTTTTAAATTTTGCTCTTTATTTTTTCTCCATAAAATTGGATGATAAGCATTTTTAAAAGAGATCTTTTTCTCTTTTGAAATTTTTGGTAAAATGGCATTTAGTTCTTGTGCGTATTTTGCCTTTGCACCAACAACATCCGTATGAATTAGAAAAGCAATGTATTCTTCCATTAAAAATACATATGGGCGAATTGTAGCTGATAAAAATCTTAATATTTTTATAATCTCCTGCTTTTCGTCATAAATTAAGTTTTGGTATTCTCTGCTGTAAGAAAGTGTTGCTTGAGGAGCGATATAAACGATGTTACCGGACTTTGATGATCCTAATAAACTTCCTGCAACTTTTTTTCTATGCATCGCAGAAACAGCCAAAACTCTTTGATTATCAACCACAGTTTCTTTAATTTCATCTAAATATCCAGAGGCAATAGATTTAGATAAAGCACTAGAAAAACTAGCTCCAATTTTTCCTCGAACGTTATTTATGTCTTTTCGTATTTGTTTTAAAATTGGTGAAGCATTATTTTTTACCTCTCCAGATATATCAATAACATTCTTAATTTCATCATCTATAAAAGTGGTAAATTCTATTTTTTGAGAAAGCTCGTAAAATGTAGGAAATTGAGTTTTAAATTTTTTAAAAAACTTAATCAGTTCGTTAACAGTAATTGAAGTAGTCGCTATTTTTAAAAAAGCTCCTGTTTCTATAAAACTATTTTCTATAGCTAAGCGTTTTACGCTTTCTGTAATATTATCAAAGTTATGGTTTGGAACTCTATTTTCGCTTTCGAAAGAAGATACATATTCATTAACTAATTCTAACTCTTTGAATAAGTCTTTTTTATTATGAATGGGCCCAATATTAAGTACTTTATCTCTCCCTAAACTAGAAATACAATATTCTGTAACGTGTTTTAGGACTGTTGAAAATTCGAGATCTTGTAATGTTTTTGTTGATATACTTTTGTTCAATGTACTATCTTTGAAATTTACACAAAAATAACAAAGAATGCATCGAAACCTTTCAGAATCTTGGAAAAATATTTTATCTGCGGAATTTGATAAACCCTATTTTAAAGAGTTAACTGGTTTTATTAATAAAGAGTATTCTAATTATCAATGTTTCCCGAAGATAGATGAGGTTTTTTCAGCTTTTGATAACTGTTCTTTTAAAGATTTAAAAGTGGTTATTATTGGGCAAGATCCTTATCATGACGAAAACCAAGCAAACGGGTTGTGTTTTTCTGTAAAAGACGGAATAAAACATCCACCTTCTTTAAAAAATATTTTTAAAGAAATGGCGACAGATTTAAATATAGAAATACCACAAAGTGGGAATCTAGAAAAATGGGCAAAACAAGGAGTTTTGTTATTAAATGCGACATTAACTGTAAGAGCGCACGAAGCAGGAAGTCATCAAAAAAAAGGCTGGGAAACGTTTACAGACTTTGTTATTGAGCAAATTTCTAAAGAAAAAGAAAGTGTTGTTTTTTTACTTTGGGGAAAATTTGCAGAAAGTAAAATGAAACTAATCAATTTAAAAAAACATACAATTCTTGTAGCTCCACATCCATCACCTTTAGGAGCATGGAGAGGTTGGTTTGGTAGTAAACATTTTTCTAAAACCAATGAGATTTTACAAAAAGAAAAAAAATCTACGATAAAATGGTAGGCAAAACTGTTTGGTAGTAATAGGGTAATAAAATTGCTTCAATAATTTCTTCTGTGGTATCAGGGTATTCAACTTCTATAATTTTATTTGAAAGAATCCATTTTGTAATTTTAGGAATTCTTCTGTTATTTAGTTTTTTGATTACAGAAACGCCCATTTCTTTTAAAGCTAGTGCATTGCATTGTTGCTCGTATTGGCTTTTCATAGGTATAACCATCAGTTTTTTCTTAAGATATAAAGCTTCAGAAGGTGTTTCAAAACCTGCACCACAAAGAACACCTGCAGATGAACTCATACTTTTTATAAAATCGAACTCATTAATTGGGTAAATTGTAACGTTTTTTTTAAAGATTAATCGTTTAACATCTTTTGAAAATATATGCCATTTTACAATAGGAATTTTAGATAAAATTTTTACAATTTCATCAACTTTATAAGAAGGCAGATAGACAGTAATATGACCTTTATTCGTTATTTTTTTTGCTCTAATTGTTTTTCTAATAATTGGTGTAAAAGTTTCTGAACTATACGATTTAAAATGAAAACCAAAGCGTTCATTGCAAGGAGCATAGTATTTTAAAATATATTTTTCAAATTTGTATTTTCCATATTTTGGAGATGCTACATCTAATACAGCATTTTGGTGACTTAATGAAATAATATTTACATTATTTAATTTTGCAGCCCAAGCGGAAATAGGTTCAAAATCGTTTATAATTAAATCATAATCTTTAATGGGTAGCTTTTTTATTTCTTTATAAAAACGAAGTAATTTCATTTTCTTAAAACTTTTCGAAAAGTCAATGCCTCCTTTTTTACCAATTGTAAAATTTAAACCTTTTAAATTGTATTTTACATCGAAACCCACATCTAAATTATTTTCATTTCCGCTAATTAAAATATCTAATTCTCCTTTTTCTTGAAGAATAGGGATAATTTCTTTAGCTCTTGTTATATGACCGTTTCCTGTACCTTGAATTGCGTATAGTAGCTTCATAGATATTATTTTGATGGTTTTTGAATATCAAACTCTTTTAATAGTTCTTCAAATAGAAAATTACCTTTTTCTTCTTTATTTAAACTCTTCAGTTCTTTTTTACTTAATTTTTTTTCAATGTTTTTTGCTATTTTATCATTTGCATATTTATACAAACTCCACTTTTTATCTGTATACTCTAGTGCTGTTAAATTTTCTATCCAATCTCCAGAATTTAGATACATCGTTTTTCCCTTTGGAGTTTTAATTTCTTTAATTTCTGGTTGATGAATATGTCCACAGATTACATAATCGTAATCACTTTCAATAGCAATGTCTGAAGCCGTTTTTTCAAAATTATTAATGAATTTAACGGCACTTTTTACACTGTTTTTTATCTTTTTAGAAAGGGATAATTTTCCATAACCTAAAAGATTACTAAACCAATTTATACATGTGTTTATAATAATTAAAAAATCGTACCCTTTACCGCCTAATTTTGCCAACCACTTAGAGTGCTGCATAGTAACATCAAAAACATCTCCATGAAAAACCCAAGCTTTGTTATCATCAATATTTAAAACGAGTTTGTTTAAAATTTTAAAATTCCCTAACTGAAAACCTTTAAATTTTCGTAACATTTCATCATGATTTCCAGTAATGTAATAAACTTCAGTTCCTTTAGATAATAGTGTTGTAATATGCTTAATGACACTCATATGAGACCTAGGGAAGTAATGTTTGTTAAATTGCCAAATGTCAATAATATCGCCATTTAAAATCAATACTTTAGGTTGTATCGTTTTTAAATAATTTAATAATTCATTTGCTCTGCAGCCATAAGTACCTAGGTGCACATCTGATATTACAACATAATCTATTGGACGTTTTTTAATTTTTTTCATTTAAAAAAGAGATGTAAAAAGTTTGATTCGTTTCTTATTTATAACTTTTGTAAAAATTATAATTTTAAAGATAAGAATAGACAAAAGCATTTGTATTACGGTTTCTCAAACTTACAGGTCTAATGTTTTATTAGTGTAAAATAATGATCAAAAAAAAGTAAGGAAAAATTTATTAAATTGTTTACTAAAAGTTAGTTTAATGTTTTGATTTTTTGAAAGATAAAACACAAAAAAAACCCGCTTTTTAGCGGATTTATTGAATTTTAATTTATGAGTCAGGTAGAAATTAAGAAAACTCTCCTTGATTTAATATTGTTTGAATCTTTGTTGTATTGTCTGCTAAACCGCAAGATGCTGATGTGCTTCTACAAGAGGAAAAACACATAATTCCTAAAATACAAACTGCAATAAATATTACTTTTTTCATAGATATTATCTTTTTTTAAATATACATATTTTTTATGAACTCACCTGGATTTTTCTTCTCTTCAATAACGTTAAATTGTAACAATTTATTCTGTATGCCAGTAATTAAATTTTTAGTAATAGGTTTTCCGTCATTCCATTCTGTAATCTTCAACCATTCCTGAATGTCTTTTAATCTTTGCCCATATCTTTTTGCCAAGGTTTTATCAATATTTTCAATTTTTTTGAAGTCTTCTATTTGATAATTTATAATTTCTAATACCTCTTTTATTTCTTTAAAATTATTTTTTAAAACTTCATTTCTAACGGCAACCACAAAACAAGGCCACGGGGTAGGACAATCATCTAATCTTCTAAAAATACCATTATCAACTAATGGCTTTGTGGTAAAATGTTCCCACATAAAATAATCTGCTTCACCATTCGTAAGGGCATCAATACCTCCTTGTAAATCACCAATAACTTTAAATTTTAGTTTTGAAACATCCCAACCTTGGTTCCGTGCATTTACAATTGCCATTAAATGAGAGCCAGAACCAAATCTACTTATTGCTACTGTTGCGTGCTCTAGATCTTTAATTTTTTTAAAAGTTGATTTTGCGTCTACATGAATACCCCAAATTAGAGGGCTGTTTACAAAAGTCTGCAAAATTTTAGAAGGATTGCCATCAGTAATATCTTTGATTATACCTTCAGTTAAAACAATGGCAATGTCTACTTCACCATTTCTTAAGGCTTTGCACATTTCTCCCGTTCCTCCGGGATAATCTTGCCAACGCAGATTGATATTGTGTTTGCTATATTTTTTGTCTTTCAAGGTTAAGTACCAAGGGTAATTGAAATGTTCTGGAACTCCACCAACTTTCAGGTTAGTCATTATATTCAACTAATTTTTTGAGTGTATATTCTATTAATTCATCCACAACTTTACCTGGGTTTTTACTAAAAGTTCCATTCGCTCTATTTGCAATAATCGCGTTCATAGAACACGATTTATGACCCAATAATTTTGATAACCCATAAATTGCCGAAGTTTCCATTTCTAAATTTGTAATTCTATGTCCGTTAAAACTAAAACTATCAATTAGATTGTTTAAATTATTGTCTTGTATAGCTAAGCGTAAAATTCTTCCTTGTGGACCATAAAATCCCCCAGCAGTAGCTGTTATTCCTTGAAAAGTTTTTTGTGATTTTAATTTGTTCTCTAATTCTTTACTATTTTCAATTACAATTGGATATGATTTTTTAACACTCCAGTTGCTATGTTGTACAAAGGCGTCTTCAATGTCTGGATTCGAAATTGCATCAATTTGATAGGAGTGAAGCATTCCGTTTAAATCTAAACCATGTGAACTAAGGAGAAAAGAGTCTACTGGCACATCTATTTGTAAAGATCCAGAAGTACCGATTCTTACAATATTTAAAGAAGTAAGATTTTCTTTAGGTATTCTTGTTTTTAAGTTAATGTTTACAAGTGCATCTAATTCGTTTAGAACAATATCTATATTATCAGGCCCAATACCTGTAGAAATAACCGAAAATAGTTTGTTTTTATAAGTTCCTGTTGTCGTCTTAAATTCACGTTTTTGAGTTGTAAACTCAATAGTATCAAAGTATTTTGAAACTTTATCAACTCTATCTTGATCACCTACAAATATTATATTTTCAGCAATATGCTCTGGTTTTAGATTTAGGTGATAAACACTTCCGTCTGGATTTAAGATTAGTTCGGATTGTTTTATTGACATTTTAGGATCTGATTTGTAACTTTTTTTATTTTGATGTTATGGAAAAAACAATATTTTTCAGTATGTCTCCAATATATGAATTTTCAGCACAAAATTAATAATAAAAGTTTATTTGGTTTTTTAGTGTTTTTGTATTTGTTGTTCGTTATGTTCAGATAAACCTTTTGTTATTTCCGACCACTACTCATCAAGAAGTTAAATATCAATTAGTTATGTGTTTGGTGGAAGGTTTTATATTCGAATAAAACTTGACTATTAACGAATTAATTTTGCCGTTTTTATAAAGTCTTAACCACCTACACGTTTTACCTTGAATCCTTTATCCTTTAGCATTGTCA
>Ga0115568_10000537_pt1 | contig 28419 bp, 24 predicted proteins | sample COGITO_mtgs_1204_FD_87296 | JGI IMG/M metagenome (GOLD analysis project Ga0115568, IMG submission 87296) | Pelagic marine microbial communities from North Sea - COGITO_mtgs_120426 | ecosystem: Environmental > Aquatic > Marine > Epipelagic | place: Germany:Helgoland, sampling site Kabeltonne...
AGTAATGTGGATTATTTACTGGGTTAAAATTAAAGGTTTTTCAAAACAGTTAGATACAATCAAAACAGGATCAGACGAAATCCTTGATCTGTAACCTACCTTTAACAGCTATCAACGATGTTCTTGACCAACGTATTATTGTGGCACTACTGAGTGCCACAACACGTTGTAATAGAAATACTAAAACTGCTTATCTAAAAGTTATCGAAAGGGAATTCACCAATTCCGGCACTCATTGCTGCAGCAAAAAATAGAACGTAAACAATCCAGAAAAGCATATACAAACCACTGATTATAGTACCGATTATTGCGCAGATTCTACCCGCGTTCAAATTCGCATAATTCGACCACTTCTCCGGATTTTCTTCGTATATTTTTTTTGCTTTTGAAGCTAAAATAAGTGCAATTATACCGCATATTAATCCTACTATGCCATAACAAAAACAACCTACAATTGAAATGATTCCTAACACCAAAACTGCCGTTGCATTAGGCAAAGGTTGTTTTGTTTGAAAATTATTCTCCAATGTTTCCATAAACTAAATAAATTTAAAAATATAATTAACGGTGATTAATATACTGTTCACAATGAACATCCATTTCAATATGCTTGCACCAATCCTAAAATTATATATCAAATGTGCCACAAGAAAAAGACACATAATTAATACCGGAATCAAGGGTGGATAATAATCAAAAGAATTGCTTAAATCACCACTCATAAGCCGTTCAAATGATCGTTGAAATCCACAACCTGGGCAATCAATTCCTGACATCTTCTTGTACATACACGGCAACATCCAACCTTCAGAAACCAACATTTTGCCAAAGTAGGAAATAAATCACAAAAAAATAACTCATTTAATTAATAAAGAAATAACAGTTCTCTAAATTAAATTAGCAGCAACAACCTATATTTTTCCTTCTCTAGAAATTCTCAAAACCGTTTTCACCTCTCCCATATTGAAGAAATCAATTTGATTCGATTGAGAATTCAATAACATTTGCTGATTGTCAATCAATTCAATATTAAAATCACCATCAACAAACTCGTCCATGTCCATTTGAATGGTTTTTGTATCTATCAATGACCAAGTTCCAGTCGTGAAATAATTAATGGTGTCATTCGTATAGTATTCACCTCGCATAATGCCATTATCCAACATATAAATCACATAAGTACCACTTCCATCCGCATAGCCATCCAGAAATCCATTCATCTGATTAGTCGAGCCACCGTCTATTTCAAAGGAATTTAAGTACCATTTCCCCTTGATGATATATGTTCTGTGCACCTTATAGCACCCTGATAATAAGCTTGCGCAAAAAATTAATAATAGAAAACTTCTTTTTATCATAAATCAAAATAATGATGAATATAGCTATTTGTAGTTAAAAAATTGCACTTTTACTATTATGTGGCAATGGTTTCAAATGCATTCAGATTTATTTCTTTACCTGTCTATCCCAATTACGAGTGCGTTAGTAGGATGGATAACGAATGTCGTTGCCTTAAAAATGACCTTCTATCCACTTGAGTTCATTGGTATAAAACCTGTATTCGGCTGGCAAGGCATTATACCATCAAAAGCGGAAAAAATGTCTCGAATTTCGGTCGATTTATGGACGACCAAACTCATCGATGTTAAAGAAATGTTTTCTCGTATTAAACCTCAGGCAATTGCAGATGAAATGAGGCCCGAATTTGATCGTATCGCCAAGGAATTGATGGAAGAGGTAATGGAAGATCAAATGCCTCTAATTTGGTCCAAAACACCCCAACATGCCAAACAATTGATGTATGCCCGAATGTCAAGAGATTTACCGTTAATAATCTCAGACATCATGCAAGATGTTAAAGACAATATTGAAGATGTTTTTGATTTAGAAGCCATGATTGTAAAAAGATTAACGTCTGATAAAGCAATGATGAATGAGATATTTCTTAAATGTGGAGCTGAAGAATTCAAGTTTATCGAGCGGTCTGGTCTTTATTTTGGTTTTGCCTTCGGTTTAATTCAAATGAGTATTTGGTGGATTTTTCCAGCATGGTGGATTTTACCGCTATTTGGTCTTCTGGTTGGGTATGGAACAAATTGGCTCGCCTTAAAACTAATCTTTGCCCCAATACAAGCAAAAAAAATTCTGGGGTTGACCTTTCAGGGGTTATTTATTAAAAGACAACCGGAAGTTTCTGTAGAGTATGCAAGAATCTTAGCCCATGATATTCTTACTTTTGACCGTATTTTTGCAGCCATAATTAACGGTCCAACTAAAGATAAATTCGTTGCGCTTATTCAAAAACACACACACAAAGCGATTGATGATTCTGTAGGACTTGGGAAACCAATGATTAGTTTATTCGGCGGAGAAGAAAACTTTAAGCATATCAAAGAGCTTGCCTCCAGAAAAGTGATACGTGAGCTTCCTAAATCAGTTCGACCCGCTTTTGATTATGCTGAAGAATCTATGGATTTAGAAAACGTAATGCGAACGAGAATGTTGAATTTATCTCCTCCAGAATTTGTCGGGTTTCTAAGGCCTGTCTTTCAAGAAGATGAACTTAAATTAATCTTAGTAGGTGCTTTCCTAGGCTGCGCAGCTGGCGTAGCTCAATTAGTGTTTGTTTTTGGTGGTTGGTAAGCCCTTACCATAATTTAATATTGTATGTGCGATTATCTACAGTAACTGTAGCATCATTATCACATGTCCCCGACCCGTAATCTATCGTTCTTACATCCAACTCATTTGGAGCAATTTCTAGCTCACCTTTTTGCATATACCGACAGCTAAAACCAAATATCAAGGGATTAATAATTGAAACAGAATACGCACGTCCTAACCGATTTACTCCAGAGCCTTTGCCTGTAATAGAAAAAGAATCATCTACTATTCCCGCAAAGCCGTCAGTCACGTAATCTGTTTCTGCTCCTCCAACCCATTCTCTATTTCTATTCGATTCCCAAAAAATCACATCACTAGAAGGTAAAGTTACGCTGCCATCAGCTACCACAACGGCATAATTGATGTTCCCGTTTGAATTTCGACCAGTATTTGAAATCGTTTTTTTCCCTTCTACGCTATAATCATTCACATAATAATTACTCGGATTAATAATGAAAACTGCCCCAGAATCTTTATACATCCCTGTTGCATGAATACTCAAAACACCGCTCCTATTGTGTCCCAGAAAATCTGTTGTGCCCGTTCCAAAATCAATTAAAATATCCTTCGGAAAGCTTGAGTCTGGCCAAGCAGGTGTCACAGTTACCATTGGGCTCCCATAAATGTCTTTAAACCCACCAGAAATCTTACCTTCTAAAAAAGCTTCTTTAAGCGCATCTTCAGATACCTTCTGAATATCATTGAATCCACCTTCCGCAATCGACATATCAATCGATGTAGTAGTATCTCGATTTAGCCTCCTTTTTTGGCAAGAAGTCACAGATAATACAATCACAAATATTAAAATCAAAACGCTTTTGACACTCATAATCACCGTGTTAAGTGCCTTTTAATACTGATTTAAGTAAAAATAGTTGCATTATTAGTCTGAAAGCATAGTCAATTTATCAGATTACTATTGACTTTTACCTTGAAATGGCCTAATCTAAAGGAGATATCTCTAATCCAAGCTCAACCAATTGTTGATTATCTATTGGTGCAGGAGAATCAATCATGACATCTCGGCCTGAATTATTTTTCGGAAAGGCAATAAAATCTCTAATGCTTTCCTGCCCACCGAACAAAGAGCAAAGTCTATCAAAACCAAAGGCAATTCCACCGTGCGGCGGAGCTCCGTATTCAAAGGCATTCATTAAAAAACCAAATTGGGTTTCTGCCTCTTCTTTGGTAAAACCTAACAAATCGAACATACGGGATTGAAGTTTTCGATCGTGAATCCGTATAGAACCTCCTCCTACTTCAACACCATTTATTGCAAGATCGTATGCATTTGCCCTTACAGCTCCTGGATTATCTTCCATACCTTCAATGTCCGATGGTTTTGGAGAGGTAAATGGATGGTGCATGGCGTGAAATCTGGCTTTTTCTTCGTCCCACTCTAAAAGAGGGAAATCTAAAACCCAAAGAGGCTTAAATACTTTAGGGTCGCGCAATTCAAGCTCATTACCCATATGTAATCTTAACTCATTCATTTGACGTCTTGTATCATCTAAACCGCCAGACAAGACCAATATTAAATCTCCTTGATGAGCTCCGCATTTCGATGCCCAATCCGAAAGATTTTCTTGTGAATAGAACTTATCTACACTTGACTTAAAACTGCCATCTTGGTTACATTTAACGTAAACTAATCCCTTGGCTCCAACCTGCGGTCGCTTAACCCAATCCACTAATTTATCTAATTGTTTTCTTGAGTAATCTCCTGCGCCTGGTGCAACAATGCCCAAAACAGCTTCAGCCTGATCGAAAACACTAAACCCCTTGTTTTGGGCTTCCTCATTAAGGCAATTGAATTCCATCCCAAATCTAATATCTGGCTTGTCAGATCCATACTTCTCCATCGCTTCATCGTAGGTCATTCGAGGGAAATGCTCGGCTATTTCTACCCCTCTAACAGCACTGAATAGGTGCTTGATCAACCCTTCGAAAGTATTAAGTACATCCTCCTGCTCCACAAAAGCCATTTCACAATCAATTTGTGTAAACTCAGGTTGCCGATCTGCTCTTAGATCTTCATCTCTAAAACATTTTACAATTTGATAGTATCTATCGTAACCACTTACCATAAGCAACTGCTTAAACGTTTGTGGCGATTGTGGCAAGGCATAAAACTGGCCGGAATTCATTCTGCTTGGCACTACAAAGTCTCTTGCACCTTCTGGTGTTGATTTAATTAAATAGGGAGTCTCAACTTCCATAAAGCTAATGCCGTCAAGATATTTTCTTGTTTCTAAAGACATTTTATGGCGCAACTCAAGGTTCATTCTTGGCTGATTTCTTCTTAAATCTAAGTACCGGTATTGCATCCTAAGCTCTTCACCTCCATCGGTTTCATCTTCGATGGTAAAAGGTGGGGTCTTACTTGCATTAAGGATCTCCAATTTAGAAACATCAATTTCAATCTCTCCTGTTGGTAGTTGCTTGTTTTTATTCGACCGTTCTATCACTTCCCCCATCACCTTTATAACGTATTCCCGACCCAAAGTTCTAGCTTCTTCACAGAGAGATGGATTGATATCCATATTAAAAGCCAATTGCGTAATTCCATACCTATCTCTAATGTCAACAAACGTCATACCTCCAAGGTCACGAGCTTTTTGAACCCAGCCACTAAGTGTGACTTTTTTCCCTAAATCTTTTAATCTCAATTCACCGTTGGTATGTGATCTATGCATTTTGTAATTTTAAGAGGTCACGAAATTACTAAATAAGTTGCGAGGTACTGCTTTTAGCACTTGATATCTCGAACTTTTTGTTGATTCCCGTTAACGTATATCTGTTGTTCATTCAATTCCATGGTATTTAAAAGTACCGTGCTGAAGTAGATTAAGCATTAAGTCTTAATTTCGCTGAATGGATATTTCGCCGTTTGATGACAATCATTTTATGAGACAGGCTTTAATCGAAGCCCAAAAAGCCTTTGATATGGACGAAGTACCAGTAGGTGCCGTAATTGTATGTAATCAAAAGATCATTGCTAGAGCGCATAACTTTACTGAAAGACTCAATGACTTTACCGCCCATGCAGAAATGCAAGCATTTACATCAGCTTCAGAATATCTAGGAAGTAAGTACCTCAACAATTGTATCATTTACATTACACTTGAGCCATGCATTATGTGTGCTGGGGCAAGTTTTTGGACTAGAATTGGAAAAATTGTTTTCGGAGCTCCTGATGAAAAAAGAGGTTATCAACGCCTAAAAGAAAATATACTTCATCCATCAACAGAAATTCAAGGTGGTATTCTAAAAGATGATTGTGCTGAGTTGCTAAAAGCATTTTTTGCATCAAAAAGGTAAGAAAAGAATCACTTTTTACTACGCTGCATTTCACTTTTACCTTTATCTTTGCCTCCAATCAAAAAAGAAAAAATTATGTATCCACCGGAATTGGTATCTCCAATGAAAGAAGACCTTACTAGCGCAGGTTTTGAAGAGTTAACAACTGCAATGGAAGTAGACAAGGCAATAAACGAAGTTTCTGGAACAACTTTATTGGTAATCAACTCTGTTTGTGGCTGTGCTGCAGCTAATGCTCGTCCAGCAGCCAAAATTTCGGCTACGCACTCCAAGAAACCTGATCACTTGGTAACTGTCTTTGCTGGAGTCGATAAGGAAGCCGTAGATCAAGCTAGAAAGTATACATTACCATACCCACCGTCTTCACCAAGTATGGCTCTTTTTAAGGACGGTAAACTCGTTCACTTTATTGAAAGACATCACATTGAAGGAAGACCAGCTGAGCTTATTGCCGAGAACTTGCAAATGGCTTTTGATGAGTTCTGTTAATTAGAATTACTTAAGAACTTTAGGTATTCTAAAATAATCCGAATCTTTTTTTGGAGCATTTTGAAGTGCCTCTTCTTGACTTGTAGAATTGACGGCAACATCTTCTCTAAGCACATTAACTTCGTTCGTCATATAAATCAATGGCTCCACCTCAGCGGTGTCTAGTTCATTCAATTTATCGATAAACTCTAGCATTTTATTCATGCCTGATTTAATCTTTTGTTTAGATTCCCCCTCAAATTGAAGCTTTGACAAGCTGGCTATTTTATCTACTGTATTGTCATCAATAATCATCCGGCAATTCTAATTTAATTGTTTCAAAAATCTGCTCACGCAAAGATACGAAATCCATTTGTGTCATACCCGCTGTACTAACAAGAGGATGAATAACTACCTTCGAGATTCCTGGTTGGCCATTAAAAAACAAATCTGTATGGTCACAAAATAGTTTCTTATTATTTTGAAAGGTAATCGGCAATACAGGCACCTGGTTGGCAATTGCCAATTTGAATGCTCCATTTTTGAACCGTTGTAAACCTTTTGCCTTTGGGTCCCAACCTCCTTCCGGAAAAATGACAATGCTGTGGCCTTGTCTCAACGCTTCTCCACACTTTTCAATTGATTTAAAAGCTTGCATCTTGTTGTTGCGATCTACCGCGATATCCATTTGACGAAAAACATTCTTCATAATCGGCCAATTCAATATCTCTGATTTTCCGAGAAATCTAAATCTATGAGGAACAATGTTGTAGAGGAGCATAATGTCCAAATAGGACGCATGATTGGCAACTATTACATAAGGACCACTAACAGGAAAATTCTCTTTTCCTTTTATCATTAGCGGAACAAATAGAAATATTTCAAGAAATTTAGACCAAATCTTACGCCATGTGAACCCATAATTAAATCCGTTCTTTAATTGAGCCGCGATTAAAAAAGCCGGCGCAAACAATACAAGTGACACGCCAAAAATAAGCGCGAAATACAGTTTGTAAATGAATCTGAACGGGGCTAGAAAAAATTGCATAGCGTACCAAAGTAAGAAATTTCAGCTATCAAAATTTTGCTTCATTAATATAATTGGCTCATTCAATGATTTCAACTCCCAATTTGCTAATTTTACACATTAAACTATTCAAAAATGGCAAGAATATTAACGGGAATTCAAAGCACAGGAGTACCACATCTTGGTAATATTCTCGGCGCAATTGTCCCCGCAATAAAAATGGCCAATAATCCAGAGAATGATTCTTTTTTATTCATTGCGGACCTCCATTCACTAACTCAGATTAAAGATGCCAAAACACTAAGGGAAAATACCTATGCTGTGGCGGCAGCATGGCTTGCATTTGGTCTGGATCCGGAAAAAACAATATTCTACAGACAAAGTGACGTTCCTGAAGTTGCAGAGCTATCGTGGTACCTCAACTGCTTTTTTCCTTATTCTAGATTGCAGCTAGCCCATTCTTTTAAAGATAAATCTGATCGTTTGGAAGACGTTAATGCTGGTTTATTTGTTTATCCTTTGCTCATGGCTGCTGATATTATTTTATATGATGCAGAAAAAGTTCCAGTAGGAAAAGACCAGCTTCAACACTTAGAAATGACAAGAGATGTTGCCTCCCGATTTAATCATGCAACGAACTCCAATACATTAGTCATTCCTGAAGCCATTATTTCGGAGGAAACGATGCTCGTCCCTGGAACTGACGGTCAGAAAATGAGTAAGTCCAGAGACAATGACATTAACATATTTCTTCCAGAAAAACAGCTCAAGAAAAGAATCAATAAAAAAATCATTACAGACGATTCTCCACTAGAGGCACCTAAGCAAGCAGATTCAACGCCGTTATATGAGTTGTATCAATTGATTGCACCTGAAAAAGCAGGATCAATGAAAGATCAGTTAGCAGCTGGAGGGTATGGCTGGGGACATGCTAAAAAGGCGCTTTTAGAAGAAATCCTAAGTAAATTTTCCTCCGAAAGAGAACAATTTCTTTATTACATGGAAAACCGACATAAACTTGACGAGATTTTATTAGGCGGTGCTAACAAAGCAAAAGTCATAGCGCAAAAAACGCTTACTCGAGTTCGAACAATGACTGGCTATTAAAATACGTCCCGGAAAAATCCTTGAAAAAAAGAAAGTTTTCAAGAGCGATCCCTTGAGCAAGGTCCAATTACATCCCTAAATAAAAAATCCACATTAAAATATTCTAACGTGGATTTTTTTAGTTTTTAATGAGTTACTTAATGACCGTTACGTGTCCTTTATAGTCGTGCTTTTCACCAAGCATGATGTCTTTGGCTTTAATTCTCCAAACATAAACATCTGACTTAACTACCGAACTAATTGCAGAATCTACTCCATCCCACGCCACTCCAAGTGTCTCACTTGACCAAAGTAGCTCTCCCCACCTATTGAAAATATAAACTTCAAAAGCTTCAGGGTCCGCTCCTTGAAGAACAGGCATCCAAGTATCGTTAATCCCATCTCCGTCAGGGGTAAAAGCATTAGGAGCGTAGATAATAAACTCTGGGTCAATAATTATAGTTTTACAAACCACACTGTCACATCCATTGGCATTTGATGCGGTAAGACATGCCTGATAAATTCCTGCCTCTGTATTCGGAAATTCAACAACTGGATTAGTTTCTGTAGATGTTGGTGTAGCTACATCTGGAGTAAAAGTCCAATTGTAAATTTCTGCATTCAAGGACATATTGGTGAAAGTAATTTCTGACTCCATAAAAGAAGTTGGTTGCGGCCCAAATGTAAAATCAGCTATTACCTGATCGGGTAAAATTAATGTCCCTGTGGAATAAGCAAAACAACCATTACCATCTTGAATCGTAAAATCAAAATCACCAGCACACAGTCCAGTAAAAATTCCCGTACTATTATTTTGTGTGCCTCCTGAACCTGTAAGAGTGAATAAAACACCTGTTGTTCCCGTAATCTCTATTTGTCCGTCACAAAATTCAAAACAGCTTTCATCTAATAAGACATTAACTCCAGGATCTAGTGGGGGTAAGTCTTCAATTACTATACCTATAGAGTCAACAGCACAACCCAAGTCATCATTAACAACTAAATCATACGTTCCAGCACACAAATTTATAGCATTAGCATCAGTAGAAGCAGCAATACCACCAGACCAATTGTAATTGTATCCCGCACTGACAGTACCTCCATTAACAATCGCATTTATAGAACCATCACACGCGCCATCACAAATTGCATCTTGAGCAATAATCGATATTATCAATTCTGGTGGATCATTAATTACTGAATTTGTTGTGGCTCTACATCCATTAATGCTTTCAACGACAATATCATAAGTTCCACTGCACAATCCTGTGAAATTATTTGAAGGCTGAAAGTTTAACCCATTATCAATTGAAAATTCTGTTGCATTAGTTGCGTTGACTGTTATTGACCCATTACAACCTTCGAAACAGTCTGGATCAATTGCTGCAGCTGGAGCAACCTCAATACTATCTACGTATACAGTGGCTACTGAAAACGAAACACACGTACTTGTAACCGTATACGTAATATCATGGAATCCAGCTGATGCTAATACCGGATCAAAAATTCCAGTTACTGGATCAATACAAGCGGCACAAGTCGAAGACCACACACCTCCTGGAGTTGCACCAACAAGTGCAGCTGCTGCATCATAATCACAGAAAGGACCTGCTGGTGTTATCGTTGCATCTAAACCAGTTTCAACAACTACAACAGTTGAATCAACTGCACTGCATGCTCCAGTGAAATTGTAATAAATCATATAGGTACCAGCACCAACCGAAGGATCAAATTCCCCTGTAACTGCATCTATACATGTTGGACAGGTTGCTGACCATGTACCACCTGGTGTTGCCCCTACCATAGTAATTGGCGATGAGACGTCACACAAAGGTGTTGTAACCGCAGATACACTTGCATCTAAGTCATTTTGAACATCTATAATTATCGTGTCATTTCCTCCACATGCTCCACCAATACTGTAGTAAATTTCATAAGAACCTATACCTGGAACGGATGGGTCAAAATTACCTGCAGCATCAATACAAGTACCGCAGTCTGCTGACCAAACTCCTCCTCCCGCGTTTGACGTCATTGCATATGAAGTCGGGCCATCACAAAATGGTCCTGCAGGATCAATGATTGGCGGGTTCAGGCCTCCAATAATTACGTCAATACTATCAGAAAGAGGGCAAATTCCTCCCCCTCCTGCGAATCCATACCAAATTGTATAGGTTCCCGCAGGTAGTGTTCCTGGATCAAACGCGCCTGTTAAAGGATCAATACAAGTTCCACAACTCGCTCCCCATTCGCCACCAGGATCTACTGCTGTCATAACTTCAATCGGATCTCCCGGACAATACGGTCCAGCCGGTGTGACGGTAGGATCATCTGCTGCTGCTGGAATCACAACTATTTCTTTAATTACAGGCGTTGCAAAGCATCCACTAATGGACGTACCTGTTACCGTATAAGTCGTAGTCGTCGTTGGAAATGCATACACACTCGATCCTGTTGTAGCACTCAAACCAATCGCAGGGCTCCAAGACCATGTAAAATCATTTACTGCAGAACCTGTAATCTCAACTAGCACAGAATCCGAACAAGGCGTGCCAAGTGCACCGGTTGAACCAGGAACAACATAAGTTGTATCAACAGTAGGCACACATTCTGCACCAGTTGCAGCCGAACCAACATAGTCCAAAGCAAATAAATTATCAAAGGCAGCATCAGCGCCAGCAGCATTCAAAATGACAACAAACTTGAAAGTTTCACTTCCACCAGGGGGAATGGTTTCGATCAAGTAACTTAATGAAATCGCCTCATCTGCATTACTAACAGAACCAACGGTTGTCGTTAACGGTATGGCTGTATTTCCAAACCACATATTGGACGCATTTCGATTAGAGAAACCTCCGTGACAGACTCTAAAATTTTCACCGATAGCAGCAAATCCTAAATAGGAATCCCAAGGAGTAGTTTGTTCAGCAGTAACATGAGCCTTGTTACACGTACTTGGTGGATTCGCAACAATGGTATTGGTTGTTTGGTAAGAACCCGAAAGCTCAACATTATTATCTGGATCAACATTTCGATAATAAAAAATACTGTCTAGTGCAGTAGCACCATCGTTAGTGATGGTAACTTCAGTCGTGTAAAACAAATCGTTTTGCTTCATTGAGTAGGTAATTGCAACACTAACATCAACACCAGATGCTGAAGTTCCGCCATTCCAGTCAATTGACATACAACCCGCATTATTTACGTAATTACTGAGCGCTCCAGGAATATCATTTATCCCTCCACTTGAACAATTATTGTGTAATGATATACCACTACTTCCTCCTATTTCCATACCCCATCCATTCTCTGGTGATCCCGGTGTGAAAAAATCTCCATCAAAATTAACCCAACCGGAAAAAGTTGGATCCGCAACAAAGCCAAATAGATTAAAGGAATTAGATCGAAAGTGAATCGGTGTAGGCGGCTGTCCAAGATTTATGTCTGAACCTTCATAGCCCCACTGGCCGGAAAGGCCCACTTCCGCTGCTGTACCAATCAAATATCCTTCTCCGCCATAAATTTGCGAAAACCCTGTAGATGTACACACAATTAATAGTGTAGTTAAGGCAAAATTTCTCATTGAAGTATTAATTAATTTCATCATTTGGCATATATGACGTACTAAATTACAAAAGTTGCCTGCTAAAAAGTAATTTTTTATTTCAAAAAATTTAATGATTGCAACCTCATCGTCCTTGTTTAGGCCAGAAGGTTCAAAGAATCTGTCTTTTTTTGCACCGCTGTGGCATCAGACTTTTCCAAACAAAAAGAAACCGTTTCTAGCATTATTTTCATTAATGAACATGGAAAATAGTAGCATTGGAACGCCCCTTTATTTTCGCAATGTATGTGCCCGTTGAAAGCTGACCAATTTCAACACCATTCTTACCTTCATATAGATATTGTTCTTGCACAACCTTGCCACTTATATCAAGAATCAGTAACTCTCCTAAAGTAGTCATTTCAATTACTATCATCTCTGTGGCGGGATTTGGATACAAATTGGAAATAACGGACTGTTCTTTAATAGACGCAAATATGTCTACATCAACAGCTGCTCTTGGTAAAATTTTATACTCAGAAAAAGAATAATAAACCGGTCCGGTTACTCGATACATCGTTCCACTTAAAGGAGAAGGATATGAATAAATTACATCATCAATCAATGCCGCACCTGAACCATCATTAATTTCCCATTGACCAAAACCTAAGCTTGGGTTTGTACATGTCGCATATTCTGTTGTAATAAGAACACCTTCGTACTTTTCATTATTTACACTATCCGTTGCGATGACGGGTGACGTAGGAAGCGAATTTCCAGAGTTTAATATGTTAAAGGATGACACATTCCGAATTATCGTCTGGTTGAAGTTTTCGTTAACGTTTCCATCAATAATTACACTATCTCCTATAGAAACGGTATTGATTGTATCCCAAACAAATATGCCATGCCAAGGGCCTGAACCATCTTGAAGCCAATAACCTTTATCATTTGTATTAAAAGCTCCGCTTGATTCTGCAGTAACAATTCCCTTTACCCCTGAGACATTCGCCCCATTTAACGGAGAAAAACCTCCAGGATCAGTAGTGAATTGAATGTTGTAAATCGTTTGAGCCAGCGATGCACCAACAATATCAGCTGCATCACGAGGCAATAATTTATACTCACTGTAAGAATACCAAACCGGACCAGTTACATCATAAGAGTTTCCAAGGGCAGGACTGAAAGAATAAATAACGTCATCTACTAAGCATGTATCGGTAGACCCATCAAATATTGCCCATTGTCCAAATCCTACAGTCGGATTAGTGCATGTTGCAGCCGATGTCTGTACCAAAACACTTTCGTAATCTTCAGAATTTACGGCTCCTGTTGATACCCCCGACGCTGCGGGTTCTGGATTACCACTTGACACATTGTTGAATGAAGTCAAAGCTGTAAGTTGAGTGAACGAAAAATTCTCTTGAACCAATCCACTGATTACGACACTATCTCCCCTTGAAGGAGCATTTACTGCATCATCTACATAAACTCCATTCCATGCGCCAGAAGCATTCTGTATAAAATAACCTATATCGCTACCGCTATTAACAACCGCTGTTACAATACCACCTGTATTCACATTTTGACCATCGTATGGAGAAGTTCCTGAAGGCGCAGTTGTAAATTGAATGTCGTAAATAGGTACAGTAGGCACTGATGTTGGTCCTTCTTGAATAACCACATCATCAATTTGATATGTACTTCCATCCGATGTTCCACCAACGTATTGAAAAGCTAAAAATACAGTTGATGGAGAAGCAGCAATATCAGCTGTTAAATCAACATCGCCAGAACTCACAAAAGACCAACTTCCTGTATTCACATCCATTGTGCAATTACTAGTAATGTCTGTCCAAGTTCCACTTGACGGCGCACCAGAACCTGTATAATTAGTGGATAGGTTTACTTTAATGTCTGTTCCCGAAAAACGCTTCATATTATTAAATGACAAAACCGGCATCGATGCAGATGACAAATCAATAACGGGGGAAATTAGCCACGTTTCCATAGCTTCATTGGTTGATGTGCCAGAATTGTAATTAGACACTCTGGCAAACGCATCCGAACTAAAATCATCGTGATACCAGTCATATCCTGAAGTGGATGCTGAAACGACTTGAGTAGTCCAAGCGTTGTTATTGGTTAAAGACCCACCGGCACCGGTGCTTGGTTCAAAATCATCTGAAAAATAGGTTTGGCTAGAAACTCCACCAAAAAATAGACAAGTAATTAACGCAGTGTAAAATGTTTTCATGATATTATTATTGTTTCTGAGGTTTCTTAAAATTACTGATTTTCTATATTTATGTCATCAATTTCCCAAGTGGCTCCATCCATATTACTCCCTTGGTACTTAAACGCAATGTACGTGTTAGAAGATTTGAACGCGGACAAATCGATTGGTCCACTGGTAACCCAATCCCAAACCGTGTCATCTAAGTCCCAATTAACTGTTCCTGACAGATTCGTCCAAGTGCCTTGCAAAGATGGATCACTTATACCATCATAATCCATACTAACCCATAATTCTAATTGTGCTCCAGGTGCGTATCTATGGGTATTATCAAAAGTTAAAATCGGCAACCCAGGCGCCAAACTATTCAAATCCATTGCGGGTGAGATGAACCAAGATGTTGTTGCATAATTTGTAAATGTACTGATATCAAAATTACTAGCAGATGCCGCATTGTCACTGCTTGAAAACAGCTCAAATCTACCCCAGTCGGTTCCACCTGCGGTTGTTCCAGACCAAAACGTAGTCCAACCACCTGATGTTAATGAACCGTCTTCAAAATCTTTCGACAAAACATAAATAGCACCACACCTCGAATTACTAAAATTAACTTCGGAAGGATTCCTAATAATCAATTGCATGGTAGTATTAAACTGCGTAACAATTGCAGTAATTCCTCCATTCCCGGTAGGCGTTAAATCATCTGCAAAATTAGCATATCCACTTGAGCGAATAATTATCTCATCTGTTTCACTGCAGTTAGTGAGCACTCGGTCAATAGAAGCTTGATTCGCACCGTCCGCCCAAGATTGACCAGCACTAGCACTTATAAATTCCGCAGAATCAATCCTAACCAATCTAGATTGCATGGTTTGGTCTATCTCATTAATTTTAACCACTTGAGGAATTATATTTCTGTTATTTTCTATCTTGATTACATTCAAGTCCGTATCTACTGAATCGAGTTGAATCATACCTGTATATTGACCAAGAACGGTGTTTTTCAGATAAATTCTAATGGAATCTCCTTCAGATAAACTACCGCTAGAAAAAAGGCGCACGTTGATCGCGCCAGTGGCATCCTGCACAAAAATATTTTTATACAAATTCCCTGAAGATTCATCCATCGTAACAACAGCATAAAGACTGGAGTCTCCGACAAATTTATGTGGATAATCCAATGCTTTCATATCGGCAATGGTAATTGCTTCTCCAACCGGAATATTAGAAATTGGCGGATTGTCATATTCTCGTTTGCAACCAAGAAATATAAAAACTGCTAAACTTATTAATACACTCTTTTTCACTATTTAAATTCCTCTTTTGAGCTCAATTATTCTTGAACAATTATATTATCTATTTCCCATGTCGCACCATCCGAATTGGATCCAATGTATTTGAAAGCAATATACGTATTGGAAGAACCATAAGGGGTAAGGTCCACATTTCCACTCGGTACAAAGTTCCAATCACCAGAGGCAACATCCCAATTAGGAACCGATGAAGTTATGTTATTCCAGGTTCCTTGTAATGATGGGTTACTTACACCATCATAATCGGTAGAAACATATAGCTCCAAGCCCGAGCCAGAATATCGAACTACATTGTCAAATGTCAAATAAGGAGCTGATGATGAGGACAAATTAATTGACGGTGAAACCAGCCAGCTATCACACATATAATTTGTAAAAACACTAATGTCAAAATTACTAGCAGCAGCAACATCTCCACCAAAGATTCCCCACTCGCCCCAATTCGCTGAAGTTGAAGTTCCATTCCAAAAACTTCCCCATCCTCCGGAAACGATTGAACCATCGTCAAAGTCTTTATACAAAAAATAAGAGGCAGTGCACCGTGGGTCATTCATAACTGCTTCATTCGGGGTTCGAATATATATTTGCATGTCTGTATTGTATTGTCCGACTACACCAATTAACGTTCCACTTGAACTGGGAATAATTTCATTAGCAAAATTGGCATATCCACTTGTTCTAACAATCACTTCATCACCTGAACAATTTACTAAGATTCGATTTAAGGACGCTTGATTATCTCCATCAGCCCACGTTCCGCCAACATCCATACCCGAAAATTCTACACCTTCTAATTTAATAAGTTGAGCCTGGATAGAATTGTTAATCTCAGCTATACTAATAACTTTCGGCTCAACAACATGACCGGTTGATTGCCTGACTAAATTGACGTCTACATCAACAGAATCTAATTGCATCATTCCGTCAAATTCTGTTAGGATGGTTCCTTTTAGTGCTATCCTTACAGAATCGCCTTCAATAACTCCACCAGAGGTTAACAGTCTTAAATTCATACCGGCTCCACTGGTATCCTGAACATAAACGTTCTTGTATAAATTACCGGTCTGCTCATCCATGGTAACAATCCCGTAAATAGTCGAATCTCCAGAAAATTTATGTGGTATTGAAATTGTCCTTAAGGTAGCAATAGAAATAACTCCGTCCGAAGCAATAACATTTAAAGGAGGGCTGTCGTATTCTCTTTTACAACCAAAAACGGTCGCTATTATCGCCAAACTAAAAAGTATTTTTTTCACTATCATCATTCCCTGTTAAAATTGATACGTCACCATTCCAAAATAAGTCAGGCCATACATATAGCCGTACTTAGGTGGGAATTTTCCGATTTCTCCTGGGTTATACCGTAATTGCTCGTAACCGCCAGTCTTAAAATCCGTGTTGTTAAGAATGTTACTTACACTGACAAAAAGCCTCAAATATTTACCACTAGACAATCTCCAACTCTTACCTCCGAAAAAATTAATGGTATATCCCCCATCTAGCTCCGTAATATCTAAAGTTTCATCCCATTGGGGGTCCGTTACTATAAAAGAAGACACTGCTTCCTCTGTTCTTCTATCTGGATTAGGACCCAAATTCATCCGATCAAAATAATTCCAATTCACTCCTGCAAACCAGTATTTAGGTGAGTTGTATTTCAAACCAAACGTTCCGGCTAGCTGTGGCATACCTCCAATGTCATAATTTTTGAGGTAAATGGTTCTGTCTTCGGCTATTAGCTCTTGGGTGTTATCCGCAGTAATGGTTGCTTTTGGTCGATTGCTGTAGATATAATCTCCTGTTGTAAAAGCACCACTTAATACCCATACTGATGCTAATGTATATTCAACACCAATTTCGGTACCCAAAAAAAGTTGGTCAACATCAGTCATTACGTAATTAACAAATGCATTGTATTCGTCGTGATAAAAGCTTCTTGCCCACACTTGATTATTTATTTGAGAATAAAACGCCGTTACCCGCGCCCTTAAGTTTGGATATCGCACTGTGTAATTAATATCTCCACTCAACACTTCCGTACTTTCCAAGTTTTTTACCAGGTGATCTCTTGTTTTTGGGGAGATGTAAGCATTTCTAGATAATGGCGCTCTTGTCAAATACGCACCATTTATTGAGATTAAATGCCTTCCTGTTAATTTAAAAAGTAGCCCACCCTTAACTCCATAGTTGAAAAAGTTTTGTTTCTCAGAGTCGCCAAGGGACGCATCAGGAAATCGGCCATTTTGCATGTGACCTGTTCTCCAAAAGCTGGTGTTAGAAAGATTAAAACCAACAAACCCGTCAAATTTTGAAGATTTCCAATCCAAATTGGCGAATGCGTCATAAGTATGGACATTGATATCGTAATTATACCCGAACACATCTCCTTTTTCAATGATATTGTTATAATTGCTCAAATCATTTTGAGCAGAGAGACTGTCCGAGAAATCACGTTGTGCAAACTGATCAACATCAACCCAAAATTCACCTCCTAGCAAATCACTCATCAACTTATAATTTTTACTCTTATAAATTTCAACATGTGCACCCGATGAAAGATAAAAATTATCTTTAATGTCTGCATTGTACAATACTTTTACACCGAATTGTCTAGGATCTTGTCTATACTCTTCCACAATATACTTCGATCTATTTCCTATCAAGTTCGTCCCAACAGCACCATTAGGATCATCTACTGTATACAGATTTTTGTAGTTTGCATTGTATAATGCATCCCAAGCAATTTGAGTTACATTGGTGTTTCCTGTCGTCCAATCATTATTTTGCATCGCTGCAATCGATGGATTCTCGATTGCATTGTAACTTGGTAAATACCTGTAATAATCTGGACGAGGATCCGGAGCTTCATACCAATTTAAGTTCGAATTGGAAGTTTTACCAAACATACCGTAAGCAACTGTTGTTAGCTTTTTTCTTTTAGAAATTTTGAAATCATGAATTAAGAATACATGTGGTTTATGATTATCACGAACTCTCGCATTTCGTTTTGTACTATCTGTACCGTCTCCATTTGATTGCCAACCCCAGTATGGATTATAAAAGTTATCTCCTGTGAGCGTGTAAGCCTCTTGAACTGAAATCCCCTGACGCGCCTGTACAGTTGGTGCTCCGAAAGCAGCTAATGTGACAGCGTGTTTACTATTGAGTCTTTTCATCGCCGAACCGAAATAACTTCCGCCATTAAATGAGCTTCCACTAACGTATCCTTCTTGCGAGTACCTAAATGCACCTGAAAACGCGAATGCCCAACCATTATCCATCATCCCCGTAGAATGTGTAACAATGGCACGTTGGCGATAGGTACGATTTGTGAGTGCATAGGAAATTTTTGTCCCTTTCCTTAAATTAGTTGGGCGCAAATCAATATTTGAAAATCCTCCAATATTTCCAAAACCCATTTGAGCAGAACTAATTCCTTGTCGATTTTCTGGGTATCGAGTAACGTCATTCAACCCTCCCCAATAAGCCCAAATCGCCCAACCCGATTCCCTGTCATTCATTGGAATGCCATTCATCATCAATTGTGTATTCTCGGAGCTGTAGCCTCTAAATCTGTAGCGAGCCGCACTAAAATTGAACCCTGCAATAGACGCATAAACATCTCTGGAAGATTGAAGAATTCCTGAAACATCTTGGCTCTGGCTTTCTGATTCTAATTCATCTGCAGAAACCGTAAAAACTGGAATGATATTTGGATCGCTATCTAAAGAGTCTTGTTTTATCATTGTGGAATCTTCTTGAGCTTTGAGGCTTAAGACTGCCACGAATGACAAACAAACGGCTATAATTTTAACAAACATTATAAAGAATTTCAACACTAATTTCGTTGGCTAAAATAAGTCAAAATAAACTACCTTCTATCCTACACTGTCGCAGTCTGGAAGACATATTATTAGAAAAATTCATTTTAGTCGAAAATAGATACAATGAAGTTATTAATTTGATAATATTGCAAGCATGTTCTTACATTGCGCTCACAGCAACTATACACCGTAAAAAATGAAAAATTATTTTCTTTATTTATTTAGTTTTTTGATTGTTGGCACTTGCCCTGGTCAAAATATTGAGCTAGATAAAGGCAAGAACTATAAATTGGCAGCAATTGGATTTTACAACCTAGAAAATCTCTTTGATACTATAATTGATCCCAATCCAAAGCTCATATTGCAAGATGATTTCACACCTGGTGGAGCTAAAAATTGGGACTCAAAAAAGTATCATGAAAAATTGAGGAACATGGCCAAAGTTATTGGTATGGTTGGGACAGAAGCTACCCCAGACGGCTTAGCAATTCTTGGTGTTTGTGAGATTGAAAACCGAGGAGTTTTAGAAGACTTGATTAAAACAGGTGAATTGGCAGAAAGAAATTATAAAATTGTGCATTATGATTCTCCTGACTACAGAGGTATTGATGTGGGCTTCATTTATAATCCCAATTACTTCAAAGTAACCTCTTCAAAAACTTATGCAGTAACCATTCCTGGTAACGATACTTGGACAACCAGAGATGAATTGCTTGTAAGTGGAGAATTAGACGGTGAACGTATGCATTTTATTGTGTGCCATTGGCCTTCAAGAAGAGGTGGTGAAAAGAAAAGCCGTCCCAAACGAATTCTTGCCGCTAAAATGGCTAAAAAAATTACTGACTCCATTCAAGCTGCAGAGCCAAATGCAAAAATCATCCTCATGGGAGACCTTAATGATAATCCGCTGAGCCCAAGTATAAAAGAAGCACTCAAAGCGAAAAGAAGTCTAGAAGAATTGGAAACAAATGGTCTCTATAACCCGATGGAAAACCTACACCGCCAGGGAGTTGGTACTCATTTTTGGCGTGACAATCCGAATGTGTTTGACATGTTAATTCTCAGTTCGGGAATTGTTCCGAAAAATAACAACTTTACAAACTATCAGTATTACAAAACAAAAGTTTTTAGTAAAAACTTTCTTAAGCAGCAATCCGGAAACTGGAAAGGGTATCCGTTTAGAACGTATGCGGGAGGGACCTACACTGGGGGCTATTCAGATCATTACCCAGTCTATCTATTTATTGTTAAAGAACAAGTTCGATGAGGCATTCAGTACTTATATTATTATTTCTTTTTTCTACCAATTCTATTTCATTTGCGCAGGATAGTGTGCGACTAATGACCTATAATATTTTAAACTATCCCTACGTAGCAGCTTCTAGGGCGGACACATTGGCTATTATTATTGATGCCGTCTTACCTGATATCCTAATCGTTAATGAATTACAAAATAATACCGGAGCTAATGCCATTCTCAACAATGCCATGAATTCGAGTGGTCGCACAAATTACAGTAAAGCTATTTTCTACAATGGTGGTGATTCCGACAATATGTGCTATTATGACAACAATAAGTTTGGCCTATTTTCTCAAAATCAAATAGCAACATCTATTAGAGATATTAGCGAATACGTATTGTTTTGGAAAGGTAATTTACCTAGTGCCGACACGATTTATTTCAATGTTTATTCCGTTCATTTAAAGGCTAGTAGCGGAGCCTCGAACGAAGCTCAACGACTGGCAGAGGCCCAAATTCTGAAGGCGCGTATAGACAATCGTTCTGGGATTAACAATATTTTTGTTGGTGGCGATTTTAACATCTATGATGCTTCAGAACCTGCTTACCAGGAAATCATAACAGGTGGAATTACAGACCTTTTTGACCCCATTAATTCTGCTGGTAGCTGGCATGTAAACGCATCATATGCAGCGATTCATACACAAGCTACAGGCTCCATAAATGGAGGCTCTGGCGGAGGACTAGACGATCGTTTTGACTTCTTTTTTGTAAGCTCAGATATAATTAATGGAACCAATTCCGTACAATACATTGATGGGACTTACAAAGCATATGGGCAAGATGGGAATCGTTTTAACTCTGACTTGAATGTTTGGCCATCAAATACAGTGGTATCTGCCCAAATAGCTTCCGCGCTTTACAACATGTCAGATCATCTCCCAGTAATTATGGATGTTGTTGTCGATCCGACACTTGACATTGAGGGAACTGCCAATTCTATTCCAAAACTCTTTCACGCAGAGAAGTCAAAAGAAATTGTGTTCTCAAGCGCTACGCCCAAAGAAAGAGTCCAAATAGAAGTTATAGATCTTTTGGGAAAACGTTTGAAACAAAAAACTTTTGGAAATGCCTCTACCCTAAGATTAAAAATAGATGAACTGAAAACAGGTATTTATTTAGCTTCAGCTAAAAGTGATAACGTTTGTTATTCTATAAAATTCATTATTCGCTAGCAAATTGACCTATCAAGGCTAACATTTTCTGCGGAGCTTCTGCATGAACCCAATGACCTACAGAAGAAATTGTTTCGATCCTGGCGCTTGTAAATTGTTGTTTTATCGAAGGGAAATCCGACTCTAGAATGTAATTAGATAGCTCACCACGAACAAAAAGAGTAGGTAAATTAACTACTTCGGTATCGATGGCAGCAATTACTTGGTTCATTTCTCGAGAAAGGACATTCAAATTAATGCGCCAATCCAGCTGGCCTTTTTCAATCCAATATAGATTCTTAAGTAAAAACTGACGTACGGCAACGTCTGAAACGTACTTTGCCAGTTGCGCATCACACTTGCCTCTTGTGTTGTGAAAATTAAAATCAATAGAATGCAGCCCTTCCAGAATAGTATCATGATGCATCGGGTATTGCTTCGGACCAATGTCGATAACGACTAATTTTGCTAATCTATTCGTGTCAAACTGCGCGTATGTCATTGCTGTTTTACCTCCCATTGAATGCCCAACTAAAATAACGTCTTCTAAATCATTCTCTTCTAATAATTCATCCAAATCATCTGACATTAATTCATAGGAAAAATCATTGCTGTGAGGAGAATGGCCATGATTTCTTTGATCTACCAAAAAAACACGATATCGATTGGATAATTCCTTCCCTAATCTTTGCCAATTATCTGATGAGCCAAAAAGCCCATGTAAAATAACCATCGGCTGACCTTCACCATATTCTCTATAATGTAATTTCATCGCAATTCTCTCAGATATAGCCCGACTGTATTTTCAAGTCCAAAATAAAGAGAATCCGCGATAAAGGCATGACCAATTGAGACTTCTAACAAATTGGGAATATTTTGTGCGAAATACTTTAAATTCTTTCTATCTAAATCATGCCCGGCATTCAGACCTAGGCCAAGCTTCGATGCTCTCTTCGCCGCATCTGCAAAAGCAAGTATTGACTGCTCACGATCTTGACCATACCGCGCTGCATATGATTCAGTGTAAAGCTCTATTCTATCAGATCCCACTTCTGAAGCACCATTTACCATAGCTAGGTCGGCATCAACAAATATCGAGGTTCGGATTCCTTGCTTTTTGAATAGCGCTAGTGTCTCTAGCAAATAGTCTTTATTTTTTACAGTGTCCCAACCATGATCACTGGTTAATTGAATTTGGGAATCCGGCACCAACGTGACTTGCGTAGGATTTGTTTCCAATACTAAGTCAATAAATTTTCTCTCCTTAGGATTGCCTTCTATGTTGAGTTCCGTTGTTACGATTGTTGAAAGCTCTTTAACGTCAGAATATCTAATGTGTCTTTCGTCTGGCCTTGGATGTACTGTAATCCCATTTGCGCCATAAAGTTCTAAGTCTTTTGCTACTTGTATTACATCGGGCACATTTCCTCCCCTTGCATTTCTTAGTGTGGCTACTTTATTAATGTTTATACTTAATCTTGTCATTCTAAATTGAAGTTATTTATCGATAGATTACTGAATATTATCAGCCATCTAACGAGTTCTGCACGATTGTTGCAACAATTTTAAAAAATCAAAGTTATAATTAATACATTGTGACCTGAATGATTGCACTTGATTTAATAACGGATGAAGTCCCGCCTTTGAAAAGCACGGAGAAGTGTACAAAGGCTTTGCATTGGATGGAGGAATTCAGAGTGAACCATATTCCTGTCGTAAAAGGAAATGAATATTTTGGATTAATCTCAGATGATATGGTTTTTGATTTGGAAAAGCCAGAAATTGCTCTTGAAGATTCGGGATTGGTTTTACCTGTCCCATTTATTAAAGCTGACCAGCACATTTACGATGTAATGAAGGTAATTGCTGACTTACATTTAACGCTTGTCCCTGTTCTTGATAATGATAATAATTATTTGGGATGCATTACCGTGCCACACCTCATTGAATTAATTACAAATACCGCCTCCATAAATGAGCCGGGAGGAATCATTGTTCTCGAAATGGCACAAAACGATTACAGTCTGGCTGAAATTGCCCAAATAGTCGAAAGTAATGACTCGAAAATTTTAAGCTCCTACATTACATCTTCATTAGATTCAACCCTGATGGAAGTCACATTAAAATTAAACACCAAGAACCTCGGCGGAGTCTTACAAACTTTTAATAGATACGACTATACTGTAAGTGCTTCGTATTCAGAAGACCGCTTTAAAGAAGATGTTAAAGTGAAGTACGATGCACTGATGAAATATTTGAATATTTAACCATCCATTTTCTAAGTAAAATAACCATCCTCTTATTGCTTCTTCCTCCCGCAATATGGGCGCAAAAAAATCAAGACACTTCTTTTTTCCGCGTTGCGAAAATAAGTGTCGTAGGAAATTTCAAAACGGAAGAACGTATTGTTTTAATCGTGTCTGATTTAACCATCAACCAACGCATCCCAAAAATGGATTTAGCACTTCAATTGGAGACTGCAAAAAACAACATTCAAAATACAGACCTTTTTAACACTGTTGACATTACTCATTTTCCTATTAATGATTCGTTAACTGAAATTATTATAACCGTTTCTGAACGATGGTTTTTTTGGCCTATTCCAATTGTAGAAAATGCGGATCCTAATTTTAACACTTGGTGGGAGCGAAAAGATTTTAGCAGGCTCAATTATGGGCTTATGCTAATGTACAATAACTTGAGAGGCAAAGCCCAAGGAATTGGAGGACTCATTCAGCTGGGATATTCGAAGAGGTTCGCATTGCTATACAACATCCCTTATGCCTCATCCAATGGAAAATTAGGCGTCTCCTTTTATGGTGGGTATGATCAGCAGCATGAGATAACCATTGCCACAAACAATAACAAGCGAGTATTCTATACGGGATTAAATGGCAATACCAAAGAACATTGGCAGTTACAATTTACTCTTTTAAAAAGACATAAAATTGTTACCACCCACAGCTTAAGTGCCGCATTTAAAAGTGTATCTGTGATACCAGCTGTAATTGCCTTAAAACAAGATTACCTCGGAGATTCTTTAACCAAAATTGGATATTTAGAGCTCTCCTATCTTTTCAAAAAAGACAAAAGAAACTACAAGCATTATCCCCTTACTGGACATTATTTAGACCTTTTAATTAAACAAAACGGATTGGGGATAAACAATAGTCTCTTTCTAACCACCTTCAAAGGCTCAGCAAGTAAATTCCTTAAAGTACACAACAGATTATATGGTGCCATTGGCATTAAAGCAAAGTTCACTCCTCAAAATAAAATTCCATATTTTTTGCAACAAGGTTTGGGCTATGATGACAATTTAAGGGGATATGAATATTACGTTCTGGATGGAAATCATTTCGGGATGTTAAAAACTAATGTTAAACTGGAGCTAATTGAGAAAAAAACGTCCGTTTTAAAAAGAATCAAGAATCAAAAATTCAATACGTTTTATTATGCGCTGTATCTTAACTTTTTTGCAGACCTAGGCTATGTAGATAATCAATTCTCAGCACAAGTTAATTCTTATTCGAATGAATGGCTGTACAGTTCTGGTATAGGACTGGACTTTTTAACCTATTACGATTCGGTATTTAGACTTGAATTCTCAATTAATAAACAGAAAGAAAGCGGTTTTTTCTTACATTTCACCCAACCAATCTAGAATCATGGTCTTAGCAATTTATGGTAGAAAATTTGAAGACAAGTCTATTTCGATGGTCAATTTGGTATTTGATGAGCTGGAAAAAAGAGGTGCTACCCTATGGATATATGATAAACTCCATGTATTCTTAGAAAAAACATTAAATCGTGAAATTATTGCGGAGACGTTCGCAAATGGCTATGATATCAGCGAAAATATTGAAGCCCTAATTACCATTGGTGGTGACGGTACAATTCTAGATGTTATTACAGAAATCCAAGATAAAGGAGTCCCTATTTTAGGCATGAATACTGGCAGGTTGGGTTTCTTGGCTAATAACTCAAAAGAAGATGTTAGCAGGGCAATTTCATGCTTATTTTCAAAGGATTATCAAATTGACAAACGATCATTAATTGAATTGAACTCTAATCAAAATTTATTTGAAGGTCAAAACTTTGCTTTGAACGAAGTTTCTATTCACAAAAAAGATTCATCCTCAATGGTTACCATTAACGCATCTGTTAATGATCAATTTTTGAACTCTTATTGGGCAGACGGTTTAATTGTAGCAACACCTACAGGTTCTACAGCATATTCATTGAGTTGCGGAGGTCCCATTTTGGCGCCAAATTCGAATAATTTTGTAGTAACTCCTATTGCTCCGCACAACTTAAATGTTCGGCCTTTTATATTAAATGACACCAACACCATCCAATTGCAGGTTGGAGGCAGAGAAAATGAGTACTTTGTCACGTTAGACTCAAGGTCTGAAACAATAACGAATGATACTATTTTGACACTGACCAAAGCTAATTATTCAATCAATTTAATTCAATTTGAATGGCAAACATTCTTTGAAACAATAAGAAACAAGTTACTTTGGGGTATTGACAAGCGTAATTAATAAATCACCCCATGTCTTAAACAATATTTAGTCTTTTAATCTGTTTTTATGATTAATGAAAATCATACAATTGTACTAACTTTGTGTTAATTATGAGACCCCTCTTATCAATTGTTCTTTTTCTTGCCTTTTCGAATATAGGTAATTCGCAATCCGAAGAAATTGGTGTTTTTGGTGGCGGAGCGTACTACCTTGGAGAAATGAACCACGGCCAGCAATTTTACAAAGCACATTTCACGCCTGGTTTATTGTATCGTTATAACTTACAAGATAAGCGCTGGGTGTTGCGTGTACATTTTGCATACGCGAAACTTGAAGGAAGTGATGCTGATTCTGAAATTCAATCTAATATTGATAGAAATTTAAATTTTCAATCAACCATAATTGAAGCAGGTCCAATTATGGAATTAAATTTTATTGAATACGAAATTGGTGGCAGAACTAAATTTGGAAATAAAAACAAAAATAATGGTACCGCGTACATTTTCGGCGGTATTAACTTTTTTCACATGAATCCAAAAGGCACTTTAGACGGTGTTGAAATTGAACTACAACCTTTGGGCACAGAAGGTCAAGGATCTAGTCAAAATTCTAAAAAGCGTTATAATCTTAATCAGGTTTCGATTCCATTTGGACTTGGCATTAAATTCAACATAGGAAATCGATTCGCCTTATCTATGGAATATGGGCTTAGAAAGACCTTTACAGATTATATTGATGACGTAAGTGGCACATACGTTGATCCAGATATATTGGCAACAGAGAATGGCATATTGTCAGCGCAAATGGCCAATAAAAGTATAGATGGAGTAATTTCCACTGGACAACAAAGAGGAAATTCCAGTAATAAAGATTGGTATGTAATTGCTGGAGCTATTCTTTCCTACCGATTAAAAAAAGCAACGACTTGCAGAAAATGGTAACCATCATATCGTGAGACTTTTATCCCTTTTAAAGAAATAAATGGCTTTCCACTTCCATAGGTCAGTTTTTCTTAAGAAATTCGCACGCTGTCATTTTATGAAAATACAGACATCACTGAATACCCGTTGAGTTATAAAGAACAAATAGAATTAGATAAGGTGCCTAGTCATGTTGCCATCATAATGGATGGAAATGGGCGTTGGGCAAAGCAACAGGGTGAATTAAGAACTTTTGGCCATACAAGTGGCGTAGAGGCAGTAAGAGAAGCATTAACAGCCGCTGGGGAAATAAGAGTGAAGCACCTAACCCTTTATGCTTTTTCCACAGAGAACTGGAATCGGCCACTGCAAGAAGTGAATGCCTTAATGGATTTGTTGGTCTCTACGATAATGAATGAAATCGATTCATTACAAAAAAATGAAGTAAAGCTAACGGCAATAGGAAATATTGAAAGTTTACCAAAAAAATGCCAACAAGAGTTAAAAAATGGCATTTTGGAAACAGCTGGTAATACTGGTGTTAATTTAAACTTAGCTTTGAGCTATAGTTCCAAATGGGAGCTTACCAATGCTATTAAAAAAATTGCGCTTGACGTACAAGAAAAAAAACTAGGAGTCGAGGAAATAAACGACAAATTAATTAGTTCTTATTTGTCGACCTCAAATTTACCTGACCCCGAACTAATGATTAGGACGGGTGGTGAAAATAGAATCAGCAATTTTATGTTGTGGCAAATTGCCTACAGCGAACTCTATTTCACTGATATTTTATGGCCTGACTTTCAAAAAGAAGATTTTTATAAGGCTATTTTAGATTATCAAAATCGAGAACGAAGATTTGGAATAACAAGTGAACAAAAACATACTACATAGCCTAGCAATTCTCGCAGTATTAATTTGGACAGGTCAAACTACTGCTCAAGTTACTTTGGGTGGATCTACTTTTGATTACAATTCTCCAAAAAGCTATACAATCGCTTCCATCGAATTCCCTGGACATGGAGAACATGAT
>Ga0115568_10000549_pt1 | contig 28143 bp, 29 predicted proteins | sample COGITO_mtgs_1204_FD_87296 | JGI IMG/M metagenome (GOLD analysis project Ga0115568, IMG submission 87296) | Pelagic marine microbial communities from North Sea - COGITO_mtgs_120426 | ecosystem: Environmental > Aquatic > Marine > Epipelagic | place: Germany:Helgoland, sampling site Kabeltonne...
AACATTTTTAAAGAAAACCCTAGCAGAGTTATTTATTGCTGTCTATTGCATTATTTACCAGAAGCAAAAGTGAGCTATTTTCAGAGAAAGATAGATTTCCAATTTTAAACAAACAAACAAACAAACAAACAAACAAACAAACAAACAAGTAAAATATGAAAAAAATTTTAGCATTTGCAGGTAGTACAAGTTCAACGTCAATTAATAAAAAATTGGCAACTTTTGCTGCACAGAATTTAGAAAACACCTCTTTTGATGTTATCGATTTACGTGACTTTAGATTACCTATTTATAGCGAGGATGAAGAGAAAAATGGTTTTCCAAAAGATGCTGAGAAATTTTCATCTTTGTTAGATAATTATGATGGATTTATCCTTTCATTGGCAGAACATAATGGTTCTTACACTGTTGCTTTCAAAAATATTTTTGATTGGAGTTCTAGGGTTGAATCAAATGTGTTTAGAGATAAACCGTTATTACTAATGGCAACTTCACCGGGAGAAAGAGGAGGACAATCAGTTCTAGAAGCAGGAAGTGAAAGATTTTCTAGAATGGGAGCAAAAGAGTTAATTAGTTTTTCATTTCCTAGTTTTTATGACAATTTTAAAGAAGGTAAAATTATAGAGAAAGAATTATTCAAATCATTTAAAGAACAAGTTATTAAGTTTGAAAACGCTGTAAATAAATAATAAAATGGGGGATATTTCTAAAGACATCAACTCTAAATTCGTTAGCAATAAATTAAAAGCATTAATCAATATAAAATATACTGCTAATTGGCTAAATAGTAAGGAAAATGATTTTTTTAAACCTTATGGTATTTCCCCTCAGCAATATAACATTTTACGAATTTTGCGTGGTGCAAAGGACAAGATAAAGGTGCAAATCGTAAAAGATAGAATGATAGAAAGAGCCCCTAATGCAACCCGTTTGATGGATAAATTATGTGATAAAGGCTTAATTAAAAGAGAGCGTTGTGACCATGATAGAAGAGTCGTTTATGTAAAAATTATAAAAACTGGGTTAGAATTATTATCAACGATAGATAACAATGAAAACCTTTCTTTTTTAGAGAATATTACACAAAAAGAAGCGATTATTTTAAGTGATTTATTAGATAAAATTAGATAGAAAAAATCATAGAAATTTTATTAAAGCAAACTAATCGAATTTACTATCAAATGAAAATGTATAAAACAATACAGCATAAAGTAACTAGTCCTTTAGTAAATATGGGACCAATAAAATTACGTCAACCATTACCAACGAAGGGAATTGAAAATGTAGACCCATTTTTACTGTTACATCACTATGGACCTTATGTAATTTCTGAATTTAATAATCCTTTTGATTTAGGGCCGCATCCTCACAGAGGTTTTGAACCAATAACATTACTTTTTAAAGGAGAGCAATTACATAGAGACTCTTTAGGGAACGAAATGGTTGTAAAAGCAGGAGATGTACAATGGACAACGGCTGGTTGTGGAATTATTCATTCAGAAGGGCCAACCAAAGAATTTGTTAAAAAAGGTGGTGAATTAGAAGGTATTCAGTTGTGGCTAAACCTTCCTGCAAAGGATAAAATGATGCCGCCAAATTATCAACATTTAGAAGAAAAACAAATTCCTAATTTATTTTCTGATGATAAAAAAGTACAATTAAATATTATTGCAGGTAATCAAAATGAAAAATTTGGTTTAATTAAAACACAAACCGTAGTGAATGTGTTTACGGCAGCTGTTGATAAAGGTGGTGAAATGGAAATTGACATTCCAGAAAGCCATCAATCTTTAGTGTATCTATTAAATGGTAAAGTTATAGTAAATAAATTAGAAGTTTTAGAAAAGGGGGAATCACAAATGATAACCTTCAAACAAGAGGGAAATACAATTCATTTTGAAGCAAAAACGACAAGTACTCTGTTAATTTTATCCGGTGAACCAATTCATGAAAAAATTGCTCAATATGGACCTTACGTTATGAATACGCAAACCGAAATTTTAGAGGCAATGCGTGATTACGAGCAAGGTAAAATGGGTTATTTATATTAACACTGTTTATAAGCTTGTTGTGTTTTATTTGGCTACTTTAAAAAAACTCAAGATTATCATTTATCTTGAGTTTTTTCATTTCAATAAATAAACATATCTTGCAAAGTATTATGCATGCATAATAAATTCAATTCCAAAATTATGAAATATAAACACATTTTTGAACCATTAGATTTAGGATTTACAACTTTAAAAAATAGAATTTTAATGGGTTCTATGCATACAGGCCTAGAGGAAGAAAAAAACGGAATTGATAGAATTGCAACTTATTATGCAGAAAGAGCAAAAGGTGGAGTAGGATTAATTGTGACAGGAGGAATTTCTCCAAACATTCAAGGTTGGACAGCTCCTTTTTCTGCAAGAATGTCTACAAAGAAGCACGCGATACATCATCAAAAAATAACAGAGGCAGTTCATAACGAAGGGGGTAAAATATGTATGCAAATTCTACATTCAGGACGTTATGGTTATCACCCTTTTAACGTTGCACCTTCTAAAATTAAATCTCCAATAACACCCTTTAAGCCATTCAAATTATCCCAATCAGGAATTAAAAGAACAATTCGTGACTTTGTAAATTGTGCAAAATTATCTAAAATCGCTGGTTATGATGGAATAGAAATTATGGGATCCGAAGGGTATTTAATCAATCAGTTTATTGTTAAGAGAACAAATAAGAGGTCAGATAATTATGGAGGGAATTATGAAAACAGAATGCGTTTACCAATAGAATTGATTAAACAAACACGTGAAGCTGTTGGAAAAGAATTTATTATTATTTACCGATTATCAATGCTAGATCTGGTAGAAAATGGAAGTTCTTGGGAAGAAGTTGTTCAATTAGGGAAAGAAATTGAAAAAGCGGGTGCAACAATTATTAATACAGGAATTGGCTGGCACGAGGCTAGAATTCCTACAATAGCAACATCTGTTCCAAGAGCAGCATTTACTTGGGTAACAAAAAAAATGAAAGAAGAATTATCAATTCCGTTGATAACGTCTAACAGAATAAATATGCCGGAAACTGCTGAAAAAATACTTTTAGAAGGAGATGCAGATATGATTTCTATGGCACGTCCTTTTTTAGCAGATCCAGAATGGGTAAATAAAGCTAAGGCTGAAAAAGTAGATGAAATAAATACATGTATTGGTTGTAATCAGGCGTGTTTAGATCATGTTTTTGAACAAAAAGTAGCGAGTTGTTTGGTAAACCCTAGGGCTTGTCACGAAACAGAATTAAATTATAATCAAACAGAAAATAAAAAGAAAGTGGCAGTAATTGGTGCAGGGCCTGCAGGTTTATCAGCAGCAACAATTGCAGCTCAAAGAGGTCATTATGTTACCTTATTTGATGCAGATAAAGAAATTGGAGGTCAGTTTAATATTGCTAAACAAATCCCTGGCAAAGAAGAATTTTATGAAACCTTACGTTATTTTAACAAGCAAATTGAGTTGCATAATGTAACGATAAAATTAAATACAAAAGTTTCTAAAGATGATTTATTAAAATCTGATTTTGATGAAATTATAATCGCAACAGGAATTAAACCTAGAGAATTAAAAATAGAAGGAATTGGGCATCAAAAAGTAATGAGTTATATCGATGTTTTAAAACATAAAAAAACAGTAGGAAAGCGCGTTGCAGTAATTGGAGCAGGAGGAATTGGTTTTGATGTTTCAGAATATTTAACGCACCAAGGAGAATCGACATCGCTAAATATAGATGCATGGTTAAAAGAATGGGGAATCGATAAGTCTTTGAAGTCTAGGTCGGGTATTGAAAATCAAAATTTAACCTTTCATTCATCCCCACGAGAAGTATTTATGTTTAAAAGAAGTAAAGGTAAATTTGGTGGAAATCTTGGTAAAACGACAGGTTGGATACATAGATCAACTTTAAAAAAGAAGAAAGTGCAATTCATAGGCGAAGTTTCCTACACAAAAATTGATGATAAAGGTTTGCATTATATTCAGAATGAAGAAGCAAAAATTTTAGAAGTAGATAACATTGTTATTTGTGCAGGTCAAATCCCTTTTAAAGAGCTTTACCAACCACTACTAGATGCAGGTAAAAAAGTTCATGTAATTGGCGGTGCAGATTTTGCGAGTGAATTAGATGCTAAAAGAGCTATTAATCAAGGTAGTAGGTTAGCTGCTATTTTGTAACGTTTTTTAAGAGTAAGTAAATATTTATAAATTAAAATATATTTTTAAAATAAAAGAGTACTTTCGGCAAACACTAAATATTTTATTTTATGATATCATTCTCTATTAAAGAAATAACAAAACTTGTTAACGGTGAACAAATTGGTTTATGTACCGATGAAATTTATGCACCAGAGCAAATTGAAAATGCAGTTAAGGGTAATGTTACTTTTATAGGAAATTCTAAATATGCTCGTTTATGGGAAAAATCGAATGCAAGTATAGCAATTGTTTCTCAAGGAATAAAAATTTTACCGGGAGAAGGCAGAGCTTTTGTAAAAGTAAAAAACGTTGATTTAGCAATGGCCATTATACTCGAAGTTTTTGAACCAGAATCACCTTTTTTCGAAACAGATATTCATCCTACAGCGGTTATAGATAAAACTGTAAAATTGGGAAGTGGATGTAAAATTGGTGCGAATTCTTATATTGGTAAAAATGTAGTTTTAGGTGATAATGTAATAATTTATCCTAATGTTTCAGTTTTTGATGATACTACAATTGGAAATGAGACCATAATTTGGTCTGGAACAGTCATTAGAGAACGAAGTAAAATTGGAAGTCATTGTATTTTTCATACAAATGTTAGTATTGGAGCTGATGGGTTTGGATACAGACCAAGTAGTGATGGTAGTCATTTAGTAAAAATAGTACATATTGGAAATGTTGTTATTGGGAATGGTGTGGAAATTGGTGCTAATTCTTGTGTTGATCGCGGTAAATTTAGTTCGACTATTTTAGGAGATGGATGTAAAATTGATAACTTAGTACAAATTGGTCATAATTCAGTTTTAGGAAGAAGCTGCATAATGGCTGGAAGTAGTGGATTAGCAGGTTCTGTAACATTGGGAGATGGTGTAATTATTGGAGGAAGTGCTTCTATAAAAGATCATGTTACCATACATTCTGGCGCAAAAGTTGGTGCTGGTTCAGGTGTAATTGCAGACGTTGAAGCTGGTAAAACAGTACTAGGTTACCCTGCTTGTGATTCTAGAGAAAAAATGAAACAATGGGTGGCTATACGTAAACTTGCAAGAAACTAAGTCTTTAACTCTTTTTTCTAAGCTATCTAATATTTAAAGATTTTTCACCAAATCTATAATTTGAAAGTACCAAATAATTAACGATATTTGCGCATCAAACTAACTAATTACAAATTATGGGAATGAATAAAAATACAGTGCTTGCCTGGGCAACATTAATAATGATAATTGTAGGTTTGGGATTAATTGCAATTGGAATTTTTAAATACAGAGAAGTTTCTGCTTGGGGCTTTGCCGCTGTTGGTGTTGGTTTCTTCGCAAACGCTTGGGTTTTTAATGCCTTAAAGGGAAGAATGTAAAAAAAGACTACAGTTTTTTCAATAAATTTTCAAACAATATATTATAATGAGCGACGATAAGAAAGTAATCTTTTCGATGAATAAGTTGTCTAAAACTTATCAATCAACAGGGAAACAGGTTTTAAAAGATATTTATTTAAGTTTCTTTTATGGAGCAAAAATTGGTATTCTAGGTTTAAATGGATCAGGAAAATCAACGTTATTAAAAATTATAGCAGGAGTAGAAAAAAATTATCAAGGAGATGTAACTTTTTCTCCAGGTTATAAAGTTGGCTATTTAGAACAAGAACCACAATTAGATCCAGAAAAAACAGTCTTAGAAATTGTAAAAGAAGGAGTTGCAGAAACAGTTGCAATTCTAGATGAATACAATAAAATCAATGACATGTTTGGTTTAGAGGAAGTCTATTCTGATGCCGATAAAATGGATAAATTGATGGCGCAACAGGCAGAATTGCAAGATAAAATTGATGCTGCTAACGCTTGGGAATTAGATACTAAATTAGAAATAGCAATGGATGCCTTAAGAACTCCAGATTCTGATAAGAAGATTGGAGTACTTTCTGGAGGAGAAAAAAGACGTGTTGCATTGTGTAGGTTGTTATTACAAGAGCCAGAAATATTATTATTAGATGAGCCTACCAATCATTTGGATGCAGAATCTGTACATTGGTTAGAACAGCATTTGGCGCAATATAAAGGAACTGTTATTGCGGTAACGCACGATAGATATTTCTTAGATAATGTTGCTGGTTGGATTCTTGAGTTAGATAGAGGTGAGGGAATTCCTTGGAAAGGAAATTACTCTTCTTGGTTAGATCAAAAGTCTCAAAGAATGGCTCAAGAAAGCAAAACGGCCTCTAAACGTCAAAAAACATTAGAAAGAGAATTAGATTGGGTTCGTCAAGGAGCAAAAGGTCGTCAAACAAAGCAAAAAGCCCGTTTGAAGAATTATGACAAATTAATGAGTCAGGATCAGAAACAAGTTGATGAGAAATTAGAAATTTATATTCCTAATGGACCGCGTTTGGGAACAAACGTAATTGAAGCTACTGGCGTTTCTAAGGCATATGGAGATAAATTATTATATGATAATTTAGAATTTAATCTTCCACAAGCAGGAATTGTTGGTATTATTGGTCCCAATGGAGCTGGTAAAACAACAATTTTTAAAATGATAATGGGTGAAGAAAAGGCTGATAATGGTAATTTTAATGTGGGTGAAACCGCTAAAATTGCATATGTAGATCAAGCACATTCAGATATTAACCCAGAAAAAACAATTTGGGAAAACTTTTCTGATGGACAAGATCTGGTCATGATGGGAGGAAAGCAAGTAAACTCTCGTGCATATTTAAGTCGTTTTAATTTCTCTGGAAGTGAACAAAACAAGAAAGTGAATACACTTTCTGGTGGTGAGCGCAATAGGTTGCATTTAGCAATGACTTTAAAAGAGGAGGGAAATGTTCTTTTACTAGATGAACCTACAAATGATTTAGATGTAAATACACTGAGAGCTTTGGAAGAAGGTTTAGAGAACTTTGCAGGTTGTGCAGTTGTAATTAGTCACGACAGGTGGTTTTTAGATAGAGTTTGTACACATATTTTAGCTTTTGAAGGAAATAGTGAAGTTTACTTTTTTGAAGGAGGTTTTTCTGAATATGAAGAAAACAAGAAGAAACGTTTAGGTGGAGATTTAATGCCGAAACGAATTAAATACAGAAAGTTGATTCGATAATATCTTGAATATTACATCAGTTACTCTCATTAAAAAGCCTCATTTCTATAAAGAAATGAGGCTTTTAACTTCTACTTTTTCTATCCCAATTAACTTTTTAATTAGATAAATTTCTATTCAAATAATGCTATTGCAAAATTAGAGAACTATATTTAAAGAAAAATACGTAGAAATACCTGTTTTTCTAATTTCTTCCAATTATTACTTATCTGTCTTTAACTCTTAGTTTCTGTCTGGTTGCTTTTATTACATTTCTTTCAACGGTATTAGATAGTTTATTTGTCACTCTAGTATTTCTTTTTACAGGTTTTACACTTCTAATGGTTACCTTATTATGAGGTCTGTAAGAACTAGTATTGTTTTTTGTTTTTCTTGTTATAGTTGAAGTTGGTGTTACATTTCTTACAATATTTACATTAGATGGTTTTCTATAAGAGTTATTAACATTTCTTGTTGGGGTATTCTTTGAAGATATTAAAGTTGGTTTCCTTCTTCTTAAAATTCTGCTTCTTTTACCAATTTTAGCATTTGTGTTTGCTTTGTAATAATAGTAATTCCTATCCTCTCTAATTCTTGAGTAGTTTATTCTAAAGTGATTTTCATAAAAATATGGATCCCTATAACTGCAGATATCTCCAATGTTTAAATTAATTCTTAAACCTTTATAATGGTAATAATTGTTTCTTACATTACCGTAAAAAGTAGGATTTCCCCAATAATCATATCTTACTTTTAAATGACCAACATCTGTTAATTTACCTCTATAATATTTCATAAAAATGTTTCCAATTCGGATTACTTTTCCATAACTATCATATCGAATAAATGAGTTTCCTATTCGTGTAATTCGACCTTTGTAATCTCTATATATTCCTCTTTCTCGATTTAAATGACCATCGTAGTAATTATTATTTGAATTAAAGTCAAATTCACCATTTGTGAAAATGAAGAATTCAATTCCTTGTTCTTCAAAATTCACAGCATTTTGATAGGAGTAATTAAAACTAATCCTGTTTGATAATTTTTTTCCGTGTTTGGCTTCAGTAGTTGAAACCATTATAAACACTCCCAATAAGATAAGTATACCTTTTTTCATAATGTATGATTTTAGGGTTTCGCCTACTCTAATTTACTTTTCGGCTTTCGTATTTGACTGTTGCAAATTCAAAGACTGTGCCAAAAAAATATTTATTTGATAAGTTTTTGTATAAATCATTTAATTATATGTTATTAATGGTTGTTTTTTAGTTGTTTATATTTTAATCGAATAATGGATAAAAAAGAGAAATAACTTGTAAGTTGAAATCGGTTTTAACAACAAAAATCAAATATTTTTTATGATTGATGCTATTGAGAAAAATTTAAAGAAAGGAATGACCTGCTTTTACAGCATGTTTACACCAATATCTACTATGAGCCAAAGTTTATTAAATGGTTCGCAATATGCAGGTCTTACAATTGTATCAGGATAAGATAATATGATAATGATTCCATCAGAATTTTGTGGTCTCATTAATTATTAAAAATGGCTTTTAGTAATATTTTAAAGGTTTTAAACGCGAAATAAATAGTGAAAATCATTAAAATCCCTGCTACTATCAAAATGATATATGATAGAAACTCTTTCGGAGTGTTATCAAATTTTTTCAAGGCCTTAAAACCAATGGTAAGTGTTATTGGAGAAGCAATAAATAGCAAAACTAAAAAGCCTAAATATTTTAATCCTTTTCCTAATAAATTTATATCAGTACTCATTTCTTGTAATTTTTAATGGCATTTCTAACGTTTCCAAATTTCGCTAATAATAAACCTGCTTTAGTTACGTCGATATTTAATTCTTGAGCCAACATTTTTTGTCCTCTTTCTAACAATTTATTGTTAGAAAGTTGCATATCAACCATTTTATTCCCTTTTATTTTCCCTAATTGAATCATTGTGGCAGTAGAAAGCATGTTTAATATTAATTTCTGTGCAGTGCCTGCTTTCATTCTAGAGCTTCCTGTAACGAATTCTGGACCGACAATTACTTCTACAGGGAATTTAGAAGTGTTGGCTAAAGGACTGTGTTTATTACAAGTAATACAACCAGTAATAATGTTATTTTTATTACATTTTTCTAATGCAGAAATTACATAAGGGGTTGTACCCGAAGCTGCAATACCAACAACGACATCTTTGTCTGTAATGTGGTGCTCTTGCAAATCTAACCATCCTTGGTTTTTAGAATCCTCTGCAAATTCCACAGCTTTTCTAATGGCGATATCTCCACCAGCAATAATACCAACAACTAAATTGTAAGAAACACCAAAAGTTGGTGGACATTCAGAGGCATCTACAACCCCTAATCTACCTGAAGTACCTGCGCCGATATAGAAAAGCCTTCCACCTTTATGTAATTTCCTTACAATTTGCTCGGTTAAGGCTGTAATTTGAGGTAAAGATTTTTCTACAGCTAAAGGAACTGTTTTGTCTTCGTTATTTATATTTTTTAGCAGGTTAGATACAGACATCTTTTCTAGATGATTGTATTGAGAATCTTGTTCGGTAGTTTTTATAAAAGTCATTACCCAAAAATACAGAATTCTATGTAATAAACGGAATTATCTTTTGGTCGATTTAAAGGCATTTACACTATATCTGTATATTTTAAAAAGATTTGTTGGATGCTTACTATTCCAAAAAAATGAGTTAAGAAAGCTTATATTTCACATTTTTAGAATATGTACTTACTAAATAAAAACATTTTAGTTTTTTTCAACTAACTCTATATTAAAAGTATCAGTTTCAGATATATGAAAATAGCCTAAAGGGAAATTTTCTTCATTTGTTTTATTTATCATATTACCCAATAATGATGAGGGTATAGCCTGGAAAGGTCCACCGCCGTTTTGTCCTCCTTGACTCACTAAAATTTCAAAATAAGTATAATATTCTTTTGTCATACCACACATTTTTAACATTATGTTCTTGGGTAATTCAATATTTTCATCCTCATAAAAATAAGAGAAATTGTAATCGGTTCCGTTAAAAAATCGATCCTCAATCGTTATAAAATTATAGGTATCTATATTAAATAGGTAATAATTATCTACATCAACATTGTCTGTAAATGATATTTTTAGTTCAATTTCATCTCCAGAAAATAACGTTTCATCACCCTGAATAATATCCGTAAAAGGAGTCGATTTAACTTTCGTAGCTTTTCCTTTATATGTCTCGTTATTATAAATAATTGTCAGTTCATATTCCACATCATCAGCAGGTATAAATGAAATTATGGGTTCATAATTTCCATCCTCATTTTCATCAGTAAAATTAATAATAGAGTTGTCTAATAAGTTGGTTAAAAAGACAGAAGCATTTGTTACTGGTGGAATTGTATCGTCAAAATAATCTGCAGATAGACTGAGTTTAACAAAAGTATTTGCGACTACTGGGTTTTCATCAAATAATACTTCAAAAGTAGCATCTATAATCAGTTTTGGCTCAATTGAAGGAACATCAACATCGATTACTTTTTCACAATTTGTAAAAAGTACTATTAATAAAAGGGAAATTATTTTTATGTTTTTCATAAGAGTGATATACTTAATACCTTTTAAAAAGGTTTAGAATTTAAAATTATATGTAACAGAGGGCACCATTCCAAAAATAGAGGTTTGTATGGCTTCGTTTCTATAGGTTTCTCTGTTTTGTATAAAACTTATAGAAGCCGCGTTTTGGCGTCCATACAAATTGTAGATACCAAAGATCCATTCTGTTTGTAATTTTCTATTTTTATTCTTTCTTGGTTTTAAAGTTGCAGAAATATCTAACCTGTGATATGTTGGCAGTCGATCTGCATTTCTTCTATTATCATCATAAATTGGCACATTAAGATTTTTTATTTCATATTGCCCTACTGGATAGTTTGTGGGCTGGCCAGTTTGAAAAACAAAATTGGTATTGAACTTCCATTTTTCATTCAATTTATAACTTGCATTTATAGAAAAATCATGGGTTTTGTCATACGGTGTATTGTACCATTCTCCGCTATTAATTCCTGGTTCATTTTCCGTTCTTCCTGAGGTTTGCTGTTCTGATCTAGAGAATGTATAGGCTAACCAACCTTTCAGTTTTCCCTTATTTTTTTTAAATAACAATTCTAAACCGTAAGCTCTTGCTTTTCCATTTAAAATAACAGTTTCAATTTCGTTATTGGCTACTAAATTTGCTCCGTTTATGTAGTCAATTCTGTTTTGAATATCTTTGTAAAAGGTTTCTGTTTCTAGAGAGTACTCTCCGTCTTTTATAGATTTAAAATAACCGATTGCGTATTGATCTAACAATTGTGGTTTTATATATTTTCCGCTCGGTGTCCAAACATCTAGTGGAGTGGGAGAAGCTGTGTTAGATAATAAATGTAAGTACTGAGCCATTCGGTTATAACTCGCTTTTACAGAAGTATTATCGCTTAAAAGATAAGATATTGAAGCTCTCGGTTCGAAATTGTTAAAAGTACTAATCACATCACTCTTATTAAAGGTGTCTAAACCAATTGGTTCAGCGGATTCATACTTTTTGAATTCACTGTTATAGATAACCGCTTCATCATTTGCATAAATATTTAATTCATCCTGGCCTAGCCTTGTAAAATTGCTAAAACGAATTCCGTATTGCAACTGAAGTTTATCGTTAATTTTATGTTCAGCATCGATATATGCAGCAAATTCGTTGGCATATTTGTCTATTAATTTCTCAGCAACAATTCCGGAATCCTCTCTATTAGGTTTTATTTCTCCTGGATTAAATTTACTGTATATGTTGTTTATCCCATAGCTCAATTTGATTTTATTGCTTAAATAATGTTTAAAATCATATTTGAGATTATAGTTTGTAATACCCGAATCCCATTCGAAACCAACGAAATCAAGAGTTAATCCATAGAAATAATCAGAATAGATTAACGATAAGTTAGAAAATAATTGGTCTGAAAAAAGATGATTCCAGCGTAAATTAGCAACTTTGTTTCCATAGGTGTTAACAAAATTATCACTAATACCGAACACATCTTTCCCAAAATAACCAGAAAAGAAAACACTGTTTCTATCATTAACTCGGTAGTTTAGTTTGGTGTTTAAATCATAAAAATAAGCTTTATTATCATTATTAAACAACGGTAAAAACAAATGTGCATAAGAAGATCTACCACCAACTAAAAAAGAAATCTTCTCTTTTTTTATTGGACCTTCAATCAATAATCTAGATGAAACTAATCCAATTCCTCCAGTAACATTTAATTCTTTACTATTTCCTTCCTTTTGATAAATATCTAAAACAGACGACAATCTTCCTCCGTATTTTGCAGGAATTCCTCCTTTATATAAATTTACATTTTTTATGACGTCAGGATTAAATACAGAGAAAAATCCGAATACATGAGAAGAATTGAAGACGATAGCTTCATCTAATAAAATTAAGTTTTGATCGGCGGCACCACCTCTTACATTAAATCCAGAGGCTCCTTCACCAGCGCTTGTAACTCCAGGTAATAAAATTAGAGATTTTATAATATCTGATTCACCGAGTACAACAGGTATTTGTTTAATCGTTGCAGATGTAAGTTTGTTTACACTCATCTGTGGAGTTCTTACATTTAAATTTTCGATATTAGCCTCTATAATAATTTCATCTAGACTTTCAGCTTCTTCGCTTAGATTAAAGTTTTGAGATAGCTCTCCTTCTAAATCTATAGTTTTATTAATTGAAAAATAACCTAAGGAGCTTAACTGTATTCTGTAAGTTCCTTTTGGTAATGTAACAGAATAGAATCCGTATTCATTGGTTGTTGTTCCAATATTGATGTCAGGAAAGTAAATAGAAACTCCTATTAATGTTTCATTACTGGCTTTATCATATACAGTACCACTAATTGTCATTTTTTCTTGACTAAATACAGTGAAACTAATTAAGAATAAAAAAGAGATAATTTTTTTTAGATGCGGCATTCTTTTTTCTTTTGTAAAAATTTAATAGCTAATAATATGTTTGTTATTTGATAAATACGTGATAAAATATTAATTTATTTTGTTTAATTATTAAAACAATATCATAAACAAAAATACAGTATTAAATTTAATAAATTATAAAAAAGGTTTTTAAATAACTGTTAAAAACAATAAAAGCCGATGAATAACATCGGCTTTTATAAAAGGTATATTGGTTTTAAAATCTAAATGGATTCTAAAATACTATTTAAAGTAGCGTTAGGCCTCATTGCTGTATCTGCTAAACTATCATTTGGTTGATAGTAGCCACCAATGCTATTCGAGTTACCTTGAATCTTATTTAAGTCATTAATTATTTTATCTTCATTTGCTTTTAAGCTATTTGATATTATAGAGAAAGAAGACTTTAATTCTGTATCTTTATTTTGATTAGCTAAACCTTCTGCCCAGTACATTGCTAAATAAAAATGGGTTCCTCTATTATCGATTTCGCCTACTTTTCTTGAAGGAGATTTATCATTTTCTAAGAACTTATCTGTTGCGTCTTCTAGAGTTTCAGCTAAAACTAAGGCCTTTGAATTATTATTAGAATTTCCTAAATGCTCTAAAGAAACTGCTAATGCTAAAAATTCTCCTAAAGAATCCCAGCGTAAGTGATTTTCTTTTAAAAATTGTTGTACATGCTTTGGAGCAGAGCCACCTGCACCAGTTTCAAACAATCCTCCGCCATTCATTAATGGAACAATTGATAACATTTTTGCTGACGTACCAACTTCTAGTATTGGGAATAAATCTGTTAAGTAATCACGTAAAACGTTACCCGAAACAGAAATAGTATCTTCTCCTTTAACAATTCTCTCTAAAGTAAATTCTGTTGCTTTTATTGGCGATAAAATTCTAATATCTAAACCAGAAGTATCATGTGTTGGTAAATATAAATTTACCTTTTTAATGATTTCTGCATCATGAGCTCTATTTTCATCTAACCAGAAAACTGCTGGTGTTTGTGACGCTCTTGCTCTAGTAACTGCTAATTTAACCCAATCTTGAATTGGTAAATCTTTAGCTTGACACATTCTCCAGATGTCACCTTCTTCAACAGCGTGCTCCAAAAGTGCATTTCCAGAAGCATCTTCAACAATTACTTTCCCTGCAGAAGTAATTTCGAAAGTTTTATCATGAGAACCGTATTCTTCAGCTTTCTGAGCCATTAAACCAACATTAGGAACTGTACCCATTGTTGTAGGATCAAAAGCACCATTCTTTTTACAAAAATCTATTGTGGCAGAGTAAATACCTGCATAAGAGCTATCAGGAATTACTGCTTTAGTATCTTGTAATTCTCCTTTAGCATTCCACATTTGTCCAGAAGTTCTTATCATTGCTGGCATAGAAGCATCGATAATTACATCAGAAGGAACATGTAGATTAGTAATTCCTTTATCGGAATCTACCATCGCTAAATCTGCATTTTTTTCAAAAGCAGCCTCAATATCTTTTAAAATTTCAGCTTTTTTATCAGCAGAAACTTCGTCAAGATTGCTAATTAAGTTACCAAATCCATTATTTGCATCAAATCCAATTTTATCAAAAGTAGTTTTATGCTTTTCAAATAATTCTTTGAAATATGTTCTTACCGCATGTCCAAAAATAATTGGGTCAGAAACCTTCATCATAGTAGCTTTCATGTGTAACGAAAGCAGGACTCCTTGTTCGGCTGCATCTGTAAATTCTTTATCTAAAAAAGTTAGTAGTGATTTTTTGTTTAGAACAGTTGCATCTATAATTTCACCATCAATAAGAGGTAAATTACCTTTTAGTGTTGTTTTTGTACCGTCATTAGAAATGTGCTTAATGTGAACATTTGTTGCTTTTTCTATGGTAACAGATTTTTCATTATGAGCAAAATCTCCTTCGCTCATAGTTGCAACGTGAGTTTTAGAATCAGAGCTCCAAACTCCCATAGAATGTGGGTTTTTGCGAGCGTAATTTTTAATTGCTTTTGGAGCTCTTCTGTCCGAGTTCCCCTCTCTTAACACTGGATTTACGGCAGAGCCTTTAACTTTATTATATAATGATAAAACAGATTTATCTTGATCTGTTTTTACTTCTTCTGGGTAATTAGGTAACTTATAACCTAACGTTTGTAATTCAGAAATTGCAGCTTTTAGTTGAGGAACAGAAGCACTAATGTTTGGTAATTTAATAATATTTGCTTCTGGCGTTTTAGCTAAATCACCCAGAAAAGCTAAAGCATCTTCAACTTTTTGATCTTCAGTTAAATATTCTGAAAAATTAGCAAGAATCCTTGCGGCTAAAGAAATATCTTTTACTTCAATTTCTATATTTGAAGATTTTGTAAAAGCTTTTACAATGGGTAAGAAAGAACGAGTAGCTAAAGCAGGAGCTTCATCAGTCTTTGTGTATACAATTTTAGCTGTTTTGCTCATTATGAGTTATATTTTTAGTTGTTATTTTTTTATCAAAATAATTTTTGTAAAAAAGCGAAGCAAATTTATGAATTTAAAGTGATATTTATATTGATTAATAGCTAATAATTATGGGGTTTTTATGAGTATTTAATAATAAATTAATTAGCATAAATTTTTAAATGAAATTATTAGAAAAGGGTTAATTTATGGTCTAAAATAAATAGAGAGTATTTCTTCAAATTTTGTAAGAATTATAAAATGATTTTAACTTTGATTTAAGTATTTTCAAGAAGTGGATTTCTGTTACAAAAAAAGCGTTGTGAATGAACACAACGCTTTTTTTATATCTATGTAAAAAGAGATTATTTTCTTCTTTTTTCAGTAATTCTAGCTTTTTTACCAGTAAGACCTCTAAAGTAGAAAATACGAGCTCTACGCACTTTACCTCTTTTGTTAACTTCAATTTTTTGAATAGATGGCAGGTTTACAGGGAATATTCTTTCTACACCAACAGTACCAGACATTTTTCTGATTGTAAATGTTTCAGAAGCTGCAACTCCTTTTCTTTGAATAACTACACCTCTAAAAAACTGAGTACGTACTTTTTCTCCCTCTTTAATTTCGTAATAAACAGTGATTGTATCACCAGCTGCAAATTCTGCAAATTCTTTTCTTGCTACGAATTCGTCTTGTACAAACTTTACTAAAGCTTCCATATTTTAATATTTATTTTTTTGTAAAGCAACATACACGATTTCTTCGTCAGAGGTTGTTTTAGCGTTTGCAAAAGTAAACATTATTTTTTATTGAAAAAACTAAATCTAATTATTTTTTTTCGTGATAATTGGTACAATAAAAAACCCAGAACTTACGAGACTCCTTACCATTAACTTTAATGATGATTGGTTCTAGTTCTGTTACATTGTCAAAATAACTATTTAATAAAGGGTGATATTTCTTTTTTTGCTCTTTATTCTTAAAACGCTTATCTGAATCTATAAATAATCCATTTTTAAAATTTAATGTTGATAAATCATCGCCTAAATAATCGAAATGCAAAGCATGTAACCCGATGATGTTTTGCGCATACACTTTGTCATCCATAAAAAAGTTTAGACAAGCAGATGTTTTATAATTATCATTAGAAAACACAAATGTGTTGGGGTATTTCTCTTGTAATTTTTCGGTTTCTATTGCTAGTTCTTTCCAACCAACCCATGTATCATCACTTTTTATAGGTACTAAATAGAATAAGATTTGAAGACTTACCAATACGTGAAAGACAATTGAAAATATAATTTGAATTTTTAACAATTTCTTATTGATAAACATTCCTGCTAAAATGATTCCTGTAATATAAGAAGGCATCATCCAGTTTAGTTTTACCCAATAAATAGGAGTAAGGATAAAGAAACCAACAAAAGTTGGGATAAAAAACGCCAATAAAAACAATGTTTTGGCTTGTGGAATTTTAAATAAGAATACCGCTCTTTTTACATATTTATAAGTAAACGTTATAAAAATTAAAAATAAAATAGGAAGTAACAAGAACATTTGATGTCCTATTGCGCCAAAGAATTTTTTAGGTGATATTTTAAACTCCGATATTGAGCTTGTTCTTTCTGATGATTGAAAAGCAAATGATGCAAATTCATTTTGATAGTTCCAATACCAAACCGGAAATGTTACCGCTACAGATATTATTAATGAAACCCAAAGCCAAGGAGAAACTAATAATTTTCTGTATTTATTAGAGAAAATAACGAAAGCAATTAGTCCTATTTGTAATAATAGAGAGGTGTATTTACTATCAAAAGCAAGTCCCATTGCAATTCCGCCTAAAACCCAAAACCATTTTTTTTCTTCAAAAATTGCTTTATACAAACAAATTAAACTCAATGTCCAGAATAACAAAAGCGGAACATCTGGTGTAGAGTTAAATGATAAAATGGAGATAAATATGGAAGACGCTAATAAAATTATAGCTTTTTGTAATTTTTGTGTTGATAAAAAGTAAGAAGCTAATTTATAGAAACTTATAATAGTGAAAGAGGTAATTACAAAATCAGCCAATTTGATTGAGAAAATAGATTGTCCAAAAACATCTGTAAATATTCTTAAAATGTATCCAATCATTCCAGGATGATCAAAATAAGAAAGCGATAAATTTTGTCCGTATAAATAATAGTATGCGTCTTGTGGCATTAAGCCCATAAATGGAAGTAATATCAATCTAAATAATTGAAATCCTAAAACCCAAGATATGGCTTTATTATTTTTTAATAATGTTTTAATTGAATCCAAAGTTTATCGTTCTGAAATTTGTAATTGAAAATGATTAAGAGTTTTATTCTTCTAATAAATCGGGTCTTATTTCTTCAGTTCTTTTGTAAGCTTGGTCGCTTCTCCATTCATCAATTTTAGGAAAATTACCAGATAATAAAACATCGGGAACCTTCATCCCTTCAAACTCTGAGGGTCTTGTATATACAGGAGGTGATAATAAATTATCTTGAAACGAATCTGTTAATGCAGATTGTTCATCACCAATTACACCAGGAATTAAACGAACAATTGCATCGACTAACACTGCAGCTGCTAATTCTCCACCAGTCAAAACATAATCGCCTATGGAAATCTCTTTAGTGATATATTTATCACGAATTCGTTGATCTACACCTTTATAATGCCCAGTTAAAATAAGGATGTTTTCTCTTAAAGATAGGGTGTTTGCGGTTCCTTGATTTAATGTTTGTGCATCTGGAGTCATATAAATAACTTCATCATATGTTCTTTCAGCATGTAGTTTTTTAATACAATTTGCAATAGGTTCTATCATCATAACCATGCCAGCACCGCCGCCAAATTGTGTATCATCAATCTGTTTGTAATTACCCAAACCATATTCACGTAAATCGTGAATTACAATTTCTGCCAAACCTTTATCTTTTGCTCTTTTAACAATAGAATGGTTAAACGGACTTTCTAATAAATTTGGGGCAACTGAAATAATATCTATTCGCATGTTTGCAAATGTAACATTTTTGTTGGGTTTAGAAACGAATGGTTTTTAGATTCTAGATTAATTCAGAAGACTTAAATATTATATGTTATTTTTTTAATTGATGATTATTATTACTTAATTTTGGTATTTATATGGAAGAATTAACATTAACAACTCCCGCGCTTTTATTTTCTGCAATTTCTTTAATTATGTTGGCATATACTAATCGATTTTTAGCTTATGCAGCTGTTATTAGAAACTTACATGGTATTTATTTAAAGAAGAAAGAGGTTTCTTTATTAAGACAAATTAAGAACCTAAAACTCCGTTTAACTCTAACAAAGTGGATGCAGATTTTTGGTATTTCTAGTTTACTGTTTTGTGTTTTAACTATGTTTTTGATATATGTACATCTAAATACAACAGCAGTTTGGGTATTTGGTTTTGCTTTAATATTATTGATTGTTTCTCTGTCTTTGTTGATTAAAGAAATACAAATTTCTACGCAAGCATTACAACATCATATCGCCGATATTGAAGGGCATTTAAAGAAAAAGTAAGATGATTTTTATATCATCATCTTTTAATTTAGGTTAAATTTTGATTTACGTTAAAGAAAACATAGTTATTGAAAAAAAGAATAGCTCACTGAAACCAGAGAGCTATTCTTTTTTGTAAATAGATATATTGATGTTTTATTTTACATCCATTAATTCTACATCGAAAATTAAAGTAGCATCTGGTGGAATTACTCCTCCTGCACCAGCAGAACCGTAAGCTAAATTAGAAGGTATTACAAAACGTGCTTTATCACCAACTTGTAATAATTGAATTCCTTCATCCCAACCAGAGATTACTTGACCAACACCGACATTAAAATCGATTGGTTGTTTTCTCTTGTAGGAAGAATCAAAAACAGTACCGTCTAATAATTGACCTTTATAGTGTACAGAAACACCTGCTCCTTTTGTAGCTTTTTTTCCTTCTCCTTTTTGTAAGATTTGATAACGCAAACCACTTGCAGTTTCATCATAACCGGCAGCAACTTTGTCTAACATTTCTTTTTGAGCAGCTTTAGCTTCTGCTTCGCGCTTTTCTCTAGAACCTTCAAAAGTTCTAAAAGCTTCAACTGCGTTAAAAGCTTCTGCTTCTGCACCAACTTTAATAATTTCTAAAGCTGTTAATTCATCACCTTGAGCAATAGCATCTACAATATCTTGCCCTTCAACTACAGAACCAAAAACTGTATGTTTACCATCTAGCCATGGCGTAGGAACGTGTGTAATATAAAACTGACTTCCGTTTGTTGCAGGACCAGAGTTAGCCATTGCTAATTTACCTGGAGCATCATGCTTTAAGTCTGGATGAAATTCATCATCAAATTTATAACCAGGATTTCCTGTTCCTGTTCCTTGTGGGCAACCACCTTGAATCATAAAATCTGGAATTACTCTATGGAATTTTAATCCATCATAATAAGGAGTTCCTTGGTCTTTTACAGAATTTTCTAAATTTCCTTCTGCCAAAGCCACAAAGTTACCAACAGTTCCAGGTACTTTTTCTTGTTCTAATTGTACTAAAATGTCACCTTTTGAAGTAGTGAATTTTGCGTAGATTCCGTTATTCATTGTATTCTTATTTAATCGTTGTTATTCGTGTAATTTATGAAATGGGTATACTTAAAATTAATTTTTTGCATTTAAAATTGATAAACCATAAGATAAACCAATGTTTATATTTGATGAATTTACATTTCCAAATGGTGACCACATTTGTCCGCCTGCAATATTAAAAGAAAAATCATTACTAACGTGATAATTAATTCCTAATGTTGGTCTTACTAAAACACCTTCGCCGGAATCAACTCTTCCTCCTCCAGCAACTCCAGCAGCAGCTTCCGCGAATAAAGATAATTTGTCGTTTGCAAATTTATTAGATTTAATACCTAAACCAAAAATTCCATGAGCATAACCTCCAGATTTTCCTTTATGGGCAAATGATGCTTCCCCTGCAATATAAAGACGATGGTTTAAATCATAATTTACTTTTAGAGCAATTAATTGCAGGTCACTTGCAGGTATTCCAAATTTAGCAACATCAAAGTATATCTGATTCTGAGCAGAAATTTGAATACCTTGAGTTTTAATTTTTGTTATTTTTTCCTTTGAAAAAGGATGAGAAATACCTCCACTTAAACCATAATATTTTAAACTAAAACCAGCTGTAATAGCTTCAAAACTAGCTATTCCTCCTAATGATTTATGGTATCCTCCATGAACACTTAAACCAAATTTTTCGGTTATTTTTAAATCTGTCCCAATATTTGGGTATAATGTAAGTCCTCCTTCTGGATAAATTCTACCTCCTGCAGCACCAATCCCTAGTTTACCAAAGAAATTTACATACTTTGTTTCTATAAAATTTTTTCCTGCTCCAAAAAATACATCCATAAAACCAGCAGTTAAACCACCATACATAGCATCTACATGGGCATAAATAAAAGTATTATTAGTTAAGTAACGTTGATATTCAAAACCTAATATAGATAAAGTATGATCTATTGGTTTGTATTTTGGAGTAGTACTTGCATCTGTTCTAGAATTTCCGAAAGGAAAAAAATAATCAAATGTTATTTGTTGTACACTTTTTACTGCTGGTTTTTGCCAAAACTCATCTTTAGATTCGTTATCAATAGTAAATTGTTTTTGAGCATCAGCATAAGAAGATGTTCTTAATAAACTCGGGATTTCCACAAAAAAGGAAACATTGTCATTTTTTTGAATTCCAGTAAAAAAGTTTACATAAGTATATTGAACCCCAAAAGAGTAGTTGTTTTTTTTGTATTGTAAACCAATATTTGGTATCATTATTCCACCACCATTAACAAGTGATCTATATCCGCCGCCGCCGCCAAAGTGCAAGTTTGCGTCAAAAAAGATGTTTTTATAAACAGGAAGATTAATTCCTAAATTAACACCTAAAGTAAATAAACCACCTTGATCACCAGTTATTGCACCATGAAATCCTGCACCAGTATATAACCAATCATTAATAGGAATGTTATAGTTAAAGCCAACAAAACCCATTTTAGGATCCAAACCATAACCAACTTTATCAACAGGTTGGTGAACCATTAAGTAATTTAAACGAATGCTGTTATACATTTCTTTTGGCTCAAAGTCAGAAAGACTATAATTTTGAGAAAAACTTTGAAAGCCTAAAAATATAGATATTATTAAGAGTGATTTTTTCATAATTCTTAATTTTTAAACTCACTTGTAAAATGCAATTTTACAGACGGATATTTACTTTGTGTCATTTGTATGGTAAACTCAGAATCTGCTAAAAATACTAATTGACCTTGTTTGTCTTTCGCTAAATACCGTTGTTTTACACGTTTAAATTCTATGAATTCTTCATTTTTTATATCCTCAGGTTCTACCCAACACGCTTTGTGAACGCTTAAATTTTCATAAGAACATTTTGCACCATATTCATGCTCTAATCTATATTGAATAACTTCATATTGTAAAGCCCCAACAGTACCAATTACTTTACGACCATTCATATCTAAAGTAAATAATTGTGCAACACCTTCGTCCATTAATTGATCTAAACCTTTATAAAGCTGTTTAGATTTCATAGGGTCTGCATTATTTACATATCTAAAGTGTTCAGGTGAAAAACTCGGAATTCCTTTAAAATTCAATTGTTCACCTTGTGTTAAAGTATCTCCAATTTTAAAGTTACCTGTATCATGAATACCTACAATATCTCCTGGAAATGATTCGTCTACAATTTCCTTCTTTTCTGCGAAAAATGCATTCGGGCTAGAAAATTTTACTTTTTTACCGTTTCTAACATGTAGATAAGGTGCATTTCTTTTAAAAGTACCAGAAACAATTTTGATAAAAGCCAATCTATCTCTGTGCTTAGGATCCATATTTGCATGAATTTTAAATACAAAACCAGTCAGTTTTTCTTCTTTAGAGTCTACTAATCGTTCTTCAGCTTTTTTAGGTTGAGGAGAAGGAGCAATCTCAATAAACGCATCTAATAGTTCTTTTACACCAAAGTTATTTAAAGCTGAGCCAAAAAATACAGGTTGAAGCGAACCGCTTAGGTATTCATCTCTATTAAATTCTGGATATACTTCGTCGATCAATTCTATTTCTTCACGCAAAGTTTCTGCAGCAGTTTCGCCAACAATCGTATCTAATTCTGGGTTTGATAAATCATCAAATTGAACACCATCAGAAATAGTGGTTTTGTTATCACCAGAAAAAAGATTTAATTTCTTTTCCCAAATATTATAAATTCCTTTAAAATCATATCCCATTCCAATAGGGAAACTCATTGGTGTAACTCGTAAACCTAATTTTTGTTCAACTTCGTCTAATAAATCAAAAGCATCTTTACCTTCTCTATCTAATTTATTAATAAAAACCAACATTGGTATGCTTCTCATTCTACAAACTTCAACCAGTTTTTCGGTTTGAGGTTCTACACCTTTTGCAACATCAATTACCACAATAACGCTATCTACAGCAGTTAAAGTTCTAAAAGTGTCTTCAGCAAAGTCTTTGTGACCCGGAGTATCTAAAATGTTTATTTTTTTGTCTTGATAGATGAATGCTAATACAGAAGTTGCAACAGAAATACCACGCTGACGTTCAATCTCCATGAAATCGGAAGTTGCTCCTTTTTTAATTTTATTATTTTTTACAGCACCAGCTTCTTGAATAGCACCCCCAAACAGTAATAATTTTTCTGTCAGTGTGGTTTTACCAGCATCTGGATGTGATATAATACCAAAGGTTCTTCTACGCGCTATTTCTTCTAAGAATGTCATCTAAAAAATTTGAGGTGCAAAGATAGGTTTTACTAAGAGAAATATCAATCTAAAATTTCGACAGTCATTTTTATATCATCAACAGGCCATTCATCAACACCAACCTTTACTTTAGATATTTTTTCCATCGTATTAAAACCAGAAATTACTTGACCAAAAACAGTATGTTCGTTGTCTAAATGATGTGCGCCGCTTTTTTTTTGAACAATATAAAATTCAAACGGACTAGATAACTTATTTGGATTGTGTTTCCATTCTCTCGCAGCAGCCAAAGCTCCATATTTATGTTTTCTGTTTTTTCGGAACTCAGGTTTTAGAAGATAGTTTCCGTATTTGTTTCTCTCTTTTTGAGTGAACATTTCATCCGAATTACCGCCTTGAATTACAAAGTTTTTCGCTACCCTGTAAAAAACCGTTGTATTAAAATATTTTATTTTCGTTAAAAAAATAAAATTAGCTCGGTGCAATGGTACATCCTTGTTCAAAAGGATTTTTATATTACCAAAATCTGTTTTAATTAATACTTTAGTTTCAGGGTTTTGTTTACCGAATTCAGTTAAAAAAGCCTCTACATTATGTCTATTTAAACTATCCCAAGGTTTTACGATTTCTTTTTCTTTTGTCGCCTTTATTTTAATTTTGAAATCTTCTTTTTTTTGAGTTGTAGATTTTACTGTTTTATTTTTTTCTTTTCATTGATAAAAGTTAATAAATGCAGCAAGTAAAAATAATATTCGAAAATTTTTCATGAAAGAAATTCGGTTAGCTTGAATACAAAGATATAGCATCAAAATAAAACAATAGAAAAGTTTCATTGGTTTTATAAATATTTTATAATTTATCTCTCTTAGATTTTAGTATTTTTGTAATTATGGAAGAACAAGTTGTTTTAGTTGATGAAAAAGATAATCCGATTGGATTGATGGAAAAAATGGAAGCACATGAAAAAGCACTTTTACATAGAGCCTTTTCTGTTTTTATTTTTAATAAAAAAGGAGAGTTAATGTTGCAACAAAGAGCTGCAAGTAAATATCATTCGCCTTTATTATGGACAAATACTTGCTGTTCTCATCAAAGAGATGGAGAAACTAATTTAGAAGCGGGTAAAAGAAGATTACAAGAAGAAATGGGCTTTATAGCAGAGATAAAGGAAGTTTTTTCGTTTATTTACAAAGCACCTTTTGATAATGGTTTAACAGAACATGAATTAGATCATGTTATGGTTGGTTCTTTTGAAGGTGCACCTAGCATTAATAAAGAAGAAGTAGAATCGTATAAATGGATGAATTTAGAAGACTTAAAATCTGATATTAAAAATAATCCAGATATTTACACTGCTTGGTTTAAAATTATATTTGATAAATCTTTTGAAAAATTAGCAAATGCCTAAAGTAAAAGTTTATAGAAGAGCTCATTTTAATGCAGCACACAGATTGTTTAACCCAAAATGGTCTGATGATAAAAATGTAGAAGTTTTTGGTAAATGTAGCAACCCAAATTACCACGGACATAATTACGATATGATAGTGGCCTTGTATGGTGAGGTAGATCCTGTTACAGGTTTTGTTTACGATTTAGGTGTTTTAAGAGAGTTGATAAAAAAAGAAGTTGAAGATCGTTTAGATCATAAAAACTTAAATATTGAAGTAGCTGAATTTAAAACCTTAAATCCAACCGCAGAAAATATTTCAATCGTTATTTACAATAAATTAAGACCACACATTCCAGCACATTTAGAATTAGAAATAACTTTATACGAAACACGAAGGAATTTTGTTCGTTATTCGGGAGAGTAATAACTGTAACGTTTCCTGTAAATATAATTTATGAAAATAATTGCTATGATTCCGGCTCGTTATAATGCTTCTCGTTTCCCAGGAAAGTTGATGAAGGATTTAGGAGGAAAACCTGTTATTTTAAGAACTTACCAAGCTGCATTGCAAACAAAATTGTTTGATGACGTTTATATTGTAACAGATTCGGATGTCATTTACAATACAATAATTGATGCTGGGGGTAAGGCAATAATTAGTAAAACAGCCCATGAATGTGGTTCTGATAGAATTGCAGAAGCTGTAGTAAATATTGAAGCAGATATTGTGATTAATGTGCAAGGAGATGAACCGTTTATAGACGCTGTTTCATTAGCTAAATTAATTGATGTTTTTAAAAAAGACGATGAAAAAGAAATTGATTTGGCTTCTTTAAAAGTGCAAATTACCAGTAAAGAAGAAATTGAAAATCCTAATAACGTAAAGGTCATTACAGATGTTAATAATTTAGCTATTTACTTTTCAAGAAGTGTAATTCCATTTCATAGAGATAGGGATATAAATATAAAATACTACAAACATAAAGGGGTTTATGCATTCAGAAAACAAGCGTTATTAGATTTTTATAAAACACCAATAACGCCACTAGAAGCAGCAGAAAAAATAGAAGCTATTCGATATCAAGAAATTGGTAAGAAAATTAAAATGGTAGAGACAGATATTGAAGCTGTAGGTATCGATACTCCAGAGGATTTAGAAAAGGCAATTCAGTTTTTGAAATCGTAAAGAATGAATAAAATAAGTAAAAATGTAAAGGTAATAGCTTTTGATGCTGATGACACTTTATGGATAAATGAAACTTATTTTAGAGATGCAGAACACCAATTTGCGAAATTATTAGCAAAATACGAAACTGAGAATAAAATTAATCAAGAGCTTTTTAAGGCGGAAATCAAGAACCTAGAAATATATGGTTATGGCATAAAAGGTTTTGTTTTATCGATGCTGCAATGCGCTTTAGACTTATCTAATTATCAGATAGATCAAAAAACAATTGAGGCTATTTTAAATATTGGAAAGAAAATGCTGCAAGAGCCAATAATATTGTTAGATGGTGTAGAGGAGGTTTTACAATCTCTTCAAGGAAAGTATAAATTAATTGTTGCAACAAAAGGAGATTTACTAGATCAAGAAAGAAAATTAGAGAAATCAAATTTATTATCATATTTTCATCACATAGAAGTTATGAGTAATAAAAAGGGGAAAGATTATTTAAAATTAATTAAGCATTTAGATATTCATCCATCCGAGCTTTTAATGATAGGTAATTCTTTAAAGTCAGATGTCTTACCTTTATTGGAAATAGGAGCTTCTGCAATACATGTTCCTTTTCATACAACTTGGGTTCATGAAGAAGTATCCGATGAAGAAAAATCTAAATTAAACTACAACACGATAAATAAACTAAAGGATGTTTTAGACCTTTTATGAAAAAATATGTAGACATTGATACTTGGAATAGAAAGGAAGTCTTTCAATACTTTAGAACTCTGGCAGACCCGACTTTTGCTGTTGTAGTAGATGTAGATGTAACAAAAGCATATCAATTCGTAGGAAAAACAACATCTTCTTTTTTTGTAAAATATTTATATGCCTGTATGAAAGCAATAAACTCTGTTGAAAATTTAAAATATAGAATCGAAGACAATAAAATAGCAATATATGATGTAATAAATGCGTCTGCAACGATTGCAAGGGCAGACACTACCTATGGATTTTCGTTTATAGATTTTTCTGAAAATTTTACTGTTTTTAATGAAAATTTTAAGAAAGAGAAGAAAAGAATTCAAAATTCTACTAATTTATTCCCTCAAATAAAATCTTTAGGCTGTATTTATTGCTCTGTTTTGCCATGGATTTCTTTTACAAGTCATAAAGAACCAAATTCAGGTAATAAAGATGATAGTGTACCACGACTAGCTTTTGGAGGTGTAAAAGAAAAAAAAGGGAAAATATTAATGCCTGTATCAATCAATGTGAACCATGCTTTAGTAGATGGATATCATGTAGGGCAGTTTTTTAAGAAATTTCAGTTAGAATTAGATAAATTGAATTAGTTTTGCATTATTAAAATTATAATAAGTTATGGCAAGTATTAAAAACTTAAAAAAAGATATCAATTACGTTTTAGGTGATGTTATCGAATATGCATTGGATGTTTCAATTTTAAAAAACGCACCAGAAAAAGGTGACGCTATCATTGATGAGGCTATTTCAACTTTTGATATTTTAGTTGCTAAAGTGAACAGTAAAAATGTTGAAAATAAGAAAGCGCATTTTAATGCGATTAATGCAGAATTAGAAGAAAAAGCTAAAGGTTTAGTGGAAAAGATTAATACTTTATAATCTTAACAAATTTTTAAGCAAAATTTAAGACCATCATTTTAAAAAATGATGGTTTTTTTATTAGATTTGGTGTACTAAAATCAATTTAGTGAACGTTCTATAAGTAGAATCTAATAAAAAAAAATGGCTAGAGCAATGTTTGAGTACACTAAAACTGTGCTAAAAAAGGTGAGTTTTAATTCTGATTTGTTTTGTAAAGAGGTAGAAAAGGCTTTATGTAGATTACTACCTTATGAGATAGATGAATTAACAATTTGGTTAAAACAATTTACTTCTAATAAACCTGAATTACACCTTTACTTAACCTTAATTAACAAATAAAGAAAAGACGTAACTTAACTTTTCTTAATTTCT
>Ga0115568_10000563_pt1 | contig 27738 bp, 37 predicted proteins | sample COGITO_mtgs_1204_FD_87296 | JGI IMG/M metagenome (GOLD analysis project Ga0115568, IMG submission 87296) | Pelagic marine microbial communities from North Sea - COGITO_mtgs_120426 | ecosystem: Environmental > Aquatic > Marine > Epipelagic | place: Germany:Helgoland, sampling site Kabeltonne...
TATTTTAGTTATAAGTTTATTATTTTGGTTTAGAATATTTGTAATTTTAAAAGCGTATTGATAATCTTTATTTTCAAGGAGTTCATCGGACTGGTATACCATATTTCTATTTACATTAATTATGGTATTGTGGTAAGATATGTCAATAATATCATCTTTAATTTTGATGTCCATAGCCAATGCAATTTTATCAATGCCTTGTTTTAAACTACATAGATTTTCAGATAGGATAACAGGTAGCATAGGGTGTTTTTTATCGGGTAAATAAATAGTTGATACGCGTCTAGAGAATGCTTCCCATAGATTTAAAACATCAAGCCATATAGATACGTTAGCAATGTATATACTAAGTACAATATAATCATCGTAATTTACGATACTAAAAGCGTCGTCATAATCAAGTGTTTTGCTTGAATCTATTGTATATACGTTAATTGAACGACGGTCTTGTAGCGACGTAGTTTTAAGAATTGTATCAAAGTAATGGTCAGCACTTTTTGTTTTTAAACGTTGATGCATTGACCTATTAAAATAGGTCATGGATGTATTCAAACATTTACAATGTAATACATATTCATAATAGTTGTTTTCAACGTCAATATTGCCTATAACTTGTGTTAGCATTCCAATAGGGTGTTTATTGTCCCAATTAGCGAACTTAAATATGACATATTTATTAATATATTCTTTTGAGAAATGTTTTGTATTAAGATTAAAAGGAACAAGGAATATAGGCAATCGTTTATCATCGGGAATACATCTATATAGTAGTTTACTTTTTATTTTTCCGTAAGTTTTATTATTTTTAAGGATCAATATCCCAGACATAGTAGATGACCTAACGCACGAATGTGTTATAACATTAGCACCACTTTTGTCTATTTGAAAGACGTCATGGTTAAAAAGTTTATAGGATGTTGTAATTTCTACTTCTTGCATGGATATGTCATCATATATTTTGATATCCTCATAGTTCCGATCATTACAAATAAATCTATAATTCATGGAACTGTTTTCTACAATACCAATAGTTTACATTTTAAGTTCAATTTAAAAATAAATTGAAAGTAGTTAAATAGGTTAAAAGAAATGAAAACAACAACCATGTCTACTAACACTCAACTCACGATGCTTCAGGTCTGCGCCATTATTGAATTTATTAATAATAACAATAAGGTTTATGTTAATAAAAATATTAACATTAACAACTTTGACGTAAGGTCCATGCAGATTGTAAAAAATAATAACGAGAAGAACACAAATAAGCTAGTTATTCGCAGGTCAACCGAGTATAAAAGTCGTAATCAGCCGCTAATGAAGGGTGGCGGTAATCGCACTCCGCTATAAATGAATAATAATAAACGATTAATAATTAATAATAAATAATTTTTTATATTATAAAAATAAATGGATAAATAAATGGATAAATGGTTTTTTTATATTATAAAAAATAATAATTATACATATGCTGGTGTATCGCCTACGCCTGAAAGAAGATTACGACAACATAATGGAGAGATTAAGGGTGGTGCTAAATACACTACGGCGAAAGGGCCTGGATGGAAGCATGTTTGTTTGATAGAAGGTTTTACTGATAAGATACAGGCGATGCAATTTGAATGGGCGGTGAAGCATGTACAACCGAGAAATGAAGGCGGCATAGTAAGTCGTATAAGAAAGTTATATGTGGTATGTAATAAAGAAAGATGGACATCAAAAGCACCATTAGCAAAAGACGTTCCATTGAAGATCACGTGGGTAGATAAACCAAACATGTTATTATCTTCACTGCCAGATTATATAGAAGAGTTAAATTAAATATCTAATTTTTTAAGAACTTTATGTTTAACATTTTGCGACTGTAAAACAGACATTATTAGTTGGGGTGCCATAGCGACGGCATTAAATGCTGTTTTATATTTAAATACAGAGACGAACGCATCATCAATAAATTCGATAGTATACCACCAATAGGCGGGTATATGTATGATGGTCCCTTTTTCTGCAGTAAATTCAAGAAATTTAATTTTGTCATAATCATTTTTATATTTCTTATCTACATTCCAAGGATTAATTGGCGATCTAAACTCAAAATTTTCATAGTCATTATTTTTATACAAATATTTAGTATATTTAGGCGAACACATTTTAATGTTAATTTTTCCATTTGTAACATAGAAGTAATTTCTATAGTTAATATTGTATCGCAAGGGTGTAGTTCCAGAGCCAAACATAAAATCGTATTTACAATTAATAACTAAGAAAGGTCGTAAAAATTCATCATTATGATTAAATACTTTAATCATGCCTGTATCTTCTAGAAATTCATGATTATTTTCAGTTATGTAGGTATTCTCCTTATCTTTTTTGAATAGTTTAATGGCTTTACCGAGTGGTATTTTAGTGTATAGTTCGGTTTGTTCTTTGCCTCTAAGATGAATATCGAATGCGTAATAAAGATTATTGATGTAGTCGGAGTTGCATGAATCAATGAATGTTTGATTATTATAGTTAAAGACGATAGGTTGTTTAAGGTCGCATATTTCTTCTAATTTATTTTTAGAAGGTTGTACGATTTCATAAACTTCTAAATCGTTGCTTTTTTTGATATGAAAATATACGTGTAAATAAATATATAACACAGTACAGAATATAACTATTGTAAGTAAATTGTTCATTAAAATTTACTTACAATTATTTATGAAATATTTTACGAACTATTAGCGACTTCCAAAGCATCAATACGTGAATTAATGGATTCGATGGTTAATTGGATTGCGTCGCTATTTTCGATTGCCTCGAGGCGAGAATTAAATGTTTCGTTGAATGCAACGATATTACCTTCAATTTGATTTAATCTGTTATTTATTTGTTCAACTGCTTCGTCAAGACGGGTTCCCATGTTCACAACTTCTTCACCGTTGTTGTTATTTTCTGAATTGCCTTCGCTAATGACTATATGATTGAGTTTATTTTCTATGGTTAATATTTTACCTTGCAGTTCTTCATTGGGGTTAACTTCTAATGCGATTTTAAGTTCGGAAACCTCGCTCATAAGTTTATTAAGGTTGCTTTCCATAAAAACAACCTTGGTTGTATTGTCCAATGCAGAAATAGAATTTTCGATAAAATCTAATTTTTCATTGTAATTAGTTTGCATAATTTTAATTAATTCTTCGTATCCATTTAAAGTTTCTTTCATCGATGTTAAATCAGAACCAGAAGCAGAAGCAGAACCAGAAGCAGAACCAGAAGCAGAACCAGAAGCAGAACCAGAAACAGATTCAACATTTAATAAACGTTTGTTAATATCTTCAAAAGCAACATTAATTGCATCGATATCAGGTAAATTTTCAACAATATAATTATCCTGTTGTCCAAACTTATTTTCAACTTCCTTCATATTAGTATTTAATGTATTTTCTACTTTTGTAATTCTGCTACCTACGAGTGATATTGCTTGTTGAAGAGTAAGTTGTCCTGATGGTTGTGTAGCGGTATTGGATACAATTAAATTAGGTCTTTCGGGAGCAGGCATATTAGAAGGTGCTCCCGGTGCTCTTCTTCGTTTAGCTGCTGTGAGTGATGCCATTATAATATTATTAAAATAAAATAATTTTATATTATTTTCGCATATTCATTTTTAATTCATTATGATGATTATAGTTTTCAACGACAAAGTCGTCAATTGAATACTGATCAATAGTATCGTATCTATTAGTAATAGAAAGAGTAGGTAATTTCATTGGAATATTATTTTTTTGTATTTTTAAGGTTTCTATGTGATCGTCGTAAATATGTGCGTTACCTAAGAAATAAACAAATTCAGATGCTTTAAGGTTACAATGATGAGCTATTAGATGTGTAAGAAACGCATAAGATGCGATATTAAATGGAACTCCTAAACCTACATCGCCACTTCTTTGATATAATGCTACACTTAATTTATCATCATCAAATACATTAAACTGTGCTAAAACATGACAAGGAGGCAAGGCCATTTGGTCTAATTGTTGTGGGTTCCATGAGGACATAATTAATCGTCGTGAGGTTCGGGTATTAGGGTCTTTTAGGGAATCAATAATATATTTAAGTTGATCGACACCTTTATTTGTGTAATCAGTTCTACAGTTATCGTATGGTGCATTAAAAAACCTCCATTGATGACCGTAAACGGGTCCAAGGTCGTCTTCTTCTAGATGCTGCAATCCGCGAGAATCTAAGAATTCGCGAGAGGCATTTTCGTTCCATATCTTAACATTCTTTTGTTTTAGAATTTTATTATCTGTAGAGCCGCTTATAAACCAAAGCAATTCTTTTAAACATGTTTTCCAAGCAAGTTTTTTAGTAGTAAGAATAGGTATTTTATTATTAGATAAGTTAAATCTCATGGAGGTTCCAAATATAGCTTTAACATTACCATTTCTTCCGGACTCATTGTGTCCCTTTTCTAATATGGTTTGTATCAAATCAATATATTGGTATTCGTCCAAGGTATTATTCATTAAATATTATGTATTTTTATTTTTAATTTCTTTTGATAAAACATATGGAAGCTATGAAAGAAACAGGAGTAGATATAAAAGATACATTTGTAAATCATGTATTTAAATTTGACATAGATAGTAAGAATGAGATATTAAATTTATTTCAATACACATTGATATCATTTATTTTAGTTGTAATATTAAATAAGTTTTTCCAAACTTACATACCTGAGGCGGATGAGACGAAACACTACACAACATTAATTTTTGAAATGCTTATTCAGGTAATAGGTTTATTTTTAGGAATGATTATTATTCATCGGATAGTAACATATTTACCTACATATACTAAAACTTCATACAGAGAAATAAATATGTTGGGATTTGTAATCCCGTTTTTAGTTATACTATTAAGTCTTCAAACAAAATTAGGCGATAAGGTAAATATAATATTGGATAGTTTAGGGTTTATAAATAAATTTACAAATAAGCAGCATAGTGTTAGCAACATTAACAGTAATGCAAATAGTTTTATGGTATCACAACCATTATCGCATGTTCCGATACAACCGGTAACAAATGATTTTGCAAGTCAGTTATTGCCTACACCTGGTACGGCAAGTACACAAATACCCCAGATGCAACAGATGTCAAGTGTAGGCATTCAAGGCACAGATCCGTCACAAGGTGCATCGGGTATAGGTTTAATTCCGAGTGACGATGAACCGATGGCGGCGAATGCGGCATTAGGAATGGGTAGTTCTTGGTAAATTATTTTTCACTAAAGACTTTACTTTTATTCTGCCCAACCATTTTCTATTGTAAGTAACAATGTAGACGATTATGAAGGATACAAGTAGTATAAAAAACACTAAAACATATAAAAGCAGATTAGTTATATTTTTTTTTATTGTATTAATTTCTTTAATTTTTCTTTTTAATTTTTCTAAAATAATTATGTTATTAGATGGGTCGGTTAATAAGGATGTTCCCATGTAATATTATTTTATAAGGTTATAAAATAATATTAATATAACCTAATATGGATGAACAAGAAATATTGGATGCTGCGATAGAAAACAGCAAAAATAATTCAATTATAAAGCTAAATAGTTATAAAATAGCTAAATTTAAAGAAAATATACTTTTAGAATTAAATTTATCGGAGACGGAACGAGATGGTTTTTTAGAAAAATTAATTAATTATAGAATGGTGGATGAGATACCGGATTTAGAACTTGGCAATTATATAAGATGGATATCGATTAAAGAAGATGTAAATGAAATAAATTTAACAAATGGGGGGTGTATTTTGAGTATAGAGATAGAGGAAACTGGCGTGCATATAAAATGCAAGAATTATATGAATAAAATATTTCAAATAAGATTACATGAAAATATAGTATTTCAAAAACTAACAAATGATGAGGAATTGTTGCTAAAAGTGCTAGATTATTTAGAGACGTAATGTATATTTAATATATTTATATATTATTAGCATGGAATTTATAAAAGAAATCTCTAAATTTTTTAAAACAATAGGTAAGTTGTTTGCTGGTATAGGTGAGTTTTTAATAAAAACATTAAAGGGGTTTGAGAATACTGAAAATCCATTATTTCAAATGTATGGTATTAAAATACCGGTATGTTATTTACATCCTTTTTTTGTAATAGCATATTTGGTGTTGAAACCTTTAAAAGAGTTTTTAATAAACACAGTAATGATGGCGGCGGAACCATTAAAGTATGTTAATCTTATAATTAGTTTAGGTTTTAGTAGGGAAAAGTGGATGAACTGGTATAGAAGTTCGTCGCAACAGAAAAATAAAAAATTACAAAAGATGAGTGATATTGTTAAAGATGAGGTAGATAAAAATATTACAAAAATATTATGGGTTTGTTTTTTTATGTTAGCATTTTCGTTTATATTTGTCCCATTAATAGTAGCATATGCATATCAAAACACAGGAGTTGCATTGCGAATAATGTTGCAAATTATGATTACAACATTTATAGTGGGTATAATATTTAGTAATTTAACATCTATCCAATCGTTACCGATAACCATGGGTATAATAACGATGGTTGTGTATAGTTACGTAAGATATATAAGGATAATGGCTGTATGCGCTGGTAATAAGTCTGGTTCAGGAACGATTAAGAATAAGAATAAGACACAGCCAACAGGTAGATTGTTGCCTTTTTTGTTTATGTTACAGGAACCTATGGATAAAACGAGTACAAAATTTACAAATTTCTTGGCTCACTTTGGTAAAGAAGGATTTTTATCAAAGTATATTTATTGGATAGCGTATCCTATTCGTATAATAGGAATTTTAACTTCAGGTTCATGGTTTTCAAGTAGTGAACGAGATTTGAATCCACCGGACAGATTATATGGATTTTTGTGGTGGTTTTTGAATAAAATAGATATTCGCACACAACTTTTTGGCAAGTCAAAAGAATTTAAATTATTTGATCTTGAAAAATTAAAGGAAAATTTTATTAATAAAATTCCAGAATTAAAATCAGAAGATCTTCCTGCTCCATTTTCTAGTGCGGCGGTATTTGGTGAATTAGCATTTAAAGGACTTCATGAGAGGGAACATAAAAAACGTAACGATGATGAAAAACAAGTAGGTGGTGGTGAGGTAAATAATGCTAAAATAAAAAGAGAAATTATGAAAATGGCGTTAAAGATGAAATTACGTAAGAATTGGATAGCAGCGTTGCCTTGTCGTCTAAGAAAAATGATGATATTTTTCTCATCTTTATATTATGGTTTAATAATATTAATACGTCTTGTAATAATACCTACATTAATCATACGTTATATTACATCATTAAACATAGAGGATTTATTAAATAATACGGATAGAACAGGTGGATTAAAGGGATTTTATGTGTTATTTTTAACAACAGTATTAATTATTAATGTGTTGTCAACACTAATAATAGTTTTCCCAAATCCTAATGTGAATCATGCTGCAATGAAACCATTCTATCTTATAAGTAAATATATGACGATGGTATTTTTCCCGTCGTTTATAATAGCATATTTCTTTAATCATATAGTGGAGGGTTGTTTTGAGAGTTATTCGGCAATAGATAAAATAAAGAAAGCTATGAACAATCTTACGGGGCAAAACAAAAAAACTAACATGTCCGCGGAACAGGAAGCGGCAAGAAATGAATTACAAACATGGTTAGAATGTTTCTACGAGCACAACAATGAAAAACGAGCAGCAAAACCTGGAAAGATAAAGAAAGAAGCGAATAAAAAATACAAGAAGGCTGAGCAATACAAGAATAACTTAATTAAAGATTATGGTCTTAATACATGGGAATGTCCGCCCGATGAAGACGAACCAAGTTCTGATGAAAGTTCAGAAACAGGCAATCTTGGTGGAGTATTTTAATTTTATAATGCAAAGGTATTAGACATTCTATATGTATTTTTTTTATCATGTTCCTCGCGTAATATACCCAATTGGATGGTTATGCTAACAGGATAATTTTTAAAATCTACGAGGCGTCCGTCATGGTATCTAAATTTAAATTTAAGTTTTGATAGTTTTTCTAATGGTGGTTCAGAAAAGTAATAACTTGTAAAAAATGAGTTATCATGTAATACAGAGGTTCCGGTTTCAATAGAAATTGGGATTTTAGCAAACGATGAATTATATACACCATTATAATCGTTACTGGTTTTATTCAAACATTTTTTACCTCTTAGAGTAATGTTATTATTTTCAATATGTTTATAATTACTTGAGCGTTCTCCGCGTAATGAAGCTAATGCTACACAAGATAGATATGATATATCAGTAATGTCGTTATTGATATCAACGGAATATGGTTCAATTTCGTCTATTGAATTATAGTGTTCTAATTCAAGATAAACATCTTGTTCACCTAATATCGGACTTGGATTAGGTGTTTTAATAACGTGCGATGTATCTGGGATGGTCGCTGTAGAACTATCACTTCCTATTATAGTATGTGAAGTTCCACTGGTAGAACTGTATATTTTTTTATCAAATCCTAGGTAAAATGGAAGTCCCCAATTAAATGTGTATTGGTGTACATTATTAGTAGGACATATATTAGAATATGAGATTACGTTAGACGCTTTTATGTTAAATGAGGCATTAGTATTAGTATGACTGAAATAAAATGACGTATTAATGTCGTTATAATGAACGTTCATTCCGCTATCGATTTCTTTTAGTTTTGTTTCAATCGCGATGGCCATTTGTTCGGGAGTATAATACCCATCATCAATTTCTATGGTATAGGGGTTGCTGCATATGTCAAGATTCATTTTAGTATTTTGGTTATAGTTTGATATAATATGTGTTTTTTTTGGAAGTTGTATGGATACGAGTTGAATACTAGATACTTTTTTATATTGTATAGGTAGTCTAACTTCAAATTCGTTGGAGTTAGGCCATTTTGTTATATCTCTATCTTGTGAATGTATAGAAACATTTTTTCTTTCAAATAGGTAGTTTTTGTTTTCTTGGAACATTATATATAATAAAATAATAAAATAATAAAATATAACTTATTAATAAAGATGGATAATGATAAAAAAGAGTTACAAAAGATGACAATATTTTCCAATGGACTAGGAACCTTATTATATGCGACGAAACAAAAAGGTTTATACAAACCTGGATTAATGATTATAATGGTTTCATTGATTGTAAACATGTATATAGAAAGCGTAAATAGTGGAAATAGTAAAAACATGATACCTAAATATATTGCGATTATAGTCTATTTATCTGTAATATTTGTTATCTATTATTATTTATATCACAAATATGAAGATATAATACATGAAAACAACATATATGGTGAATTTAAAAGATTTTCAAATCATATAACGATAATATTTGTGCTTGTTTTTTTAATGGAGATATATTTTATGCTAGATTTGATGAGTGATAAAGATATAAATTTTGATTATGTATTAATATATTCAATTATTATATACTGTTTGACACTAAGATTGGCAACAATAACCGCAGATATGTATGTTAGATTAAAAAACAAATAGTTGGTTCACAACTGAATGGTTCACAACTGAATGATTCACAACTGAATGATTCACAACTGAATAAATTTATAGGTTAATCCGTATTTATCTTTATCTTCCCATATGCCAGAAATTTTAATAAGAATTATATTTGGATTATCTTTATAATTAAATATTTTTATATATCCTTGATTTAGTTGTTCTTTTAATTTAAATTGCATTGTTTTAAGAGACGAATAGTTATTTAAAATAGAATTTTCAATATTACACAATTTTTCGCATAATAAGTTATCATCTATTGAATAACAATTACTATGTATTTTTTTTAAATTAGAGAATGGAACGACAATATACAAGGCATTTATTACAGAATTATCATCTGAATAAATTACTCTAATAAATTTTCCGTTATCAATTACCGTATTTTTTATGCTTTCACTAAAAAATAAAAAATTATTATTATAAGAATCAATATCAATATATACAATCATTTAAATTTATATGGATTATAACTTTAAATAACATATTTAGAAATATTTAATTTAAATAATTAAAGTGTGATGAAATTTTACGAGGATCATTATGTAGATTATGTTTCAAGGGTGGACGAAGGGACATTACAGCTCAAATTATGCAAGGAATATGACAAACTACCCGATAGCATAGAGGATTTAAATAACATGATATTTTACGGACCTGATGGTGTAGGTAAATATAGTCAATCATTAAACTTTATTAAAAAGTATAGTGCAAGTAGTTTAAAATATGAAAAAAAGATAATGTTTCAGTTACCTAAACAGAGTTATAATCTTAAGATTAGTGATGTGCATTTTGAAATAGATATGGAAGTTCTTGGTTGTAATTCTAAAACGAATTGGAATAGTATTTATAGTAACATTGTAGATATTATTGATACAAACAAAGACCATAAAGGTATAATATTGTGTAAAAATTTCCAATGTATACACAATGAGTTACTTGAAATATTTTATAGTTATATACAGGATAATATCAATATAAAATACTTTATATTGACGACAGACGTATCGTTTATTCCGGATATAATAACTAACAAATGTAAAATAATAAATGTTCCTTTTTATAGTAAAACTTTATGTAAGAAAGTTATAGGTTGTAAAGGTGATTATATGAGTAATATTAAATATATAAAAGGGGATGTAGAGGAGTTGGAGTGTTTAAATAACAACATATGTAACAAATTAATATCGATAATAATAGATCATAATAATATAAATTATACAGAATTACGGGAACACATTTACAGCATATTAACTTATAATATGGACATTAATAATATAATTTGGTATATTATTAAGAAATTAATAAAAGATAATAAGATAAAGAGTTGCAAAATAGGTGATGTTCTTGAAAAGACATTTAGATTTTTTCATTTATATAATAACAATTATAGACCGATTTATCATTTAGAAAATTACTTTTATTATTTAGTAATCATTGTGAATGAATTATGAAAAAGCATGTAATATTTTGAATATAGATAAAAATGATGAATTAAGTGATTTGTATTTAAAAAAAAAATATCGTTTAAAAGCGTTAAAATATCATCCGGATAAATGTAGGGATAATAATGCAGGTAAATTATTTATAGATATACAAGAGGCATATCAATATTTACTTAACAATAAAAAGTCGGAGGATGTAATTAAAACGAAATACAATAATATATTAAAGGATTTTTTAAAAGAGTATTTTGAGAATGAATCAAATGTAGAAATAGTGATAAAAATAATAAATAAGTCGTTTATAAATTATGTGGTAGAGAAATGTGAGTATGAAAGTATATTAAATATATATAGATTTTTAAGAGAATATGGTGAATTATTTGAAGTGGATAATTCGATTCTTGAGTTTTTAAAGAAACGAATAGATACAGAAATAATTATTTTAAATCCAAGTTTAGATGATATATTAGATGCGAACATCTTTATTTTGAATTATAATGATTTAAAATTAATGATACCTTTATGGCATCGTGAGATATACTATGAGTTAGATAATTCCAAGACATTACTAGTTAGATGTATTCCTGAATTAAGTGATAATATATTTATAGATATTAGTAATAATCTTCATGTTTTGATAGGTAAAGAAGAATTAGGAGAAATACAAATAGGGAGTAAGAAATTTATATTGAATTTAGAAAAAAATAAGAATGAATTAAGACTAATAGGGGAAGGTATAAATTCCATAAATATGGATGTTTACAATAGTATAAAACAGGATATTATAATTCATTATTAATTAAATATTTTATAATTCTATTATATAAATGAGAACATTTAATAAACAGGCTGCGAGTTTAAAAAAAAACCTAAAACAAAATAATCTCATGCCGCTTTTTGTTGTATTTTCAGTTATAGTCATGCTTTCGTTAACATACAAATCTGTAAGTAAAGTGAACGGTGTAGGCAACACCATGTTCAAAGAAGGAAATCGCAATAGAAGACGTCGTGTAAGACAAGGTTTCCGTGAAGGCAATGATCATGGCGAGGCGGAGCAGTTCGATGATATTGAGGGAGGGCAGTTCGATGATAAGGAGGAGGCGATGACGGGTGATGCGGATGGGGCACCGGAAGGATTTTTAAATGGTGGTGGTATAGGAATGAAAGCAAGTTGGGTGGAAGGGTTTAACAAAAAAAAAATAGCCAGGAAGGCCAATAAGGTCAAGAATAAGGTCAGGAATAAGATTAGGGGTAAGCGGGTCAGGCAGGACAAGAAGGTCAAGCAGGCCGAGCTCGGTGCGCTGCGCCGTCGCAGCGCAGCAGCAGCGCCAATCAGAAAAAGAAATTAAAATAATCATTCAAAAAAAAAGCAACATTTTTTTTTAACAATTATATCTTTAGTACAAATAGGACAAGTTCTATTTTTATTATACCATTTATAGAAACAATCTCTATGTATGTAACCGATGCACATACAGGTTCGTTTATTATAATTAATATCTTGTAATGTTATAATATTTCTATTAGAATTAGATTCCAAACAAATAATGCATTCATTATATTTACGAATAAGGTTTTCTTTATCATTAAACATTAAATATTAGATTTATATTTAATGTTTATTTATTTTTTTTAGTTTTTTTTATACTATTAATTCTATTTTTTTTAGTTTTATTTTTTCGGTTTAGAACATTAAGTAATCTATTGTGTAGTTGCTCGTCTATAACTTGCGAATCGCCTATATTTTTAACAAATGGTTTATTATCTGTTGTTTCATTGTAATATAGTAAAGGGACAGCATAGCCAACATTAAGAAGATCTAATAAGTTTTTAGCATTTTCAAGCGGTTTAGTTTGAAATTCGTGTTTATTACAATCAACCTCATAACCACCTATTAGCGTTTTTCCATCTTTTATAATTTTTAGCAAATCACGCTTGTGATAATCCATTTATATTAATTAATTATTATAAATTCTTTTAATATCTAAAAATGATTTAATTTTACGTTTTTGTTTAATATATTCTATAATCTTAGATACTTCTTCTTTATTATCTATGATTTCAGATAAACATTCTTCAATAAATTTGAATGTAAGCGTATTAGTGGTTTTTGAATTATAAAATTTTAGTTGACCATCAGAAATTTTAATTATTGCATCATTAAGGTTATTATTTTCTACATAAGAGATAACATTATTATTAATTGTATTTTTTTGTTCTCTTAAGGTTTTTAGACGTTCATTAAGTTGTTTTAATTCGTTATCAATTGTAACCCAATTTTTAATCAAGTTAGTAAAATCGTTACTCATTTATATAAATTGCTAAATATTTTAATTACATCACACGTAGGTTCGGATAACGTTTATTTGCTTTTAGAACGTCTACGTCTACGGCTACCGCTACGGCTACGGCTACCGCTACGGCTACCGCTACGTCTACGTCTACCGCTACGTCTACGTCTACGGCTACGGCTACCGCTACCGCTACGGCTACGGCTACCGCTACGACTACGGCTACCACTACGGCTACGGCTACCGCTACGGCTACGGCTACGTTTACCGCTTGGACTTGAACTACGGCTACGTCTACGACGACTAGGACTAATGTTTAGTAATCTACCGCTGTGTTTTATGTTATTAGAGGTATCAGAAGGGTTAAGATTTAGCATATGTAAATTAGTATGTATATATCCACCTGTAATGTTGTGTTCCATTTATATATTATATGATTAAAATATTTTACGATCTTTAAGTAAAAGTACGAATATACCAAAGTTTAGTATAAGTATAATAAGAAGAATAACAAGATAAATAATTAAATAAAGATTGATCTGTGGTAATAGGTGATCCATAAAATTGTCGCATATAGGTTTTGATATATCTTTAATTTTATTTTTAATTTCTTCTTTTTGGAATAGTTCTAAACATTTTGCTATTAGATTATTATTCATTAAAGTATAGTAATAAATATTTTAAGTAAAATTTAATTTAATTTTTTCTATGTATGTGAATATGACTATTCATAGAGTAGATACAAATATGGACACAAGCAAGTTAAAATTATGTACTCCTGTGCCGAGTCAAGGTACATTTTTTTCTAAACTTTTAATGAATAATAATGATGAACCGGTTTATATACAAACTCCTAAATGTAAAACTAAACAAGGTGTAGTAAAAACAGGTAAAAGAAAGTATACGGATCTTTTATTTACGAATCATAACGAAGATTTTGTAAAAATGATAAGTAAAATAGAAGATGTATTACAAGAATTAATATCAGAAAAACAGAAAGACTGGTTTGTGAACGAAGATTTAGATAAAGACGATATTCAGAATAGTTTTATATCTCCTATAAAAGTTTATCAAGGTAAGAACCATTTGCTTAGAGTAAATTTAAATTATTCAAGAAGTAAGATAGAAGGTGAAATTCCTATATTTAATGATAATGAAATGACAAAAACTTTAGATGATATAAATAAAGATAGTGAAATAATATGCATTTTAGAAATATTAGGAATAAAGTTTAGTCAAAAATATTTTCAAATAGAAATAAATATAAAACAAATAATGATAATAGAAAACCAGTATAAGTTTGATAGTTGTTTAATAAAAACGGAACAAGTATCTAAATCACAAGAACAAGAACGTGAGCAAGAACAAGAACAAGAGCAAAATCAAAAGCAAGAACAGGTACAAGAACAAGAACAAAAGCAAGAACAAGAACAAGAAGAACAACAAGAAGAACAAGAAGAACAACAAGAAGAACAACAACAAGAAGAACTACAAGAAGTGCAATTAAATCCGCATGAAGAACCACAACAAGTAAATCCACAAGAAGGTCACCAGCAATCTCAACAAGAAAAATCGCAAGTGAATAATGAGTTAAAGGAATTTGAGGTAGATATAAAATTGACGGATAATGATCAAAACATAGAATTGAAAGAACCAAATGATATATATATGAAATTATATTTAGAAGCATTAGATAAAGCAAAGGTTATGAGAAGTCAAGCAATAGAAGCATATTTAGTTGCTAAAAATATAAAAAATACATATGCATTGGACATAGATGACGAAGATGAATACAACGTTTTATAAATAAAATAATAATATTTTTTTTTTATAGTAAATTTATATATAATGAAACAAATCAAGAATCTCAAATCAATGGGTAAAATGAATAACGAAAAGTTAGCAATGGCATTAGGATTATCTGTCCTTATTTTAGCGTTAGCTAACTATTCGTCAACAAAATCAAAACAGATGCTAACACAAGGTTATACAACAAGTAGCAATGTAGGTAATATTAACGCAAAAAGATTAAATGGTAATGGAAATGGTGTTTTAGGTAAAAATAAGCCGGCGCATTTAGGGAACCCGGCAGCATTTGGTTCAAATGTAATTCCTAATGCTAAAAAAGTATCTAATCCTGTAGATTTACTGCCGAAAGATACCAATTCTGAATGGGGTAAATTAAATCCGCAGGGAAATGGTAATTTGGAGAATGTGAATCTTTTGCAGGCTGGTTCATTAACAGGTATTAACACTGTCGGTACATCATTAAGAAATGCCAACCTACAAATACGTGCCGAACCACCGAATCCTAAGATGGAGGTAGGTCCTTGGCAGAATTCAACAATAACACGTGATTTAAAATATCAATATGGATTAAAAGTAGATTGTTAAATAAATTATTTATTTTGATTAAATCCTGGTGTAAGTTCTGGTATTTCGCGTACGACGCAGTGCCTTAGTTTTTACCTTTGTATTAGACTTAGTTTTAGATTTATTAATATTACTACCTATAATTGATTTACATAAAAAATCATCTGCTAATTGATTAGCTTTATTTTTTATTTTAGATTTATTAGTATAATCAACATTAAAATGGTTAAGTATTATTAAGGAATCTTTTTGGGACAACCCCATTTTGTAATATATAAAGATAAAAATGTTATAAATATAATATGATTTTTAAACGTAAATATATATTAATTTTATTAATTATTATTGTTTTCTTGTCATTAAGTATGAAACAGATGTCCTCTGGTAAAAAAGTAGTGGTATTTGACCTTGATGAAACATTAGGACATTTTACTGAATTAGGATATTTTTGTGAAGGTTTAGAGAATATATTAGGTATAGAATTGACCAATGAGGATATGATAACATTAATTGATATTTATCCAGAGTTCTTAAGACCTAATATATTAACAATTTTAAACTATTTAAAAAAACTGAAATCACGAAAAATATGTGATAAAGTGATGATATACACAAACAATCAGGGACCGGCATCTTGGGTAGATAGTATAAAAACATATTTTGAGGATAAGTTGAATTATAAATTATTTGATAGGGTTATTTTAGCATTTAAAATAGGTAATCGTCGTATTGAACTCAACCGCACAAGTCATGATAAAAAAATTTCAGATTTTTTCAGATGCACTAAACTTCCTATAGATTCAGAGATATGTTTTATAGATGATAGATATCATCCTGAAATGACAGGTGATAATGTTTATTATATTCAAGTAAAACCATATGATTATACGTTATATTCAGATGAAATGATAGATAGGTTATTTAAGAGTAAATTAAGTAAAAAGATTAATGATAAGGATGTTTTTAGAAAAAAGATGACGAATTTTATGAAAGGATATCAATATATAGAAAAAACGGATGAAGAATATGAAATAGACAAAATAGTAAGTAAAAAAATCATGGAAAATTTACAATTTTTTTTTGCAAATGGTAAATTAAACAAAACACTTAAAAAACGTAAGAATAAAGATGATTAATATTAGATGTTTTAATGATGTATAATTTTAAAAAGTTATTTAATGCTGTAGTAGAAAATAATAATAATGCCGATGAGAAAACGATTTTTTTATCAAGATTATTAAATTTAGATTTATTGTATGGATTGAATCTGAATGCTAATAATAAACTTAACGATGTTTTTATAAAAACATCTAAATGTTCTAAATATTTTGGGGATATAAAAGCAATCCCAAATAATGCAGACATAGATACAAATGTATATATTTTAATTAAATTAATATATGTTATTTTTATCAAATCATCTTTTTTCATAATATATTAATATGATGAAAAAAATAATGTATATTAGTTAATGATATGTATCTTAGTTAATGATATGTATCTTAGTTAATGATATGTATCTTAGTTAATGATATGTATCTTAGTTAATGATAGAGTGTTGCTGCACAAATTCCTGTGCCAAATAACCAAGTGTTCCAAACATCGCGAGTCTTCCGTTAGACAATTCACGTTCTAGACGCGTATTAGAATACGAATTCTCAGATACCTTTAATACATTACCTGGTTGATAGTAATCTTCAAGCTTAAAATTCTCATTGGATGTAAATGGATTCTTCCATCCCGCACCCATCCGTGCTGATTCATAAAGAGCCATTGACAACCAAAATGGTGTCTGTTCATAAAGCGGCATATCTTTAAGATAATTAATCGCAAGTTTATCACTTGTCATATCAATAACAGGTAGTGCAACAGCAGCAATCATTGCTACACGACCATGCTGAAGTTCAGCCTCACGAAGATATTTAATAAAACTTTCATCATGTCTAAGGATACCGCTAGATAGTTGAAGTGGGTCAAAATAGTTGACAGGTTTAATATCGCCTACATATTTAAAACTCTTTACCTCAGGTTTGGTATATTGGAACCCACAAGCACTGGAAATAAATAAAGTAGACATGACAGCATAAATGAACGTACGCATAATAATACAAATTACGAGTATATCTTTAATATGATTTAATAATATTATACAACGATTTCTGTAGTTTCCAATAAGTTTATAAGTTTTGATACACGCCGTTTAATTTCACGAAGTTCAACCAATACATCATTTTTTTTCATATCGCTATCAGTTGGATCCTCAACAAATGATACTTTTTTTGATATGTTTATAGGTTGTATTTCGACGGGTGTATTTTCTATTTTAAGTTTATTCATAAAAGTATTTCCGACATTTTCAATTGTTACAGGAGTTTGAACAGCGTCGGCGAGTGGTGTTTCATCGTTTAATAGTGTGTCATTATTACGCATTTGTTGATATTGTTTTAATTTTTCAGTAATACTAGATTGTGTCTCTAAATATACAGGGTCACTTATATTAATAGAATTAGGTTTTTTGGGTTGTATAAGGTTTGTAAATTCGGATTGTTTTTCTTCCATGAGTGATTGAAAAGATTTTTGAGGTACATTGATTTCTTTATAAATGGTTATAAATTCATTTATAAATTTCTTATTTATATCGTTTAATTTCAGATTGTTACTATTATTAGCGGTGGTTCTTACATGTTCAGTAAATTTAGTTTTGATAGTATTTATATTTGAATTATTAAGAATTACAACACTTTCTGTTAAGGTTTCCCAAAGCATATTAATATTATTATCAGAGTCAAACATAATAATATTAATAATATAAAAAATTTAATTAAAAAACTTATCTCTTAAAGAAAACATTTCGTCGTCGGTAATTCTTTCATTTATAAAGTATTCCGGGTCTTTGTTTTCAAGTAATGAAGTGATAAAATAAATAGAATATATTCCACACTCTGTATTTTTTCTTTGGTGTTCTTTACTATTTTCTAATAATTCCATATTGCAATCAAATTCATCATTGCATTGTTCTTGTATTCTATTTAGTAATCTTTTTACTTGTATAGGTGTTTTATCGCCATTACTGTCAAAATAAAATATGAATTTTTTACGTAAATCTATAAATATGGAAACCCAATGCGAGCCAGGCTGTGTATGTTTGTCTAGATTTAAAGATATCCCAATTTTATTAATATTTTGCTTGTTATAATTGGCTATATTAAAATGACATAGTTCGGGCCATACACATTCTCCATCATATTTAATTGTATCAAAATCAATAGGTGAAGAACCTATAAATGAAAAATTACCATGTAATTTTTCATAATGCGCCATTACATTTTCTATATCCGTACTAGACAACCATTCGCGAGGATTCTTATGCCATTTTTGCGGTCTTTCAGGAGAAAATGTATACAATAATAAATCTTCATCTATCTCATTTTTTTTAAAAAGTTCTGAAAGCCAGCATTTCTCATTTTTGCAGCTATGTTTAGTATATTCTTTCAATATACTCCAAACCTCATATGGGTCTTTTGATATTATTAATTTATCAGGATGTCGTTTATTCCAAGCCATTTTTATTTTATGTATATCATTTTCAGAATAACAAGAAAAGTCTGTTTTATCATGTTTACTTGGACTACATTGTAATTTAAATGTATAATTCTTGGGTTTTATAAGTTTTCTAAGTATTATCTTTGACCTTGTTTTTCTTGGCATTACTAATATAAATTTATATTATATTTTGGTAGCGTGTTGCTTAAATTTATCATCTTTAGGGTTAAATACTTTTGTAACAGGATAGTTTGGTTGTTGTTTGTTTTTTTTTCTTTTATTAACGTAATTAGTTAATTTAGTATCCTCGTTTTTTTTAATAATAAAATTATTTGTTCCACATATATCAAATAATAAATCCATATTAGTTTCGGAACCGAAACTAATATCGTCATATTCTTTTTGATAGGTATAAGTCATATCATTTGCATATAAATGCATAATACATTCATTTACATATTCGTTAAATGCTTTTTTTAATCCTATATTTTCAGTTTTTTCATCAAATAGCTTGGTTGTTAAATCAATGATGCGGTTTTTATAAAATTCCATATCATTGATCTCTGACGTCGTATCCATTTTATTATCAGGTTCATTATTGTTATTTCTTTGTATATTTTTATACACAGAAGGCTTGACTAAACATTCTAAAGTAACTTTATTGATGTCCATTATCTTTAATTATTATTATTTAATTTAATTTAATACTTGTGTTATTATTAAACATTTTATTATCTTTAAAATTAAACTTTGGTTTACTAGATTTAAATGTTTCTTTATTAAATAATAAGGAATGATTATTATTTTCTTTTCTACCTACAACTTCAACATTATACAAATCACTATTGGATGAAGGAACATATTCTTTTTGATTACATTTTTGTAAAGCGAAGAACTGATTTCTTAAAATGGATTCTTGATCTATGTTAGTAAGAATTGTATTTGTCGGAGCTCCGTATGCAACAGGTAAAAAATCATTATTAACATTATACAATTTTCTATTATCGTGAGGTGTATTAACGTGTGGTCGTTCATCATTTATTTGCATAGTAGTATATTTAGTTTGCACAGGTCTTACATCAAGACTAATTTGAGGTTGGAAGGATGGAACAAATCTTTGATATATTCTGTCGTTAGTTTCAATACGTCTAGTTGTGGCCATATAATATACTATGAGACATTATTTATACCCATTTAATTTTTGTGCGACCTTCTATTAAATTGCCAACTTTTCTTGGAACGATTCGGGGATCCTTTGTGTTATTAATATAACTTTCTAAATCATATAGTTCGTCGGTTTCTTTATTTAATACATATTTTACACCCTTAATTGTTGCATAACTGACTTTGAAAGTCTTCTTAACTTTATTAATTTTTGAAACACTATCATTTTCTTCTTCGTTTAAGGAAGGCACATAAGAGAATTTATCGGGTGATGCATTTCCAAATGTATAACATGCTAAAGGCTCTTCAGAACCAGGTTTATAGTGAAGAGCGCAATCCATGGCAGTTTCTTTAACAGATATAAGTAATTGTTTTGTGATATCTTCTTTAATGCTAGATATTTCAAACAATGCTTCGTCGCTTGTTAAAGGTATTTTAGAACCTAATTTACTGGTATCGTGTAATCTTAATTCTATGGATTTATCTTCTTGTAACTGTTTTTCCGAAAAGGTCATTAAATATAAGAAAACTTCTACGGATTGTAATTCTACTGGTAATTTATCGTGACTGCATATACGTCGAGCTCTTCCAATAACCTGTTCGGTTCTTACAGGATGCCAATAAGGTTCGCATAAATGCACGAAGCGTACGTTTTTCAAAGATATACCTTCGGCGCCCGAGGCGGTAATCATAAAGACCTTAATAATTTCACCAATATTATTATTAGGAGCGATGGTTTCGATAGTTTCCTTTATAGATTTTGGTATATCATCCCATTGATTATTGAATATTTTTCTGATAATTTCTTTTTCTTCGGGTGTTTCGGTTCCTGTGTATAAAACGAATTTAGGTTTTTGCATATCATCTTCTGTGATATCTAATACCCATTCATCTTCGGCATTTTTTTTTATTTTAAATTGAGAAAATCCATTTTCTTTTAATACCAAAGAAAATACGCCTACTCCTTCAATTGTTCTGAATTGACTATAAAACAAGTGCGAACCGATGTTAGTTTCATTAGTGATATTTTTAAGAATACTTAAAAATTTTGGACTGTATGTTTCAAGGGCATCTTCTGTGAGGTACGTTCCTGTATTAGCCTCAAGCATTCTCAATGCGCTAGCAATTTTTTCTGGGTAATTAGAATCGCTATTTGCTTTGATGTCACTTTTAACCGCATCTAAGTCATCTTTTTCATATCTGCCATCAATGTTTTCTATTTTTTCTTCTGCTTGAACGGCATCTAACGAGTCTTCATCTATTCCCTTAGACAAAGCTAATTTAATATTCTCCTGTAAATCATTTTTAACATCTTTGGGTATAGGGCGGTTAATTTCTTTTGGAAATACAAAATTGCAAAATGCTCTTGAGAATATTCTGTATGTAGATGCTCCGTCTTCATCAAACATGCTGTTATCAACCTTTTTTTTCTTTTTTTTGTTTTTTGATTCAAGTTTTCTTTCCTCAACACGAGCATTTTCATATACACCAAATTGATAATCGCTTATTTCAACCTTAACTATTTTAAAGTCTTTTTCTCTTGAATATCTTGGCATTAATTTTTCTTGCGCGCTTCTATAATAAGATGTTAAACCAAGTATTCTTCTTTTAAATAAATTAACATTTTTAAGTAATCCATTATCGTCTATAAAATAATCTTTGAATGGTTCTAATGTATCAGGTAAAGCTGTATTATTAACTATGTCTATTTTAGATTTATCGACAAATATTTTTTTGGCAGAAAGAATTTGAGAAATAAGATTAATGAATTCGTCGTCGTTTAACTGTCCATGTTCATCTATATGCACACCATTATAAACGGAATCTTTAACATTATTAATAAACCCAAACGGATTTTTGGTCACAACCAAAGTTTTTGAAGATGGTTTATATTCTATAAAATCAATTATGTTATTAATTTTTGATTCATCACTGAAAAGTTTTTTAATTGTATTAACATTAACTTTTGTTGTGGTTTTAATATCGAGTTGTATATTCCATGTTTTAATATAGCCCCTTAGTATATTGAATAATATTCCAATTTCGTTTGGATAATTAATAATAGGTGTTCCTGATAACATTATAAATCTACAATTTTCTGCGCGCATCATATATTCATAAAGTATAACTGATAGCGATTCCTTATTCTTTATTTTATTTACAATTCTGCTTACAAAATTATGAACTTCATCAATAATAACCACCTTATTGTCGAATGGATTAATTGTGAAATCTTGTGTAAATTCGGTTAGATGGGACCGTCTTAAGCCATTATAGCTTACAAATTCGTATTTAGAACGTATCATTTCGTTTAACTGCGAATCAAGACTTTGTTTTTGGTCAGTTGTTAGAATATTAAAATTAGGCTCTTTTTGTGTATTCACCAACCAAGCACCTTTGTTTCTTTGAATATATGTTTTTTCAATGGAAAGTACTTGAACGAGTGTATCAAGATATGCTGGATTTTCTTCTATACTTATAAATTCCCAAAATTGATTTTTTTTGTAAAGAATATCACCACAATTTTTGAGTTCTTCAATATAATTTACTCTTAGGGAAGCCGGTGTCATAACCATAATTTTGTTTTTAGTTTTCATACCTTCTGCAATGGCTATTGAAGAGCATGTTTTACCTGATCCTAAGCCGTGATATAATAATATACCTCTGTAAGGAGTGTATAAATTCATATAATCTCTAACGATTTTTTGGTGTGTTAATAATGAGAATTCGTTTGAACCATAAACAGAGTCGCAACTGACCGAGTCATCGTTTGCATTAAGTTCTGTTTTATAAGGATCAAATAGTCCATCTATAAAATTAATAAAATTTTCACGGTTATTCATGTAATAATGTGACGAAGGTATTATGACGTTAGGTTCTGGTTTAGGTAATCTTTTGGCAATTGGAACATCGTCAATAACTATTAGGCTAGCTGGTAGTTCTTCTAATGTTTCCATATCGGTTTTAGGTTTTAATGTAACGCCAGTTATAGTATCTTTAATCACCAATTTTTTAGGCAATTTTTTAGGATTTTTCTTTACTTTAACAGTAGTAGCTGCTGCGGCAGCAACCGGAACCGGTGTTTCACCCGCATCATCAGTAACAAATGCGACATCCCCCGCGACATCCCCCGCGACATCCCCCGCGACATCTCTCGCGACATCCCCCGCGACATCCCCCGCGACATCCTCTATAATAGGTGTTATAATTTTTAATTTTTTTGGTTTAGAACGTTGTGTAGTCTTGTGTGGTTTTGGTAGATCTTGTTGTTCGACAACTGGTGTCATTGATGTTTCTGATGAAGGTGGGATGGGTGGCATCGGTGTCGACGCCGGTACCGGCGCCGGTGGAGGCTTTGCGTCAGTGCTTTTTTTTAAGTTACGTAGTATAGCAGTTCTATCAACAATATTTTCACCTGTTCTGTCTATTATTTTAGCATTAATAACGACATCTTTTTTAACTGCTGGTTTAACTCCTACGGAAGAAAATACTTTTGGATTAGGTTTTTTTTTCATTAAATCTAGAACTTTACTGCTCATTTATAAATTTTACATATATTAAAAGTTTATAAATTGTTGTTAATAAGTTTAAGGGCTTTATCGCAAGCTTCCTGTTCGGCTTTTTTTTTAATTTTATGTTTGCTACTTGTTAAAAATATCAATAACTTTGGAGAAACTTGTAATTTTTCTTTTATATTTTCGAAGGAATTAAATTTATCCCAATTATGTGCGTTTGAAATCTTAGTATCATGTATAGATTGTCCCAAACATATATATACACCCATCTCGTAACCCTCATCAGATGAATAAGATATTTCTAAATATTCAGGTGTAACTTTAAATTCTTTTTGTATTTTAACTTGTAGTATGTTTTTATAATTATCATCATTATTAATTAAACTTACCCAGTCGATATGTTTTTCATATATATTTTCTACAAATACTTGTGCAATCTGAAACCCAGGTCCAGTTGTAAAAACATTAGCGAACCATTGTTCTTCATCGTTAATTGTTAATTTATTATAATCTAAGAATAAGGCTCCCAGAAATGCTTCAAACAAGCAACCTAATTTTTTTAAGTTTGTTCGGGTTTTTTTTTCTTCTGCATGTTTTGATATTATAAACCATTTATTTAAGCCAATCTCCATAGCTAATTTACCGATTGCTTCATTTTTAACAAGAGCAATTTTTTTCTCGGTCATAAAACCCTCGTTTTCTTTAGAGAAACGTTTATATAGATAATATTTTGTAATACACTCTAAAATACCATCACCCAGAAATTCCAAGCGCTCGTTTGATTTTTGGCGTAGTGGCAGGCAATCACTAGGTTTTTCTGCTATTTTAATATTTTGTTCTATATTTTCTAGATATGGGCGTTTTACATAAGACCTGTGAACAAATGCCCTTTGATACAATACTATATTATCTACCTTAGAAGGTACGCCATATTTACAGAGAATAGATTGAATATCATTCAATGTAATCTCTTTATTGTTTGAGTTATACGGGTTAAATAGCAATTCTTCGTTACCTATTTTTACTATATCTTCATCGTGATTGATTGATTTATTAATATCCATAATATCTATAATTTTTTATTCTTAAATAAAAATAAAATATATACTAATAGTATAATGACTTCTCAAAAAATGCAACGTGGTAGAGGTATTAGTTCAAACTTAACTACAAATCGTGCCAATGCCGGAGGTAATTCAAAAGCTGGTTCGGCATCGACCATGGGTAGATCGTTATTTATAAGACGTGCGCTATACAGAAACGTTATATGTTGTAAAGCAAACCTAAAATAATCATTTAAAGATATATATTTATAATTTTAAATGATAGATGTATTTATTGACTATAGAGAAAAAGCACTTATAAAATTGTTGATTGACAAAGAAAAAGATTTTAATTTTAAACAATGTAATTTAGAATTGGGGGATATAGTATTCAAAGATGACAAAAATGGTGACGTGCTTATTATAGAACGAAAAACATTAAATGATTTAGCAAGTAGTATAAAAGATGGTAGATATAACGAACAGTCAATGCGTTTAAATGCGCATCCATTGCACAATCATAATATTATTTATTTGATTGAAGGAGATATTAATTTTTATCAACCACCGCCATTACAAAATCCAGTAACTAGAGATGCATTGTATTCAAGCATGTTTTCTATTTTATATTTTAAAGGATTTTCAATAATAAAAACAAAAAATCTAACTGAAACGTTGGAAACAATAGTAAGATTCTATAACAAATTATGTAAAGAAGTAAATAAATCTGCGTATTATTCTAATACAAGTATAAAGAATGATACAAGTATAAACGATACAAGTATAAACAATGATACAGACTATGTAAATACTATAAAACCAAGAAAGAAGGACAACATTACGACAGAAAATATTGATATAATAATGTTGTCGCAAATTCCGAATGTAAGTTTAGCAATCGCGACTACAATTATAGAGACGTATTCAAGTTTAGGTAAATTAATAGACGCGTTAAAAAATGATGATACCTGTTTAAATAATTTAAATATGATAGTGGCATCAGGAAAAACAAGACGTATATCTAAAACTGCTATAAATAATGTAATTAAATATTTAAAGATTTCAGATAGTGTACCGTGTATCGTTAACGTTTAATATAAAATTACTAATTATATTTTTAATAAACCGAGATTGATTACATCGGATGTTATTTATCTTGTATTTGTGTTTAAAGATGAGGTCAATCATATTGACATATGATTTTTTTATTAATTTATTGTATTTAACTTCTGATAAATGCGAGAACACATTATGTAACTCGGTCATAAGGCGTCGTTGATGAAAATGCCAAACTCTTGCGTGCGAACCTGGTATATCTATATATGATCGTGTAAGTAATGGTGGAGGCGGAACAATATGATTTTTAAACGTATTATAAGGTATATATTTATATAACTCCATTTATATTAATTTATATAAATATTAATCTAATCAATTTAGTTTATCAGGAAAAACACTTTTAGATCTCTCTTCTCCAGCCCAACAAGTATGCATGGCATTAATGCTGTTTTTTTTACAGTCAGTCTCAAAAAACTTATCAAGTTGGTTAAATTGTCCTATATATTGGTTGTCTTTATCATATCCCTGATAATGTAAATTATCTTTACCATTTTTATTTGCGTCAATAATATCAGAAATCGGCATTTTTTTATTTTCAGGAAGATCTATATTATCAAATGGTGAATCTTTAATTTTATATATTTCCGAACCCTGCACGTCGTAATGTTTTTCAAAGTAAAGAACGGGGCATTTAATACCAACCCCGTTTTGCCAATGTAGAAATTCTACATATTCTTCTAAATTATTAAATCTTACGGGGTTAATGCCAGGTATTTTTGCTTTATTTGAATTAAGTAATTGCAGTCCATCTCCGTTTTGAACTAGTAAATCAGGACAATCGGATTTATTGTAAAACCCATCCTTAAACGATTTGCTTGTGTAACGGCATGAAACATAAAATCCTAACAAGAAGATTGTAAATGCGACTATCAGATTTGTAATTAACATATATATATATAATCTAATATATTATATATAATGCGTATTTTAGAAATAGATCCACGAAATATGAATAATCTTAAAAGATATAATAATGATATTACAGATAAAAAAAAAATAATAGCAAAATTTCATTCTCCGAGTTGTCCGGCTTGTAAAGCGATGGAGAATTCTTGGGTTGAATTACCTAAAGTAATTAAACAAATGGGGTATAATGCCAATAAATATGATATAGCAAATATAAATGTTGATGAATTAAATAACAATGAATTACGTGGTTGGCAGAATATACATTATGTTCCAACCATCGCAAATATTAATGGCAATAAAGCAAATATTTATAATGGTGAGATGGACACTGTAAGTATAGCACAATTTATTATAAAAGAATATAAAATACCTAGAATAAAAAAACGTAGATATTATGGGGGTATAAAAACAAAAAAAACAAAAAAGAAAAAGAAAAGGTACTAGTAAAAAATAAAAAGAACGCAATAGTCATAAAAAACGTTGTAGGTCGACTAGTAGTTCAGGGTCAACTTCTATTGAAAAATCATTGTCATCATCGTCAGTAATAACGTCCTCCGGTTCGGGATATGCGTTCTCACCATCATCAACGCGATTACCATCATCAACGCGATTACCATCATCAACGCGATTACCATCATCAACACGATTACCATCATCAACGCGATTACCATCATCAACGCGATTACCATCATCAACGCGATTACCATCATCAACGCGATTACCATCATCAACGCGATTACCATCATCAACGCGATTACCATCATCA
>Ga0115568_10000608_pt1 | contig 26626 bp, 24 predicted proteins | sample COGITO_mtgs_1204_FD_87296 | JGI IMG/M metagenome (GOLD analysis project Ga0115568, IMG submission 87296) | Pelagic marine microbial communities from North Sea - COGITO_mtgs_120426 | ecosystem: Environmental > Aquatic > Marine > Epipelagic | place: Germany:Helgoland, sampling site Kabeltonne...
CTCCCACACCTGCTCTTCACTGAAGGGCGCATCGCTTTGGTCCGCCTCAGCGGCAGCAGCGACAGCCTTCAATTCAGTCTGGGGCGACTCCCAACGCATCCCAGTCCTTACTGGAGAGACGAAAAAGCCCGGAGTCCGTCCGTATCGTGACGGTCCCGCCAAGTGCTTGCGAAATGATTGCACGCGTCCCAGCGACCAACACCTGCTCCTCCCCCGCGGGAATCACAGTCGCGGTTGTATCACGCACCAAGGTTAACTCTTCGTTAAAATTCATATCAGCAAAATCAGCCACTTCCTCGCGCATGTCAATGCACGTGATATGGCGCGGCTTTTTATCTCTGAACGTCCGCTACGTCGTTGATTCGCCGATGCACGCCACTGGCGGGCCGCGGGTCCTTGCCCAAAGAAGCGGATGAGCCATTCGGCGGAATATCCTTGAAGATCGCAAAACTCTGAGTCTTAAAATTTCACTATGGCTAAAGTAATTATTATAGGTGCAGGTGGTGTCGGAAACGTAGTCGCACACAAGTGCGCTCAACTGCCGGAAATCTTTCACGAAATCGTTCTCGCCTCGCGTACCGTCTCGAAGTGCGAAGCGATTGCCGCGGATGTGGCAGCGAAACAGGGGCGCACGCTCAAAACCGCCGCAATCGACGCGGATGACGTCGCAGCCACAACCGAGTTTCTCAAAGCAGAACAACCTGACCTCGTCATCAACGTCGCCTTGCCCTATCAGGATCTCCCTCTGATGGATGCATGCCTGGCAGCCGGCGTCGACTATCTGGACACAGCTAACTACGAACCACTCGATGAAGCGAAATTTGAGTACAAGTGGCAGTGGGACTATCAGGACCGCTTCAAAGAGGCGGGACTCACCGCGTTGCTTGGATCCGGGTTTGACCCAGGTGTGACCAACATGTTCTGCGCCTATGCACAGAAGCACCTGTTCGACGAAATCGAGACGATTGACATTCTTGACGCCAATGCCGGTGATCACGGCCACCACTTCGCGACCAATTTCAACCCCGAGATTAACATCCGCGAAATCACCGCCAACGGTCGCTACTGGGAAGAGGGAGAATGGAAAGAGGTCGATCCCATGAGCGTGCATCAGGTCTACGACTTTCCGGTCGTCGGCAAGCAAGACGCATACCTACTCTACCACGAAGAGCTCGAGTCGCTGTGCCAAAACATCAAAGGCCTCAAGCGCATCCGCTTTTGGATGACCTTCTCCGAAAAGTATCTGACCCACCTGCGCGTACTGGAAAATGTCGGCATGACCTCGATTAAGCCAATCGAAGTCAACGGTGCAACGATCGCGCCGATCGAGTTCCTGGCCCACGTATTACCCGACCCTGGCAGTCTCGGGCCGCGCACCAAAGGTAAGACCTGCATCGGCTGCGACATCGTCGGCACCAAAGACGGTCAAAAAAAGCGTTTTTTCTTTTACAGCACCGGCGACCACCGAGAGTGCTACCAAGAAGTCTCCAGCCAAGCGATCAGCTACACCACTGGCGTACCGGCGATGATCGGTGCACAAATGATCCTGCGTGGTCTGTGGAAACAACCCGGCGTGTGGAACATGGAGCAAAACGACCCCGATCCTTTCATGGAAGAGCTCAACCTGCGCGGCCTGCCTTGGCAAGTGATAGACCTGCCGTTGGAATCCTAACAAAGCGGCAACCACTCTAGTTAGTGGTAGTGCGAGCGCGGAGCGACCAACGACAAAAAAGGCCGAGGCACTTTACAGTGACCTCGGCCTTTTGCTTGAAATTTTGGCAGTAACTAAATGATCATGCCCGCCGCGACGGTGGCGTTGGTCAATTCGTCGATCAACACGAAGCTACCGGTAATACGGTTCGACTTATAGCTGTCGGCAATCAACGGCGCAGAGGTACGGATCTTGATACGACCAATATCATTCAACTTGAATGTCAGATCATCCTCAACCTTGTGCAACGTGTTGATGTTCACTTTGTAGTTCACCTCTGTCACAATCGCTTTCACTTCTTTGGTCGTGTGACGCAGGATGAATTTGCCGCGACCGGCGAGTTGCTTATCAGATGAAAACCAGCAGATCATTGCATCGATGTCTTGTGTAGGCTCCGGCTGATTATTTGCCTTCACCAGCATATCGCCGCGGGACATATCAATCTCGTCTTCAAGCGTGATGGTCGCCGACATGGGCGCGAACACTTCTTCCTGAGGACCGTCCATCGATTCGATCGCCTTGATCTTCGATGTAAACCCGGACGGCAGTACGGTGACCTGGTCCCCTGGCTTAAAGACACCACCGGCAACACGCCCCGCAAAGCCGCGGAAGTCATGGTACTTGTCTGAGTGCGGACGGATCACCCACTGTACGGGGAAGCGCGCTTCGACGTGATTCTCGTCGGCACCGATATAAACCGTTTCCAAATGGTACAACAGTGTCGGCCCCTGGTACCAAGGCATGTTCTCGGATTTATCGACGATGTTATCCCCCAGCAACGCACTGGCGGGAATAAAGGTCACTTCGACGATATTATCGAGGCGGGATGCGAAGCTCTTGAAATCATCGACGATTTTGTTGAAGACGCCCTCGTCCCAATCGACCAAGTCCATCTTGTTGACACACACAATCACGTGCTGAATGCGCAGCAAGTTGGCGATGAAAGAGTGGCGGCATGTTTGCTCGATCACACCCTTACGCGCATCGATCAACACAATCGCCAGATTGGCGGTGGAGGCACCAGTCACCATGTTGCGGGTGTATTGAATGTGGCCCGGTGTATCAGCGATGATGAACTTGCGCTTCGGCGTGGCGAAATAACGGTAAGCGACATCGATGGTGATGCCCTGCTCGCGCTCAGCACGCAGACCGTCGGTCAACAGTGCCAGGTTCACATTTTCGTCGCCGCGCGCCTTGGAGCTCTCTTCCATGGCCTCCATTTGGTCTTCGAAAATTGCCTTACTATCGTAAAGTAGGCGCCCGATCAATGTGCTCTTACCATCGTCAACCGAACCTGCGGTAGTAAACCGCAGCAGGTCCATGTCGAGGTATCCTGAATTATTATCTTCGCTCATTTTTTATAAAGTTTGAAATTTGAAATGTATGAAAGTGAAAGATCAGTCAGCGGCTTAGAAATAGCCCTGTTTCTTACGGTCTTCCATCGCGGTTTCAGAGCGCTTGTCATCAGCACGGGTGCCGCGCTCGGTCTGACGCGCGGCAGCGACCTCGTCGATAATATCGTCGAGGTTATCCGCGGTCGAGAGACATGCACCGGTGCACGTCGCGTCACCAATAGTACGGAAGCGAACCACCATTTTCTCGACCTTCTCTTCCGGCAGAAGCTCGATAAAATCACAGACCCCCATGATCACACCGTCACGCACAAAGCAGTCACGCTCGTGTGAAAAGTAGAGGTTTGGCAACTCGATGCTCTCGGCCTTGATGTATTGCCAAATGTCCATCTCCGTCCAGTTGCTCAGCGGGAACACACGGAAGTGCTCACCGTGTTGCTTGCGGCCATTGAAAATATTCCACAGCTCCGGGCGTTGATTCTTCGGATCCCATTGACCGAAGGCATCACGATGCGAGAAGAAGCGCTCCTTGGCACGCGCCTTCTCTTCGTCACGACGACCGCCACCAAGGGCAGCGTCGTATTGGCCTTCTTCAAGTGCCTCCAGCAAGGCTACTGTTTGCAAACCATTGCGGCTAGCGCGTGCGCCCTTCTCCTCCACGACCTTGCCTTCGTCGATGGCCTTTTGAACCGAACCGACAATCAGGTCCGCGCCCAATTCTGCGACGTACTTATCGCGAAACTCCATAGTTTCCGGAAAGTTGTGCCCCGTATCGACGTGCAACAATTGGAACGGCAGTTTGGCAGGCCAGAATGCCTTTTTCGCCAAGTGCGCCATGACGATGGAATCTTTTCCGCCGGAAAAGAGCAGGACTGGTTTCTCAAACTGAGCGGCGGTCTCGCGAAGGATAAAAATCGCTTCAGACTCTAGCTGCTTGAGGTGAGTGATGGTGTAGTCGTTGTGCATCGTTCTATAATTAAATTTAGTCGAAAAAGTTGGGGTTTAGGAGTGAGCGTTCTGTTTAATAAGGGGCAGAATACGCTCTAAAAGTTCGTTGATCGAGGCTTCCTCGGTATTCGAGTCCGTGGAGATCACCCAGTCGCAGTCGCCAGCAGCCGGTTCTTCGAAAGCGGAATCTTTGCCGGTAAAATGCTTCACCCCGCCAGCGGCCGCTTTGGCATACAGGCCCTTCACATCCCGTTCGGCGCACGTTTCGAAGGAAGCCTGCACATAAACCGGCGTGAAGTCATCCGCACCGACGATCACAGAGGCCGCTTCGCGCAGCACGCGCTTGGGTGTAATAAAGGAAGTGAACACCACCACACCCGCATCGAGAAACAAGCGAGTCACTTCGGAGATGCGGCGAATGTTTTCTTGGCGGTCTGCATCGGAAAAACCGAGATCACTATTCAAGCCGCTGCGAATGTTATCGCCGTCCAAAATCTTAGTCACGATGCCGCGTTCGGTCAGCTTGCGCTCCACCGCATTGGCCAACGTGCTTTTCCCTGAACCGGACAGACCATAAAACCAAAAGACATGCCCACGCTGACGCAATTGCGCCTCCTTGGCGTCGCGGCCCAGCATGCGGTGAAATTCGGTGTGGATATTTTCAGGAGTACTCATGAAAGTTAACGTTCGGATCAAAGCGGAATGCTTTAAAAAGTAAACGTTTATCCTTATCATTGGTTCTTCAGTCAAGAACTAACAATAAGAGCGCGACAGTATAAAATGAGCGCTCTGGAATGATGGATCGCGAAAAGGAATCAGCCGTTCGCCTTCGTCTTGGGCTACACGGGCGGCTGCTTTAATTGCTGCGCACTCAGCGACCAACGCGACGACAACCCCGCATCGCCCACCGCCCGCGCCACTTTCGAACCACCCTCCAGCAAGGCAATGCGTAGCGACTTGGCGAGATCGCTCTGTTTCAGCAGCTTCTTATACACAGCCAAGGCCACATCACTCTCGCCGTGCTGATTGAGGAAATCGGCGATTTGTTGAACCAGCACGACTTCATCGGCGGCAAAGACGTTTATATAGCGAATGATTTTCAACGCTTCGACCGCTTGCTGCTCGGCCCCCTCTGCCGCGTAAAGTTCCGCCAGCGCATAGGCGAGCGCCAATGTCGGCTGCTCGACGAACTGCGCACGGGCAAAGGCCAGAGCTGCGTCGTGCTGACCGTCGGCGTTCAGACGATTGATCTGCCGAAGATTCACGTAAGTACTGTAGGGCTCATTCATCCCACCCCCCAACTGCGCATCGAGGCCGACCTTAAAGGGACGGTACAGCGGATCGCCGATCGCCACCCCCTGCCAACTTAAAGTAGGCTGACTATACATCACCGCTTCGCCAAAGGTGCGCCCCTTCAACAGCGCATCGAGCAACAAGTGCGGATGGTGAGTGTACTCCAAATACGGCTCATAGACATTGCCCACCGTGGCACAATAGCCCTGCGCCACAAAAGCGCCCAACCACGCCTGACTGGTCGAACGCACGGTGGTCGCGGAAAAACTGTGCAAGTGAAAGGCGATCGCCCCAGGCGGCACTGACCAACGCGCCTCTCGCCATGGCCCATAGGCATTCTGCCGGTACCAGCCCATATAAATTGCCGGCGCATCGTAACGGTCACGATGATCCATCGCCCGTTTCGTCTTCTCGATATCTGTATCGAAGTAAGCCCTTACGGCGAGCTCCCGCGCGGCATTGATCCACTCATCCCCCTGCGCATGCGGTCCGCCGACGTCAAAGTACGCGCGCCCCATCAGACCCTTTTGCTCCGCCTCCAGAGAGCGAGCAACCAACCGCTTAACAGCTTCCACCGAAGGGCCATCGAGACGACTCACCCGAATCACCCGCTTCGCATCCAGACCGGCCGGTGTTAATTGCTGAAACAGTGGATTCGGCACAAACGCAGTCATCGACAGATTAGACGGTGCAGCCAGCAGCGCCAACTCGCTATCCACCGAGCCGCGGTTCACTTGAAATTGCTTCGGCAACTTCTCAAGATCAGCCCCCAGTGCGGTGCCATCGTTGGCAATGCGCAACGGCACGCCCCGGGTCGTGACCAAATAACTGATATGATGCGTCGCAACCGAAACACGTTCGCGGCCAACCACATCCCGCCCTCTGGCTTTGACCGCCTTCATCCAACCTTTCTGAATCAGGGCATTTAACAGTGGATTATAAATCGTATCCACAAACTCGCGCACCGTGACCGTCTCGGCCTTCGACATCTTCAGCGCTATGATGTTCACCTCGGGAATTCCCCGCTGTTGCGCGTAGTACTTCGCAATCTCAACCGAGCCACGATCGTTAGCATTCGCCAGCACCACCACACGGTCGGCCTCAGCGACGGCCTGGCTGACGACAGGCCACATCAGCGACACCACCAGGCAAAGGACCGAAAGAATATTTTGTTTCAAAAGCATTTTATTGGATACGTTGAAGCCGCTCTCGGTACGCCACAATACCTTCAAACAGAGCTTGAGCAAGTGTTTGGCGAAACGCTGGCAAGCGCAGTTTTTTGGCAGTGGCCGCATGCGACATAAAGCCCAATTCCGTTAGAACCCCCGGGCAACGGAGGTTCTTCAGCACCGCCCAGCGTGCACGTTTCATACCGCGATCCGGACCGCCCAGTCGCTGCACCAAAGCCCGTTCGAGATGATAGGTAATCAACGCATTCCACGGGTCCTGTTCATTTCCCTGATAACGGATCGCGTCTTTACCAGTGGGACGACGGTACTTGGACGAAGCCTGAAATTGAGGCGTCAATGCATAGGACTCAAAACCAGACGCCGCGGTCGAGGCCGCAGCATTGAAGTGCAAGCTCACAAACAAATCCGCCTTCGCGCGATTCGCGACTTTCGGGCGTTGCCCCAGCGGAATGTACACATCGCTATCGCGCGTCATCACCACCTCAAAGTCCGCCCCTTCCAACAGATTTTTCAAGCGCCGGGCGACATCCAACGCCAGGTCTTTCTCCATAATTCCGTAGGCATGGTTGCAGGCACCACTGTCCTTGCCACCGTGCCCCGCATCGATCACAATGCGCCGCACATCGGGACGTGATTCGAATACCTGCGGCGTCAGGATCGGCTTCAGCACATGCTGATAATCCGCTTGTGCGATGAAAAGCTGCCCCTTCGATTCAACCGTCGGAAAGCCCAAATAGATCGGCAGGCAATTAATCTGCAACATACGGCTTTGCTTGCCCAAATCGATGGTGGTCCACTGACTCCGCAACCGAAATGTTTTATGCCCCTGCAGCCAGTACGCCTGCATGCCAAAACGTTGACCGACACTCAACAGATCCACGTACGCTTTACCCGCGACTTGAATTTGACGCGCCGACAAAGATGCAGGCATAAAAAAGCTTAGCGCCGCAAACAGCGCTAAGCTTTGAAAAATTATACCAAACGCGGATCGGCCGACCTTAACTGGAAGGACTCCGCCTCGCATTAAACTTAAGATTCGCCTTCTTCGGCGCCCTCGTCGGTCTCTTCGACTTCTTCGATTTCGCTATCATCACGATCATCGTACTCATGATCAGCTTGGTTAAACTTAAGCACACGTTTGCCCTCGGGCAATGGCGACAAGATCAACGCGACCTGACGACCGACCAAGCGAGGCTCGGAATCAGCAGTGGCAATCCCAGCGAGCTCTTGCTTGGCAAGATTCACGCGCTCAAAGCCCAATTCGCGGTGCTCATTCTCACGTCCACGGAACTGAAGCGTGAGCTTCACCTTATGGCCATGATTGAGGAATCCTTCAGCGCGACGCAGCTTGGTCTCGAAATCATGATCACCAATACGAACACGGAATTTAATTTCCTTAAGCTTAGTCGCCTGCTGCTTGGTTTCCTTCTGCTTCTTGCTTTCCTCATAGAGGAATTTGCCGAAGTCCAAAATACGACACACCGGCGGACGCGCCGCGGGAGAAATTTCAATCAGGTCGAGCCCGACTTTCTTTGCCAGTTCCAACGCCTTACGGGGAGGCATCACGCCGAGGTTTGTGCCCTCGGGGCCAATCACACGTACTTCAGTCGCACGGATACGGTCATTTCTTCTTAAACCTTTCGGTCCACGATTACGGTTCTGATACTTGCCGCGATTATTCGGATATTTTGCCATTAATTGATTTGTAGATAACTGCTTGTCGCGGACCTGAACCTAAAGCCTGTATGAAAGTGGAAGCGGCTTCATGCTGCCTCAAAAAATCACTTAACGTTGTCGTAGCTTTCGGCCATAGAACCAAACAAGATGTGTAAGATGTAGAGGAATAAGCGAGCATTTCAACTCTTTTCGCCGTTTAGCCAGCCGCAAACTTAAAAGGGCCTAAATACTAAAGCTCTCGCCGCAGCTACAACTCGCCTTCGCATTTGGGTTGCTGAACTTGAATCCGCCGCCGACCATTTTATCTGAAAAATCTAAATGCGTGCCCCTCAAATACAAAGCACTCTTAGTATCAACCAGCACCTTGGCCCCCGACGAGCGCACCAGAATATCGCCGCGCTTGGTTCCAGCCACAAACTTCATTTTATAACTCAAGCCGTTGCAGCCGCCACCGGTAATCTTAATGCGCAGATACTCGCCCTTGTGTTCACGCGCGACCAGCGACTGTAGCTTAACACCGGCCGGCTCGGTGACCAGCACCAGCTTTTCATTGCCTTCACGGACGCCCTCTGGGAGCTCAAATTTCGTTTCTTCAGTCATTGTATTCATCACTCTAGCTCAGTCTTTCAAATTTTCAGCCTAGTTCCGACCTTTATCGCAATCGATCTGATCCTCGCTACGCACCTCGGAACAACGCTTCACATCAGTCAACTGCAGAGCAACCGAAAGTGCCGCCGCAAAACTGCCGGAGTCCGCCCGCCCTTGGCCTGCAATGTCAAATGCGGTCCCGTGGTCGGGGCTCGTCCGCACGTACGGCAAGCCCAGCGTCACATTGACCGCTGCATCAAATTCCAGCGTCTTCACCGCAGCCAAGCCCTGATCATGATAAGCCGCCACCACCACATCAAAGTCCCCCCGCCGTTGACGGAAAAATACCGTATCCCCCGGCAAACACTTGGACAATCCAGGCATCGAATCGCGCAAATAATCCAGCACAGGGTCCAACACATCGCGCTCCTCGTGACCGAGAATACCCCCCTCACCCGCATGCGGATTCAATCCGCACACGCCAATTCGCGGCGCTTGCACCCCAAATGACTGTGCTAGATCATACGCGCGCCGCACTGCCAGCTCGAGACAGTCGGCCGTTAAGGCATCCGCCACTTCACGCAATGGAATGTGCCAAGTGGCGAGCACCACCCGCAGCTCGTTACCGACAAACCCCATGGTCGGCTGCCCGCCCCAAGCCTCGGCAAAAAACTCGGTCTGCCCCGGATGCTGAAAGCCGACCTGCTGCAACCAGTGCTTACTAACTGGACCGGAAACCACGCCACGAAAGCGACCGTCGATACAACCGCGGGCAGCCGACTGCAATGCAGCCAAAGCCAACGCAGCCCCTTCAAGCGACGGCTGCCCCGCCACAATCTGAAAATCCGCGGGCCCCACCGCTTCAAAGTCGATGCCCAATTCGGCCGCCAATGGTGCGGCCCAACTAGCCGGGCCCAGCAACACACAGTCCCTGGCACGCTCAGGTGCACCACGCAATGCCCCGGAAATCACCTCCGGGCCAATCCCCGCGGGATCACCACATGTAATCGCCAACGGCAGGCGCGCGGCACCACCTTCATTCTGTTCCACACTCATACTTTGGCTGCTCAATTCGAGCCGTTCGTCGACTGAACAAAACCACGCTTACCATGCTCAAAAAAGGCCAAGAAGCGCGCGCCGGGGGCCGTGATACCAAACTCATGTTCACGCACCGCCTCAGCCGCCTTCTTTTTCAAATTACCGCCACCGAAATAAACCGCGCGGTAGCACTTCTTCAAATCAGCAAGCTCTGGACGCTCAAAACCACCCCGACGCAGGCCGACCATATTCAAGCCATGCGCGTTGCTGCGATCAGCCGCCATTACGTAAGGTGGCACATCGGCAGTGATCGCGGCATTCCCAGCAATCATCGCGTACGTACCGATCCGGCAAAACTGATGAATCCCCGCACCGCCGCCAATAAAGACATTGTCACCGACAGTCACATGCCCGCCCAGCATCACATTATTCGCCAGCACAACCTCTTTGCCCAACTGGCAGTCATGCGCTACATGCGCCTGTGCCATCAAGAAACAGCCATCGCCCAGCACTGTATTAACTCCATCGCTGGATCCGCGATGAATGGTGCAGCCCTCGCGAATGATCACGTCATTGCCAATCACCACACCACTCTTGGTCGCGGGATCAAACGTCAACGACTGCGGATCCCCGCCGATCACAGCAAACGAATCCACCGATACTGAGTCCCCGAGGACAACTCCACGCCGTAAAATCACGTGCGCCGCCACAGTGCACTGCTCTCCAAGAACGGCCCCGTCCTCAATCAGCGCATACGGACCAACAACAGAACCTGCACCAATTACAGCAGTTTCAGAAACAATAGCAGTAGGATGAATCGACATAGCCGACAACAAAGGAGCCTTTTTCAAATTACTCAAGTGAGTAAGTGAAACATTGCAAATGCCCGCTGGGCAGCCTGGAGGTGGAGGGCAATGCGCCGTCATTGCCAACGTATCTGCGAGACAGGACGAAACCGACGATGTACTCAATCCATGACAACTCAATGTCGCCGAAGAAACAAGGCCAGTGCACCTTGATTCCAGCCGTTGCTTTGCGGACGCTGTCGATGCGTCACCCCAGAGTGCTTCAGAAAACGAGGCAGAGCATCGGGGCGATCTCCAGGGTTCCAGTGCATCCAGCAGCCTTTGCCATCGATCATACCCGCAGCACTCGCCAGAGGCAGCACGGCATCCACCACCAGTGTATTCAGGCGTTTTTCACCGATCATATTTGAGAAAATCAATTCGCTCAGCATCGAGCGCACCTTCGGCAAGCCGACGGCTTTGCGAAAAGCAGGTGTGGATAGCGCGGCATCCACCCGCGGGATTTTTTTCAAACAATCCGCCAAACGATCCGGCCAGTCCGGATGAGTCTGCATCATCTCACGATACTGCCCCAAGCGCCGGCGCGGATGATTCGCCGGCCTCAGCCCAGCGATCCTCCAGCGCGATGCCTCCGCCGCGAACAGTTCATCGACATCGATGCCAGCAGAACGCCAAGCAGGCAACGGATAGTGCGCCGCTAACCGTAGCATCGGCGCACGGTTGCGCGCATAGCCGAGCACCTCGAGGGCATACTCATGACATGCAGTCTCCCAACCGGACTGCTGTAAACGCTTGCTTGCATACGACAACTTCTGCGCCCACCGCACGTTGGCCTGTCCTTGTAATATCGACAGCCGTTGCTCCAAGGGTTTGCGCAAGAATCGCTCCACCCACTCGAGTTCGTCCTGCTGTTCCAATTCCAGCAGCGCTTCGTCCATAGCGTAAGACTCCAGGTCACGGTTCAACACCGGCATCAGATACAACACCTCCGGAGCCTGCCCCTTTGAGGTCCGCACCGGATTCGGATGCCTGCGCTCGGGGTGCAACACTACATGCAGCACCACGCGATCAAAATTCGAATCGCGCTCGTGCTCGTGCTGATGCCAATCAGATACATTAAAATGCACTTCCACATCACCGACCACTGGCACGCCATCGATCAGTAACTGCGCTTCCTTAAAATCTGGCCCCTCTTGTAAATTCCAGCGCCCTGGATCCTTCACCGCCAGCGCTTTGCGAGACCCCGTCAACAGCTCCTCGGTGGCAAAATCCTGCCGCAGCCAAATCTTCTGCACCACCCGTTCCGTCAGAGTAAACGGCCCGTACAGCCCCTGAATTTCTTCGATGTATTCAGCATGCATTGAATCAAGCAGTTAAAAAGGCAGTCGGCCGTAAAAGGCGCAGACAAACAGCCAAGACCAACGCCACACTATAACGCAAACGATGCCAGGCGCAAAGTGTTGGGTGCGATCGTTGACCCGCTCGAATACACTGCAAGCAAACTGGCGCGAACAACTCTGCAGCGCCCCGACCACCTCCAACGGCTCGGTTCAATTACCAATCAATATCGAGGCCATTCTTCCACTCGCGGGCATTCGCTTTGCGACGACGCTGCGCATCTTGAACCAGACGGGCATCACACGCGCGCGCCCACTCAAACAGCTCCTCTGGGTTGAGCGCGATCGCTCCGTTGGCACGTGTCGATTCGCGCACCATGTTGTCATGACTCACCACCGTGACGCGCGCCGCATTCGAAACACGCGCCACAATCCGCTCGATTACCCCGTCTGCCGTGAGCGCAGCGGGGGCATAAATGTATTCAAAGGTCTTATTGCCGAAGGGATGCTCCACTTCGAGCGAGTCATTGCGGCTATCCAAAATCAAGGCAGTGCGCACACCTTCGGCGTCGTGTATCGACGAGACCATCTCCGTCAGCCGGCCGCGGGCGCTATCCATATTATCCCGCAAAGCATCACGCAACTCATCGGTCGCACAAATGACATTGTACGCATCAATCAGGAGGTAACGCTCTTCAGGCATTCGGGGAATACCACACGACAGACCAACGACGTCAACGCTTCAAGTGACACGGACATGGCTGCCTTGCAGGCACAGAAAGCCATTCCTATTCACAAAAATGATTCCTTCCCCGAACTCGGCGTGAATCGCGAATTGATCTCAACTGCAAAACTGCCACACTCCACGTTATTTGCATGAAATCGATTCGATCCATTACCTTTGCTGTCAACTCGTCCAAGCCCGGCGCGGCTGCCGTCGCGGAAAGCCTGGCGGCCCTCGCAAAGCGTGAGGGTGTCGAGACTCGCATCACTAAGGACTACCCGCTGGCAGCGGATGCACTCATCGGGCAGGACCTCTGCTGCGCGATCGGAGGCGACGGCACCTTGCTCGGCGTGCTCGATGCAGCGCTCGAATCAGGCTCCGCGGTGCTAGGCATCAACCTCGGCAAGCTCGGGTTTCTCGCCACGTTCACCGAAAACGAAGCCGCCAACGACCTGCCGGCGCTGATTAAAGGCAACTACTCGATCGCGGAACGCTCGGTGCTCTACTGCACAACGGCCAAAGGCGAAAGCGTTTGCGGCCTCAATGATGTGGTGATCAAAGAAACGCAAGGCAGTGGATTAATTCGCCTGTGCGTCTCTGCCAACGGCAACCCCGTCTCCGAGTATCATTGCGACGGCCTCATCTTCTCCACCCCGACCGGCTCGACCGCCTACAATCTTTCCGCGGGCGGTCCAATCATCGGCCCGAAAGTCAGTGCGATCGCCATGACGCCAATTTGCCCCCACACCTTTGGTAACCGCTCGGTCATCTTCGACCACTCCACCGACATCAAAATCGAAAGTGGCGAACCCGGCCCCTGCCCACGCATCACCATCGATGGGCGTGTACGTTTTGAGGCGGACGGCAATTTCCCAATCGAAGTCACCGTAGCCGACAAGAAATTTCGCCTGATGCAAAACCCCGACCACTCTCACTTTGCCATTGTTCGCGACAAGCTCAACTGGGGCGGACCCGCGATTCGGTAATCGTATTGAAACGCGGCCGTGCGCAATCAACGGCTCCGCCTGTCACGACCCGCCAACGCAATGCCCTCCTACAGCTTGAACATTCTAGAAAATATCTCTCCGCGCCAACGCGCCGCGTGTGAACAAGTCGCCAAACTCCTACAAGCCGCGGGTGGACACGCCCTGCTGGTGGGCGGCTGCGTGCGCGACGGTCTACTCGGCATCCCTGCCAAGGATGTAGATATGGAAGTCTACGGGCTCAGCGCCGAACAAGTGGAGCGCACCCTGAAAAAGCATTTCCGGCTCGATACCGTCGGCCGTGCCTTCGGCGTCTTTATCGTCAAAGGCCACGAGATCGACATCGCGCTGCCACGCCGCGAATCGAAAACCGGCCCCAAGCACACCGACTTTGTGGTCGAGGGCGATCCTTGCATGTCGCCAGAGGACGCCGCCTCACGCCGCGATTTCACCATCAATGCGATCAGCTTTGACCCACTCAGCGGCCAACTGCTAGACCCCTACCACGGCGTGACCGACCTCAAAGCGCGCCGCTTGCGCCACGTATCGGAGGCCTTTAGCGAGGATCCGCTGCGCGTGCTGCGCGGCATGCAATTTATCGCCCGCTTCGATCTCGAAGCCGCCCCCGAAACCATTGCGCTCTGCCGAGAACTCTCTCCCGAACACTTGCCGGCCGAACGCCTGTGGGAAGAATGGAAGAAGCTCCTACTAAAAGGCCTTCACATCTCCAAGGGCCTACAATTCTTACAAGCCTGCGAATGGCTCCCCTACTTTCCCGAACTCGAAGCATTGGTGGGTTGCGAACAAGACCCGCAATGGCACCCCGAAGGTGATGTGTGGGTGCACACCTGCCACTGCCTCGACACCTTTGCCCGTCACCGCATCGGCGATCAATGGGAAGACCTGATTGTCGGCCTCGCAGTCGTCTGCCACGACATGGGCAAACCGACGACTAGTTACACCGACGAAAACGGTCGAATCCGCAGCCCGCGCCACGACATCGAAGGCGTCCCGTTTGCACGCTCGTTTCTAAATCGACTCACCCGACAGAAGAAAATTCTCGAAGAAGTGCTGCCGCTGGTGGAACAGCACATGCGCCCACTCGCGCTGTACCGCGACGGTGCCGGCGACTCCGCCATTCGCCGGCTCGCCGCGCGGGTCAAGCGCGTGGATCGCCTCACCCGCGTGGCCTTCGCCGACAAGGGCGGACGCCCGCCGATTGAGATCGATGACTTCCCCGAAGGTGCCTGGTTACTGAAAAAGGCAGCGGAACTGGCGGTTCAAGACAGCGCACCACAGCCGATCATGCTCGGCCGCCACTTAGTCGAGCTCGGCGTCAAACCGGGCCCACTTTTCGGAAAAATCCTTGATCGTTGTTACGAAGCACAAATCGAAGGCGAGTTCACTGACAGAGAAAATGGCCGCATTTATCTGAAATCGATTGTCGAGAACTAAGCACCCGCGCAGTCCGAAGTAGCTGGCCAGCCAGATCGACGATGCACAGGCCGCACTTTAAAGTCGCTCGAACATCTAAAGGACTCCGACGACCGACCGCTCAATCGTCTTGCAGAATCAGCACCTCCTGCATCAACAGATCCTCCACATCGCCGCCAAGGCCATCGTGTTGAATCGGGCTCACTTGAATCGGCAACAGCCCCGCAGGTTGCTCAAACAACTGAGGCTCGATGATAAAGGACTGCTGAATGCCAAGATGCGTAATCTTGGTGATTGCACGCCATTTCGAAGTACGCGCAGTCAACGCAAAAGGCTCGCCGATCGGATAGGCATCCTCAGCGATACGATACACCTCGCGAAAGCCGAGAAACGGATAGATCGTCAGATAATGCTCGCCGTCTTGGCTGCCCATATACTGCCAAGGTTCATAAAATTTGCCGCCATGCTGCAGCGTCATTCGCCACAAATCTGACTTCGTCACCCGCGGCGCATACCACTGCATCACTGCGCCGACAGTCGTCGAAGGGGCCGGCGAGGATGCGGCATCGAGAGATTCCTGCAGCGCAGGCGAGCGGCAAGCACTGAGCACCACCGAGCACACCCCGCTGAGCAGTAGGCCGCACAACAGTTGCGCTTCAACCTTCACCAGCCAAACGCCCCCTGTCGCACACAGCAGGCAAATGCTTGACCGCACTTCGGGCATTTTCCCAATTCGTCACGACTGGTCATCTAAGGCGATCTCTTAGGTCCTCAACAACCACTCAGCGGCACTGGCATCGCTGCCGGCATTCAGCAGCTTGCGCAATTCAGCTGCGCCGTCGGCAGCGTCTTGTGCCGCGCGTGGGTCATCCAAAGCACGCAGAATTTGCTTGGCCAAATGGTCCGTCTTGGCCGCGCCTTGAATAAACTCTGGGTGCAGCGGACGCTCGAGCAGCAGGTTCGCAATCCCGATGTAAGGGATCTTCACCAGCATGCGCCCCAGCCAATAACTCAAAGGGTTGAGGCGATACACGATCGCTCCGGGAATTCCAGACAACGCGCAGGCGAGCGACATCGTACCGGAGCTCATCAGCACCGCACTGGCCGGCATGCCGCTCTCCGCATTGGGCACCAGCTCAATCGATGTTTTCAAATCGCTATACTGCTCCAGCACCGATTCCAATACTTCACGAATGCGTTGGCTCGGATAGACGACCTTCGCGTTCAGGCCAGGCTTGGACTGTTGCGCTTGTCGGAATCCATTCAGCAACAAAGGAAAAATACGACTCACCGCCGCGGTGCGACTACCGGGCAACAACAACACCGGAGCACTGGCATCGTAGCGTAGCGGCTGTTGGTAGCTTTCACGCACAAAGGGATGACCGACAAATTCAACCGGCAGTTCGGTATCGGCGAAGCAATCCACTTCAAACGGAAAAATCACACCGAGGCGATCGAGGGTGCGGGCCATTTTGAAGCGGCGCTTGGCTTTCCAGGCCCAGACCTGTGGGCCGATATAGTAGCTGATGGCGATCTCGCCGCCGCCCTTTTGGCTCAGACCGCGTTCCAGCAGTTGCTCGGCTACACGCAGATTAAAACCGGGATAGTCGACAAAACAGATATGCTTCGGGCGGTAGCGTTCAATCCAGTCCAAGGTGCGATCAAACAGCGCTTTAAAGAAACCGTAGTGCCGCACCACTTCAGCGAAACCGACGACCGAGACGGCGGTCAGGTCATACAGCAATTGCGCGCCGACAGCCTGAAGCTCTTCCCCGCCCAGACAGGCAATTTTGAGGTCCGGCTGTTTTGCCCGCATGTCGGCAACCAACTGCGCGGCATGTTCGTCACCGGAATGCTCACCTGCGACGATGAGTAAATCCGGCTGACCGTCACGCGGCGCGGCAAATTCAAGGGGGGCTGGTAATGGATCAGACATCACTTATAAACCGCTGACTTTATTGCCCAGCTTTGATCAATTCGGAAATTTGAATCGCCAGTTCGAGCGCGGATTTACCCAGCTCAGCACCGACCTTGGGTTGACCAGCGTCCTTCACGACTTCGAGAAAGGAAACCAGCTCCAGCTTGAGCGGCTCGTCTTTCTCGATCGGAATTTCCTCACGAACCAGTTCGGCCCCCTCTTTGCGTAAAAAGTGACCGCTTTGATTCATAAAATCAAGCGACAGATAGTTCGCAGGCTGGAAGACGCGAATCTCGCGCACCTTCTTCAGACTGACGCGGCTGGTGTTCACATTGGCCACGCAGCCGTTTTCGAAAGTAATTCGCGCGTTGGCAATGTCTTCGCTATTGGAAAGCACATTCACACCAACGGCATCGACCTGCTTCACTGGCGAACGCACCAGCGCAAGAATCACCCCAAGGTCGTGAATCATCAAGTCCAGCACCACGCCGACTTCCGTGCCGCGTGGATTAAACGGAGCCAAGCGATCGGCAGTGATAAACTGCGGCTTGCTGACCGCATTCTCCAGGTAGCCCATGACCGGGTTGTAGTGCTCGATGTGGCCGACTTGGACGATCCGCCCCGCGGTTTTGGCGGCGGACAGAATGTCTTCGGCCTCTTCAAGGCTGGTGCATAGCGGTTTCTCAATCAGCAGGTGACAACCCCCTTGGAGTAGCGGCACCGCGACATTGCGGTGATGATCGGTCGGCACAACCACGCTCACCGCGTCACAAGCCGCAGCCAGTGCGTCGAGCGACTCGAAACGCTCGCAGTTGTGAGCGGCACACATTTCCGCTGCTCGCGCATCATCCGATTCGACGATACCGACAAACTCACACTGCTCCAGAGAGGAATAGATACGAGCATGGTGTTGACCGAGATAACCGGTGCCGACGACACCACAACGAATTTTTGAGTCTTCAGGCATTGCGCCATCAAGCGGTAATCCTTCTCAGATGACAAGGCGGGATTCAACATCGACCACAATCCATCAGTAAAGTGAAACGAACATTCCTATCTGTTAGCCGCAAAGCGAGTTGAAATAGACATTCCTGTCTGTGATCATCAACAGCGGCAGCCACTCAGCAGCACCATCCGCGCGATGAACCTACTAGCGTCTGTCCCGTTTCGCACAGGTGCGATAAGTGCGCAACAGGTGCTGCACCACCTCGGGAATCGTGCGCCCATCGGTCGCAATACAAGCTCCAGATTTCATATAAATCGGCTCACGCTCAGCCAGCAGTTGGCGGATACGCGTTTCAGGGTCTTCCACATTCAACAGGGGACGATTCTTATTACGGCTGGTGCGTTCCAGAATACTCTCCACTGACGCAAACAAACACACCACAACGCCTTTGGATTTGAGCAGCGCTTGCATACCTTCTTGAATCACTAATCCTCCGCCACACGAAACAACGCAGCCTTCCGACGGATGACCGGAATCGATAAATGCACGCTCGTAGGCACGAAAACGCGCTTCGCCCTCCGCAGCGAAAATTGCCGGAATCTTCTGGCCGACCTGCTGCTCGATACACTCATCGGAATCAAGAAATTTATAACCTAGCTCACGTGCCACACGCCGCCCGATAGCGGACTTACCGACGCCCATAAATCCGACTAAATACAGATTTGGCTTGGTTGACTGGCTTTTTTGATTCACTGCCTTTTATTTTAGGTGAGGTCGTGTTCGGTGCGACACTATTTTCAATACAATTTCAATTCGCCTATACACTTGAAGCCATGCCGCTTCAGCACATACTTAAGTTCTATGAATAACAGTGTCGCCGCAGTCAGCGTAAAAGGAGTCATGCCCACATCTAACGGATGTGCAGTATTCTTGGGGAGCGACGAAAAGACCTTTGTCATTTATATGGATCGAGGCATCGGCGAGGCCATTCAGCGCGCCGTCAATGGCGAGCACGCCGAACGGCCGATGACCCACGACCTGATGGTCACTATGCTCGACGGCTTGGGTGCGGAAGTCGAACGCGTGGTCATCAACGATGTTCAGGACGGCACATTCTTTGCACGGCTGATCATCTCGATGGAAAACGAACTCGGCCATAAGATCGTCGAAATCGACGCCCGCCCGAGCGACTCGATCGTACTCGCGCTGACCACGCAAAAGCCACTCTATGCAGCCCGCCAAGTGCTCGACGCCGTAGACGACATGACCGAGATCCTAGCAAAAATCCTCAAGGAAGGCCAGGCGTAACCAAACTGCCGCTTCGCTTTAAATCCTCTGTGCCTTAGTCGCCTTCGTGGAAATCCCCATGCCCCTCACCCCACTCCCAGACGCACTGATCTCCGGCCAGCCATGGACCGCACTTGCCCCGATGCAGGACGTTACCAACCTGCCCTTTATGCAACTGCTGGGCAAGTATGGCGCACCGGACCTGTTATTTACCGAATTTTTCCGCGTGCACGGGCACTCCGCACTCGATCAACCGATGATCGACTCCATCTGCCAGCACGGCACCGGTCGGCCCGTCTTCATCCAGCTAATAGGTGAAAGCCTGCCCGACTTGGAACGCACCGTGGCTGAGATCGATGCGCGCAAACTACCGGTCGCAGGCATCGACCTCAATATGGGCTGCCCAGCACCCAAGGTGTATAAGAAAAACGTCGGTGGCGGCCTGCTGCGCGAGCCCGCAAAAATCGACCAAGTACTCGGCTGCCTGCGCAACGCCATTGATGGCCGGTTTACCGTAAAAATGCGCATCGGCTTCGACGGCGACGAGCATTTCGATGCGATCCTCGACCTGGTCGAAAAGCACGATGTCGACCTACTCAGCCTGCACGCTCGCACCGTGAAGGAAGCCTACCGGAGCGAGGTGCATTACGAATATATTAAACGTGCGGCCGAGCGCCTACCCTGCCCGGTCCTCGCCAACGGCAATATCACGTCCGTCGCCAAAGGCCAATGGACGCTGGACGAAACCCACTGCGCCGGCCTGATGATCGGCCGCTCTTGTATCCGCAACCCGTGGATCTTTCGCCAACTGCGTGAGCACTTCGCCGGTCAGCCGGTCTTCCGCCCTACGCTGGCCGATGTGCGCGACTATATCGACGATCTCTTTGAAGCGACGACACACGGCAAGCGCGACGCCCTCAGTCACATCAATTACATGAAGAAGTTCCTCAACTTCGTCGGCCTCGGGGTCGATACAGACGGACAATTCCTACACGATATGCGCCGCACCAAGAGCAAAGCCGACCTGGATGCCGTCTGCCAGCGCCACCTGATCGAGCACGGACGCGCGCAACAACTGTTCCCCGAAGAACCGATCAAAGGCCTGATCGCGCGGCCGAACTGCGAAACGCCACAAGGCTGCCAACTCTAGTCGGCTGATTCGCCCGCCGCTGATCCGGCATAGCCTGCCTACCTACAGAGAACGACTGATGGACGTGCAGCGGGCACCTCCCATCGCCATTTAGCGGAAATAATCGGTCAATGACTCCGATTCATACTCGCCTATTTTTCCTTCTCCTAAAACCAAGTGTAAAATGGTTGCGCCCGAGGATCAAGCTTGGCATTAAATCAGCTTTTGCGACCTATAAACTAACCCACAACAGATGAACATTCACGAGTATCAGGCCAAACGCCTTCTTAAGGAATACGGAGTCCCCGTCCCACGCGGTTACGCCGCTCAAACTTCCCACGAAGTCGACAGTGCAATTTCCAACTTTGGCGAAGACGATATAATCGTCGTCAAGGCACAAATCCACGCAGGTGGACGCGGCAAGGGCACTTTCACCGACGGCTACAAGGGAGGCGTTAAAGTGGTCAAAGGTCGCGCCGCAGCACTCGAAGCAGCCAACCACATGCTGGATAATACGCTCGTCACCGCACAAACCAGCGCTGAAGGGCGCAGGGTGCAAACCCTTTACTTCACGGAAGGTTGCGACATAGAGCACGAGTATTACCTCGCCATCGTACTCGATCGTGAAACCGCTCAATCCATGATTATCGCCTCGACGGAAGGCGGCATGGACATCGAAGAGGTCGCCGAGAAGACTCCTGAGAAATTGATCCGCGTACCCGTCTCCCCAACGATGGGACTTCGCCACCACCAGTGCCGCCAAGTCGCCTTTGCGCTCGGCTTCAGTGGCGACCAAGTCAAGCAATTCGGACGCATCCTCACAGGCGTCTACAAAATGTTCTGGGAAAAGAACGCAATGATGGTGGAGATCAACCCACTGGTCACCGACAAGGCAGGCAACCTCAGCGCACTCGACGCAAAGGTCTCCTTTGATGCAAACGCGCTTTTCCAGCACCCTGATATTCAGCAGCTACGCGACCTGAACGAAGAAGACTCGAAGGAAATCGAAGCCTCCAAGCACAACCTGGCATACATCGCACTCGATGGTAACATCGCTTGCATGGTCAACGGTGCAGGCCTCGCCATGGCCACCATGGATATCATCCAAAGCTTCGGCGGCTCGCCGGCCAACTTCCTTGACGTCGGTGGCGGCGCCAACGAAGACCAGGTTACCGCAGCCTTCAAAATCATCCTTTCCGATCCCAACGTGAAAGGCATCCTCGTTAACATCTTCGGCGGCATTATGAAATGCGACGTCATCGCCCGCGGCATCGTCGCAGCAGCGAGAAATGTCGACATCACCGTGCCGCTCGTTGTGCGCCTAGAAGGCACCAACGTCGAAGCCGGCAAACAAATCTTGCGCGACAGCGGCGTGGCACTCACCCCTGCAGACAGCCTGGTGCAAGCCGCCGAGGCCATCGTCGAGCAAGTGAAGTCCAACGCATAATCCTGACAACGATCACAGTTAAACACACATTTCAAAATGAGCGTTCTTGTAAATAAAGACACACGTCTAGTCGTCCAGGGTATCACCGGTAAGACTGGCACCTTTCACACACAACAGTGCATCGAATACGGCACCAACGTCGTCGCTGGGGTCACTCCGGGCAAAGGCGGCCAACTGTGGGAGGGCACCGTGCCCGTCTGCAACACCGTCGCTGAAGCCGTCAAGAAACACGGTGCCAATGTATCGGTCATCTACGTGCCACCTGCCTTCGCGGCCGACTCCATCCTCGAAGCAATCGAGGCGGAAATCCCTCTAGTAATCTGCATCACCGAAGGCGTCCCCGTGCGCGACATGGCTGAAGTGCGCCGTCGCCTTAACTTCGGCGGCTGCAAGACCCGCCTGATCGGACCGAATTGCCCTGGAATTATTACTCCGGGCGAATGTAAGATCGGCATCATGCCGGGCTACATCCACAAGCCGGGTCGCGTCGGCGTGGTGTCCCGCTCGGGCACACTCACCTACGAAGCGGTCTGGCAGCTCACACAGCGCGGCCACGGCCAATCCACCTGTATCGGCATCGGCGGCGACCCAATTAACGGCACTTCCCAACTCGATGCAGTACGTATGCTTAACGAAGATCCGAATACCGATGCGATCATCATGATCGGTGAAATCGGTGGCAGTGCCGAAGAAGAAGCCTGCGCCTACATCAAGGAGCACGTCAAGAAGCCTGTCGCTGGATTCATCGCGGGTGCTTCTGCGCCTAAGGGACGTACCATGGGCCACGCCGGTGCGATCGTCTCTGCAAGCGGAGCGGGCACCGCTGAGGCGAAGTTTGCCGCGATGGAAGACGCTGGCGTATCCATCGCCCGCAACCCATCGGAAATCGCCGATGCACTGCTCAAGATCTATAAGGGCTAAGCCCACATCACGAATCTAATCAATCATCCGCCTGTAGCATGCTGCTCAGGCGGATTTTTTGTGCCCGTTGGTTTATCTCCGCGAAATGCGTAATTCCGACCGCAGCTTGTAGTAAAGAGGAAACAAATGAAGCGCGGCTGCAACTTCTTCGCATTTCCGCCGATCCTTACAGTGCCACCTTCGCCTGGACCACGCACCACGCACATCGGACGCCATTGACAAACCACGATGAAAAATTAGCCTCAACACCCGTTGGCCCATGCCGACATCCCCGCTAGAAAGGAACCGACTATCTGCTTATTGACTAAATACATTGCCCGCGTCACAGCCACTGCGCTACTCCTGATCGCACAGCCCGCCAGTCTTTCGGCACGCATTTTCACCAGTGTCGAGGGGAAAACGGTCGATGCGAAGCTGGTCTCGATGTACCAGGAAAAAGTCACCTTCCGGCGCACCGATAACGCCAAGGCTTATACTTTACCGTTGTCCGCATTCTCAGCCAAAGACCGCGCCTTCATCCTCGCCGAACAAGAGGTCGGGCGCCTGAGCCGCATGGCCTACAGTGGCAGCCAACAGCCCAAGATCGCAGCGGTCAAAAAGGTACAGTCCCATTTATCCGCCAGCCGGAAAATCGACCAACTGCTGAACAAATACCGCGCAGGACAACAGCGTGAAGCCGCGCCGATCGTGGACGACGCCACCTACTTGCGCCGCGCCTACCTCAAGATCATCGGCCGTATTCCCACCCACGCGGAGGCGGTCCATTTCCTCAACAACCCTCTGCCCGATAAGCGCGCCACACTGATCGACGACCTACTTGATTCGCCGGGCTACGTGAGCCACAACTTCAACCTGTGGGCCGACATTCTACGCGCACGCACCACCGGCCGCGATGGCAGTCGGTATGGGGGCGTGCACTACGTACCCTGGCTCAAAGACCAGATTCGCCGCAATGTACCCTACGATACCTTTGTCAAAACCCTGCTGACCGCGGAAGGCTATCCTTGGGATAATCCGGCAGTGGCCTACTACCTGCGCGATTTCGGCATGCCACTCGACAACATGTCGATCACCGCACAAATCTTCCTTGGCACTCAGATGCAATGTGCCCAATGCCACGACCACCCCACGGATGTCTGGACCCAAAAAGACTTTTACCAGCTCTCGGCATTCACCTATGGACTAAAAACCGGGATTACCCCACGGGATCAAAAGAACCCGAAACTAAGCCAAGTAATGCGCGACCTACGCAAAAGGTCGCAAGCGCAACAGAACCCACAGCAACCCCGAGCAGCGCAAACCTCCCCCCACAAAGCCGCCAATGAGTTTTTCCAACCACTGCGCTGGGGCGTCGTCCACACCAACCGTCAACTGCAACTGCCGCACGACTATCAGTACGAGGATGCTTCGCCTAAAGACACAATGGAGCCACAGGTCCTGTTCGGCAATCTAGCCGATCAAGCGCTGCATGAATCCGCCTCACGCGTGGAAAGCTATGCCGACTGGATGGTTTCCAAAAACAACAAGCGCTTCACACTGGTGATCGCCAACCGGATGTGGAAGCACGTCATGGGCAAGGGCTTGATTGAGCCGATCGACCAGCTGACCGATGAATCCGAAGCCGACATCCCAGAGCTAATGAGCTACCTGGAATCACTCATGCAGGCACTCGACTACGACCTGAAACAATACCTGCGCATCCTCTACAATACCGAACAATTTCAGCGAGCCGCAGTCATCGATAATCCCGACTTGGAAGATGACTACTTCTGGCAAGGCCCGATCTTCCAACGCATGAGCGCGGAGCAATTCTGGGACTCCATTGCCACGCTGATGGACCCCGACATCGACCTAAAGCTGCAACCGAGCTACCATAGCACCTTGGGAGGCATTTCATATGAAAGCGGAAAAAAGCCAGCGCCTGTACACATTGCCGAACAAATGAATGCCGAGCAACTCACCGAGCACATCATCGGCATTAGCGAGGTCTACCAAGAATTAACCTCAACACGCAGTGCAGTCAGACAGGCACAACGCGACCCAAAACTCAAAAACCCCGAGGATCTGAAACGAGCAAAAAAAGCCAATCAAAGCGCAAGTAGGGAATGGAGAAAAATACTGAACCCCGACCTGCAGGCACTCGGTCTCGATACCTCAATGGAAATGGGCTCTATGATGGCGGGCACAAGCATGACTTCAGCGAGCCAGACCAAGAAAAAACGGAAGAAGCCCTCAAAGCAAGGCCTACAGCGCGCATCCGAGCTGCAATCGCCGCAACGCAATGGTCACTTACTCGAAGTATTTGGTCAATCCGACCGCATGTTGGTCGAAAACTCGGATGATGGCGGCAACGTGCTGCAGGCGCTGTTTCTGATGAATTCGCCAAAAATCAACAGTGATCTGGCCAACCATTCCACGCCCGTGCTTGAAGCACGCCTAGCCGAGACCGCCGAAGCGAAGCTGGAAGCACTCTACATCGGCTTCCTCGCCCGTAAGCCGACCGAGGCTGAAATCGAAGCCTTGCTGCCGGCATTTAAGCAAGACCCTGAAAAAGCACGCCAGCGCATTATCTGGGCTATGCTCAACACTCAGCAATTCATCTTCATTCAGTAATCCGAACCCCGCACTGCCATGTTTGACGAACTCAACAAAATGGACGAGCTGTCACGCCGCAAGTTCATACAATACTCTGCCAAGGCCCTGCTCGGCGTCGGTCTCTCCACCGGCAGTGCGCCGCTGTGGGCATCGCAAACCGTCCGAAAGCCGACTGCGCGCAACGTCATCTATATTTATCTAAGTGGCGGCATGAGCCACATCGACACCTTCGACCCCAAGCCGGACTGGAAAGACCAAGGCCCAGTCAGCACGATCGAAACCAATGTCAGCGGCATTCAGTTTTCCGAATTCTTGCCTAGCCTCGCCAGACACGCCGACAAGCTGGCAATCATTCGTTCGATGTATTCCAATCAGGGCGCGCACGAGCCGGGCAGTTACTTTATGCACACCGGCTATGTGCAGCGTGGCACCATTAAGCACCCCGGCCTCGGCGCATGGCTAAATAGTATGTCCGGCAAAACCAACTCCACCCTGCCGGGCAACATCCGCATCGGTGGCAGTAATAACGCCCCAGGCGGCGCTGGCTTTCTCGATTCAAAATACGAACCGCTCCATCTGGGCAGTCCCGATGACGGACTGCCGTTTGTCGACCGCCATCACAGTGTCGACGACGTCGAGCTGCGCGAACGCCTCGCGATCGCACAGATGATGGACCTGTCGTTTCATCAAAAATATCCGGCCAAACAGGTGCGAGCCTACGGCGACGTCTACCAAGAGGCGATCAGACTGATGAACAGCAAAGACCTCGCAGCCTTCGACCTGAGCAAAGAGCCGAAATTGGTGCGCGATGTCTACGGCGACTCGCGTTTCGGCAAAAGCTGCCTCCTGGCCCGTCGTTTGGTCGAGCACGGCGTGCGCTTTGTCGAACTCACCCTCGGCGGTTGGGACACGCATAACGACAACCACGACCAGGTCGCGACACTGACCAACCCGCTCGACGTCTCGCTCTCAGCGCTGCTTGACGACCTGCACTACCGCGGCCTGCTGGATGAAACGCTGGTCGTGATCGGCACCGAGTTTGGACGCTCCCCCGAAATCAACAGCAACGCCGGCCGCAACCATCACCCCGCCGCGTTTTCCTGCGCGCTCGCCGGCGGTGGCATCCGCGGCGGCCAAGTGTACGGCTCGACCGATGCCAGCGGTCACTCGATTGCCGAAAACGGCGTCACCGTCCCCGACTTCAACGCCACGATTGCCTACGCCCTCGGCTTGCCGCTTGATAAAGTCGTCCACTCCCCCAGCGGACGCCCGTTTCGTGTCGCCGACAAAGGACGCCCCCTC
>Ga0115568_10000622_pt1 | contig 26387 bp, 35 predicted proteins | sample COGITO_mtgs_1204_FD_87296 | JGI IMG/M metagenome (GOLD analysis project Ga0115568, IMG submission 87296) | Pelagic marine microbial communities from North Sea - COGITO_mtgs_120426 | ecosystem: Environmental > Aquatic > Marine > Epipelagic | place: Germany:Helgoland, sampling site Kabeltonne...
ATTTATTTCAAAAATGGTCGTTCGCATTATCTAGTACGAGCTCTCTCTGCACGAACTAAGGCCCCCCGTAAGAAATTTAAATCTTCGGGTTCTCGGTCTGCTCGTTTAAATTCTCTTGAACCGTAGTAACGATCACCGTCATCGTAATTAAAAAACGTACGACGACGTAGATATTCGGCCATGGCAATATCTGTATGTTTTACGGTCAGGCGACGCGCGTGGATCGCGCACACGCGCGCGTCTTTTAATAATGACACAAACGTCTTTTCTAGGAAGAGCTGGAATTGATCGATCGCCTGTTGGGTCCATTTTAAAGGGGCTTCTAAAGGGTAAAAATTGGAACCGACAATGGCTTTAAACGTCCTTTTGGGGATGTACAAACAATCCATCTGGTTTTCGTAATAGATTATGTTTTGTAGCAGCTTGTTCTTTTCATTTTTAACGGGTTTTCGTAGTTTACACGGTTTGATCGGTCTATCAGGCATATATGTATCATACGTTTCGCCGACTAATTCTTTAAGCGCGCGTGTGACGTCAATCGGACGCACGGAAGGATCGTTACGACGCGAGTAGCGTTCAAGCAAGGGAAACACGGCCTCGAACGCAATTGCGAAATGATATTCCATTTGGTCGTGTAAAAATGGACTTTTTTCCAACGCTTTTATTCCGGCTTTGCGCGCAAATCGGGCGAGGACCGTGTGTGTAAACCATTTTTTTTGGTTTTGTGACACCATAATTTATAATTATATGTAGTTTTTTTTTCATTACTAAAAACAAAATTAAAACACCGATTATGACCGGCGATGTGTGTTATTACGTGTACCAAACAATTCGTTGCGAGTTCTGTGCGCGTGTAATTAACGTTGACCGACGGGTGTATATGATGTACGACAAACCGTTTTGTTGCGAACTATGTAGAGAGCGTCACCGACACACGTACGCGCCTATAACAAACAATAACAAACGGGATGGAAACATACCCTCTTCGTTGGTTGACCTGTATTTGAGTTGAAGCCACCAAACGGTGAATTCCGTCACAATACCGATTTTTTTTGAAGAGTCTCGATCAATCGATCGATGTCTGTGTAAACTTGAGAGAGCGTTTTGTTGTAAATGACATGGTCGTACGCGAGCGTGCGTTCGGTCTCGTCGAGCGTATGCGGTTCCGTGAAGCCGTGAAACCGAGGTTCCACTCGAACACGAACCACCGGACAAGAGGGGAATGTTTGTTGTAACGCGATGTACTCGTGTAGAAACCGGTAGTCAGATATTACGTAGTCGTGTTCACCGGGCTTCATGTCGAGCATGAGGCGCTGGATCCAAAAAGTTCTACCCCAATTTGGTAACACCTTTTGAATTTCGCGTTGGCCCACGTCCGTTCCGACAAACTTCATCAACGCACGCGGTGTCACGAGGTACGTTTTATTGATTTGGTCTTTACGATTGTCCTCGACTTCTTCCGCGCTTAAACCGAACATTGCGCATACCACTTGTTTGAGGTTTTTTGATATCTTCTCGTGTCGAAATCCGTGCGTCACGAACTTTCCAGCGACGGTATCTTTTCCGGAACGCGACAGCCCGTTAAGTAGCACTATCATTTAAGATTAAGATTTTTTTAAATAGGTATTGGTATGGACGACTGCGTTTTGGTGATTCAAACTGTGCAGAGCAGTGTTATTAAAACGCTATGTGATGTTCTTAAAGAGACTTTAAACGACGTAAATTTCATCTTCGACGACGAGGGGATGCGTCTAATGACGATGGACGGTGCGCATGTCGCGTTGGTTCATTTGAAGTTGCACGGTGATCGGTTCGAAACGTACAAGTGCGAGGAAAAGATACAGGTGGGTCTAAACATGAACAATCTGTTCAAACTCACGAAAACCATCACGAACATGGACATCATCACCTTTTTCATCAAGCGTGAAAACCGCAACGAGTTTGGTGTACGGATCGAGAACTCGGACAAAAACACAAACACAACCTTTTTCTTAAAGATGCTAGATATTGACGAGGACGAGCTTCGAATTCCGAATGTTCAGCTAGATTCGGTGATTACGATGCAATCGAACGATTTTCAACGCATGTGCCGCGACATGATGAACATCGCGGATGTCATCGAGATCACGAGTCACGAGAATAAGCTCAAATTGTCTTGCAACGGCGACTTTGCGTCCCAAGAAACCGTAATCGGTGAAGCGAATCATGGAATGAAGAACGACACCAATAACAATGAGCCGGTCAGTGGACGGTACTCGTTAAAGTATATCAATTTGTTTACCAAAAGTACGAATTTGAGCAATATGCTCGAAATATATTTAAAGCCTAACTTTCCATTAATGTTAAAGTATAACGTCGCCAATCTCGGCGATATTATGTTTTGTCTTGCACCGACAGTGAACTAAGATGAGTTGTTGTTCGATTTGCTTGGACCCCGTTGTTATTTCCAAGGGACGGTGTGAAGCGAACGGACGACAAAACCCGGGTACGCGTTTGTGTTGCGGGCACGTCTTTCATAAACATTGTATAAAGGCATGGTACCGAGGGCAGTTGTTCGGCAACACTTGTCCGTGTTGCCGAAGCCCGATACGCTTTCCGAAAGTGTCGTATTTATACAACATACTCATCTTACGTTACTGGTTCTACTCGGGGTTCGTGGATCCTTTCGAAGACATCCACGACGGATACATCTACCACGACAACGCGAGTCTTATTCAATATATCAACGACGTCAAAACGAGCGCGATCCATTTCAGCGCACGGTTTTTGAGTCAATTAAGAAATTAAACGAATAAATAATCAAATGCAGGTCATCAAGCGAGATGGTCGCAACCAGCCGGTAGATTTTAACAAGATTACGGACCGGATCAAAAAGTTATCCGGAGAGATTTCGGACGCGATCGATCCGATCAAAGTGGCGCAAAAGGTGTGTAATTCGTTGTATGACAACGTGTCCACGCGAGAGCTCGACGAGCTTTCCTCGGAGATTGCCATTTCGTTATGCACCGAGCATCCGGACTACGGGGTGCTCGCGGCTCATTTGTGTGCGAGCAACTTGCACAAGAGCACCGACGCGTCTTTCCGAGGGGTGATATCGTTACTTCACGCGCGCGGACTCGTCTCCGACGAGCTCAATAGAGTCTCCGAAACGTATCATGAGACGATTTCGGAAATGATGGATTATGACCGGGACTATTTGTTCGATTACTTCGGGCTGAAGACGTTGATGAGGTCTTATTTGTTAAAGACGGACGACGTGATTCGCGAGCGTCCACAGGGCATGTGGATGCGCGTGTCAATCGGCATTCACGGGGACGACATGGACCGGGTGAGGGAAACGTACACGAACATGTCGCGGTTGTACTTCACCCACGCGACCCCTACGTTGTTCAACGCGGGGACGCCGTATCCGCAATTGAGCAGTTGTTACCTCGTGGAAATGCAAGACGATTCGATATCGGGTATATTTTCCACGCTTCAAGACTGCGCCCAAATATCGAAATGGGCGGGAGGGATCGGGTTGCACATCCATAAGTTGCGGGCGACCGGTTCGGATATACGGAACACGAAAGGGGTGTGCACCGGGATCATTCCGTCGTTGCGTGTGTTCAATGCGACGTCCCGATACGTGAACCAAGGCGGAAAACGACCCGGGTCCCTAGCCATTTATTTGTCCGTGGATCATCCGGATATTTTCAAGCTCCTTGACATGCGCAAGAACCACGGCGACGAGGAGGAGCGGTGCCGCGACCTCTTTTCGGGTCTGTGGATACCCGATTTGTTTATGGAGCGCGTCCGCGACGACAAGCCGTGGTCGTTGTTTTGTCCGAGCGCGCTTCCCGAAAAGCTGGAGAACGTGTACGGCGACGAGTACCGGCAGTTGTACGAGCGTTACGAGTCTCAGGGGTTGTATCGACAACAGGTGCCCGCGCAACAGTTATGGATCGCCATATGCAACTCGCAAATGGAAACGGGCAATCCGTATCTTCTCTACAAAGACGCGGTGAACCGGAAGTCGAACCAACAGAACGTGGGTGTTATCAAGTCCAGCAACCTGTGCACCGAAATTGTCGAGTACACCGCTCCTGACGAGATTGCGGTATGTAACTTGGCTTCTATAGCGCTTCCGAAGTTTGTCGAAAACAACGCGTTCGACCACGAGAAGCTCCACGCAGTTGTAAAGATCGTGACCCGGAATTTGAACCGTGTGATTGACGTAAACTTTTATCCGGTGGACAAAGCGCGCAAGTCGAACATGCGCCACCGCCCCATCGGTATTGGTGTGCAAGGGTTGGCCGACGTGTATATGATGCACAAGATACCCTTCGATTCGCCCGAGGCGGCCAAATTGAACCACGACATCTTCGAGACCATTTATCACGGCGCGATGGAACAATCCATGGAGTTGGCGAAAGAGCAAGGGGCGTACGAAACCTTCGGAGGGTCTCCGGTGAGCCGAGGTGTGTTCCAGTTCGACATGTGGGAGACGCAGAGTACGTTTGAAAAGCGATACGACTGGGACGCGCTCAAATCACAAGTGAAGCTTCATGGAGTGCGAAACAGTCTTTTACTCGCACCGATGCCGACGGCGTCCACCTCGCAGATTCTCGGAAACAACGAGTGTATCGAACCGTACACGAGTAATTTGTACGCCCGGCGAACGCTCGCTGGAGAATTTGTGGTGCTCAACAAACATCTCATCAAGGACTTATTAGAGAGCGGAAAGTGGAACGCCGATCTAAAAAATAAAATTATTCTTCACAACGGTTCGGTCCAAAATATACACGAGATCCCTCAATCGATGAAGGACATTTACAAGACCGCGTGGGAGATCAAGCAACGCCACCTGATTGACCAGGCGACCGAGCGCGGGCGTTACGTCTGTCAAAGTCAGAGTTTGAATTTGTTTATGGCCAAACCGTCCGTCAAAGCGTTGTCGTCGATGCACTTTTACGCATGGGGAGAGGGTCTCAAAACCGGTATATACTATCTACGTACTCAACCCGCCGCCAATCCGGTGCAGTTCACATTAAACCCTTGCGAGTCTTGTTCGAGTTAACTACTTTAAGAAAAAGAAACGCACAACATTAAAAAATATGAACCGACTAGCGGTTTTTTTCGTAGGAGCGTGTATGCTGCATTCGATCTCCTTTTTCCTCGAAATGATATACCAAACGTACTGCTACCCGATTTCTTGGTCGGGGTATATCACCTCCGTGTTCACGCATTCGAGTCGAGCGTGCGCGACTATTCGACGTGTATCTTATAACATGGACGAATTGCTATTTAAAAACATTATGAATTAAGTAAAAAATGGACGTCCAACATCTAAAAGCAAACGGAGAGAAGTACTCGAGCGTCTTTTACGTGGACTCCGCAAAGAGAGACCGTACCTTCTTCGCTTCTCCGTCACGGTACGAAGTAACTTTCAACGAGCCATTCCGTAACGTGTTTTCCATTCAAGTACTCGACGCGAGTATACCACGCACGCATTACAACGTAGACGCGTACAATAACGAGTTTTGTTACATCATCGGAACTACCGAAACAAGCCTGCAATTACCCGTCGGAGACTACACAGACGTCGAGATCATCGACGAAATGAATCAACGACTGAACGGGCGCATTGTAATGGATTTTTTGTCATCACCGTCGGAGCGACGCAAGCAGTTCGTTTTCCGATCGACCGACCCGTTTACGATTAAGCCGTTCAAAACCACGCTTCGAAACCTACTCGGGTTCGACCAGGGAATTTCTACGTCGATCGACAGTCTGAACGACCCGGAATATTTCATTAGACACGAGCTCGACAACATAAACCCCTCATCGGGCTTCGACGTACCGGTTAGCGAACTCGTGTTTTATCAACAATTTGTAGCGAACGCGACGGGGTTTGTAGACTCCCTACGGCTGCAGATAAAACTTAACGACGTTGATCTCATTAGTGTAAATGATTTTACGTTAAACGCGCGTGTGATGCTCGGAACGACGCTCGTCGCCGAGGGGTCGACGACCGCCCTCGAATTACAGACGTCGGTCGTCATTGAGGACTGGGTATCGAACGCGGCCCTACAACAAGGGCTCGTGTATTATTTTATCCTAAACACGAGCGATGTGACGTATGCGAATTTCGATATCACCGTTGACGTCGTGTCTAGCGAGATACAACAACTGTATGTTGTGAAAGGTGTCCAGATGGGAAACGGCCCCGACACCCTGTTTGTGCCCGAAAATAAAATCAATCATTACGCACTCGCCGATGGCACTACCGTCGAAGAGCGGTATTTCGGTATCACCGCCAACGACTTGGATGTCACAATGAGCCTCGCGTTCAACCTTACCATCTCGGAACACATGCATTCCATAGTGCCTCCGGGAATTTACAATTTATTAGGAGACCGATATATCGTGCTTCGTTGTCCGGAAATTGAGAACCATATTATGTCAAGTATCAAGTCGTTCAACACGATAAATCCGGACACGAATCAACCGGAAGTTCGTCAATACGAAACGGGTATCGCCAAGTTTAAGATGAGCGTCGTCGGGTTTCGCGAAGAGCGGTTCGATTTTAACATCTTACCCCCGCAGGAGTTTCACCCGATAGGAAAGCTGACGTCGTTAACGTTTTCGTTCGAGAACCAGGATGGTAGATTATACGACTTTAAAGGCGTGAATCACACGTTGTCGTTGTCCGTGAATTTTTACAAATTAAAAAATAATTCTTTTTTAAATACTATTATCAATGCACCCCGACAAGAAACCCGTGAAGAATCTGATGAAGAACAAGGCGGCTATGGCGCGTCTCCGCAACGAACGTATGTTCAAGAACTATATGACACGCAAGATCAATATGACCAAAGCTGGCAATCGCCCTTCTCATATGATGGTGCTTAATAAGGCGGCCGTCAAAGCCCCGAAGGTTGCCAACAAAGCCCAAGCCCCGAAGGCGGCCGTCAAAGCCCCGCATAACGTCAACAAACTGCGCGTCAGCATGAACGCGTACAAGCACCTTCTGGCCGTGCCCTTCGCCAAAACCGGTCTGCACGACCCTAAAGCACCGAACTACCATAACGAGCTCGTGAAGAATATGAAAAACTACCAAATAGGGCGTCCCGAACTGATCCCCATGCACAATAAAGAATGGTTCGTTGACCAGTTGAAGCGTAATGTGTGGGCTCTGAAGAACGACAAGGCGGTCGTGAGCCCCGTCAAGAGCGCGACGCGTTGCCCCGCCCGTGCCAGTACGACCGTTTCCAAGACCAAGCGTCTGCTTAACACGCGGAAGGGTGCGAAGCCCGCTGCCAAACCCAAGAAGATGACCAATAAGCAACTGAGCGAGCAGCTCAAGGCGGTCACCATGAAGCTCAAGGCGCTGGAAAAGTGATTCAAAAAACCATCACGGACCCGAATTGTAACGGGTACCACCCAGGGTGCACGTTGGTCTTGCGGTACATATAAAGGTCCGCGCCAGAGCGCCGAAGATCGCCCTCTTCGCCCGGCGTGTCCGCCGTGAGCTCGTGTCGTCTGACAAAAGCGTCCCGGATATTCAACGTGTCGTGGACTTCCACCCGTTTACTTTTAAAATCACCACCAAGCAGGGGCTCGTCCGTGTCGTCGTTCGCGATACACAGACGATCGCTACGCGTCTCATGTAACCCCGCGCCGTTTCCCAAAAACACGTTCGATAAATCGTCGCTGCGATTGCTAGTGTCGATCAACGGTGGTTTGGCTGGAAAGCGTAGGTCAATTTCGTACATACCTTTCCCATGTAACTCGTTTATCAAATCATTTCGAGACAAGCCCAAACTGCTTATGCCGAGATGTAGACATTCCTTTCGCAATCGGTCGCTGCGTACATGTTCAATTGCGCTACTCATGATTGCTTTAATCGATCTAATTCTTAAAACAATTTAAAGAAAAAAACAACTAAACAATATAATAATGGACCGTCATATTATCAACAAAGCGGGTGATCTTAGTGTCATCACCGTCGGTGAATATACGGAAAGACCCGCCCTCGTCTCGACAGTACACTCGATAGACAGCAAATGGCTGAAGTCGGTATACAAAGGCGCGAATGCTATTGACTATCTTCTCGATAACGACAAGCCGCTGGACTATATCGAGGAGGTATATATGAGCACAAAAGGGTCGTTTCTAGATTTTAAGTACACGTTGACGGATGTTTTGGGGATTCCTCCTCACAAAGCACGACCAAGCGATTCCGGTTTCGATCTTGTATTGATCGGTATTAGAAAGCATATCGGTAAGGTTGTGATGTACGGGACGGGCGTGTCCGTCCAGCCTCCCTCCGGTTTCTACTTCGACCTCGTTCCTCGAAGCAGTATGATAAAGACAGGGTACATGCTCGCGAACAATGTGGGAATCATCGATCAAGCGTACACCGGTGAGATTATGGTACCCCTTATCAAAATCGACCCCGACGCACCGGACATCGAGTTACCTAGTAAACTCGTACAACTGATTCCCAGGCATTGGTTTGGGTTTCGTCCCGTTTGTGCGAAATTGGAACCCACATCACGGGACAGTGGCGGGTTTGGTAGTACAAACAATTAAGCCAACATTACCATCCAAAATAGCATCGCTTGTATCGAGCTCAAAATTTTAGACTCTGAACTCTCGGGATATACATCACCGAATGGGATAGTCAAGGTTAGTGTCAGGGAGTACCACAAAAAGTGTTCGTAAGTGGGTTGTTTAATATTCTCATGGCGATAATGTACCCGATTCTGTAAAAATAGACCATAATGCATAAACGAAAATACGGCGATAATCAATAAAACGTAGACAATCTTCTCATGGGGGTCATCGACCCCTTTACTTAATGTACCGAGAAGGTGTTTAATCATATATATATATACAAATAATTGTTTTTTTTAATGTTAATTTGGTTCCGCGTCCGATTGACTGTCGCTGTCACTGTCGCAAATAAACGAGTAACCACGGATACGCTCCACGGGGTACACCTTGAGTTGTATCACTTTCCAAGAAGTCCCGAACTCTTTGGCGACAAAATAAAGTCCGACTAGTTCCACGATCGCCTCCACCTGACACCCTGGGGTAATCGCGCCTATTCGAACGACGTTCTTGTTATTGTCAAAAATATCCCCTATAAAATTACCAGTATCTTGGTGGGTCGGAAAGCGTGCGCGGAACATAGGAGGGTACCTGTCCGAGGGTTGTTTCATGGATGGATTATACACCTCTTGAATGGACCCAGGGAGGAGGGGTTTCTTGAACCATTGTACCGATTTGTTTACAGCCGTCTGTACGTTTTGCAAGTCGAGTTTCGTCAACAACTCACGGAACTCGTCGATCTTTTCGTCGCCGTCCGGTAAAGAAAACTGCAAAGACTTTCGTCCGTTGAAATCCGATACACCGAAAGGCAACGGACACCGAGGCAACGCGATGACCACCTTTTTTGAAAAGTGATCCGGTAAGTTGACGAAAATCGTTTGGCCACCGGAGTGGTTGACACGCGGTGCCGAGTACACGAAGCGAGTGGGGTCAATGTCGGAAACGCGTTGTACGTTCACCATCGTTCTTTGTTATTTTAATAAGGTTTCCTTTAAGTTGTTTTAAATAGATCGATTGTCTTTACAACCTCCATGTCCAGTTTGGGTAAGGCGATTTCGACTGCGCGAACGTCGACGGTATTGTATATAAAGTGCCATCCGGTATCGGATTTGGCGATTCCGACGACCGCGACAACGGCTTCCACAAATTGTCCGACGCTCTCCGGGACATTCTTGGTGTACTCGTTTGTCGTGGTACGTAAGAGTCTCGACGGCTCGCAACGGCTGTCGTTATCCGTCAAATATACACGCGCGTGCGACTCCATCTTATCAAACACCTCGCGGACCTCCGATGATACCAGATAATCGACACACGTTTCGTTCTGTTGTATCACGAACACCGGAGGAAGACGAACAAGAATGGTCTGGTTTAGGTTGTTCGTGTCGACAAAGTAGATAAAGTCGTTCGTGTCGTGCATATACAGTTGTAAGTTTGAAAACGCGGACAATGTGTGCACTTTCATTTTCTCTCCCTTAATATAATGAAAACCTTAAATATGTCCTTGTTGGACCTGCTTATTATTGTGTTTCTCACACACGTAATTGCAACCCTTTTAAGGAATGAACACCCGTATTTGTTAAACACGAATGAACCTCATCGTGTATGAGTTGCGCGGACTGTTGGAAAAATACCGCCACGAGAAGCATATTGAGATAGAATTACGATTGGGATGGAAGGGTGATCGGAAATTCGACACAAACATCGGAAGGAACTATAGTGACATGATTTATAACGCCCTTGCACCCACTCCCTTGGAGCGAAAGGACGAGACGACCAACGTGTACGTCCACAAAAACGTGCGCGTCATCTCCGACGCCACCGGCACTCCTTTCATGAGTCAAACGAAACGAAAGATCGAGACTCGCGATATGTTGTTACACGGAACGCCGTTCGACTTGCGCGTGTCCGTGTGCCAAGAGCTTCCCGCGGCGTTACCACCCACTTTCGAGTTACTGAGATCGCGTGCGCGAACCACGTGGAAGTACAAAATATGGTCCTACGACCTGACACACGTCCGTTCCGCGTGTACAAACGCCGAGTCGTTGGACTCTTACGAATTCGAATTAGAACTCGACCTCGCGCGGGCGAATCGCGAGAAACTCACCTCACATTACATCGCGCACGCGACCACAATGAAAATATTTGACTTGGTATACATCAGTAACCCGGGAGATGAATCGCTCGTAACCAAAATCGAGCCGATTGATAAAACAAAAAACAACTTAAAGAAAACACATGATAGAGAGTATAATACAACCAACACCACCACCACAACAACCATCTCTACTTGAAACAACAAACTTTCAGAACAAACTTTCAGAACAAACTTTCAGAACAATGGCTTCCAACAATGTTATTCTCTACAAGAACTTCGATGCCTCTAAGCTCGTTTGCGGAGAGCAAACGAAGAATAAGGCAGGCGGCAACCAAGTGTTTCTGCTTTACGAAGGTAATAAGCGGATCATTCTGCAAACACCTAAAATGTCCGTACCATTCGGTGTATCGGAGTACGTTCCCGAAAACAACAGTGGACCTACCAAGTACAGTATCGACGCCTCGTTCAAGGGCGTACCTGATGATGCGCGTCTGAACCGCTTTCTGGAAATCGCGAACGCAATCGATGCGCGTATGATCGACTTGGCAGTGGAAAACTCAAAGGTCTGGTTCGGTAAGCAAATGTCTCGTGAAATTGTGGAGGAGCTTTATCGCCCCATCGTGAAGCCTTCCAAACAGCCCGAGAAGTACGCCCCGACCATCAAGTACAAGATTCGCCCCGCACGCGACGGTGGGTCCGGTATGAACGTGGAGGCATTCGACAACAATCGCGAGCATTTCGATATGGCCGAGTTCCAGTCGGGTAGTTCGGTCAAGTGTATCGTGGACTTTGCGCCGGTTTGGTTCGTGAATAAACAGTTCGGCGTGACTCTCAACATCGTTCAGTTGGAAGTGGTCTCTCTTCCAGTCGGAAAGTTACAGGGATTCGCGTTCCATAACGAATCGGACGACGAAAACGATGCCTTTTCCGACCCTGAATTTTAAATAATTCAAACTATCTCTCACACGTACCGGCTTCGTATCCCGATATGTCCGACCCCAAAGCACATACATTCGGAAACGATTTACGTGTCTGACAAACACCGGCCATGTCGTACTCGGTGCATGCACACACCGGCATGTGCACTCTACCACACATCTGATCGCATTCCCGACTTTCCACTTTGCGTTCTTCGCCGCACTCAAACGCGCCCTCTTCGTCGGACACCTCGTATCGCATTTGTTTATCGTCGTCATTACATGGGAGCCATTCGCCCCATTTGCAAAGGGCTGGTGCATCTTGGTTAGTAATCGTTGGAGGGTTCATAAAGTACCCCGCTTTGATATCCATCCATGTAAGCCCCGCTACACGCGCGTATATATAATACGACACAACGACAACGAACATGGTAACAATAAACGGTAACATGTTTTATGATAAGAGTATTAAAAAAATAACTTGAACTTAAATAAATGAGTCTGGCGGATTATATCAAACTACATCATTTAGACACCGTCTTGTCGGATACGTTAAACCAATGTATTAAAGCCCGTGCAGAGAATCCGTTGAGATATATGGCGGATTCATTATTGAACAAGACAACCTTTGATATACTCCATTGTAAGGCGTATTATGTATTCGACTCTCGAGGAGTCCCTACCACAGAAGTCGCGATTGCTACCGCTAAAGGGGTGTACCGCGCAACTTGTCCGTCCGGGTCGTTTCAAACATTGAGCGAGTTTGTGGAACGTCGCGACGACGACCCGGGTAAGTACAACGGACGAGGTGTGATGCGCGCTGTCCATGAAATTAACGAAAAAATTTCACCCTTGATTGTCGGCAAGTGCGCCACAGACCAAGAACAAATCGATCACATCCTCTTGGAAAACACGTCCCTTGTCAACGTCATGTACCCGGTTTCGGTCGCGGTGTATAAAGCGGGGCATGACAATACCAACGGTCGATACAATGCTCCGCTTCCTATTTTGAAAGTGTGTGAGACCCCGGGATTCCAACAGCAACTCTGTGTGGTTCCCGTTAATAAATTTAACGACCACGAAGAGGCGGTGCGTATGTGTGTGGAAGTGTACCACGCGTGTCCCCGTATATGCGATACGCTCGTTCACGGACTATCCGTCCTTACCAAGGCTATCTCGACCGTCCGACACGCGGGTAAGGTTCGTATTGTCGTGGACATGAACGCGTCCGAGTTTTTAACGGAAGATAATTATTACGAATTTGATAAGACAGCCAAGCTAAACCGCGACGAGATGCACGCCATGTACAAACGATGGACCTCCGAATACCCCATCGAGTGGATCGAAAATCCGTTTGACCATGAAGAGGCGTTCGAACCACGAGACTATTACTTGTCGAGTCATCCCATCCATGCGACTCAATTATTTTGTTTGAAACCGAGCCAGTACGGAACGGTGACTCGAATCAAGGAGGTGTGTAAGTCGTTCGGTTCCATCATCGTTAGTAATCGCACCGGAGATACCGACGACACGTTCGAGTACACGCTCGCGCTCGAGCTAGGTGCAAAATATATCCGTCTCGGAAACGTTCCACGATTAAATTGTCTGATGCGAGACCTCAATTTAAGCAATTGAATTATTAATTATTATTAATAATATGAACCAAACCGTGCTTGTTGACTTTGACGGTGTGTTGTTTAATAACCGACGTGTCGCGAATATGGTACGCGAACGTTCGGTCGACTTTTTGAGTCGGAACCTAAACGTATCCCTTTCCGAAGCATCTCGTGTCAACTCCGCATGGTATCCAATACAAGGACACACCGCCCTCGTGATTAGACATGTAAACACGGTAACGCTTGTGCGGAAGTACAACCAAGAGGTGTTTGACGAAGATTTGTTGTATCGGATCGCGTCATGCGTCGACGAGCGAGATCATCGTCGCATGGACCGTATCGTATCGAAGACGCAAACAAAAAAACATCACCTCTGCACGAACGCCCCTATGTCGTATTGCGAACAGGTGATGCATGACCTAGGGTACACTCTAGCTGATGTATTCGACATGTCACACGCATTTACTTCGGACGACGGCACGGTCAAACCACAGGACGCGTATTGGACGAAAATCGAAAACGAACTACCGGGCCATCGTAAACGGTTGTTGCTCGACGACAGCGCGGTCCATGTGCTCACAGCCGGTGTGCGCCCGGGATGGGACGCGACGTTGATTCAAACCGAAGAGCAACTGTATCAATACCTTTTTTAATAATTTTATTATTTTATTTATAATAAATATGCAACGTAAGAATCTTAAAACGAGCAATGAGGGACGAAGAAAACAAGCGGCCGTGACAAAACGAGAAAACGCACGCCGACAAACGATTAAAAACGCACGCCGGCAAACGATTCAAAACGCACGCGAGAATAAGAAAAGGCTCGATGCGATGGGGTTTTATCGTAAACAAACGTTTATCGACATCGTATCAAATATCACTCTTATTGACCCCGATATCTTGAACAAGCATATCCATTTTTCGGGCTCGCCGGGTAAACATACCAAAATTACACTCAATCTCGTAGATTCGATTCCGAAATGGTCGTGTTTGTTGTTTTTTCAGTACATCGATATGGTGCACGATAACGGTAGCCGATCGACCGCGCTCGAGTCTTGGGAAAAGTTCTGCGACATGGTAGTAGGGTCCCGTTTTTTTGTAGCAGAGGACGTTCACAAAGCACGCGAGTTCGTTCGCCTCGAGATAGTGTCGTTGGTAGCATCCAAGGCATGTAAGGAACAATACTTGTCTTGTGTGAGCGACATGTACCCACCACACGAGGAGGGTTATTTTTTTCACAATGTCCTGCGTATTATGATTGTGCATTCGCACTACTCTCGCAAAGATGGTAAACCCCGATTGTACAGTAAACCGGACGAACGTGGAACAATAGTGAACGTGCTGCGATTTGTGTCTAAATTTTATGACAGAGGTTTCCAAATCCGCAAGAAGAACGTTCAAGTCCGTGTGAACGGTCGTGAACTTTTGTCGCTCGATATGACGAACGGTGGACGCCTCAAAGACTTTACGGCCAGTTATCACAAATATCTACACGTGGTGAACTTTGGAGACAAGGGTAAGTTTTTCTTACCCGAGCGCGACATCGAACTAATCATCAAGCAGATTATACGACGGGACGATTCCATAATCAACAAGACCCTTTTCAATAATACCGAGAATATACGGACCGTAAACAACAATCTTCCGAACAACTCTCGTTCGAACAACAAGGCGGCTCATACCGTCCACTATAACGACAACCCCTTGAAACTGTCCATAGGGTCGTTGAACGTTTACGTTTTCAATAATGTACCTGAAAACCCGTCCAATAACATTTTAACTAAGGTTAAACAAATGTTGGAACCGAATATCGTGTATAGAAACGAGAGGAATGGCGTGTTCGTAGAGGACAACTTTCGTGCCGCGAAGTCCGAAAACATCGACAAAAATACTTTAGGCGAGACGTACGCCAATCTCTTGTCGAAACACATGGGTGACTTTCTGAACGGTGTCAACAGTATTCACAACAATGTCGTGTTTGCGAGCGGCGACAGTCTCGCGTGTGTGGGATACCTCATCAGTGTCGCGCTAATCCCCGGGGCCATCAGTCGCTTGTTATGGGAGGACGCAACGAACGATCAAATATGGCTCGTGTCCACCACCGGGTCTGATGTGGATCATTTCCGGAAAACCGTGTCAACGGCCGTCGAAGTGCCTTCCGCCCTTCCTGTCCAACCCATGACCTTACCGGTCAAGACGGATGTTATAGAAGACGACTTTCTCAACTGGCAACTCGAAGAAGAAAAGGCAATCTTCGGAAAATTGGAAAACATTGCAAATTTACCCTTACTACCAAACCAAACTCAAAATGGCACACTTAACCCCTTGTCTTCTTCACAAACTGCATTAAATTTGGTACAATTTGGGAACCAGATCCCCTTGAAGTACTTGTTTCGATAGAAAAACTGACAATTACAAGGTTATTCAAAACTACATCGGTTTTAAAAAACGAAGATAAAAAAAAGGGACTACGTCAGTCGGCGGTGGCCTTGAACCCGAACGAGGTGGATCGACAAGAACGTGCCGTTTCGTAAGGACGCCAAACGCGACTCGAACGACCTGGTGCGGTTGACGGAGGCGCGAAACGCCGACGTACAAAGGGGGGAACCTTAACATGTCTTAATCACGTGATAAGGCGGTCCACCGAGTTGTCGCGCATAATGTCTAGCAACTGTTTTACCGGCTCGTACCCCGAACGCGCTAGGGTGTCCATGTGCTTGTCGACGGAGAACAACCCTTTCGACAGTTCAGCTTCCTTTTGTTGTTGCTTTATCATTTTGATATTATGCTTGACCACCTTTATGTCGTCCGTAAGCTGGTCGCGTTGTGGTTTCACACCGCGCAAGCCTTTGAGAGCGTCCAGATTAACAGCAATGCGTTCGAGAGTGTCTTGTTCCGCACGCAAACGGCGTTCCAAGGTGCCGTTACGCTCGACCACCGTCGGTTCCGAATGATAGTCGTGTATCTTCACCGTCCAATCCTTCATGTCGTTCAATTGAAAGTGGCTGCAGTTCCGTCGCGCACGCCCGACGGCCTGTTGACGCATCGCTACCGTGAGCAACGGCTCCAACAAGTGGATGTGGCGCACCGCCTTGAGGTCCATACCCTCGTTGTATTTCTGACTAGCGAGCATCACGTGACATATCGCACCATGGACATTCTGCAAACTGTTGTAGACCGATACCAAATACCCGAGCTCTTGACGATCTTTAACGTTGGTGCTCGTCACCACGCAAAAGCGCCTGCCCGGAGGGTAGTGGTTCGAAGTAACCATTTGTTTCGCCATGCGCGGTGTCAGCTCCTCGTACCCGAGGTCCTCCATAAGCGTCCGCTTGACCGCCATTACACCCTGGCCGTACCCACGCGACTCGTAAAACGCACTGTACAACCAATGCTTTTGATTCGGGTAGTCGGCTAATTTTTCATGAATTCGCGGTATCTTACAACTAAAGTCACTCAAAGACCCTTCGCGTGTGTACGTATGACTCGCGTACTTCCTAGACAAGGCCATGTACTTCGGACTCGGATACTTGGCCTTCTTTTGCAGGTCCTCTTGAAGCGCTTTGGCGTACGTTTCTTGGTGCTTCGAAGACAGTCGACACACGTTTATCGGTTGCGTAAGCACTTGCGGAAAACGCGAAAGATCGTGGTTCGTGTCGTAATGTTGGATTAACCCGCGTGTCTTTGTGCGGAAGTCCTCCAACGTGTCGTTCGGTGTGATTACCGAATGCCGTCGATCGCGCACTAAATTTAGCAGGTCCATAACGTCTTGTCTAGACTCTCCCGGAGTGGCCGTGAAGATGAACACGTTGAGTCCGGGAAGGTCGCTTTGCGATAGGTGTCTGTAAAGCGCCTTGTGCTCCGCCACTTGGTTCGGTAACGGCTTCAAAAGATTTTGAACCTCGTCGATTATCAAGACCGCGTTGTCTAACAGGGTCGCGCGCTTCGCTTTGTTTTTCTCCGGACCGGATCCCCGGTACAACTGCAAATAGTGCGATAGTTGTGCGAACGAAAAGAACTGTACGCGTCTCGTCATCTGCGTCTCGGTTATCCCGCGTTGCAAGAACGTATTGAGGCACTTGCGGAACGTCTCAGGCGGATTCATTTGTTTTGCCTCCACTGACGTACAAAAAATGATGTTCTTGTCCGTTTTCCAATACGCGTCCATCACCGCCGCCGCAGAGCACGTCTTGCCCGACCCCGTCGAGTGCCACGCCAACAAACCGCGGTTCCGGGTAAACTTCATTCCGCGCGCAATCGCGTGCAGAATCGCTTGCGGAGCGGTGAACAACTGCTCCTTCTTCGCACCACACCCGCTTCCAAATTTCCCAGAACTCTTGACAGGCCATTGTGATTTTTCTTTTCGATAATAATTCAAGAGATACTTGTCCACACCAGGCGTTCTTAAATTGACAGGCCAGTTTGACGGGAGCTTGTTCGCGCGTTCCAAGTGCTTTCGCACTACGATTTGTACCTTCTTGGCCGCGTTATGCTTACGCTGGATACGCTCACGTACCTTTTCTTGAATTGTTCTCGCCGCGTCCATCTCTTTTTTCTTCGCGACACCCGCGCGGTATCGGTCCTGAATCAAACGCGCGGCCGCGTTCTTCGCACGAAAGGCACGAAGCTGTCGAAGTCGCGCATGCTTCTGAATAACCCTCGCAGCGGCGTTCTTTGCCTGTATTTCGTCTCGTATCTTCATCTGTTTACGTAGCTGACGCAGCCTCGTTTGAGATTGAATCGTCCGTGCGGCGACGTTCTTTCGCGCTTGCATAGTGGATTGTGCGTGACATTTGCCCGTCGCCGGAACCCACCCACACCCCGCCCGGTCTTGCCCGCACTTGGACCTGGCGTGCGACACGGTCGTCAAAGGGACCGACCCTGTGTATTTACCCTGTTTCATCGCCATCAGTTGCGGATGATCATGCTTCGCGCACTTCTTTTCGTTGGCTGTAACGAAGCATGCACCGAGCATTTTGTAGTTGTCCCTCGAAAGCGCCGTCGAGTCCCACACACCGGCCAACTTGTCACATTTCCATTTTGTGTTCGCCTTGACGTACACGCCCCTCATAACATCCTTCGCATCGCTAGGTACCTTCTGGAGTGTACAATGGGCCTTGTGGTAGCGTCGTTTGTCCGGATTCGCCGCGTAAAACGCTTTTAATGTTTTGAATTTTTCAAACGCAACACCACCCGCGTACTCGTACTCTTCGGATACATCGCGCGCACACATCTTGTCCCTCATGGGCTTAATCTCACGGATGTGTCTCGGTTTGTCTTTCATCGTATAATTATATACATTCATTTTTTTACGATAACTCGGTCCACATATAATGTCCGTCAAGCCCGTGTCCGGTACCACACGTTTCCCCCGCTTCGTCCACTGTCCTTGGTAAACGCCACCCGGGACCTAAAGCGGTGCATGCGTTTTGGGCCTGGATGAACGTATGTGCGCCCACCGATCCCGCAAGACTCGTGCCTTTCTGAAGGGCGCTCTCGTTGTAACAACGCGTGCTCGTGTCGGGGTCCGTGCTGTTCTTGTCGATGATCTTATAAAGAGACGCGTCGAGTGGTTTTTTGTAGCATGTCCCCCATCCAGGATATTCGTTCGGTTGCGGACAAATGGGATCGCCACCCAACGGGTTGTTGCTACCCCACACACAATGCTTCACCACCTTCTTTGTCGTAGTCTGGGTCGGGGTTTGGGTCGGTGTCTGGGTCGGGGTTTGGGTCGGTGTCTGGGTCGGTGTCTGGGTCGGGGTCTGGGTCGGGGTCTGGGTCGGGGTAGAAGGGCACGCGGAGGTGGCGTTGCAATACACGATCCGAGAGCCGGGGCATTGTTCCCCCGACCCGGACGCTTGCACCAAGGTCTTGTAGTCTTGCAAAACAACCCCTCCGGGATATCCGCACGTTGTGGGGCACGTTTGAGTGGGGTCGTAATACCCCACGCAATCCTGGTCCCGCACACACGCGGGGGTGGCGTTGCAAGTCAGGGCACGACTACTGGGAGGACATTGGCTTCCCGTTCCGGAGGCTGGTGTCGTGGTTATGTAGTTTTGCGTAACGGACCCTCCGTTGTATCCGCACGTTGTGGGGCACGTTTGAGCGGGGTCGTAATACCCCACGCAATCCTGGTTTGTTACGGGTTTGTCGGGGTTTTGTGTTAACATATAAAACGCTATCATCGCAAACAAAAGCATCAAGACAATCACTGCAATCATATTAGAACTCATTATAATAATTGTACTATAATAATTTCTAAAACTTTACCTACATATTTTTTCAATACTCTAATTTAAGTGGAAATGACCGTAACACCCGACGGTTGAATGAACTCGTACCCAGTCTCATTCTTCGCGTATATGTAGACGTAGTAATCCTGTCCTATATTTTCAACAGGACTTATATCCACTTTATTGACAGCGTAAACGTAATCGTGAAACGCAATCATATCTGTCTGCTCGTTCACGAGTGTCTCGTTAGAACCCGTACTAGGTACGAGCATTTTCTTGTATGCGCCGTTGCTTGTTGACGCGATATCCTTGGCCTCAACAAAACTGACGAAAGACGCCTTCTGATCAACAGTCATATTTGACACCGAACCAAACGGACCAGACGTACCACTACCGTTTGATTTGAACGCGACGGAGCGTATCATAGAAACTTTGGTAAACGGATCCTTGATGTTTGCGGCAACACGGATATAATTGGGCATGTATATATACATTTAAACATATTTATTCATATTCAAGTAACATGGAATTCTTTACGGTATACCAAACGCCTTATGTGTTTGTAAAAAACCGAACGCAGTTTTTCAACGTACATGTCGACAATCTCGACCGAACCACTCCGTTGAAAATGTTTCATAGAGACAACACTGAACGCGTCGTGATCCCGGTGTTCAAATCCCGAGAAGACGCCACGCGCTTTCAACGGTCCGCTATTCAAACGAAAACATGTTGCCACACCTTCGAGACGTGGAAAACCTCGGAGGTGTATCCCATTGACGTCAATATGAGTCATTTGTCGCTTACAGCAAAAATGCACACCATATCTAAGTACCTCTGGAACGAGTGCGAGTTATACGACCTCACTCCACTCGACCTAAACGATAATGACGTCATTTTATCGTTGTCCTTAAAGGCGCATATCGGGTTTTTCGTGGTGGGAACGTTCAATATCCTAGAAAACACCCTCTCTATGAACGGAGTCGTGGTCGACTCCAATTTACACAACGAGTTCACCGACCAAGAACACATGGCCCTTTTACAAACCACGTACGAACGCATTTACTTGACTTGAAAAGCTTGTTTCATATACTCGTCGCACACCACCCAACGGTTCTTGAACGTATAATAGTTTCCGACTTTTAGACTTTCTATTTCCTCGTTCGGTACAAAACGACCCTCGAGACGACGCACCGTCGCGTCTGTAATCGGTACCCAGAACACCTTGTATACAGACGAAACCTGTTCTCCCTTTTGACGGTTTTGAACCAAGAGCTCCTCCGGTCGATAGTCCGTCTCGAAATGGGTCATCGTCGCACCGCGCATCGACCGCAACAGACCCGACGTTTCTTCGTAAAGCTCGCGCTCTGCCGCTTCGGGAAACGACTCGTGCCGCTTCACACCACCGGATATAAACCCCCACTCGTGGGTATTCCGGTCTTTCACGAGCAACACCTTCTCGTTCAGGTACGGAATCACAAACACTTTATTTCGTGTCGCTTTCATTTTATTATTATTTTTTATTTTAATTTTACTTTAAACATTTTGCGAAAAAGTAGAGACAAGTTTGATTACAAGCGGGGGTCCTTGAGCGCCGTTTGTTTACCTTGGAACTCTTTGCGTGCGCAATACCTACGGATTTCTTTCGGGCAATACGGACGTTTTTTACCAAACGCATTCGGTCCTGAGCTACTTTTACAAGGTATCGATTTATTAACTTAAACAGTATGAAATTAAAATAACAACAACGATGTCGTCAACTCGTGTCGCAGCATTGATGAAAGAGCTCAAGATGTTGGAAAGCAAGTCCAACAAATTGTGGTCTCGCGCTTACGCGTCCGACGACTGGCGCGCGTACCGCAAGGTGTACTCCCGTTTAAAATCCGTAAAGAAACAAATTGGAAACCATCTCGAAATGTCCCAACATACTTTTTCAAGAATTTTCACAAGATTCCTCGACCCGGCCGTTCGATTACCTTCTTTTGTCTCGACCAACGCGCAAAACTCAAAAAAACCTCCACTTCATAAAACAAATTAGATACTTTTGGTTTAAAAGTATTTAGTTTGAAAAAAAAAACGCTCCTCGGACCAGGTTCGAACTGGCGACCTATCGGTTAACAGCCGACCGCTCTACCACTGAGCTACCGAGGATCTTGTACCCTACTATTATTCGATATTTTTTTCACTTGATTTGAACGCGTGCCCTAAACATCTTCAGACTCTCTTAATCGCATGCGCCAAAAACGCTCGTCCGTTTGTTGAAGTTGAGAAATACTTGGGTGCATTTGGAAAATACGTCTTAAATTCAGCCAACGCGCTAGGTTGGATTTTTCCCGTGAGCACGTACATCCAGCCGTTAAGGTACGCGCTGTTCACATCGAGGGTGCCGTTTATTTTGAAAAAAGGTAACATAAAGTTTCGTAGTTTGTTTGGTTTCACGTCTCGAAGCAACGGCGACGGTATCGGGTGTTGTAACAACCCAGGGTACGATTTATAAAAGCTTTTGGGAGCCATGCGAGCAAGTGTAACCAAACCGGAGTGAAGTAAATCGGCTTCACGCTTTTCGCACACAGTCTTTCTGAAACAATCTCCATACCCGAGACGTTCCATCGTATTTTTGGTATTTGACGTGGCTAATGACAGTCTCGCTTTGTTGTTGTTTGAAAGCTTACTCGCTATAACCGATGTAACGTTATCGGTAAACATTATTGTTATATATTTTTTATTTTAAATACGGCAATTTGTGACCGATCGTCACCATGTATATCAGTGCGACGGACGCGAGTACCAGGCTCTGGTTTTCCGCGACACGCGCCGGCTTTTTGAGACCGTACACCATCACGAGGTATGCGACGAATCCCATCACAACCGAATGTGTCAACATCTTAAGACCGCGTTCCTGTTTCATTTATTGTTTAACAAACATTAAAAATCCACTTAAAGAATAAGTAAGTAGTAAGTAAGTCAGTTCGACATGGATCTTTTTCAAAACCTTCTGGACCACTACAAGGACATGTACGGCCCTGGCGACGCCGCGCTCGCGTCGTTGGACAACGACATCCTATTGACGCTGAACGAAGGCAGTTGCTTGAACGAAGGGGTCTCGGGGACGATTCAATACAACGAATATGTGTACGACTATATTATGGCCCATCCCGAGCCACACGTAGATAACGTATATTATTTGTGGTGTATGTTAGGCAAAGAACAACAAGTGGAAGTGTATAATAATTTAATGTAAATTAATCCGTTCAACCAAAAACTCTTGTTTCAACGGATCCATTGAGCTATGGAAAGAACGACACCAACGAGATTCGAACTCGTGCGGGAAATTCCCACTCGCTTAGCAGGCGAGCCCCTTAAAACCACTCGGGCATAGTGTCATTTGTTGTGTGTTGTCACCAGCAGGGTTCGAACCTGCGCCCTCGTGAGAGGATGGCATCTTAAGTGCCACGCGTTAGACCAACTCCGCCATGATGACTTTTTTGTGTTCCAAGTCGGACTCGAACCGACGACTTTAGCGTCATAAGCACTACACTCTAACCAACTGAGTTATTGGAACTGCTATATTTCATTAAGAAGTTTATTTCTTAAATGATTTTTTTAAATAAATCAAACGTTTGTTCTTGTTTTATAACTCGTTCGTTCTTTTTACGTCTGCGTTCTACACCCACCAACACCAACGTCAATACGATGATCTTGTCAACCATTATTTAAACAATACGAATGTTTTATTTAAAAAGTATGAACGCCACCGTCATAAACTTGTGTAACACCATTTACGAACAGCTCGGGCCGTCCCATAACGAATGCGTGTACCAAAAGGCGCTCGTGATCGAGTTGTACAATCACGGAGCGCGTTCGGTGGAGTACGAGAAGCACGTCCCCGTGTTTTTCAAGGACACGAACGGAACGACCCATACCATCGGAAGCGAACGCGTGGATATCCTCGCGCACTTTCCGGACAACATCGTATTGCTTGAGCTCAAGGCACAAACGACCGGTATTCGCGAACATACAGAAATACCTCAATTGAAAAAGTACATAAAAGGTTTGATGGTTCTGAATATTGTTCCTACACTTTCCATGATCGTCAATTTCCCACAGAAACCCGTGTCTTGTATCGAATACTTTATCTTATAATATACTTATAATAACATGTCCACCCTTCTTCCTATTGTGCTCACGGTTTTTAACCTACTTTCCATGTACTATGTCGACAACGCGTGCGCTAAAAAAACAAAGTTCCCGTGGCCTCGTACCATAATGTTTTCGTTATACACCATGCTCCTCTTCGGCACGTTGTTCTTCGGTACCGACCTCGCGTCGGTCGTCCGCAATCAACTGTACTACCGAATGCCCTTTACGTTATTATGGATGCTACTCGTTCTGTTCTATTTTATGATACCGGTGTTATCGTCCATGGCGGCGATTCGACACATCCACGACAAGCAGTGTACTAATCGTTTCGGAAAACACGTAGCGTTGTTCGTCGCGTATTTTTCCATGGTGTACGTACTACTCAATATACGCGCGACAAGGAACCTACGAATCGTTGATCGCCTTTCCAACTGCGCGATATCGACGTATTATTAATTAATTACAGAATACCCTTACCATTCATGACACGCGACGCTAGCATGACAGAACCAACGCCTTTCACCTTTGAAACTATAAGATACTGAGACACTAGACCGACGATTACAAGACATACGACAGATGACGCTATCGCACCGAACATTCGGAAATCGTCGGGATTGAACGTGGTATTTTCCGGGTTTTTCGATTCGTAATACACGTCGATTTCACTCCCGGTATTGTACTGGGTACCCGTGTTACGCCTAGACGTTTGAATGTAACGCTTTTCCTTCACCATGTATTCGTACGTTATGTAACAATCGTACCTCGAAACGTCTTTATAAGTGGTTCGCGACACCCCGTTACGTTTGACGGTCGTCTTTGTAGGTACCGTGTACCGACGACACCCCGAATGCAAATTGTTTTTATGTTTTAGGTACGTCACATACCCTGTAACTTGTGCCGTCAGCGTATCGCCGGCTTTCAGACCAGATTCACTAGGGGTTTCCGGATTGTAATACACCGGGATGTCAGTTCCCTCCACAAAAACACCCAACGCACTTCCGTTGTACGTTTCGTTATTCACCGTATAGTTGTAATGCGTGTCACAATCCGTATCGCACTTCTTTTCGGACACGCTCAAAACAATCCCTTTTGTTTGCATATCGTACCGACGCTTTCGAAATATACCGTACAACGAAAGCGGAACCAAAAATATAGCTAAAATACCAGCGATTATCAATTGGAAACCTGACCGATATTTCTCAATCTTATTCCCGGTATTCACCATATTATTGAAAGTCGGCATTTTATATAATTGTTATATAAAAAAATGAAGTATCCCAAAAACGTATTGAACCCGGTATTGTACCGACGCGCTTACGACAAAGTTACACGAGTTTACGGCACACAAACGAGCGCGTACCGAAGTATGGCGATTGTCAAAGCGTACAAGCAACTCGGCGGAACATACGCCGGAAAAAAAAAACAACCAAAACAACCGGGCGTACAACGTTGGTTGCGCGAACGATGGATAATGGTGCGCCCATACGTCCTCGAACAGAAGATCGTCCCTTGTGGAACCTACGCGAGACGCAAACACGCGTGTCGGCCTCTCGTTCGCGTCACCAAAAAAACACCGACGACTGTGAAGGAGGTGCTCGCGAAACATGGGAAGACCAAGACGACTCGTATGGCGCGCACCAAACACACACGCGGGTCCGAGAACACACGCATCGACTGGAACGCCGGGCGCTCTACATTCACTTAACAATTTGTCTGAGCATTAGAATAAGAACAACGAACGCATGTACCTAAAGGGTTTGTACCAAACGTCTTTGAATTCGAACGGTTTACTCAACAACCATGTGAAATACCGCCACTCTTTCAAGGTTATTTTGTAAAATGACTTGTTCCGTTTCGAAATAACGTATAGAATCAAATAGGCATACACCATTCTTTAAAACAAAAAAGTCGTTCATGGGTTTAGTGACAAAGCAGACTTGGAGAAACAAAGTAAGTTTTTCGAGCAAGTCAATTTGAAAACTCGAGACAATACCACAAATATTATACAACGAATAAAAGGAAATGTTTAATTGTTCCATTGTGAAATTATTGTAGTATTACCTTTTACTTTGTCGTTACGCTTGACCAACACCCGCGTATGGGACGGGACGATAATGTCCACCCTCGATGATAATTTTATCATACCCATATAATCTCCTTGACAAATTATGGACCCAATGCGCGAATGATTGACGACGCGGCGTGCTACTTGTCCAGCGATCTGATCAACTTGAACCAACCCAAATTCGTGTTGAATCACAGTGGAACACCGTTCGTTGTAGTTCGACTTTTCGAGCACGTGCGCCAAATTAAATTCACCTGGTTTGTAAAGCACATCCACTATACGTCCATTTACTGGATACCATTGCGTGTGAACGTCCCATATAGACAAATACACTATGATGCGATATGTATCATCTTCGCATACGACGTCGAGTACGGTGCCATCGCATGGAGATATAATCATGTTGTTGTCGCTACATGTCAAGCGTTTTGGAAACCGGTAAAAATACACTAAGAATGACATGATCAATGTGTACACATAAAAATAATATTTAAATTGAAGTATAAATAAGATTATTAGGAATGTAACAATATCAGGTGATTCTGTGAATAGTAGAGTCTTCATATTGTTTACCATCTGATTTTTTATTTCATGGATTTTAAAAACCACATGATGTACACCATGTATCCGAACACGACGTATGTGTACAGTTTTTTGTAAACATGCAAATTTTGCTTGAGCCCGGCGTAATACATGGGATCTTTCAACGCGGCGTTTTCGGGA
>Ga0115568_10000623_pt1 | contig 26379 bp, 16 predicted proteins | sample COGITO_mtgs_1204_FD_87296 | JGI IMG/M metagenome (GOLD analysis project Ga0115568, IMG submission 87296) | Pelagic marine microbial communities from North Sea - COGITO_mtgs_120426 | ecosystem: Environmental > Aquatic > Marine > Epipelagic | place: Germany:Helgoland, sampling site Kabeltonne...
CGTTTCGATTGGAATAAACAGCATCTCAACGGAAAGGCTGAGCTCCAGTTAAAGCCATATTTTTATCCTGTAAAGACATTAATTCTTGACGCAAAAGGATTTGATCTTCATGCCGTTGCTCTGCAAAATAATGGGTGCTTAACCGCTCTAAAATATGACTATGATGGGCTAGAACTAGCAATTGAATTAGATAAAAACTATTCGAAAAACGACTCATTAAAAATCTATATCGAATACACTGCTAAGCCAAATGATTTAATTGTTTCTGGAGACAATGCTATTGCTTCAGGTAAAGGTTTATATTTTATTGACCCTCTCAATCAAGACCCTGAAAAACCTTCTCAAATATGGACACAGGGAGAAACAGAGTCAAGCTCTTGCTGGTTTCCAACAATTGATATTCCAAGCGAAAAAATGACGCAAGAAATTTCCATTACCGTCAAGGAGAAATATCTAACATTATCAAACGGAGCGCTGATTTATCAAGCAGAAAATGGTGACGGAACAAGAACAGATGTTTGGGCCATGAATAAACAACATGCTCCTTATCTAGCAATGATAGCAGTGGGTGATTTTTCGGTAATTGAAGACCTCTGGCGCGATTCTATTGCTGTTAACTATTATGTAGAAAGGAAATATGCGCCCCATGCAATGCAAATTTTTGGGGAAACGCCTGAAATGCTCGAATGCTTCTCTTCTATTTTAGGTGTAGATTATCCTTGGGTAAAATATCATCAAATCGTGGTTAGAGATTATGTTTCTGGGGCGATGGAAAATACCTCTGCTGTTGTTCATGGTGGTTTTGTTCAACAAACAGCGCGCGAAATGATTGACGAAAACAATGAAGACATCATTTCTCACGAACTATTTCATCATTGGTTTGGAGACTTAGTAACGTGCGAGTCTTGGGCAAACTTGCCTTTAAATGAGTCTTTCGCTACTTATGGGGAGTACATTTGGAGAGAGCATCGTCACGGCCGAGAGTCTGCCGACTATCATTTGCAGGAAATGCTAAGCGACTATATTTATGAGTCCAAAAGCTCTCAAGAAGATGTGATTCGATATTATTTTGACAACAAAGAAGAGTTGTTCGATAGGCACACTTACTCTAAGGGTGGTTGTATTTTGCATATGCTTAGAAAAGAAGTTGGTGACCTTGCCTTCTATTCATCTTTAGAGCACTACTTAACGAAGCACGCATATCAATCTGTTGAAGTACACGACTTAAGAATCGCATTCGAAGAAGTTACTGGACGCGACTTAAACTGGTTTTTTAACCAATGGTTCTTGGCTTCCGGTCACCCTATTTTACTTATAAATCATGAATATGTTGACTCAACAAAAACACAATCAATAATTATAGAACAAAAACAAACGAGAGAAAATACACCCATTTATCACCTTCCGATAACAGTGGATATATATGTGAATGGCAGGGTACAAAAAGAATCTCTTCTTGTTTCTGAACGTTATAATTCGTTTTCGTTTGATGTTTCGCAAAAACCCGACCTTGTAAATGTTGATGCAGAAAAAATGTTGCTTTGCGAAAAAAATGAGAAAAAATCAACTCAAGAATGGTCTTTTCAATATTACAACACTCCTCTTTACTTAGACCGTTTTGAGGCAATTGTTGCTTTAGGGAAAAAAGCGAGAAAAGACTCGCTGGCGGCCAAGGTTGTTCTTTCAGCCTTAAATGATCCTTTTTGGAAGATTCGTTTAATTGCAATTAAGAGTCTTGAGCCAGTTATTGGGCTTTATGAAACCCAAATAAAATTAGATCTCATATCATTGGCGAGTTCTGATGTGAATTCTTCGGTGAGGTCAAAAGCGATAGTAATGCTAGCTCAGGAGTTTAAAGGAGATGACCTAAAAGCCCTTTTTATAAAAGGAACAAAAGACAGCTCTTATCTCGTTCTTGAAGAATCATTAACTGCACTTGCAACGATTGACCAAACACTTGCATTAGAATATTGCGCATCCTACGAGGGTGAAAAAAATATTGGTGTTATAGAAACCATTTGCTATCTCTACTCTTTACACGGAGGTGATGGTCATAGTGATTTTTTTGTTTCTTCGGCTGAAAAAATTACGGGCTATACGAGAATCTCATTTATTAATGATTACGAATTTTATTTAACCCAAAATCGTTCATTCTCGGTTGTCAATCAGGGTGTTGAGGTTATTAAAGAAATGGGCATTAATGGAGGGAACAAATACGTATCTCGCTTTGCCAAACAATCGCTCGAAAACCTTAATAATGAATATAAAAGGCGGCAACAAGTGCTTAATAAGAAAATCGGAACTCTTAATTCTGACGAAAACATTAGTTCGAAAGATTTACAAATAATGAGAATCGAAGAGGCAGAACTAAAAGAGGTTGTAAGCAAAATTTCTCTCGCCTACAGTGACGTAATGAAACATCTTAAATAATACTTATTTTTGTTAAATATTAAAACGCAATAACAATGTTTACTAAAATAGTTGAAAAAGCATTAAATGAGCAAATTGAAGCTGAAATGGCTTCTTCACAATACTATCTAGCAATGGCTTCTTGGGCTGAAACAAAGGGCTTTAATGGTGTTTCTGACTTTTTGTATAGCCAGTCAGACGAAGAAAGAAGGCATATGCTTAAGTTGGTTAAATATATAAATGAACGCGGCGGGCAGGCCCTTGTTCCTGCGATGCGGGCCCAGCCAAAATCGTTTAAATCCTTAACATATGTATTTGAGCAGCTTTTGGCTCACGAGATAGAGATTTCTCGTTTGATAAACGAGCTCGTTGCCATTTGTTTGGACGAAAGAGACTTTACCACACAAAACTTCTTGCAATGGTATGTTTCGGAACAAATTGAAGAAGAGGCGCTCGCTAGAACGATAATGGATAAGCTTAGGCTTATTGGAAACGACAAGGGGGGGCTTTATTTATTCGATAGAGATATTTCTTCCATTGTTGTAACTTCTGCCGCAGCCGATAACCCTATATAATTGGGTATAAGCAATAAGCTTCTGTTCTTTAATGAGCAGGAATGGGGTTTTCCTTAACGCTAACCTTTATTTAAAAGAGTCTTCTTTCTTCTTAAAGTATTCTATAATTAATCTTGAATCAACGTATGTTAAACGAACTTAAGTTTCTTTTGAAGGTCTATTTTATATGACCCTCCTATGGGAACTGATTTTTTCTCGTTTTCAAGAAATAAATTCGATTGCTCAATTGCTGCAATTTTATCGAGCCTAACTATAAAAGAACGGTGAACTCGAATAAAGTCGCCTCCATTCAGTTTTTTCTCAATATCTTTCATTGTTGAGTGAATAGTATAACGAGAGCCCAATAAGTTGATTACAACATAATCTTTAAGCGCTTCAACGAAATAAATTTCGCTCGTATTTAATTTTACCTGTCTAGACTTAGATTTAACAAAAATAATATCTGATGCGCCCCCTTGCCCATCAACAATACTAAACAATAAGTCTCTTTCTTTTTCTACCTCTTGATTTTTTTTGTGTTTGTACAGCGCCATCTCTATTGAAGTGTGAATATCTACTTCCTTAAACGGCTTTATAATATAGCCGTATGGCTCTGTAACTTTTGCTTTGCTAAGTGTGTTTTCATCTGCATATGCTGTTAAGTAGATTACAGGAATGTTGTGGCGCTGCTTTATTACTCCAGCGGCGTCAATGCCGCTCATCTGGCCTTTAAGCATAATGTCCATTAAAACAAGGTCGGGCTCAAACTCATCAACTAGTTCTATTGCTTTTTCTCCTGTTGCGGCGGCACCAACAACGGTGTAGCCAAGCTTTTTTAAGCTCTGTTGAATGTCCTTAGAAACAATGCTTTCATCTTCTACTACCACTATGTTGTTTGCTGCCATAACTAAAGCTTTTTAAATTCTATAATAAACGATGTTCCTTTTTCTTTTTTTGTTTCACAATTAACGGTACCGTCAATTTGTTCAACTAATGTTGTTACAAGTTGTAACCCTAATGATTCTGTCTTCCTAAAATCAAAATTATCAGGTAGTCCTTTTCCGTTGTCCTTGATTATTAGCTTTATCTCATCTTTATGATTATGTGTTAAGCTTATTGTTATACTCCCTTTTTTGTTTGGTTCAAATGCATATTTCAAGGCATTTGAAAACAATTCGTTCACAATTAATCCACATGGTATTGCTTGATCAAGGTTTAAAAGAACTTTATCTACTTCAAGCACTAAATCGACTAAGTCTCCATATATCTGGTATGAATGTATTAAATTGTTCGACAAATTTAATATATATTCCTTAAAATCGATGCTAGAAAAGTCTTTTGTTTGGTATAGTGCCTCGTGAATGAAGGACATTGACTTAATTCTATTCTGACTTTCAGACAAAAGCATTAGAATATTCTCATCTTCAATATATGCCGACTGTAAATTCAGTATACTTGAAACCACTTGTAAATTATTCTTAACTCTGTGGTGCACCTCTTTGAGAAGTATTTCCTTCTCGTTAAGTGCAAGTTTAACTTTTCGCTCATTAATCTCTCTGCTGGTTATGTCTTGAGAAAAGATGGCGATACCTGTTGTTTTTCCTTCTGCGTTTTTAATGGGGTTATAGAATGATTCGAAATAGCTAGTGGCGCCTTGTTCTTCTGCGGTAAGGACTTCACGGTATAGCTTCCCTTTAAAAACTTTTTTATAAATAGCGGTAAATGGCTCAATCCATTCGGGGTTAATTGTTTCAAACACACTCATTCCGGGTACAACGGTTTTTCCATATCTGTGTTTTACCAACTTTTCAACAGCTTGGTTGTACTCAATTATATTATAATTCTCATCTATCGATAGTATTAAATCTTTTGTATTGTTTATAATGGCCGAAAGCCGTTCTTCTTTTTCTATGAGTTTGTTTCGTGCAATGCGATTAACCGTTACGTTTCGAAAAATACCCCTTGTTGATTTCGGTTTTCCGTCTTCATACTTGACGGAAATATTGCCCTCTGCTATAATTTCCTTACCTTCTTTTGTAATAAACCCCACCTCTATATTATCAAATTTTTCACCTTTAAAAATTTTACCGAAAACCTCTAAACAATGTGCTTTTTTTTCCGGAGAGATAATGTCAAAAATATTTATCTTTTTTATTTCTTCATCAGTATAGCCAAGTGCCTCTTTCCATGAGTTGTTTACAAAAAGGATTTTGCCCTCAGAATCAACACTTTGTATTAAGTCTGTAGCGTTTTCAAATAAATCACGATATTGCTCCTCGCTTTGTTCTAATAATTTTTGGGCCTTTCTTATTTCTGTAATGTCTCTAGAAACACCCATTAAGCCAATGGTTTTACCTTTTTTATTTTTTAGAACAGAGGCCGCTAAATAAGAGATGAATTCTTCGCCATTTTTTCTTTTGTTCAATACTTCTCCGGCGTAAAACCCAGTCTTTTTAACCTGTTTGCCTAAGGTTTTTGACTTGTCCACATATAAAATAGAAACGTTTTTCCCAATAACCTCTCCTCGGCTATATCCAAATGTTTTTTGTGCTGCGAGATTAAACTCCGTTACGTTGCCGTCTTCGTCTGTGGCACAAATAACATCAAGCGAACTCTCAATTATACTTTTAGTGTATTGTTGTGTTGTGTTTAGCTCTTCTTCAACCCTTAACCTTTCTTTTATCTCTTTGTTGAGTTCAATGTTTATTTCTTCCGCTAGTTCCGCTCTTATTTTTTGTTGTTCGGAGTCTTTTCTTGCGGACAAATCCGCAATATAGCCTTCAAGTGCTATTACATTTCCTGCGTCGTCTTTTATTGCTTCTCCTTGATCCAATACCCATTTTTCTGTGCCGTCTTTTGCAATTATTTTATACTCAAACGAAAATGATCCTAATTCACTAATATCAAGCAACATATCTGTTGGTAAAACTTTAAAGTCTTTATGTATCAAGTCCCAATAAGATACTTTCTTGTTGTTTATTAGTTCTGTACGATTATAGCCTGTAATACGAGAGCATCCTTGGCTAACAACCTTCATTGTCCATTTCTCGTCTAGTAAACACCTATAAGCCATTCCTGGTAAATTACTAAAAAGTGTTGAGAGTATCCTTTTTCTTTCTTGAAGGCGCTGTTCGGATATTACTTTTTCAGTAATATCTCTAACAGCAACAACACGAACTTGTTTCCCTTGATAAGGAATTTCTCTTGCTTGCACCTCTGCTTGAAATGTTGTTTGGTCTTTTTTGATAATATTTACTTGATATGGTTCTCTTGTTCCTTCAGTTTCTTTTTTCTCTGCAATGTCCCTAAATTTTTCCTCCACCAAATCATATGCGTTTTTTCCTAATAGTTCTTTTTTAGAATAACCAACCAGTTTTCGTAATAAATCATTTACCTCTAGGATTTCCCCGTTATTATGAATAAGGATGCCCTCTTGAGATGCTTCTGATAGCAATTTAAATCTTTGTTCACTTTCTAGGAGTTCTTTTTCTTTCTTGAATTTTTCATCAACATCGCTTATTACGGAGGCCCTAATTTTTCTGTCTCCTACATGAAAGTAGTTTCCTCTAGTTTCAACATAAATAGAGGTCCCGTCTTTCTTTTTTACAACAACAATGTGATTTTCTGTTCTGCCGCTAGATATATACTTTTCTACAACTTTTTTTGAACTGTCAGAAATAAATTCATACATATTTTTTCCCATAATTTCATCAACAGTATCATAGCCTAATATTTTTGCATACTGCTCGTTTGCGTCTATGGTTATTCCGTTTTCTGTAAATAAAATACCTTCAATTGCAATATTAGATAGTTGTTTAAACCTCTCCTCACTATGTTTTAGCGCTTCTTCTTGTTCCACTCTTTCTGTAACATCACGCGCTACTCCAAAATTTGCTATGTGTTTTTCTTCTTTATCGTACTGCGGGAAGATCGATTCCTCAATCCAAATTTGGTTGCCTGTTTTTGCGTGATAAAATCTGTAAAGAAGAGTTCCTGATTTTTTGGTTGTATAGATTTTTTCTGTTTTAGTAAAAATCATTTTTAAATCGTCAGGATGATATTGATTTTTCACATTAAATTCACCGCTATTATAGCTTTCTTTTGTATATCCAAAAACAGATTCTATTTGTGGGCTTATGTAGTCAATGGTTTTTCCTGTTTCTTTTATTATCTCAGTATAAACAACAACATTCAATGAACTTAATAACAAACTCCTGTTTCTTTCTGATTGCTGAAGAGTTTGTTGAGCTTTTTTTAGCTCAGTAATGTCTATTATTGTCCCCTCTACATAGTCTGGTTCATTTGTGTCATTTACTATTGTTGTGTTTTCTATTGCCCAAATAACTGAGCCATCTTTCAGTGTGATTTTGCTTTCGTGATTATAAACTTGGCCTTGTTTTTTTATAAATTCATGGAAAGTCCTGTTGTCAGAAGATTCGACATATAATTTTGAACAAATTTCGCCGACAATCTCTTTTTTTCCTGAATATCCTAGTATTTTTGCAAAAGCATCGTTACAGTCTAGCAACATTTTGTCTTTGCTCCTTATTTTATATACCCCAGCCAGGTTACGTTCAAATAAATTTCTGTACTTTTCTTCCGAAAGTTTTAACTTTTTCTCTGATTTTTTAAATTCGGTAAGGTCTGTTATTCTTACTACATAAAAGTTTGATTTTTTAAATTCCAATGTTGTAATAACAACATTAGCTATAAATTTTCTCCCTTGAATGGTTTCGTATTCTTGTTCTGATGTCCAGCTTCCGTTTTGCTTCAGGTTTTGTTTAATATTAACTAATTCTTCCTGGGTAAAAGGTAGCGCTTTGAACCCATCACTTTTTCTTCCAACAATATCTTCTTTGCCTTTCGCTTGAAGAAGAGAAATAGCTACATTGTTACAATCAACAATTTCTTTCGAATAAAAGTTAACTAAAAAAAAAGCATCATAGGATTGGTTAAATAATGCTTTTAGAAGGCTTTCTCTTTCTGTTAACTTTCTCGCTGTTTCGTGTCTTCCTCTAATAACAACTGCCCCTAATAAGTAAAAAACAAAGAAAAAACTCCATAAAAAAGTTTTTTCAATTTCAGTGTTATTAGCAAGAATAATATATGGTGTAGCAAATAAAAAATTAAAAATTAAAAATGCTATTACTCTTTTTGGCGTACTAATAACCATAATAATAGCAAATAAAATAATGATATAACCAAAGGTACTTTCTACTTCAAAGTCTTTATAAAATGCATCAGTTAGGGTGTATAGAGCGTAAAAGTAATAAGAGTAATAAAGAACCTTATCTGCAATAACTTTATAGCTCTTTAGTAAAACATAAGTAAATAAAAATTGTAATGAACACCAAAGAAAAATTACTGTACTAAAATATATATTATAACTAGAGTAATGTTCAAGGTTTATTAATGTTAGTGTTGGTGTTAATATTATTCCTATTAGGTTGTAAAGTCTAACCTTTAAAATTGTTCTTTGTTGTTCGTCATGAACATCAGAACCATAAAAATTCCAAATTTTAGATATTTCTTTATATATGCCCATTATTCAATCTCCACATCTTTTATTTTAATTCCATCTACTTTTATTTCTTCTCCGTTAGAATATTCAATAGTAAAAACTACTTCATTAAATTCGTTATATCTTTTCCACTCTCCCTCTTTTTTCCCCATTATATAATCTCCTTGTAGCATTTTATTCCCTGTTCTATAATAATATGTATGTTTTCCATCGGGTTCGTTATCTATGTAATTTCCTTGAAAACGAAGCTTATTGTTATCATAATAATGATTCCAAATCCCTGTTTGTAAACCACTTATATATTTTCCTTCTTCTTTATGATCGCCAATATAATTATACCAGAGGCCTTCTTTTAAACCATCTAAAAAATTTCCTTTTGAAATCACTTTTCCTGTGTCGCAATATTCAATAAAATAACCTTCTTCCTTGCCTTTTCTAAAGTTTTCTTTTCTTTCAATATTTCCATTGTTATAATACCAAGTCCATTCGCCGGTTGTTCTACCATCATTTCTATATTGACCTTTTTGCTCTATTTTTCCATTTGGATGATAATATATCCACTTTTCTACTCGCTTACCCTCTTTATAGCTCCCTTTGCAACGAAGTTCTCCACTTTCATAATATTCTGTCCAGTCCCCATGTTTTACTCCTGCTTCATCCACAACTCCCCCAACACCCATTAAAACACCATTGATATAAATCTTAGACCCCGAAATCTTTCCTTCAGGAGTATATTCTCTAAAAATTCCAACTGGACTACCTTTACTATTATAATTACCAGTAGACTTAATTTGTGCATTGTCATAGTATTCTTTTTTTACCTCTACCGTTTGTTCTTCCTCTGCGTTACTGATTACTTCACCTAATTCCCATTTAGTTGTTGTAAGTAATTTTCCTTTAGGAGAATATTCTCGGAAATAACCATTTTTTTTCCCATTTATATACCTTCCCTCCCATTTAATAATAATACCCTCATTATAAAACTCTTTCCATACACCGTGTTTGTTTCCTTGTCTGTTTTTCCTATTTATTTCTTCTCTTTTTTTGGAATATCCTTTATTGTAAAAAATAATAGTAATGATTCTTCCATCAGAACCATATTCCATTCCTGTACCCTGCTCAATATTTTCAACAAATGGTTTTCTACTATTTATATTCCCTTTTTTATCGTAGTATATAGCCCATTTTTCTTTTTTATTATTTATCCAAAATTCTTCTGATTTTTTAAATCCTTCATTATAATATGTCGTGGTTAGCCCATTTTTTTTACCGTTTTTATAATAAATTTGATTAGTTAAATTTCCTTTTTCACTATAAAATTTCCAAAGACTATCTAATTTGTGATTTTTTCTATTTCCTTCTGATTTAATCTTTCCCGTTTCATAATAAGTTTTCCAGTAACCTTCTGGTTTACCTTTTTTCATGTTACCTTCACTTGATTTTACACCGTTTGAATAAAACAATTCATTAAATCCATTGGGATTAATAAATTGAGAAAATAGTGAATTAAAATAAAAAACAAAAAATAGTATAATACTTATTTTTTTAAGGTTATTCACAGTATATGTTAAGTTTATAAATTTATAAAAAATTATATAATTATATATAGGCTGTTAATTCTGTTAATAATTAAGTTATATAATTTTAGGTTATACAAGTTATGAAAATAAAGTAACATTCTATCAACATTTTTATTTTAAAAAAATGAATAAAACCAGTTATTTTTAACTTTTATTAACAAATAATGTGGGTAATATATATTATTAATTGATAACAATTAATATTTAAATTAAATATTTTATTGTTGGGTATTTATTAATATTTGGTGTGTAAGTATTTTTAAAAAAATGTGGCCACTAGTTTATTTTATATAAGCAAATGAACTGTTTAATTACCAATTAATTTTTTCATGTATTGTTAACATATAAATCAACTCAACTAACATAATATTTGTTAATAACTATATTTACTGCAAAAATTTAATATTTCTATTATGAAAATAGCCATTGGTGGAGATCATGCAGGTTTTGAGTTAAAAAAAGAGGTCATAAATTATTTAGAAGAAAATGGACATAAATTGAAAGATTTCGGATGTAACTCTGCGGAAAGCGTAGATTATCCTGATTTTGCGCATCCCGTTGCAAAAAGCGTTGAAAGTAAAGAATTTGATTTAGGAATTTTAATTTGTGGCAGTGGCAACGGAATTAATATGGCCGCTAATAAACACCAGGGAATAAGATCAGCTATTTGTTGGGAACCTGAATTAGCAAAATTAGCTAGACTACACAATAATGCTAATATTCTTGCCCTCCCGGCAAGATTTATAAATAAGAAAAAAGGAATAGAAATTATTGAAGCCTTTTTTTCTCAAGAATTTGAAGGAGGTAGACATAAAAATAGAGTTAATAAAATTCCATGTATTTAATGAAGTTTATTTTAGGTTTATTGTTTTTTACCTGTGTATATTCAGGTTTTACTCAAAAAGATTCAGCATCAGTTTATGGAAATACAATTTTAGCTGCTGATTTAAAAAAACATTTAGAAATTATAGCTTCGGACGAATACGAAGGACGTGAAACAGGCAGAAAAGGTCAAAAAATGGCCGCAAAATATATTGTTAATCATTTTAAATCGATAGGCGTACCAGGAGGGAACAAAGGAGAATATTATCAACAATTTCCTTTAATTATTCAGTATACTGGAGGAACCGATATTACAGTTAACGATAAGAAATATGACTTCTTAGAAGATTTTTATTTCTATCGGGGATTTAGTGACACCACATTTACATCCGATGAAATTGTATTTGTTGGTTATGGAATTGACGACAAAAGATATTCTGATTATAAGAAGATTGATGTTAATGGAAAGATTGTTATGATTTTAGCTGGTGAACCATTCAAAAAAGGAAAATCAATTATTACAAGAAGCAAAAATGTTTCTCCTTGGTCAACCAACTGGAGATTAAAAAAACAAGTTGCTAAAGATAAAGGAGCAAGTGCTATATTAATTGTTTCAGAAAATATACAGCAAGATATATCTAATACGATTCATTATATAGAATCACCTTCAATGATTTTAAACACTGGTAAGCCAACTTCCTCTAAACAACTGACTAACTTTTATGTTTCTACTAATTTTGCGAATGAAATTTTAAAAGAAACCGGCGAATCTATAGAATCATTAAGGAATAAAATAACTAAAAAAACAATTACACTTTCCTGTAAAACGAAAGTTAATATAGAAATGGATCGTGAAAAAGAAAAATTATCTTCGGAAAATGTGTTGGGGTTTATTGAGGGAACAGATAAAAAAGAGGAGATAATTATTCTTACTGCTCATTATGATCATATTGGGGTTGATTTAAAAAATAACGAAGTATATAATGGTGCGGATGATGATGGATCTGGAACGGTTGCAATTTTGGAAATAGCGGAGGCGTTTGCCAAAGCAAAAAAAGACGGCAATGGACCAAGGAGAAGTGTTTTAATAATGCCGGTCGCAGGGGAAGAAAAAGGGTTGTTAGGTTCTGAGTATTATTCAGATAATCCCATTTATCCTCTAGCTAATACAGTTGTCGATTTAAATATAGACATGATTGGGCGTTTAGACAAAAAGCATGCAGGGAACCCTAATTATGTATATATAATTGGATCTACCATGCTAAGTAAAGAATTACACGAGGTAAACGAAGCAGCTAATTTTAATTATACAAAACTTGATTTAGACTATGAGTTTAACACCACGGATGACCCAAATAGATATTACTACCGATCAGACCATTACAACTTTGCAAAAAACGGTGTTCCAGTAATTTTTTATTTTAACGGTGTACATGAAGACTACCATAAACCAACTGATACTGTTGATAAAATTAATTTCATGAAAATGGAAACAATTACTCGGCTAGTATTTTATACCGCTTGGCAATTAGCTAACCAAGAGAAGAGAATTGAATTGGATGGTGCTCTGCAAAAGAGTAACTAGCATAATTTTTTGTCGACATTAATTTACAATTAAACAGAAATATGAACTAATTAAAAAGGGTTCGTTGCCCAAATGTTTGTTTCAGTGACAAATCCTTTGTCCCGCAACTCAACAACAGAAACAATAGTGTCTGCTATTTCCTTTGGCCCAAGTTTGTTTGATGCTTCTTCTCGCTCTTTTCTATCGGTGGCGGCGAAGGCTGTTGCTACTTCACTTGGGTTAACCAGAGAAACACGTATATTGAATTTTCTTAATTCGGCTTGCCAAGATTGTGTCATTCCTCTTAGAGCAAACTTGGAAGCAGCGTATACTGTTCCGCCCTCAAAACCCTTCAAACTAGCACTAGAACCAATATTAATTATGTTGCCATAATTTTGACTTTTAAATGTTTTAACTATTTCTTGTGTTAATAAAGCAAGGCCAAAGACATTGGTCGAATAAACACTTTGTAAATCTTCTTTATTTATTTCACCTAATTTTGGAAAGAGACCAATTCCGGCATTATTAATCAAAACGTCAATTTTCCCACCCAAAAGCAATACAGCCTTTTCTGCCATAAAAATAATCGTGTCTAGGCGGCTTATATCAAATAAGAGCGGAATTGCTCCTATTTCATTAGCTACGTTATTTAATTTTACCTTATCTCTTCCGGTAATAAGAACCTTAGCGCCCTTCTTAATAAATTGCCTGGCGGTTTCTTTGCCAATTCCCGAACTTCCTCCAGTAATTAAAATAGTCGAATTTTTTATTTTCATTTTTTAAATATTAATTTATTTGTGCGGAGACAAATACAACAACACAAAAAATACTTTGAACCCATTTTTAAAAAACGCCGAATGAATAAAAGCACAGAAAACAATATTCAGCCCGCTTTGCTTAATTAGGCAGCAGACTAACCATCTCTATTAACCCTCAGCTCGCGGCCATCTTCAAGAGTAATACCTTTGAATTTACTCATTTTTTTATCAACCGTTGCGTCTATTTCAAAATAAGAGAAAGAACCTTGCAAATCTACAGTACCAATGTTCGAGGGTTTAATACCAGAAACTTCAGAAATAAAATTCATCAAATCTTGCTTACTAACCTTATCACGAGTTCCCATGTTTATGAAATAACGGTTTGTATCTCCTGACGGCTTTTGTCGTCTTTCTTTCTTTTTCCAGTCGTCTTTGTAGTTTTTTTCTCCACCCCTAACACGCGGTTTCCTTTCGCTACTGTATTCTGGTCGGTCTTTTCCAAAACGGGATTTTCTATCATTTCTTCTGTTTCTATCACGACCCCTACCTCTCTCTCGTCCTTCAGATTGATTAGAGCTAATTTGGTTTAGATTTTTAACCGTGTTTGTATTCAGTTTTTCTAACTCCCCAATTAGTATTTTTTCAATTAATTGTTCTTTTGTTAGCTCCCCGAACAACTCATTTACTTTTTTAATGAGAGCACTATCAATCTTTTTGGAGGATGTTTTGGCGATAATGCCATTGCACCAGGCTTCCATTCTAGTTGAAGCCACCTCATCAGCAGCCGGAACATCAATTTTAGTAAACACAATACCTAACTGTTTAGACAAACGATTGATTTTACCGCTTTCTCGCGTATTAATAAACGCAATAGAAATGCCTTTTTTTCCTGCACGCGCGGTACGCCCGCTACGGTGTGTATAATATTCGTTTTGGTCAGGCAAAGAATAATGAAATACATGAGTAAGATCGTTTACATCAATTCCACGAGCAGCAACATCTGTTGCGATTAGTACCTGCAAGCTATTTTCTTTAAAGCGCTTCATTACTCGGTCACGCTGCGCCTGTGATAAGTCTCCATGAAGCGCATCAGCCTTGTAATTTCTCCCCAATAATTGTTCAGCAAGCCCTTGCGTATCACGCTTAGTTCTGCAGAAAACAACAGCCCTAATTTTTGGGTTAATATCCAAAATTCGCATTAATGCTTCTGTTTTATCAGATGCTTTTGTTGCAATATATTGGTGCTCAATATTGGTGTTTACTTTGGTTTGGGCATTAATTCTAACCTCAGCTGGTTCGTCCATATACCTTGCAACAATTCTTTTAATTTCATTTGGCATAGTTGCCGAGAACAGCCAAGTAATTTTTTCCTCAGGTGTGTGGCTAAGAATAGCATCTAACTCCTCCTTAAAGCCCATATTTAACATTTCATCTGCTTCATCGAGAACCAAAAAACGAAGCTTCTCTAATTTAACAGCTCTGCGCTTAATTAAATCAAGCAGTCTCCCAGGCGTTGCGATAATAACATGCTGAGTTCGTTTTAAAGCACGCATTTGATTTGTAATGGCCGCACCACCATACACAGCAAGTACATTTACTTTATTCATGTGTTTACTAAAAAGCTCAAGTTGCTCAGCAATCTGCTGCCCCAGCTCTCTAGTTGGCGCAAGCACCAGACCTTGTGTGCAATTGTCGTTCGGGTCAATACGTTGTAATAATGGCAAACCGAAAGCGGCGGTTTTACCGGTACCTGTTTGAGCAAGACCAATAAAGTCTTTTGTAGCACCCAGTAATATTGGAATAGATTGCGCTTGAATTTCGCTTGGTCTCTCAAAGCCGAGTTCTGTTAGCGCTTTCAGAATATCTTTCGAAAGACCTAATTCTTTAAATGTTGTCAATGGGTGTTTTTTTATTTTGAGGGTGCAAAAGTATACTAAAAATCTTACTTAGCGTGTTTTTGCTTTAATACGGGTGCCTTCAAGAAAGGTTTCGCAGCCCTTCATAGACAACAACACTAACAGCGTTTGCTAAATTTAAACTTCTAATATGCGGGCTTACAATAGGTATTTTATATAGATTGTTTGGGTGTTTTTCAATTATGGCTTCTGGCAAACCTTTCGACTCTTTTCCGAAAATCAAGAACATGTTATCTGTATAATCTATTGAAGTATAACTTTTTGTCCCGCGACTTGAAAGAAAAGCCATTTTTTTATCTGCATGAGTCGTAAAAAAAGCATCTACACCTTCGTAGACCGTCAAGGGAACATGCCGCCAATAGTCAAGCCCAGCTCTTTTTACACGAGAATCACTAAGCTCAAATCCAAAAGGTTTTACAAGATGTAGATTACAACCAGAAGCCAAACTTAAGCGACCAATATTTCCTGTATTATTAGGAATTTCTGGTTCTACGAGAACAATATTATACCCCATTTAGTTCTTCAATTTCTAATCCGTAATCGTATTGTAAATCTTCATCAAGCTTCGATATAATTTTACTAATTAGGTCAAGTTGCCTTTTGTAGATGTTCACTAAAACAGTGTTGCCAACGTAACTTGGAGACATAGTTTTCAGTTTCCAACAAAAATAAAGGAGCACCTCTACTTCTGTTTCTTTTTTAAGAGAATAACGTATGTATTTCTTGGCCACACGTAGAATTTTGCGGACACTTTTCTTTATTAAGTAATACGTTTGTTTATTTATGTTTTCGAATTGGCGGTCTATTTCTCGTTTTACACTCTCAATGTAAGATTGTTCATCTGCCTCTTCATAAACTATATAAGTGACAAGCTCTTTATTCTCTTTTTTGAACTTAGTTAGCCTTAAGCATATATCTAACAACTCTTCTTGAGAGATGTTCTTCATTTCTCTTTTTAACTCATGAACGGAGGCAGCTTTCAAGATGGGTGTTTATGTTTTTTAACGCATTCAGATTTTAGGGTCATGGAGCTAAAGCCGTTAATTTTACAGCGGAGATTGTGGTATTGTTTTTTAAGTCTAATATTTTTGAATGTAGTTCCAAGCCGCACAGGAAGAAGAGCGCCCTTTAACGGTAAGGGTTTAATAACGGAGAGACAACAAAAACCGAACAACTGACGACTAATAGAACCCTTAACAACCAGTCTCGTACCTTCCTCATCATCGGCCCTCCAGAAGGAGTAAAGTTCAGAGCAAACTATTGCGGGACCAGATAGGTAAGGAAAGCGTAAACTACATTTAGGGCAAGGCGTAATGTTTGTCAATTTATTTGCGTTTCAAAAGACAAATATAGAGCTTATGAATTTAGCCAGCAGAGGTCGCTAAATTTCGTAAAGATAAGCGCTACATAAACAAGGAGGAGGGCCACAAACCTTACAATTGTAGTTTTTTGCAAAACTGTCTTCTTCCCAGAAGTTAGTAATTTTTCTAACCCCCTTCATTCCACATTTTTCTAGCAAGAAAAAATTAGACTTCGAGCCGTCCTGCTCCCAACAAAAGGCGATTATCCTATTAACTTTTTTTGATAAGAGAAAAATACATTTTTCAGCAAGACGAGTTCCAATTCCTGCTTTTTTATGGTTTTGGTCTACGGCTATTGTTTTTATAAGTCCGATAGTATTGTGTTTGGAGTACCGGTCAACAAACCAAGACAATTCGGAATGAGCAACTTCTTTTAGCTCTTCCGCAGAGTTTACGGAAACGAGCAAAAACCCAGAAACGACACCATTAGTTAAAGAAACGTAGCATTTCTTTTTGGGGTTTTTTATATAAGACCTAAGCTCCAGGGCTGTTATAAAATTGCTTCCGAAGGATTTCTCAGCGATTGACCTTACTTGTTCAATTTTTGCCGCAGTTAGAGCTTTTAGAGAGGTAGACATGTTCTTATTTTTTCTTTTCAACCTTCTTTAGCTTTTCTTTATAGGCAAGAGCAATGGATTCGTTTATATGCTCGAGTAATAAGTCTTTTTGAATATCACATTTAAACAAACGTTTGCTAAACACGTTGACCACTTTATTGCAAGGCGTATATCCTTCTACTTCAACTAGTATTCCATACCTACTAAGGCTCACAATAGCAAACCCCCTCTTGTTGGAGAGAACTTAAAGCATCCAACAATAAACCTGAACATCAAACTTTTAATACTAAACTCTTTTATAAGGAAACCACAGTTTTTTAGCCGTGACCGACCCAGGGGTTTATAGTTTTTTAATAGACGATCAAAGACGCCTGTCTTTATGCACATATAACTAGCATTATCCTTTGGGGTTTTAGAAAAAGGAAACAGTCTTGAATCATTTGTTTTTTTACTGTTTTGTCTTTTAACACAAGCGCCAATAATCCTCTTTGGTAGAGGCAGACCAAAGAATTTAGGAAAAAAGAGAAAAGGGCGTTTTGCAGTGTACCAAGCATAAAAACCAAATATTAAGTATTGTGTGAATTTAACAACGGCTAATTATTGCGTAATATATTTATAATTAACAGGAGGATGTGCTTCATCATATTTAATAGAAAGGTTTTTCGAAACTAAGCGCACAAAATCCCGTTTTCCATATACTTCAAAAGGAATTATAGTTTCTTGATAGCCCTCAGCAAACAGCTCTATTGTATATTTTCCAGGAGCAAGAACGAGAACAAATTTACCGCTACTGGGGCTTGTTAAGTAGCTCCCAACAAGCTCCCCCGCACTATCGTACACGTCAAGCAACACGTCCTTTAACTTAATTTCAGCCTTAGTTTTTGTTTTATTAAAATTGTCAGGAGCTCCTTGATAGCTAATAGCGACAGTTGCAAATATGTTCCCAGTTATTATAGAGGCCTTAATTTCAGCATCATTAAAAGTGACATTATAAATATCTAACCCCCCCCTTGAGTCTTTTCTCCACGTTGATATATATCCTACGGAACCATCTGCATTTATAGCAAGATGCATATCATCTTCTGGGGTGTTAATAGGATAACCGAGGTTCTGTGGGGACCCCCACAAAAGGTTTTTAGGATCCCAGTCACACCTAAATAAATCATATCCTCCCATGCTGTTATGTCCCTCACTAGAAAAGTAAAGCGTTTTTTCATCAGGGGACAGCTGGGGGTATAGCTCGTTGTATTCAGTATTAATTCTAGCGCCCAACTGCTGTGGTTTTGCCCAATTAACATCAGGCAAACGATTGGCCCAGTAAAGATCAAATTCTCCAAAGCCTCCGTCCCTATTACTTGCATAGAAGAATTTTTGCCTTGAATTAGAAACAGACGCGGTTACTTCAAAAGCTTTTGAGTTAATCGTTTTTTCAATCATGATCGGCTCTTTAAAGGAACCAGATTTTCTTTTGGAAACAATCATTTCACCTAAGGCTCCTTTTGTGTTTGAGCTGTAAAACATAAGTTTTCCATCAGCAGAAAGCCCAACTATTTCTTCGTTTTCTGCAGTAGAAATGTTCGATTGCGATTTGAGTTTTTGCCAAGCGCCTTCTTCGTAATAAGATAAAAAAATATCAGAAGTGTATTCACCATTTGAAAAAGGGACCTCAGCCTTGTTTCGCTTTTTCCGCCTAGACGCAAAGACCATTATAGACTCTGTTTGGTCTATAAATGCATTATAATCATCTGCAGAGGAGTTGATCGTATCTCCCATGTTTCGCAAAGTAACGTTAACGGGATTGGAAGTAAGCATTATTGCGTTGTTACACATTTCAATTTGTCGTTGTGCATTTTTCACCAAGACGACATCGGAAGTAGAATCTATTAGAGTTGAATAAGTTGAGATAGCCAAATCAAATTTATAATTTAAGTGATATGCTCTTCCTAAATAATATAGCACTTCAAAATTATTGTCTTTTCGGTCTTTGATTTTTTCTAAGTAGAAAATAGCCTTCTCATGCTCTCCCAATGTATTAATATAGCATTTCCCTAATTGAAATTGCGCCCGATAGTCTTTTGGCTTTGTGATGAGCTGTTTTTTATAGCCCTTTATAGCAGCCCTAAAGTTTTCATTTGCAAAAGCTTTATCAGGGTTTGGGAGATTTTCTTGCGCAGAGACGAATCCAAAAAGAAAAAGCAGCATAAAAAACGAATAAGAGGTCTTGCTCATTTGTGAGTGCAAATTACGAAAAAAGAGAGACTTAGTGTCTAATATAGTTTCCCCGCTTTCCCCGCAGAGGTTACTATCCCACGAATCATCGCCGAGCTAAATCCTTTGTGCTCCATTTCATTAAGCCCGGCAATAGTGCACCCTTCCGGGGAAGTTACTTTGTCAATTTCTCTTTCAGGATGTTTCCCGTGTTCAATTAAAAGCGCAGAGGCGCCTTTGGCGGTTTGCGCAGCCATTTTTAGAGACTCATCTGCGTGAAAACCGACTTGTGTCCCCCCTTGAGAAGCGGCCCTTATAGCACGAAGAAAGAAAGCTACTCCACAAGCGCACAGAGCCGTTGCAGAAGACATAAGTTCTTCATGTATTGTCATAGACAAACCAACACAGTCGAATACTTGTGAGATTCTTTTCTCGTGGGGTTTAGATTTTTCATTTGAGGCAATACAGGTCATAGACTCTCGAATAGCAATTGCAGTATTTGGCATTGCACGCAGGACAGGAGTATTTGACACCATAGATTCAATTGCAGCAATTGTAACCCCAGAGACCACCGAAACTAAAACATGACTTGCCGTCAACGACCCCTTTATTTCCGAGATGACAGCATCAAACTGTTGTGGCAAAACAGCCAGCACAACAATTTCAGATTGCTGTATAGCGGATTTGTTATCGGAAATAATATTAAACCCTTTTTTGAGAAGATGGGGCAATGTCTCCGGATTTCTTTTACTGATGATTATATCATCAACAGAATATTTACCAGACGTTATAAGCCCTTCAGACAAGGAAGTCCCGAGGTTCCCACCACCAATAATCGCAATTTTATTCACTATTTGTAAAATTATGTTATAACAATAAACCGTTACACGGCTCCGCAAAAGTAAGAATTCAATACTCCTAAATACCAATGAAACATTAGTATCCAAAGGATAGACCGAGAGCGAAAGGTTATTGCGCCCATAATTACCCCTAGAACTAGCGCCCCCCATAGTTCGCCAGAGGGCTTCCCTATGTGCATTAATGTTGTTAGAAGGGTAGGAATAGCGATACCGGCAACCATGCCGTATCTCGATTTAGATTCAAAACCAATATAACCCCTAAAAAACAACTCCCAACCTATGTAGTGGGGCAAGTAGGTTAGAGACCACAAAAGAAACAACAACGGTGTTTTTGTTGCTAATGTGGTGAGGGGATAAAATTGCAGGTGTTCCTCATTAAAGGAGGAATTATAAACCGGATATGCGGCAACCAAACATAAAAGGACAAAAGCGGATAATCCGAACTTCCAGTCACCAACTGTTACTCCAATTTCTTTCAGTGATTTTTTAAGGACGGTTTTTACAATTACCGCTGGAATTACAGCGAAAAGAATAAATGTTGAAAAGAAGTGGTAGGCCCATCGATACCAATCTTTTAGTCCATCAAAAAATTCAATTGAGGGATCAATTGTATCATAAAAAGACACATCACCGATTGTTATTTTGAGGGCGCTCAAAAGCAGAATCGATGTCCAAAAAGCGACTTCTTTCTTTTCTAAACCTTTAAACATTGGTAACCTCTTTGTGCCGGAAACAAGAGACAAGGTGGTCGTTTACCATTCCAGATGCTTGCATGTAAGCATAAATAACGGTTGAACCGACAAAATTAAAACCTCTTTGTTTTAGGTCTTTGCTGATAGTGTCTGATAGTTCTGTTGTGGCCATAATTTCGTTCATCGATTTTCTTTCGTTTTGAATCTGCTTACCGCCAGTAAACTGCCAAATATATTCTGAAAAAGAACCAAATTCTTTCTGCACACAAATAAAAGCCCTCGCATTGGAAATAGTGGCTTTGATTTTGAGTTTATTACGAATAATACCAGCATTTTGAAGAAGCGAATCAAACTTTGAACCATCATACTCAGCAATTTTTTTGTAATTGAAGTGATCAAATGCCGCTCGAAAATTTTCTCGTTTTCGAAGAACGGTTATCCAGCTTAATCCAGCTTGAAATGTCTCTAGAGTTAAGAATTCGAACAGCTTTTGATCGTCTTTTAATGGGACCCCCCATTCATCATCATGGTATTTAATGTATAGAGGGTCTTTGGTTGACCAATCGCAGCGCGTTTTAGTATCCATCAGTTTTTATAAACTTCATTCCGTAGGCAATTATTATTCCCCCACTAAAAAACATAATTAAACTATAAACCGCAGGGGCGATTGCATAGTTTTCGTTCATCAATATTCCAGAAGCAATTGCTATTGCCATGGTTCCGTTTTGTATACCTGACTCTATTGAAATGGTTATCGACTGGGCAAGATTTAGTTTGGCTAATTTTGCGGCAACAAACCCAATCAACATCGTTGCGAGATTAAGCGCCAAAGCAATAAGACCAGCTTGTTTTAAATAAGGAATTAAATTTTCTTTTTTCTTCAGTATCAACCCGATTATTACGAGAAATAGAACAACCGCAGAAGCAATTTTTACAGGCCGACTCATCTTATCTGCGAAAGTCGGCTTGGATGCTTTTAGCGCCATTCCTATTGAAACAGGTATAATTACAATAACAAAAATTTGAATAATCGTTTTCAGTTTATCAATCTGAATCATTTCACTCGCATCTAAAAATTGAGTCAAAGCAAAATCAACGACAAACGGAATAGTGAATATGGTTATAAGGCTATTTGCTGCGGTCAGTGAAACGGAAAGTCCCGTGTCGCCCTTTGCTAAATGTGTAATTAGGTTTGAAGTTGGCCCCCCAGGACAAGCCGCTAAAATCATTATACCAATGGCAATATCGGTGTCAGCCCCCAACAATGAAATCAACACATAAGCAATAATTGGCAGTAGAATAATTTGGCTTAGTAGACCTATAATTACAGCCGTTGGGTTTTGAAGTATTCGTATGAAATCATCTTTTAAAAGAGACAAGCCCATGCCAAACATAATTATGATAAGTGATATCGCGAGTATTATCGTTCCTAAATCCATTAGTTTAGTAAATTGTCATCAACAATATTTGGTAAAGTTACTTTCAATTGCGGGTTGCGGTCCATTTCTCGCTTAATGGCAAAAATAGCCTCATCATTTCTTGCCCAGCTTCTCCGAGCAATACCGTTGTTTACATCCCAAAAAAGCATGGATTTCAGTCTCCGGTCAGCGTCAACCGAACCATCTAAAGTCATCCCGAAACCGCCATTAATAACCTCACCCCAGCCGACACCTCCTCCATTATGGATGCTAACCCAAGTAGCACCTCTAAACGAATCACCAATTACGTTATGAATCGCCATATCGGCAGTAAATTGAGAGCCATCATAAATGTTTGATGTTTCTCTGTACGGAGAATCTGTGCCAGAAACATCATGGTGGTCTCTGCCTAAATTCACTGGGGCGGCAAGAGTTCCATCTGCAACCGCCTTGTTAAATGCTTCGGCAATCTTAACTCTTCCTTCGGCATCAGCATATAAAATTCGAGCCTGAGAACCAACTACTAATTTGTTTTTTTGTGCGCCTTTAATCCAGGTAATGTTGTCCTGCATTTGCTGCTGAATTTGCCCGGGAGAGCTTTTCATTAGCTCCTCCAAAACTTCGCAGGCAATGTTATCGGTAATTTGTAAATCTTGTGGTAGCCCAGAAGTGCAAACCCAACGGAATGGCCCAAAACCATAATCGAAACACATAGGCCCCATGATGTCTTGCACGTAGGAATTGTATTTAAAATCAATACCGTTTTCAGCCATTATATCAGCACCAGCGCGGGAAGCCTCTAATAAAAAGGCGTTTCCATAATCGAAAAAATAAGTGCCTTTTGCTGTGTGCTTGTTTACTGCATCTGCGTGTCTTCTGAGGGTAGATCGAACCTTATCTTTAAATAAATCAGGGTTATTCGCCATCATATCATTTGACTCTTCATAAGTCATACCCACAGGGTAATAACCACCAGCCCATGGGTTATGCAATGATGTTTGATCAGAACCTAAGTCTATATATATGTTTTCCTTATCAAACTTTTCCCATACGTCAACAACGTTTCCGTCATAGGCAAACGAGACAACTCTTTTAGCTTTAACAGCCTTAATAACTCTTGCACAAAGGTCGTCTAGATCAGAAACCACTTCATCAACCCAGCCTTGTTTTTGCCTCTTTTGGGCTGCATCTGGATTTATTTCAGCCGTTACCGACACCACACCAGCGATGTTTCCTGCCTTAGGCTGAGCACCACTCATTCCTCCTAATCCTGAGGTAACAAACAATTTACCTGCAGTGCCTTTGTTGTCGATTTTCCTACATCCATTTAGGACAGTAATTGTTGTTCCATGAACAATTCCTTGAGGCCCAATATACATGTAAGAACCGGCAGTCATTTGTCCATATTGAGTGACGCCCAAAGCATTGTATTTTTCCCAATCGTCTGGTTTGGAATAATTAGGAATCATCATGCCGTTTGTAACTACAACTCGAGGAGCGTCCTTATGCGAAGGAAACAACCCCATTGGGTGACCAGAATACATTACAAGAGTTTGTTCATCGGTCATTTCTGATAGATATTGCATACACAGTAAATATTGTGCCCAATTTGAGAAAACACCCCCGTTCCCACCATACGTAATAAGTTCATGGGGATGCTGCGCAACGGCGTAATCCAGGTTGTTTTGGATCATCAACATAATGGATTTTGCTTGAATAGATTTACCAGGATACTCGTTTATGGGACGAGCATAAATTTTGTAATCAGGCCGGAAGCGATACATATATATTCTTCCATAATCTTTCAGCTCTTGTTTAAATTCAGGCAAAAGTATAGCATGATGTTTTTTGTTGAAGTAGCGCAATGCATTTTTTAGTGCCAATTTTGCCTCTTCTTCTTTGAGAATTGCTTTACGCTTTGGCGCATGAGAAACGCCGGTGTCGTATTCCTTTTTGGTTGGTAATTCTGATGGAATACCTTGTTTTATTAGTTCCTTGAAGTCCATTATTTTTCTATTCTTCCTGTTTTCTTATTGAATCCGTAAGGACAATGTTTGCAGCTGTTTTTACAGCAATAGCCCCTTTTTTGCAAGTATTTCTCAGTAAAAATGACAAAGCCTTCGGGACTTAAGTAGTAGTCCTCTGGGCCCAGTTCGGTGCGCTTAGAAAAACCACTCATGTCGTCCATTATGCAAATATAATTAGGCGCGGTTAGATATTACTTTTTTGGTTACAGAAATGCAGCTAACGAAATATATTCAGTCTTTTTTTTCTTTTCTAAGTTATATTTTTTAATTGATTTTCCCGCGCTTAAAATGCTTGCAGCCTCATTAGGGCTCAACCGCACCCCCATATAAATAAAGGGAATTTTAAAATCACACCCTTTTTTGAACTCTAAACACCCCCAAGCGGATTTACCGGTTGCGATGTGTCCTTTTTTGCATTTAGGACAAGAGATAGGTGCCGAACTTTGTTTATTTAACTTTACCTCTTTTACCAAATTAGCCACCATAGAGTTTAACTCTTCCTTAAAAGTGTTTGTGTCCAACGTGCCTTTTTCGATATCACGCAGTTTCTTTTCCCAAAGACCGGTAAGCTCTGCCGATTTTAATAATTCAGAATTAATTTTTCCAATTAAATCAGCACCTGTGGCGGTTGCTATAATTCGTTTTTTCTCTCGTTTAATATATTCCCGCCTAAAAAGTGTTTCAATAATGTTCGCACGTGTTGACGGTCTGCCAATACCATTTTCCTTCATTAACTCTCTCAGTGAATCATCGTCAACTTGTTTGCCCGCTGTTTCCATCGCCCTAAGTAAAGATGCTTCAGTGTAGTATTTAGGCGGAGCTGTGTACTTTTCTTGCAGTTGAGGCTGGTGCGCGCCACGTTCACCTTTTTCGAACAAAGGCATAACATCTTCTTTTTTAGAGCCTTTAGAGGGATAAAGTTCTCTCCAACCCGGATCTAGAATTTGTTTTCCTGTTGCTTTGAATTTGAGTTTGTCAACCGACCCAACCACGGCCGTATTGCTTACCTTACAATCAGGGAAAAACACCGAAATAAATCGCCTTGATATCATGTCGTAAACCTGCTTTTCTTGTAATAAAAGGCCGTTAGGATATTGCCCCGTTGGAATAATAGCATGGTGATCGGTAACTTTTTTGTTGTCAAATACCTTTTTTGACTTTCTAATCTTCTTTCCTAGTATTTTATCTGTGTATTGTTTGTAAGGAGTAAGCTTTTCTAAAGTTCCTTTAATTTTAGGATATATATCATCTGACAAATAGGTGGTATCAACCCTAGGGTAAGTCACCAATTTCTTTTCATATAATTTTTGTACAAATTCTAAAGTATTCTCTGCAGAGAGCCCGTGTTTTTTATTGCACTCAACTTGAATTGAGGTTAGGTCAAATAGTTTTGGAGGCAATTCTTTTCCTTCTTTTTGCTCGTATGAGTCAACCACGAATTCTGAATCGTGAATAGATTGAATTAGCTCTTCTCCTTTTTCTTTTGTGCTAATTTTTCCTTTTGTGCAAGAAAAGAGAATATCACGATAAACTGTTTTGAGCTCGAAATAAGTCTCCGAAACAAAGCTCTGTATTTCATGATGTCGTTCCACGATCATCGCCAGCGTTGGGGTTTGAACTCTTCCAACGGAAAGCACCTGCCCTTTGCCGCCAAACTTGAGTGTAAATAATCTGGTCGCGTTCATTCCCAGCATCCAATCACCTACGGCACGGCACATGCCTGCTGCATATAGCCGATTATAATCATTACCAGGCTTTAGGTTTTTGAAGCCCTCTTTAATCGCTTCTTCCGTTAACGAAGAAATCCATAAACGAGACAAAGGTTTTGTCGAATTTGCCAAGGAGAGAACCCACCTCTGAATCAACTCACCTTCTTGACCAGCATCACCACAGTTTATAACAGAGTCGCATTTCCGAACTAACTTCTCAATGGTTTGAAATTGCTTTTTAACGCCCTTATTGTTCTTCAGCTTTATTCCAAATTTGGGAGGAATCATAGGCAAGGAATCTAGTGACCATTTTTTCCAAAAAGCATCATAATCGTTCGGCTCTTTGAGTGTGCATAAGTGCCCAAATGTCCAAGACACCCAGTAGCCATTACCCTCAAAGTAGCCATCTTTCCGCTTGCCCGC
>Ga0115568_10000665_pt1 | contig 25343 bp, 37 predicted proteins | sample COGITO_mtgs_1204_FD_87296 | JGI IMG/M metagenome (GOLD analysis project Ga0115568, IMG submission 87296) | Pelagic marine microbial communities from North Sea - COGITO_mtgs_120426 | ecosystem: Environmental > Aquatic > Marine > Epipelagic | place: Germany:Helgoland, sampling site Kabeltonne...
CCCAACTTGTAAAAAGTCAGCTTAAAAATAAACTCTCCATATAATATAAAATGTCTGGTGGTATTGCCCAACTCGTTGCTGTCGGTGCTCAGGATGTCCACCTCGTCGGCCAACCAGAGGTCAGCTTTTTCCGATCGACCTACAAGCGTCACACCAACTTCTCCCAAACTGTCGAGCGTCAGGTCATCCAGGGCAACGTCTCGAACAATGGTATGTCCACCGTCCGCTTCGAGCGGAAGGGGGACCTCATGGGCTACGTCTACCTCGTCGCCAACGATGGCTCTGCGACCCAGGCCTACACCGCCGCCCAGTGGCGCACCAAGATTGCCAGGGTTGAATTGCTCATCGGTGGTCAGGTTGTGGACGAGCAGGACTCGACCTACTCGACCCTCATCGCGCCAGCCCTTTCGGCGACCTCCTCCTCCAAGTCCATCGCGGGCAACCTCTTTGGTGGCGCGGGAACCTCCCGTTTCTACCCCCTCCGCTTCGCCTTCTGTGAGAACTGGCAGTCGGCCCTCCCCCTCATTTCCCTCCAGTACCACGACGTTGAGCTCCGCATTACCTGGGGTGCGGCGGCGGCTACGGACAAGTGGGACATTTACACAAACTACGCGTACCTCGACACCCAAGAGCGGGAGGTCTTCGCCGCGCAGCCCCAAAACATGATCATGACCCAGGTCCAGAAGGCGATCTCCTCGGGCACCAAGATCCAAGAGATGAACTTCAACCACCCAGTGAAGTACCTGGCCGCGGCGGATGCGTCGGACCTCGCGATCTTGGCGGATGCGAACAAGCTCAAGCTCCAAATCAACGGCACCGACGTCGCGGACTTCAAGTTTGCGGACCCCAACTTCACCACTGTGCCCCTCTACTACCACAGCTCCAACGGTGATTCGTCCACCGCCAAGAAGCTCTTCTTCTACCCCTTCTGCTTGGATGCCTCGAAGCTCCAGCCCACCGGCTCCCTCAACTTCTCCCGCCTTGACTCGGCGCGTATCGTCAACGATACCTCGAACTGTGACAAGGACGTCTACGCGGTGAACTACAACGTGCTCCGCATCGAGAACGGTATGGGTGGTCTTTTATATTCTAACTAATTAATAACTATGTATTTGGAAGTCATCTTCCTCCTCGCCATCGTTTTTGTATTGACGTACGATCCCAAGTCCAGGAAACTTGAAAAGTTTGTTGGGCAGCCGACACCCTCTACGGAGAAGTCGTGTCAACCTACGCATTACGAAGCCGTCCAATTTGCCCAGAGCCCCTACGAGTGTCCAGCCTCAGGCAGACCCTCGATGGGTGTAATTACTTAAAAGAGAGATGCTCTTTACAACCATAAATGATTCCAGTAAACCGTGAGACGATGTTGGTCGTCGGTGTGATTATATGCGCCGCCGCTATTATCTTCCTCTTCAATGAACTGAAGAAGACTAGGGACGAGGTGAATAGTGTGAAGCAGTATTCTCTACAGATCACCAAGGAAATTGAAACGAAGCCACCACAGATTGAGGAAGTCGAGGAAGATGTAAAATCTGAGGAATAAACTTGTGCCCCTATTATAACTTGCGAATGCGCAATGAAAAAGTACAAAGCTATTGCAATACCGGTTAGCTTCGTGGACGATAAGCCAAGGTTCCTCACGGTTAGGGATTGGCGATTCAAGGATTGGATTTTCGTCACGGGCGGATGTAGGCGGAGGGAGATTTTAAATCCCCTCCGCTGTGCCCTTAGGGAGTTGGAGGAGGAAACGAGGGGGGTGGTGTCTCTAAAAAATGGGGAGTATACGGAGTTTAAATTTACAGTCAAGGAAAGTCCCACGGTAGATCTAGAATACAACGTTTACATATTTTTTGTTAACTACACCAGAGCCGAACAACACTCACAGGTCAAGAAATTTTACGAAGAGAAGCAGAAGACAAGCCTCAAGAAATTGATGAATCAGCCCATTAAGAAGACCCATGATGAAAACGATTATATGAGTTATGACACACTGGAGGAATTCAACTCACGTAAGCGTTGGAAGCTCATAGTGGATAACGTTTTGAAGAATCCACAGTTCTATGCCTGTATAACTTCTTTGAATAGAAAAACATTTTCTATAAAATAATGAAGTCCAAAGCTTATATTATGATGCAGATTAAAGAATTACTGGAGAAAAATAGGGGTCTATGTGACCAGGAAATTGAGGTGTGGTTAAAGGAGAATGAAGACAAGACAGTTTACGAACTCCTCACTATAAAGAAGGAACTTTCTGAAACTCAAGAATTTCAGGATGTATCCTGTATGAGGTGGTTTAGAGAATAGGATCTCTACAAAGGTATGTTTAACAAGTGGTGCAATTCACAAGGGTTTACTAACGCATCCAATATATCACATGTGCGAATGGACGGTGGTGTCCTCTCAGTACCATTTGATAGATTGAATGAGTTTCATGAAAAGTACGTGGAGGCTATACAATCGGGTGAAAGACTCTTCCTCGTTGAGCAGAAGAGTCCGACGTATAACTTCTTCGTCGACATCGATTACAAGGACAATGTACCTTTGAGCATCGTTGAAATTAAGAATATTTGTAAGATTATTTGTGACAAGGTCAAAAGGCATGGTGGGAAGGATTGTCTAATTTCTGTATCTAAACCAAAGGCGTGTGGAAATTCGCTCATAAAAACTGGGGTTCATCTAAATTGGCCAGGTTTCGTGGTGGATCAGGCAACCGCTTTGGCTCTGAGAGAGCACATTCTCGTAGCTCTTTCGAGGGGTAAGGGTTCTTTGGATTGGAATGAAATTGTAGATGCCGCCGTGTACGGGGATCTTCAGCGCGGGACCAAGGGGAGTGGGTTTCGTATGATATGGTCTCACAAGATGGTCAAAAATGAAATTCAACTCGCGTACCTCCCAATCTTCAAGTATGTCAGTGGTCCGCTGAGTACACTTATTCAGATTGACCCCACCCCCAACCTGGAAACCCTCAAGATGTCCATCGTTCGCACGGACGTTGAACAGAGTCATGTGATTGCGCCGCCCTCCAACATTCTCAAGGAGGGGTCTTTTACGAAGGAACAAACGAAGGATGAGGTCCATAACGATGAGTTGAAATACCTGATTGAAAGATTTGTAAATAAAAATATAGAGGGGCAAGGGGGTGCCACGATTACAAAGGTATTCAAATACAACAATATATACTTGGTGTCGACAAATTCCAAGTACTGTGAAAATCTCCGAAGGGAACATGGTTCAAATCATGTGTGGTTCATAATCAGCGGTAAACAAATACTTCAAAAATGTTTTTGTAAGTGTGAAACTATTCGAGAAAGGAGGGATGGTTTCTGTAAGGACTTTTGTGGTCGCCGTCACGAACTTTCACCCTTAATTATTGAAAAACTATACCCACAACATTCCGATCTTAAAAAGTGTCCGGAAATTAAAAAGTTTAACGAAAAACCCAAGATTGATATGGGTGGTGTAAATAAATCCATCGAAAAGTTTATACAGGTGAATAAACAGGGTCAACGTGACACGAGGGTTTTAAAGATTCTCAAGTGTAAGGGTGGTTTTAATATCATAACAAACTCCACTTACTGTGAAAACATCAAAGGGGAACACAATGACTCCACGACCATGGTTTACCAGGTTAAAAAGAGGAAGGAGCTGAGTCAATATTGTTCTATATGCAAAGATGTAAAGACTATTAGAAAACATGAACTACACACTGGTATAATTAACGAATTATTCTCAAAAGCTACTTAAACAGTTGTGGTGATTATAATAAAAATGGCTGTACAGACAACACGATCAGGGAGAAAGATTAAGAAGCCGGAAACGTTTACACCAACCGAGAGCGACGTCGTCGATGACTGGGGTGAGGATGATCATGATTCCGAATTTAATTCCGACATTGACACAGAGGAAGAGGAGGATTATACCTCAGGTGACGATGACAGTGATGCGGATGAAAATGGAAACCTCAAAGATTTTGTCGTAGATAGTGATAGTGAAAGTGAGTGAGAATGTGCTTAAAAAAAACAAGCAGTAGTATTAATAATGGAAACGGATATAGGAAATCCAATTGATTATAATCCTACTGTCGAACCTCTAGTTAACGAAAAGGATGAAGATGATACGAGAGAATATTATTTTCAACCTTCAGAAATGAATTACGCGCAACCACCCCCCAATCAACAGGTTTCGGTGGAGAAGACTGATTTTCTAGGAAATGTCGATAAGAGTACTTGGATTATCGCATTTGCTGTATTTTTACTTGGTTTCTTTATGGGTAAAACTATGCAACCAGTCATCCTCCGTTACACCTAGTATGGCTCAAAGTCTCCAATGTCTCCGTATGATGGTGATACGAAAGGTCCCACCGCAATCAACGAATTCTTTTTCAATTCCCTAATACCACCCTTTACCTGCCTTTTTATATGTGTTACAGTTTCCTGTACGTTTTCCATTAACTTTGATCCTTTCGTTTCCACTTTTTTTTCTTCGACCATTTTGTTTTTTAAAGTGTAGCATGGTTTAAAAAACAAAATAAAGAAAGTTCCAACCAAAATGGTGGTTATCACAATCTGTAGCATTGTTTACTGTATTATGATATTTTTTACGCGGGTGATTCATCATCTTCTTTGACGGATTCTAATTGGTCTTCCTTTTCCCGCTGTTTTTGACGTGCTTCGATTTCCGCCGAGACGATGGCATCTGCTTCCTTGACGAGGTCCTCCATCTGGGCATCGGGCTTTTCCTTCTTGAGCTTCTCTAGGACCTCTGCTGGGTGGCTAATAGGTGCCTCGTCGGGTTTGGTGTAAAACTTGGAGTTGTCATCACCTGGTGTATATCCAACCTTGGTATCCATCATCCCCTGCTTACGTTCTTGGAACATCCTCGCAGCCTGGGACTGATTCTCTTTGTACCCAGTCATAATCTCTTCGAGTTTATCATTCGTGTAATGAACGTCATCAATTTTGGAGGAATCTGGTGGAATGAGGAGCCACTTGTACATGTCTACGACATAGATGTCAAAAGTACTATCCTCCTTTTGGAGGCGTTTAGCATGATTCGCCGCCTCGTCGCGAGTCGCAAAAGCGCCACGAAGCTTGATACCAAACTTATCAGTCTTTTGGGGACACTCTGGACCAACGATAGAGATGCATGCGAAAACCTGCCCGGGAACGGTTGTATAATCCTGCTCAAGAGACATTATACTAACAGAGTGCATTAAAACTTTAAGTTCCTAAGTGATTTAAAAGATTGATAAAACTATCATACATGGAAGAGATTCGTCGGAACCACAATGACGCCAAGAGATCCCTAATACAATCTGTCGCCCAAAAGGGGCAGTGTATTCTGGATGTCGGGTGTGGTTTTGGTGGTGATCTTCAAAAATGGCACAAGTGTGGGGTCAACATAAACATGTGTGACCCGGAGCCATCTGCTCTAGTGGAGGCGAGGTCTAGGGCGAAGAATATGCACCTACGGGTGAACTTCTACGAGGGTGACATACATCAGTGCCCGAATAGAAAGTTTGACGTGGTGTGTTTCAACTTTTCTTTACACTACATCTACAAGACTAGGGAACTCTTCTTCAGTTCCCTACGGGAAATCAAGAAGCGAATAAAGCCGGGTGGAAAGTTGATAGGTATCATTCCAGACTCTGAGAAGATTGTGTTTAGGACACCCTACCGGGATGGGGATGGAAACTACTTTCTGACACGTGGTGGGTATGGAGAATATGGTGAGAAGATGTTTGTACACTTGGTGGATACCCCGTACTACGCGGATGGACCAAAGCCAGAGCCTATATGCTACAAGGACCGCCTTGTGACGAGTTTAGAGGAGATGGGGTTTAGACTAGAACTTTGGGAGGGTCTCACAGGAAACCCGATCTCAGAATTCTATAGTAAATTTATATTTGTATATAAGAGATGATAGTGATAGTTATTTTATTCATCATATGTGTTTACATAGTACATAACACGCGCGAACCTCGGGAGTTTACGGAGGTGAAGGAAAGGTATCACATTCTCAGGGAACATCTCCGAGAAACCGATAATCGTAAATACCACATGTTGCACCGCCACATCCCAATAACTGGATTTACCCGAATGAGGAATACCGTGGGCTACAATACAAACAAGGGTGGGGAAATAACCATATGTTTGAATGGTGGTGTAAATGAAATATTCCACGTTCTCATCCACGAGTTGGCGCATTCTACGGTGGAGGAGTATTCCCATTCCCCAGAATTTTGGGAAAACTACATAGAACTTAGAAACATATGTGAAAGTCTAAACATTTATGAAAAGATCCCACAAAAGACTAAATTCTGTGGTCAACACGTTCAGGATAAATAATCTTATCCTACATTAAATGAAAACACCAATTAGTGTGGTAATACAGAGTGTGGGAATTTGGTTAGCAGTATTTGCGGTCATTTTTGTTCCAAAATTTATTCAAAATTATAGTTTTAATTTGGTGTGGATGACTATGGTTATACCAAATGTTCTCCGCCTCATCGTCTCGGACATCCCCCAGCTCGCGGTGGATCGCCTCTTCTTTTGGGCGTCGACGGTCGTATCTATGATACTTATGTATTTGATCAACCAGGGGTGGCGTACTTCCCGCCAAGCGGTAAAAAATCAGGAGAATGACAGGAGAAAGAACCTTATATTGAGTTTCTTGCTCTTGGCGACTTTTGCTGGTGGAATGTTTATTACGTATTTAACGGGTATCGATTCCTCAATCTATAGCAATAAAGGTTGGGAAAATTAGGGCTTGATGATGTAATCCTTCGCGAAGAAGAATACAACGGCTGAAACAAGGCCGGTCGATGCAAGACCAATCATACTTCTACCCCCCTGTTCGTTAAGGAACTTGGGGATAGAGGTCACTAGTTTATCTTGAACTGGCTTGCTGATGGCGATTGCTGTACACACCGCGACAAATAGGGCGGTCATTTGATCATCTGTGAGGTTGAGGGGATTCTTACTTTCTGGTTTCTCCGTCTGCTGGGGGGCGGCATAAGACCCCTGTGGTTGGGGGGCGGTCATTTGGGGCATCATACCCTGCATTTTTGGTTCATCGGTCATCATTGGGGGTTCCATCATAATATCATTGATTGGTGTAGAATCCATCGTCTCTTTATTTTGGTGTATATTTTTTTCAGGCCCATTGTTCACAAAAGACGTGGTTGGGTTGGTATTTAGGGGTACCATACCATCACCATTATCAGACAAATTCAATGTACTCACTTGGGGGGAAGCCATTTAACTATACCACATGTTTTTTGATAAAAACGAAAACGCGATTATTTCCTCTTGGTGATCGTCAGTGCCGTCTTCTTGGTGGCCTTTTTGGCATCCTCCTCCTTCTGCTCGAGGTGCTTGGGGTTGTACATCTTTTTGTGAAGTCTCCACAGCTCGGGGCCCCCAACTCTAAAGTTCTTCCTGAGTGTTGCCTTGTACCAGAATACACAATCCTGAATCCTGTTAGACTTTACTGTGTTGTCTAACACGAGGCATTCGTAGTTTTCTGTGCATGCGTCCATAACCTTACAGAACATATCGAAGGAGGGGAAAATACCAAAAAAGGACTTGTATAATTTTTCTCTATTTTGGATGATATTCTCCCTGAGTATAAATACGTAGTCGACATTGGCGCGAAGTGCCGGTGGGAGATCCATCACGTACTGCATCGTCAACATGAAGAAGATCTTCCAGTGGCGTCCATTCATGAAACATTGGCGTATACAGGTATCCTTCAGAAACTTTGAATCGTACATACAGTCATCTAGGAGCATGAAGGCTCCGCAGTTTTGTTTTCCTGCGCCCACCAATTTTCTCTGCCTGGCCATGACCCTTTCTATCGCGTCTCTATCATAATCGCCGTAGATGAAGAGATCTGGAATAAATTCAGAGTAAAAGTGGTTACCTTCCTCTGTCCCCGAAAGTACGATCCCCGCTGGAAGATGCCTTTTGTGGTACATTATATCTTTCACCAGAGTGGATTTACCCGTATTTCGCTTACCTATGAACACACAAACCCTGTCGTCCGTAATACTTTCGGGTTTGAATTTCTTCAATTGAAGATTCATTCTAATGTAGTGTCTCGTTTTATTTACCAAAATTTTACTCATATAGAGTAGGAATGGCTGGTCGTCTGAGACTTGCCGCCACAGGGGTTCAAGATCAATGGCTATCAGACGAACCACAGTTTTCATATTTCCTGATGAATTTCAAGAGACACACTAAATTTTCTATAGATGTTTTAGAAAATCAGTTTGACGGTACTGTGGATTTTGGAAACGTTGTAGAGTGTAGAATCCCCGTAGACAAGGGGGATCTTATAAAGAACATGACCCTAAAGGTAACTTTAAATGACCCAACTCCCGATACAACAGGGAATGATACTATTTGGTCACCTTCTATAATCACACACATGATTGAATATGCGGAACTTTTGATTGGTGGTCAACCTATCGAGAGAATCACAGGTGAATATATTTATCTGTACCAACAGCTTCATAATACGAATGATGATATCGATCAAACCCTCTACTTTCTGAACGGACATGGTAACATATTAAGTTATCAGGGCGATTATACCTATTTTCTCAATCTCCCATTTTACTTTTACAGAAATTCAACACTAGCCATACCAACGTGTGCCCTAACTAAACATATCGTGGAGGTTAAAATTAAATTACGACCTCTGAAAGAGGTGATATTTAACAATGGCCTTCCTTACGATATCCCAGATGGACTCCAGGGTTCAATTCGTACGATGTCTATAGATACAGATTTTGTATATTTATCTGACGAAGAGAGGGGGTATTTGATGTCGTACCCCATTGATTATGTGATCACACAGGTTCAACTGGCGCAGTTCAAAATGAAAGTTGGTGAAACCAAAAAGTCTGTGATGTTAAACTTCCAACACCCAGTCAAGGAACTTTTCTTCATTTCTCAATCTGAAGAGGCTGTTGTAGATAACGACCCAAATTGGTACAATAGCATCAAAAATGTAGAACTTCGTTTCAATAATGAGGTTGTTTTCAAGAGGGATACAAAGTTTCTAGTATACGAACAATCTCTGAAACATCATATAAATAGTCCATCATCTGCAAACATCGCCACATTTGGTATGTATTCATTTTCCCTTAAACCAGAGGTATATTACCCAACAGGACAGGTAAACATGAGTCGTGTTACCCACAAAATGTTGACTATGGAGATTATTCCCAACAACTATGCGGAAGCCAATAATACCCGGGTGTATGCGGTCAACTATAACGTATTGAGATTTGAGAGTGGTTTAGCTGGATTAAAATTTTAGGTGGATATATTAGTAATGGCTGGTCGTGTCCAACTTTTGGCGTCTGGACCCCAAGAGCAGTTCTTCACGGACAATCCAGACTACAGTCATTTTTTGGAAAGTTTCAAGAAGCATTCGAATTTTTCACGGGACTATGTGGACTTGGATCCCGTGAACCAAATTGATTTTGGGAAGACGGTGAAATTTAAGATTCTCCAAAATCAAGGTGACCTACTGAAAACCCTGAGTTTGAAAATAAAACTCCCAGAAATTGGTACATCGGGGGTCGCTTACATAGAATCTGTTGGTCACGCGATCGTTGAGCATGTCGATTTAATCATCGGGGGTAAGATCATTCAAAGATTGACGAGTGACTATCTCCAAATATATTCAGAGCACAATGTTACTCAAAGTAAACAAAACGCCCTCGAGCATCTGATTGGTAAGTATGATGAAAGAACTGCGGATGTCCAAGTTGCTAACCGTCTCATAATCGCGAGAAATGCTTTGGGAAATACGAAGGATGTAGATTTTTTTGTGGATTTACCCTTTTACTTTTACAACCACCCAGAGTTGGCGATACCCCTCTGTGCTATAAAAAAACAGGAAGTCGAAGTCGACATCAAGTTGAGGGATGTGGAGGACCTCATCGTGAGGATAGACGGTGCCTATCCAAATTCATTCACAGAAGACATCAGGATACAGGAATTCAAATTGTGTACAGAAATTGTATTTCTAGATTGTACAGAGCGAATTAAAATTGAAAAAACGCCCCGAGATTACCTCATTTCACAACTACAACAAAACGTCTTCAACGTTGATGCGGGTGTGAACTCTGACACATTCAAATTGGACTTTTCAAACCCGGTGAAAGAGTTATACTTTGTGATTCAACGACGGGGTAAGATTGGTAATAATGAATTTCAGTTTGTAACACCATTTGACTACGATAATACATCTATTATACAAGACGGGAAGTACATACTTTACGAAAACCTCGACCACCTGACACTCAGTTTGGATGGGCAGGACATTATAACAGAGGAAACGGGTAGTGTCATATTTCTCAAGGCGGTTCAAGCTGCGATCCACCATTCCAAGACCCAACTCATTAGACGATTCTATTCGTACAGTTTCGCACTTCAGCCAGAGGAATGGTACCCAACGGGGCAGGTTAATTTCAGTTTAGTAAAAGAACAAATTTTAAACCTAAGTATGACGTCGTGTCCCGATTTTGCAAGACAGATTCGTGTCTACGCTCTAAGCTACAACATTCTACGTGTTGCCGAGGGAATTTCTAAAACTCTTTTTACCGTTAAATATTAACATGAATATGCAAACTGGATTCGGAGATGCTGGGGATACCCAGGCTACGAATTACATGAACACTATGATTGACATAATGATGCCCGTGATGGAAAACAGTATGATTTTGGCTGCTGAATATTGTAAGGCTTGTGGAAGAGATGTAATTCTTCCAGAAGACATGGAATACGCATCCAAATATTGTGCTATGAATACGGTTGGTCAGAACATCGGCTCCCTCTTCCCCGATGTGTATGAGGAGGGGGAATCGGAGGATGAGATTGAGATTGAAGAAGTTGCCGAGGAAGAATGTCCAGGGTTTGTTAGGTATTCGGGAGACGACCCCAAATTTATCCAGATGAATGAAGCTTACGACCGTTGGCACAGCTGGGAACCCCAGAGTCCGGCAGAACAGATGTTAAAAAATGCCCTTAATAGTAATGAGCACATGGGAGCCTGAGGCATGGACATTTTTGGATGATAAATTGAAATCATGTGACATAGATACCAGCTCTAGTGAATCATCGGATGATGAACCGGTGTTCACGAAAACCAAAACACTCAGGAAAACAAAGTATAAAAAAATTGAAAAAGAAGATTTGTTACCAGAATAATTTTCCTCAACTATAGTATAAAACTTACACAATGGCTGGCGTTATCGATACCGCTATGGACACTGTCACCCTCGTCGCGGCTGAGCTTGAGACTCAGTCCCTCAACTCCGTGGTCGCGGGCTTCTCGTTCGCTGCCGCGATGTCTTGGATGGACCTTGTTCGCTGGGTCATTACCCAGGTGATCAAGGCGCCCAAGAACGGCGGTTCCCAGTATGCGCTCACAGCGCTCTTCACCACCCTCCTCTCGGTTGTGGTCTACCAGGTTGTGTCTCGCATCTCCACCCGTGTCTCGAAGCCTGCCCAGCCAGTCTTCGCCGTCACCCGCGTTTAAAAAATCAACGCTTCATGGAGGTGAGTACCAGGACACCAACAAATACGATAATAAGGATATATATGTATTCTTTCCATTCATAGAGATTTCCAAATCCCGAAATCCCTATGTTTGTCTTCACAGTGGGTTCCACCTTGATTTCTTCGGGTGCATCATTTTCAATTTTAGTCAGGTTTTCAAGTTTATCCGTAGAACATTTAATATTCAATTTAATGATGTGATCTTGGTTCATAAAATCGTAGGGAATTAGGCGCCCGTGACTTGTATAGAAAAACTCAAGTTTGATATCTTGTATGTGTTTTTGAGAACCTTTGTGGAAATTGTGTACTATGGGGTCATCGCTACCGTGTACATTGACAAAGTCTCCACCATTTAGGAGAATGTGCCCCGTATAGAACGGGGATGAAGAATACACAGTCTTTGTGAATTCTTCCGATCCCGCAGAAAGTTTCAGTATAAGTGAATTTGGACCAGATAGATTGATTGAACCTGAGGTGAGACTGTTTCCAGAGGAGATGTAATCATTCGAACCAAATCCCAAAATCTGGTGAGGTGTCGTCAGTGGTGTATTATTACTGGTATAACCGTTCACCCCAGTTCTAAAACCAAGGGTAAATTCGTGGGTTCCGGCTGAATTTGATAGAGTCAGTTTATTTGTATCTGCATCGAAGACGACTGTGTCGACACTAGAACCCTGTAGTTTCGTATCTATGTCTGTAGCCAACAATGACCCGTTCGCATAGTTTGTTTCGTCCAGTGTGTAGACGTTTCCATCTACACTAAAGGATTTGTTGGTTGTACAGGTGGCGAGTTGGGGTGTTGGAATTCTGGCCGAAATGAGGGATATTTCTGAAACATCGTAAATTGGATTTTCCAACCTAATTGTATAATTATTCGCGTATGGGTACGCGGTGATGTCTCTTTCGCTACTATCTATGTCCAAAGTATGAACCTTCATTAAAATTACGGTATATAATTTTAATGACTGTTTTTGTCTAGGGGGTGGGTAATTTACTGGGAAATGCTATGTGCGAGGGGGTTCTGCTGGAGTTGTACCTTTGCGATGTCCAAAGAGTTCGCGTTGGGGTTTGCGTTACCCTTGTAAGCGTTAAACTGGTGGAATGGTTTTTGTTGGTAGTTTTGGGTCCAGCCACCGTTCGCCGCGTTCATGCGCCCATCCACACGGGTGGTGTCACTCCGAACCGCCGTGAGACGGCCACCCTGCTTCAAAGCACTTTCGCGGACGTTCATTCTACCCGCGTTACCCATCCGATTCGCCTTCCCGCGTCGATCTTCTGGTCGGAATCCGTACTTCATGAGTTCATCATTGGTGCGCTCAGTTACCTTAGAGGCTGCGGTGTTTGTGTACGCCCCGTAGAAGCTACTTATACCCGGTGCGGGTTGATTGTTGAAGCCATACTGCTCATCGTGACGATCGGTTCTAAATCGGGTTGGATCTTGGGATGCTGTCTGGGCTGGAACAAAGCGCTTCGCACCGTTGAAGCCCAACCCATCATTGCGTAGACCAGTTTCCGAACGGTTCGTTGTTCGTTTCGTTCTTTCATGTTCGTTACGGGGAACAACACCCGACATACCCTGAGCGCGTCCGGGCATGGCAGGTAATCGAGATGGTAAATGTGCAGTTGTTTCGGGTTTGTTGTGGGTGAGTTGCCCGACGACCGCGGAGCGACCACCCGTGATGTCCCTAGCTGGACCCGCCCGTCCTGGAAGAGATGTTAAACGGTACTCACCAACATTCACGGGGTTCACCCTAAACGACTGCTGGTATCCACCAGTCGCTGGAACATCCGCACCAACCCCCAAACCTGGACCAACCAATTGCTTCTCGACCGGCGAGAGGTTGTTCATTCGACCTTGGTCATACATACGGTTTCGCATGTTTAGAATTTCCTGTCCCCCACTTCTCTGCTGAACGGAGACGTCACCAAAAGCCTCCATTTCCTTTTTGTGTGGAATACCTGTCCGAGTTAAAAATTCTTCCTTTACGTAGCGGGGTTGTGTCTGGGCCATGGGTGAAAAATCATCATTCTCTATGACCGGGGCTTCATCGACTTCTGGAGAGGGACCAACTACGGTCTTGTGGGGTTTACTCAAAGTTCTCCCAGCAAATATGAGACTGGCTACAGCCATGAGGGATATAGGGTCAGCCATTCTTAATTGTTGTTAATATTTTTATTGGCGTAATACCTTTGCTGGAAAAGACCATTCTGAACTTCCGCGCGCGTGCTCGAGGGTTCGTAGCTCATAGTTCGGAGAGGGACCTTACAGTCCATGTTGGTGAGGGGGAAAAGTTTACGTTCGTAGGTCTGGACGATAGTTTTGTTAAAACGGGAGGTACTTTGGGGTCTAAGTTGATCACTTGTATCTATGTGCTGCGCTGGTGATCCCTTACCCGCCATGTATGGGGCAGTTCCATACAACATGGTGTTGGGGCGGCACCCCCCACCAGAGCAATTGAGAGTACTGGGCTGGGGGTATACAAAAACTTCGTCGGTCGCCTTGACTGGAGCGATGGCCCCCGCATTTTGAACTATGGAAAGACCAGGTTGGAGCTGATATGCCATTTATTATTACATGAGAATTTTAATCTAACTACGCGCTACCACCTCTGGGACCTCGAATGTCCCCGTCACTACCTATCCCAGCGAAAGCCTCCAACTGAACCCCCCTCGCATTTGGATCACATAATCTAGTGTCAGACCGACAGGTGGGGCCATTCTTGGGTCCATACAACCATTCAGCAAACGCGGTTTGGTCACCTGGTATTTTTGTAACTGGGTTCGAAATAAATTGGCGATCGAGCCCGTTACGTTGATATTTGGGCATGGGGGTGCGAGATCTCCCCCCATCATATGGGATACGGTCCCCCGTCTTGGGTTTCACATTTGAATAATAACACGCTTCTAGGCGGTTTGGGGCATCTGTATAATCCGTAATTAATACATTTGCCATGGGGTTGTCTTGGGTTGGATGTTGACATTTGGCGGGTTTGGTGTCACCCCCATATTTCTCTCTGACCATCTTGGATGTGTATAAAACATAAATCACCGACAACACCACCAACCCGAGTACGAACACTCGGGGATCACGACGAATGAGGTACAATACACAGCACACATAAATCACGAACCGAGAGGCGGCATTCACCCTCTCCTCTGGTGTTTGTTCCCTAGTGGGCCAAAATTGTAAAACCTTTTCGGCGTTAATGAGTTGCTGAGGATTGTCGAACCAAGCCTTCATTTAATATATGTTAAGGTTTATTTTTTTGGAAGACCACCAAGCATACCACCCATCATTTTCATTAGGGCATCCTGGTCAATGTTACCATCCCCCGTTTGCATCTTGTCCGCACAATCCTTCGCGATACCCTCAATCATAGAGAGGGTGTCTGCGGGAATAGACGTGATGGTCGTCCCAAGCATGTAGAGTGTCTGGAGGTACTGCCAGGTAACGTCCTTGGTGTTCTCAGACATTTTGGTCCAATAGCTCTTGATATTGAGATCCTTCAATACGTCGATTGTATCAATCTCCTTCAAAAGGAAGGTTTCATCCTTTGCGGAAATCTTATCGGAATACGGAGAAACACCCTTCATGAAACCATCCACAATAATGCGCGGGTTGGTGCTCTTAATTAGATCGAAAGAAGTTAACATCTTCTTAATGCCCTTTTCATCTGGAAAAGTCTTGTGCAATTCCACAAGAAATTGACCCATCATATCGTTGAATGCCGAAACAGATGCCATTTTCTTAGTACGAGTTTATAATCTTTAAGTTTAGAAGGGGTCACTGGAAATGACCTCTTTTTTACCGAGACCCTGGGATACGATGAAAAACACCAGAATCGCGTTAAGGACGGCGGGTTTAGCGTATTTGTTAAGTTCCAACTTTCCCTCGTTATTGAGTTGAGCTTTGACATGAATATAACCAGCAGTTATACAGCCAGCAATTAAAGCGGCACTCATAGGTTCGCGTAAGTAATCAGAGAGTTCCATTTAATTATACCTGGGATTTTTTGTACGTTGCTCTGGTGCGTCGCCGAATAGAACACCCTCATCGTCTTCTTCGGCCTGGGGATCTTTGACGGTGGGAATGGTCTTAAATTCATTTTCCAAACCAGTCATCGGGGGCTCGATATCGGACGGTGGTTCCATTGGGGGCTCGATCTCGGACTCCGGTTCCACCGGGGGCTCAATCTCAGACTCTGGTTCCACTGGAGGCTCCCCCCCAAAGGTCTCTGGTTCCTCCTCAAAATCATCCACCACGTCGGGATCTGGACCATCCTCAATTTCACCACCCAGATTTATATCCCTAGAATCTTGGGACATGTAAGTCTGGAGAATCTGTTGAACGGGGATGAGTTCCTTGACGGTTGTCTCGATACACGCACAAAAGCGTGAAGTCAGTATTTCATCCCTCGTGTATTCACTCTGATCTTCGTGGAAAATGTAGGGATCTTTGTACAAATCTTTAGCGACATTGTTGTAACACGTCTGAATGAAAACCTCGTTGGTGGGTAACTTGAGGGCAATCTTTTTGTTGTCAGCCTTGAGGCGGACAGCAGAGAGAATCTTAGTGCACGCGACAAACACCGCGGCTAAGAGGTCGTTGAACCATGCACACCTATTTGCGATATTATCGGAATGTTGTTTAGACATCGCATTGGACCAGTTTGGTACCTCCTTCAATAACTTTTGGAACATAACCAAAACTTTTCGTCCCTTGGACATGGTGACGGCTTCATTGTATGTATCCTGAAAAACTTCAATCATAGCTGGGCACATAATGAGACAGAGCTGCCCCAAATACTCTTTTTTAGCTTCTACTAAAACGTTCAAGTTGTCCATTTATGATTAAGGGGTTTTTTAAAAATAGTTTTTCCTACGCACCCCGCCTGTACTGATTTGCCATCTTCTTGAGGTTCATTAGGTTTGGGAAATCTCCATCATCTGTAGCACCTTTCTTTTCCTTTTTCTTCTTTGGGGTCATCCAGTTTACGTATATATCAAATTCACTCACCAATTGAACTTGAAATCCACCCAGTGTAAATTGCCTGGCGATATACTTCGCAGCTGCAGCTCTGTCAAATACCGGGTACCCTATTAAAAAGTAGGGAATGGTCATGAAAAGTTGTTTATGTCCAAGTTCTACCGATTGTTTAATCTTGGCTGAAAATTGTTCGTATATTTTCATGTAAATTTCTTTCTTGATTTGTTTTTTCTTTTCATCAATCTTCAAAACATCTTCGATGCTTATCATTACATTTACTGTAAATTATTTTTGACTGAATCCAACTCACTCTTTGTGGGTATAGCAGTTTCCCTGACTAGGTTATATTCGATGAAATCCTTACCCCTCATACCGTCTACGAAGGGTGTGACATCATCAGGGGCCTGGATACCAACTGGTTGAGAGCGAAGAGCCTTGAGGCTAGCCTTCCCGTTCATTAATTCAAAGTAGGCTGTGACGGAAAACCCAAAGGCGAAACCATTATTTTTCACCACCATAAACATACATTCGTAGATGTCCGCCTCACCACCGGAATATTTTTTGATAGAGGTCGTCTCTATTATATAGGTACAAACACCAGTACGTTTTGAGATTTCCTTGTTTGTTTGAAGAACAAATTCTTGGATCGTATCATTATTGATATTTACCTCGGCCTCAGTGTATCCAGATAAATCTGGTCTGGGGTCATCAAACTTAATTGGACCAACTGGTTTAGTGTAGCCTGAAAGACTGAACGTCTCCCGTCTGTGCATCAGGAAAAGGAGTAGTATAATCAAAGCGACAAAGTATATGTATCTCATCTTTACTACTATGCGTTAATTTTTTTTTAGAAAATACAATCTATATAATATATGTCTCTGCTGATATACAGTCCAAGGTGTAAACATTCGATGGATATTATTGAATATATTAGTAAACATCAACAATTGAAACAGTTGGTCCATTACCACAATGTAAATACACAAGGTGTTCCACCAAACTATAAAAATAAAATCAGTCGTGTACCGACCATGCTGACGAAAAATGGTAAGATTCTGGTAGGTATCGAAATAAAAAATTGGCTGGATTCACTGCTACCTTCAAAAGAGATATCAAATGGAAATATTGGGGGAGGCTTTTGTTCAATGTCCACATTAGATGGAAAAGGTGATTCTGATATGTTTACATTAGACGAATATGGTAAATCCTTGCAACCGGCGATGACGAAGGAACTTGAAGAGAAAATAAGCCGCGATGTCTCAAAGGGTGAACCATATACAGATTTAAAGATGTGATGCACCATACATCAAGATATGAAACTTGTAACAATCCAAGCTACAGCTTTTAAATCAACATTCGAAGTTTTAAAGGATATATTGAATGATGTGAATATCTACTTTAAACCCGAAGGGATGTTTATTGTAACTTTAGATACAGCGAGGACGTCACTCATAGACATGTTTCTATCAGCCGATAACTTTGAAGAATATCATTGCGACCAAGATGAAATTATAGCGGGAATAAATATTTCAAATACATTCAAACTTTTAAAAACTATTACAAATAATGATGTCCTTAAAATAGAAATCATTTCAAAGGAATATATGGACATCGAAATTATGAGTGAGTCGAAAAAAACCAATACAAAATTTCAACTCAAACTCCTTGATATCAATGAAAGTAAGATTGAGGTACCAGATGTGACTATGACTACCGTGACCACCCTCCCATCCGTAGATTTACAAAGATTGTGTAGGGACATGTCAAATATTGGATCGGAAATTCAGATTCGAAGACATGGAATGAAAATATCTTTCAATTGTGAGGGAGATTTTGCAAACCAGGAAACGACGATCGATTGTCAGGAACAGAGTCCGGATATAACGGGGTTGTATAGTCTGAGGTATATGAACATCTTTACAAAGGCAACGAGTATGTGTTCATCTGTCCAAATTATTCAAGAAAATGGAAATAGGTTTTTAATTTTAAAATACAATGTAGCAAACTTGGGGGAACTTAAATTTTACCTGGCAACTAAGGTATCCGAAGATCAGTTGTAAAACTGTCCAATGTAGATATAGTTTTCTTCATATCCAAACTATTTACAATTTTTATTTTTGGAAATCTCTCCCTCAAAGTTTCTACATCATAATATAGAAAATGGTATAGCGATACTTTTTGTTTATGAAAGTCGTTTCTCGGTCCAATGTATCGTTTCACCTTTTCAGTAATGTTTCTCACTGGTTTATCATCATGGTCAACTAAATAAACGCTACTCAAAGGGATATTAAAATACATACGACTTTCATCATTTTTCCCGGGTTTAAAATTGATGTCGTTGGAAATGGATTTATATAAATGTCCATTAAATGAATATGTTGTACGGATGATGACATATTTTACATTCTGGGGAATGGTGGTGTTCCTAAACTTTTTACCAGTCACATCCACACAATATTCCCTCAAAATGCCATCCCAACTTTTACTCTCCATCCTCCAAAAATCATCTTCAACCTGATATTTCATAGTATCTTCAACTTCGTATTCAAGTTCTTCTGAAACTATATGATAATCTGGGTATGTTGTAAGTTTTCTGAAAAAATGAAAAATGATACTTAAAAGTTTAAACAACATTTCTTTATATAATGGAAGGAAACTTTTTAAGTAGATATAACAACAAGTTAGAAGAATGGTCTGAACTTATAGAGAAAGATCCTTCCAATAAAAAAAGGTATGAACATGAAATGACTGAATATATGTTTAAATGTATGCCTTACATGAAACAACACTCTGTTGAAAATGATGAAGAAATAAACACTGATAATATTTTTAACGTTAAGGAAACTGTCGGCCTCAAACGAAAAGATATTTTCACAGATTATCTAATAAACGTTGAAAAACAAAATATAAATAGACCCATAGTGAAACTTATAGATACCTGTAAGACGTGCCCAGACAGTAACATAATAAATTGTTACGATACTAGTGACATGGTATGTGAATCGTGTGGTAAAATCATTGCCTCCATTATAAGTTCAGAATTGACATACAAAGAAGAACAAGAGTCGACCGAGAAAATTATAAATTATTCATACAAACGGGAAAATCATTTCAACGAATGGATATCACAATTTCAAGCACAAGAAATGACGTGTATTCCCGACGAAGTTATAGGACAATTGAGATCAGAGTTGAAGAAGATAAAAATAAAAAACCTCGAAGATATCACACACGCGAAGATTCGAGGACTTTTAAAAAAACTTCGGTTGAACAAGTACTATGAACACGTACCGTATATCACTAACATACTTAATGGAATCCAACCACCAAATATGCCACAAGAACTAGAAGAACGCCTTCGTATGATGTTCAAAGATATACAGAAACCCTTCGATAAGAACTGTCCGACGGAGAGGAAAAACTTCCTCAGTTATTCATATGTCCTCTATAAATTCTGTGAACTCCTAGGTGAAGATGATTATCTTCAATACTTCCCTCTCCTAAAATCCAAGGAAAAGTTGTACCAACAAGATATCATATGGAAAAAGATTTGTAATGATCTCAGGTGGGAATATATAGCAACGATATAAAGATTACCATAGCAACTAGTTTAGATGATATTCATAGATAGACTGGTGCGTTACTTTGCAAAAGACATCAATTTACCACTGAGGTGTTATGCAAACAAGAGACAACTTCTAAATAGGAGGGACTGTTGTAATTGTAAAATTTATTGTAAAAAGCCACCAAATGGTGGCACCCCGGCACTCCAAGAAATTACGATACTTAAGTATAAGGAGTCATTGATTTATAATAAATATGGAGCAAGCACTTTACGAACTGGAGACCCACGTCCTACCGTACTTAGACGACGTTAATTTAGACAATCCAGATGCGCAGCATTGTCTCGAAGAGGCTCGGGGTCTTCTAGAGAGAGCGCAAGAACTTCTTCGGGGAGCTGTCCTAGATCCAGGGGCTCAGTATCAAGAATCTCTTCGGTTTTATCAGTGTATGGCACGGGTTCTTCCCCTAATGGTCCTACTTCAATCTTCCGGACCTCAACCTCCCGATCCCGACACGGTGGATAATTTATCAGATACGCAGTCTTCAGACCTGTCAGATGAAGATAATTTTTACCCTGCAACTCCGCCGCTTCATTTAGAGACTTGATGATTTTGAATTCTAGAATTGTAGTATTGTCAATGATCATATCTATCCTCAAATTTCCAATCACGTGACCTTTAAACTTAATCAACACCACACGTTCCGATTCATAGGGTATCCCCCTCTCCCGTAGTAAAACTTCCATTGCGTTGTGATATACTCTCTCACTGTACCCCGGACCCAGGTCAGAATATATCTCTCGAGCCAAGTCTTCGATCATTTGGTGTATACTTTAATATACTCTATAAGTATGAGTTTCCATCTCATCCAACTCCCTACCCGACTCGTGAAAGACCTAAAAAAGATTAGTAAGATATCAACGAAACAAAAATGGGAGTATGGGGGAAAATTAATTTTTGATGATACGTATACCTATAAAGGTTTCACCAAAGTAACATCAAAAGAAAGAGCTCGTATAGATAGTAGTGTTCTAGAACCCGAATGGTATTCAAATTCAATGTTCACCTATCACACCCACCCGGGTATCTTCTCGCGCCCAAATAGTGGGTGTGAAAAATGGAGCGTCTTCACCACCCTCCCCAGTAATTCTGACTTTGAAGCCTATATCAAGGGATACCCCGAAATGAAAATCAATTTTATTTGTGACGCACATGGATACTATATCATCGATGTCTTAAAAGCTCAAGAGATGAAGACATGTGTCTTACCAATAAGTATCACTTCTGAGATGAAGACTATACGATATGAAGACTTTCTTTACGAACGTGGATTTGGGGAAGATAGGTGTGAATATTTTTTGACGACTTTGCCTCACTGGAAAATGTTCATCAATCAGGAGTTGTATCCCCGCATGATGAACTTGTATGGAATCTCCATCCACTACTATGGCTACGAGGATGAACCACCCATGGTTATCATCGACGCATGAGTGAATCCTCCTAGGTAAAAGGGATGACATTCTTAATGTCAAATTTTCTACGTGAAATAGGGCTTTTAGCCGCGAATTGTCGACCTCGTCCGAGCGTGAGTAACTTAATAATACCATCTTGATTATAAACGTGTTTTACTTTACCATTAACAAGGTCCTTGGTGATGTATACACGCTTATTTTTTGGTATGTTTTTAACATCAGTGTTAGTGAAACTATTGTTGTAATATGTAGATACATTAGTCTTGACATGATTTGGTAAATTATTTGGGTATCGCCTTCTTATTTCAATATGATCAGTCATTAACTGCTTTACCCTTTCCATCATCTTATTATTGCTGTTGTTGTTGTTGCTGTTGCTATTGCCGAAAAGAAGACGCAGCTGTCGCGTCTCGTTCATTCTGTTGTTGTTGCTGTTGATGTTGGTGTTGCTATTGCCGAAAATAAGACGCAGCTGTGCGTCATCGTTCCCCAGTTGATTGACGCGGGGAGGAGGAGGGAGTGTTCGCCCCTCCCTACGCATTCGACGAGGTGTGCTGGCCATTTATTATAAACGCAGATATTTTCTAAGCTTGTATTAAATGTCATACAACGTCGAACCCTGCACCTTCAAGTACCGCGTCTCCTCCCTAGAGAAGGTCGTCGATGGTGACACAATCGATGTCAACATAGACTTGGGTTTCGATGTATGCACCAAGCAGCGTGTTCGGCTCCTAGGTATCGATACCCCAGAGTCCAGGACCCGTGACCTCGAAGAGAAGAAGTTTGGTCTCCTCTCCAAGAAGAAGTTGAAGGAATGGTGCCTAAAGGCTGTCGCATCTGAGAAGGACGATATAGAGATCGAACTCAGATGCCCAGAGGCGGATTCTAGGGGGAAGTTTGGCCGCGTTCTCGCGGAAATTTGGGTGTCCGAGGATGGACAGTGGACCAATGTCAATAAGTGGATGTGTGAGGAAGGGTACGCTGTCCCCTATGTAGGACAAAACAAGGCGGACGTCGAGGCCCTCCACATGGCGAACCGGGAGAAGGTCAAGCATCAGTTATAGGGTACTTCCGAACCCATAAATTACAAATCCATTTTTCACCAGACTTTACAGGTCTCCCGCCATGTAAAGCCTTGGATGTATCATATTCATAGTTGTCCAACGTATCGAAGAAGAGGGCATCACCCGCGCGTAACCTGTAGGACTTTTGTATGTTTGGAAACTCCGTTTCCCCCCCTTCATAATCGTCCGTGAGGGCTAGTATGAATGTATACATTCTTTGATTTTTAGCGTTTCTCAATATATCTTGGTGGGGAATGTAGTGACCACCCTCTTCGTAGCGGAGAACTTGAAGTTTTTCACAGTTTGTCAATGGTCTATCTGTATAGCTTAGACATCTCTCAGCTATACCCTTAATGATTGGGTCATCGAAACTCAACCACGCTGTCTCACTTTTTCGAACACTTTCATCGAGTTTGTGATCCGTGGATACAGTCGATGGTGTTAGGTTTTTTTTCGCTTCTTCTATAACATGCGCTCTCTCACCTGAAGTTATAAAATTGTGGAAAACTTCTGGTTCACGGTATGTGGGTAGAATATATATAGTCAATATAATGAGGACCACCAGTATTAACATCTTACTATATTTCAATATTTTTTGGTGACACACTGACATATCTTTTTCGTATTCTGGTAAAAATTTCATTTCCGTAATCAAAGATTTGTTCTATATGATCTAAAATTTCCGTGTATCTAGATTGATCCAAGACATATTGCCTCAAAATATCTCCACAAGAATGAATTATAACTTCATATATATTTGACACTTCTCTAGTTTTTTCCCTATGTTTTTCTTGTCTCTGTAAAAAATCTTTAAAAAGTAAATCATCTATATAATTCATCATGTAGGATATGCGAGCACGTGTATTATCTATTGGTGGTAAATCTACCATAAATATGTTTTCATTTTCCATATTTTGTATGACAATCAGACACTGAATCAATTTATACGGAGCCCCAATTTGTCGGAGTTCCCTGGTGGATGGAATGCCACCACATGGAATATCACCGTGTTCTCTCGACATAATATCTTTTCGTTTAAATTCGATATAGTGAGGATTGTGTACACGTCCAGAAACAATTTCACCTGTTCTCCAATCAAAAGCTGTGTGACAACTTATACACCACATTTGAGAACACCCACTCAATTTATGAATTACCATTCCACACTTTGGACACGATTTACTATCCCTATTTAAAAGTTTCATCGTCTCGACAACACCTGGTTCACATTCGTGGTCATCGGTAACAGGTTCGTTACAATCTTTACAAAAATATTGATCACATAGACCACAATACCAATCTACATTTAAAAACCCTTTACAACTTTCTTTTGGACATTGTCTCGTAAATATAGTGGGAGTATCTATAGAGTCGCCAACGTTTCTCAGTCTCGTCATTTCTCGATACGTTCTCTCCATTTCGTTATAGAGTATTCCAAGTTCTGGAACATTTTCACCCACAGCATGTAATTGATAAAGTCGTTCTCTTTGAGCCCTAGCTAACCGAGATAATCTCTGTATAGCCAAGAGTCTTTCAACTTCTGGTTGTGTTGATGGCATCAGAGCTCTTTCCCTTTCAAGTAATACATTTTCGCGATGAACTTTTAGATCTTTATTACGAAATTTCACAGTGCAAAACGAATCTACAAATTCGCGATCCCATCTCGTTTTACAACCCATACAGTGAGGATCTTCGAAAGAAGAAAGTATGTACCTTTGTGAGCATACCCGACAACTTGTTAAATCACAAAATGGACACTTGACTTTTTTGTGATTTATCTTATTTATCTTCTCACAACATACCTGACAACATTCCATTCTTTAAATAAAGATTTACCTCTTTAAATTAATTAGAGAAAAGAAACTCTATACCAGTATATTATGTCTCAAGCAATTGGTATCGATCTCGGAACTACGTATTCTTGTGTTGGTGTTTGGCAAAATGATCGTGTAGAGATCATCGCAAATGACCAGGGAAATCGCACAACCCCATCTTATGTGGCTTTTACAGATAGTGAGCGTCTCATTGGAGATGCGGCTAAGAATCAAACAGCTATGAATCCAACAAATACAGTTTTTGATGCAAAACGACTCATCGGTCGTAAATTTTCAGACTCCAAGGTTCAAGATGACATGAAAGATTGGTCCTACAAGGTGGTAGCAGGATCTGGTGACAAGCCAATGATTCGTGTTGAGTTTCATGGGGAGACCAAAGAGTTTGCACCAGAGGAAATTTCTTCAATGGTGTTGACCAAGATGAAAGAAGTCGCCGAAGGGTACCTAGGTAAAAAGGTGACTGACGCAGTCGTCACCGTCCCCGCATACTTCAATGATTCCCAAAGACAAGCTACGAAAGACGCTGCATCCATCGCCGGTCTCAATTGTCTTCGAATTATAAACGAACCCACTGCCGCAGCCATTGCCTACGGATTGGATAAAAATAAGGACGAAGATACGAATGTTCTCATCTTTGACCTTGGTGGTGGTACGTTTGATGTTTCACTCCTCAATATTGAAGGTGGTATTTTCGAGGTTAAGGCCACAGCGGGTGATACCCACCTAGGGGGTGAAGACTTTGACGCCCGTCTTCTCCGTCACCTCGCGGAAGAGTTTAAGAGGAAGCACAAGAAGGACATCACCGGAAACGCTCGTGCTCTCCGTAGACTTCGTTCTGCGTGTGAA
>Ga0115568_10000670_pt1 | contig 25232 bp, 21 predicted proteins | sample COGITO_mtgs_1204_FD_87296 | JGI IMG/M metagenome (GOLD analysis project Ga0115568, IMG submission 87296) | Pelagic marine microbial communities from North Sea - COGITO_mtgs_120426 | ecosystem: Environmental > Aquatic > Marine > Epipelagic | place: Germany:Helgoland, sampling site Kabeltonne...
CACATTCTGGTTCTGGAAGTGGATCACATTCTGGTTCTGGAAGCGGATCACATTCTGGTTCTGGAAGTGGATCACATTCTGGTTCTGGAAGCGGATCAAGTTCAGGAATTAGCTATGCTAGTCATGCTAGTGGTGTAAGTTGTCCATCTGGAAGTAGTTCTAACTCTGGCAGTGGCTCTGGTTCTGGCAGTGGCTCTGGCTCTGGAAGTAGCTCTGGTTCTGGCAGTGGCTCTGGCTCTGGAAGTAGCTCTGGCTCTGGAAGTAGTTCTAATTGTCACCTTTCTAAATATTCAAAAATAAGTCACCAAATTTCTGATTACAGCAGTGCTTCAGGCTCTGATTGCAAATCCAATAGTAAGGCTGGTAAGAAAGACAAGGTCTTAATGTGTTTTGAAGGAGAAACGTATTGCGTGCAACAAAAACACATTCAAAAAAGACTGAATTGTGGATATACCTTAGGCCCTTGCGATGCGCAACAAACAGCTGCATGTAGCAATGCCCAAGTGGACAACGATTCTGTTTCTTGTGTTTGTGATGGCAAATTAGTCACGCTTACAGTACGATACATCGGTCCTTCCAATCAGGATTTAAATGTTACTGCAAAAAAGTGTAACGTTACCCTATTGAGCGCCTCGAATGCAAATACAGGAGATGTGTTTACAATTGATGCTGCTTCTGCAGGATTAGATTACTTGAGAAAAGAAACCTACTTTGAACTTGCAGGTACTGATTTTGGACCGATTAAAATCCCAACCAACTGTTGCGACAATCCTGTAGGAAGGTTTTTCTTCCCATTCGAAGTAATTGCTTGGACGGATACTGAAGGCAACGAATGCAGTTCTTCTGCAGCCAAGACTAACAGTTCTGATCGCACAAATCCAGAAACAGAAATAACCAATGTGAACGAAGCAGGTCCAATTATTCAGCAGTATCCAAATCCTGCAGATCAAAATGCGACCTTTGAATTTACAGTAACGAAGGATCAAGAAATTACAGTTACTGTAATGAATATCCGAGGAAAAGTAATTCAGACCTTGTATAGTGGTCATGCTGAAAGTATGATAACCTATAGAGTCGATTACAATGTATCATCAATTGAAAGTGGGATTTACTTTGTTCATTTAAATACAACAGAAGGAGTATTTAAAAAGAAATTCGTAATCCTACGGTAATATTAAATATATAAATGCGCTAAGAGCTTAGCATAATAAGCTCACATCAACACCTAGTTTATCGGAAAAGGCCATTGTTTTTACAATGGTCTTTTTTTTTGTCACAAAAACTAGCAAATAGGAATTATGAAGACTGAAACTCAGAAATAGTAGATTCAATAATTGATATACACGAATCCAGCTGTTCATCAGTGATGACCAATGGAGGCGCAAAACGAATGATATTGCCGTGTGTTGGCTTCGCTAATAAGCCATTATTCTTCAAGGCTACACAAAGGTCCCAAGCCGTAGAGCTTTCTTCCGAATCATTGATTAATATGGCATTTAATAAGCCCTTACCTCGAACTGCATTTACTAAAGTCGATTGGTTAATTATTCGATTCATTTCATTTCGAAATTTGCGACCAAGGCGATCAGCATTCTCCGCTAATTTTTCATCTTTAATTACCTCTAAAGCTGCAACAGCTACTTTAGCCGCTAATGGATTACCTCCAAAAGTAGAGCCATGCTGACCTGGCTTAATTACGGACATGATATCGTCATTTGCCAATACAGCCGAAACCGGATAAACCCCTCCGGAAACTGCTTTTCCTAAAATTAGAATGTCTGCTTTTACATCAGGCGTTCCTGAACAATTTTTTTCTGGACAGGTACAGTTTCCGCAAGTAGCCAGCAGTCTGCCCGTTCTGGCAATTCCTGTTTGTACTTCATCAGCAATGAACAAACTACCATATTGCTCACACAAAGATTTTGCAGCTTTTAAGTAATCTTCACTGGGAACATAAACTCCTGCCTCACCTTGTATCGGTTCTACTAAAAATCCAGCAACATTATCTTCTTTCAACGCTGCTTCCAAAGCTGCTATATCATCGTATGGAATTTTAATGAATCCTGGTGTATACGGGCCAAAGTTCTTACGCGCATCAGGATCGTTAGAAAAAGACACAATTGTTGTTGTTCTACCATGAAAATTATTTTCGCAAACTATAATTTTTGCTTCGTTTTCAGGAATATGTTTTTTCTCATAAGCCCATTTTCTACACAATTTGATAGCAGTTTCTACCGCTTCAGCACCGGTGTTCATTGGTAGCACTTTGTCAAATCCAAAGAAGTTTGTGATAAATTCCTCATACGGACCAAGTGTGTCATTAAAAAATGCACGGGAAGTTAGGGTTAACGTTTCAGCTTGCTCTTTTAACGCATTGATAATTTTAGGATGACAATGGCCTTGATTTACTGCGGAATAGGCAGATAAAAAATCATAGTACTTTGTACCTTCACAATCCCAAACATAAACGCCTTCACCTCTTGCAAGAACCACAGGAAGCGGATGGTAATTGTGCGCTCCAAACTGATCTTCAAGACGTATTGCTTCTTCTGAGCTCATTTTAATTGATGTTTCCATTTTTAATAAATTTAATGCAATCCTAACAGAACATTTCCGAGTTAGGTGCCTCATCATGGAGAGTAGCCATCCTTTCCTACTTTTCTGGCGAGAAATCAACCGAGCGCAAAGATAAACGAATCTTAGAAAAAGACACGACATAATCTTGCGGTTTCCATTTTGTCTTTATCATCAATTACTGCACACATTATTGTCTATAGCATATTCTATGCATTATATTTGCCGCTTGAATTACAAAAAAGGAGAAATAGTAGAATTAGAAATCCATGATTTTGCATTTGGAGGAAAAGGTATTCACCGCATGCAAACCGAAAAGGGGAATTACATCATTTTTGTGCTAAACGCACTTCCAGGCCAAGTTGTCAAAGCCAAAATTCAAAAAAAGCGCAAACGCTACGCGGAAGCAAGACTTGTTGCCGTTCTAAAAAGATCAGAGCTTGAAGAAACACAAGTGTTTCAATCCATTTCAGGAGCACCGTATATTACCCTGCCCATTAAGCAACAACAAACTTTCAAAACTGCAGCCGTTATGGATTTGTTTCAAAAGTTTGCAGCCATTGAAAATCCTGTTGCGCTCTATGATGAATTCATTAACTCCCCCAATACATTTCATTACAGGAATAAAATGGAATATTCCTTTTCAGTAATACGACACGACCTCAATTCCGATCAAGAAAAAGATGATTTTGGCTTAGGTTTTAAACGAACTGGAACTTGGTGGAAAGTAGAAAATCTTGATTCCGATTCAGGAATGTTTGATGAACAATTGGAAAACGAACTCCATAAAATTAGACTCTGGCTTCAAGAAACCAAACTACCAGCATGGCACCCTCCTAAAAAGGAAGGTTTTTTCAGGCACTTAGTAGTTAGAAAATCATTCTCAGAAAACGAGCTTTTAATTAATCTGGTCACATCATCTGAAGGAATAGATCAATTCAACAAAATAGCTTTTAAAGATTATTTAATAGAACTATTAGGCAACCGTTTAGCAGGTTATATTCACACGGTGAATGATGATGTTGCAGACAGGGCAAAGTTGGACAACGGACCAAGTGGCCTGATTTGGGGAAAAGATCGAATCAACGAAAATATTTTAGGCCTTAATTTTGAAATTAGTATGCAAAGCTTTTTTCAAACAAATCCCAAAAGTGCTGAAAAACTATATTCAAAAGTAATCGAATACGCTACGGAAAGTTCCAACCTTGAAGGGCAGGTAATTATGGATTTGTTCTGCGGAACAGGCACCATTGGCCAAATTATTGCCTCGCAAATTCCAACAGCTCAAGTAATTGGAGTCGATATCGTAGAGTCAGCTATTTCCAACGCTAAGAAAAATGCAAAAAAAAATGGGTTAAATGGAATTAATTGGTTTGCTGCAGACGTTGGTAAGTTCTTGAGTGAACATCCAAATTACAAAGGTCGTATTGATACAATTATACTGGATCCACCCCGTGCAGGAATCGCACCAAAAACCTTACAAAAAGTAATTGCTCTTGGAGCGAATCGGTTGATTTACGTATCATGTAATCCTGCCACTCAGGCTAGAGACATCGCCGTACTTACTTCCAATGGATACGAGCTGGTTAAATTTTCTCTGGTCGATCAATTTCCACATACTGGTCATATAGAAAGTATTGGAGCTTTTAAAAAAATTACACTCGAATTAGATGAAAATTCAAGTAACTTTATGCCATGATTAGATGTGCAACATATATGCTACTAATAGTATTTCATACTAATATATATGCACAAACGAGTCATACCTATCAATTTGGTTTATTAAAATACAACGGTGGTGGAGATTGGTACTCGAATCCGACTTCCATTCCTAATCTAGTGGAGTTTTGTAATAAAAACGGGAATATGAATATTAATCCCGAGGTAGGAGAAATTCACGTGAGCAATGCCGAAATCATGAATTATCCTTTTATTCACATGACGGGTCATGGTAACGTTGTATTCAATAACCAAGAAGCTACTAATCTTCGCAACTATCTTATTTCAGGAGGATTTTTACACATCGATGATAACTATGGAATGGATAAATTTATCCGTCCACAAATGAAAAAAGTATTTCCTGAGTTAGATTTTATTGAATTGCCTTACTCACATCCAATTTATCATCAATCCTTTTCTTTTGAAAAAGGTTTACCTAAAATTCATCTGCACGATAACAATCCCGCTCAAGGTTTCGGCCTGATATATGAAGGCAGGCTAATCTGTTTTTACAGCGTAGAATGTGATTTGGGCGATGGATGGGAAGACGAAGAAGTGCATAACGACACAAAAGAAATTCGACTGAAAGCACTTAAAATGGGAATGAATATTGTTCAATATACATTCATGGGTGGCACCAATGGCAATTAGCCAATTGAATCTATTTACATGGGAAATTTTGAATAAAAGCAACGGCTTCATTCATGGATTCGTACATAACAATGTCCTCTTCAACAAAGGGTACTTTTTTCTGGAATTCTGAGATAAAACTTTCAATGTATTTTGAAGATTTAAGGGGCCTTCTAAAATGAATGCCCTGAGCAGCATTGAAAAGTTCAATTCCTAGTAATTTTTGTACATTTTCAACGACAGCGTGGCACTTTGTTCCTGCGTTTGCTCCCATACTAACATGATCTTCTTGACCATTAGATGAATCAATTGTATCTACTGAAGCAGGCGTACATAATTGTTTATTCTGACTAACAATTGAAGCAGCAGCATATTGTGGAATCATGAATCCAGAGTTTAAGCCTGGGTTCACAACCAAAAAAGCTGGAAGCCCTCTCAGGCCAGCAATTAATTTATAGGTTCTTCTTTCTGATATACTTCCTAGCTCAGCGACAGCAATAGCCAAGTAATCTAGATTGATAGCAAGCGGTTGACCATGAAAATTTCCAGCCGAAACAATCTGATTATCATTTGGAAAAATAGTGGGATTATCTGTTACCGCATTGATCTCATTTTCAAAAACACCCGTTATGTAAGTTATTGCATCCCGTGATGCTCCGTGAACTTGTGGCATGCATCGAAATGAATAAGGATCTTGCACATGAGATTTTTCTTGCGTAATCAATTCGCTACCATTCAAATAATCCCTTATGTTCTTTGCTGTTTGAATTTGTCCTTGGTGCCTTCTTAAGACATGCACATTTTCTTGAAAAGGCTCAATGCGTCCATCGAAAGCTTCCAATGATACTGAACCTATTAAATCTGCCATTTCTATAAGATGCCTGGCTTGCATTAAGTTCCATGTGCCATAGGCAGACATGAATTGTGTACCATTTAATAAAGCAAGCCCTTCTTTAGAACTTAATGTTATCGGCGACCAAGAAAACAGACTTAATACATCCATCGCTGACTTTCGCTCCCCTTTGAAATTTACTTCTCCTTTACCTAAAAGGGCCAGAGACATATTTGCAAGTGGAGCCAAATCACCAGATGCCCCTAGTGAGCCCTGCTGATATATGATTGGGTACACGCCCTCATTTAAAAAGTCAAGTAATCGTTGAACTGTTTTGACATGTACGCCAGAATGTCCATAAGCTAAACCTTGCGCCTTTAAAAACAACATCAATCTTACAATATTTTCTGGAACTTCTTCCCCCATACCACAAGCATGAGACATGACTAAATTCTCTTGTAATTTTTCAAGGTCATGATTTGAAATCGACTCATTACATAAAGAACCAAATCCTGTATTAATTCCGTAAATCGGAACAGTAGAATTGGCGATTTTTTCATCTAAGAAAATTCGACAATACTGGATGTTCTCTTTCGCCTGATCAGAAAGTTCAATACGATATCCGCCAAACACAACTTCTTTTAGCTTATCAATGGATAAAAACTCTGTGTTTAAATGATGTGTTTTCATTTATTAAGCATATTAATGAGTCCCTGAATACTTGTATCTATTTGATCCCCCGTTGTCATGTCTTTTACACGAATGATTCCCGATTCAATTTCATTGGTCCCAACCATAACCGCAAAGCTGACACCCTTAACATGTGCATAATTCATTTGCTTTTTTAATTTAGCAGCTGTCGGATATAGCTCTGCATTAATACCGGCAGTTCTTAGTTCTTTCAATAAACCAAGACAATATATGGATTCCGGATTTCCAAAATTGATAAATAATACCTGCGTTGTTTCTTCAACTGCGGCCTCGAAGAGATTCAATTCGTTCAGTACATCGTAAATCCGGTCTGCACCGAATGAAACACCCACACCTGATAGGTCTTTTAATCCAAAAATTCCTGTCAAATCATCGTAACGTCCACCGCCACAAATCGAACCAATGTCAACACCATTAGCTTTCACCTCAAATATTGCTCCAGTGTAATAATTAAGGCCGCGTGCTAAAGTCAGGTCAATAGATAATTTGGCCTTCACAAGACCCAGCTTATTAATTTGATCTATGACAAAAGTTAGCTCTTCCAATCCTTTTAAACCAATTGGTGAATCCACCAACATAACCCTCATTTTAGCTAATAACTCTTCATTAGAACCGGCAATGCCAAAAAGTGGTTTAATCTTCTCAACTGCTGAACGTGCAACTCCTTTGTCCTCTAATTCTTTAATCACTCCTGATTCACCAATCTTATCTAGCTTATCTATAGCGACCATTATTTCAACAATCTTCTCAGATTCCCCAGTAATTTCAACGATACCAGACAATACCTTTCTGTTGTTCATCTTAATGGTGAAATCATTGATTCCTAAATTATCCAATACCTCATCCATCAGTTGAATTAGCTCTATTTCGCACAAAAGTGAATCCGTTCCAATAATATCCGCATCACACTGGTAAAACTCGCGATACCTACCTTTTTGTGGTCGATCCGCCCGCCATACCGTTTGAATTTGATATCGCTTAAAAGGGAAAGCTATGTCATTTTGGTGCTGAACAACAAATCGAGCAAATGGAACAGTTAAATCATATCTCAATGCCTGTTCACATAATAAATGTTCAATTTGACCTTGGGAAGACCAATTTTCAGGGACATTACGGATGCTGGTACCTAGCTTATCACCGCGATTTAGTATTTTGAAAATTAGTTGGTCACCTTCTTCGCCATACTTTCCAGTAAGTGTAGACAATTTCTCCATTGCAGGGGTTTCAATAGGTAAAAACCCATATTTCTTAAAACCTGCTTTAATTGTATCAAAAATGTGATTTCTACGCGCCATTTGAGCAGGTAAAAAATCTCTGGTCCCCTTAGGAATTGAAGGCTTATTCATTTAAATTAGTCATTTAGCAAACTGACCAAAATTAATTTTTTTTATAAAGCTAATTAGCAATAGCACCAATGTTATTTTCGGCTATTCTATAAAGTAAGTAAATTGATTGGAATTAACTCCTCTTTTTGCGATTTGATTGCTTGATTTGTAAATGAGAAATTTAGATTAATTATTTTGCCAACTCAGTGTTTATACTCAATTGAAAAGTTTGTTTGGTTTTGGTCTTAACTAAATTGTGTGAAATATAGTGCCGCAAAGACATATATTTTAAGATTGCTTAAAAGGGAGCTCCCAAGCAATTTACATTACCATGGTCTGCACCATACTTGGGATGTTTACAACTCTGCGAAGTTGATTGCTCTCAATGAAGGAATAACTGAACACGAGAGCAAATTGCTATTGACGGCTGCACTATTTCATGATACAGGTTATATCAAATCCTATTTGGATAACGAATCCATCGCCATCGATTTAGTTAAAGAAATTTTACCTTCATTTGGATTCAAAAATTCCGACATAGCTCTTATATGCAGCATAATAGAGTCGACTATACCAGACAGAGTGCCACAAACCATGTTAGAGAAAATAATGAGTGACGCGGACCATGACTATTTTGGACGATCCGATTATCATTTAATTGCAGACTCTTTTAAACGAGAATTAGTGGAATACAATATTGCAATGAGTGATAAAATGTGGATTGAAAAACAGCTGGATTATCTGGAGAATCGACATCGATTCTTAACCGAAACATCCATCGGAATGCGCGTAAAACGGAAAAAGAAAAACATCCTAGATCTTAGAGAAAAGCTGAAAGACTTGCCATAATTACCAACCACATCGAATTGCTTTTTTCATAAGCACGCACCGCATGAACAGTGACCGATCATCCTTAAGAAAAATACTAGTTTAAGTATTCCTTTGCCTTTTCGATTGCAGACTCAATTCCTTCTGGTTTGCTTCCCCCAGCAGTTGCATAATTCGCCTGTCCACCTCCACCACCATTAATTTCTTTTGAAAGCACTCGAATAATATTCCCCGCGTGTAAATCCTTATCAGTAACCAAATTATCAGATAGGGCTATGGTAATGGTTGATTTACCTCCAAATTCTGCTCCTAGAATAATAAACAAATTATTTATTTCAGATTTTAATTGGAATGCCAAGTCTTTGATGGACTTGGGATCCAAATCGACCTTTTTCCCAATGAAATTAATCCCATTTAATTCGACTGTTTCATTGATTAAATCGCCTTTCATATCCCCCGCCCGTGCTTTTTTAAAAGCACTAATTTCTTTTTCAAGTTCTGCTTTCTGCTGAGCTAATTCATCAATCGCCTTAAGTAAATCCTTAGGACTTTTTAACGCAGCTCTAACCTCATTTAACAAAGTCAACTGATCTTTAACCCAAGCATCAGCAGTGACAGAGGTAATGCATTCAATTCGTCTAATCCCAGCAGCTACTGAACTTTCTGAGAGCAATTTAAAATTACCGATACGGCCTGTAGACTTCACATGAGTGCCACCACAAAGTTCTACCGAATCTCCAAATTTAATTGCCCGAACTAGGTCTCCATATTTTTCACCAAAAAGAGCTAAAGCCCCCATCTCTTGAGCCATTTTAATTGGAATCTCCCTGTGCTCTTCTAACAAAATGTTTTCCCTTATCTGCTCATTAACGAGGTATTCAATTTTCAGAATCTCGTCCTCGCTCAATTTCGAGAAGTGCGAGAAATCGAACCGCAAATACCGAGCATTTACTAAAGAACCCTTTTGCTCTACATGAGAACCTAATACCGCTCTCAACGCAGCATGAACCAAATGCGTTGCCGTGTGATTTGCTTGGATCAATGCCCGGTTACTTTTATTAACTACTGCTGAAAAGCTCTGTGTTAATTCTGGTGGCAATTCATTGGCAAAATGCACAATCAAGTTGTTTTCCTTTTTTGTGTCAACAATTGCTGTTTTATGTCCATTAGCCTCGATGTATCCAGTATCGCCCACTTGGCCCCCACCTTCTGCATAAAACGGTGTATAATTAAAAACGATTTGATATCTTTCTTTCTCTTTAGAAACAACTTTTCTGTAACGCGTGATACGCACGTTCACTTCCGTATAGTCATAACCAACAAATTCTTCTTTTTCATCTTCCAGCAGCACTACCCAATCTTCCGTTGCTACCACCGCTGCTTTCCTCGACCTTTCTTTTTGTTTTTCAAGACATTCAGCGAATGCTTTTTGATCTACCTTAAGTTTATTGTCGTGTGCCATTAATTCTGTCAAATCAATGGGGAAACCGTACGTATCAAATAATTCAAAAGCAAAATCACCATCTATCTGCTGTTTTCCTTTTTTCACATATTCGTTAAAACGCTGTATTCCCTTCTCAAGAGTGCGATAAAATGAAGACTCCTCCTCTTTTATCACCTTTTCTATTAGCTCCTGCTGTGCAGCTATTTCTGGAAATGCCTGACCTAATTCGTTAACAACGATTTCTACACCTTGGTATAAAAAGGGTTGTTTTAAATTTAATGTTTGATAACCGTATCTCACCGCCCTTCTGAGTATACGACGGATTACATATCCTGCACCCGTATTGGAAGGAAGCTGACCATCAGCGATACTAAAAGAGATCGCCCTAACGTGATCTGAAATTACTCGCAGTGCAACGTCCGTTTTAAAATCGGCACCATACGAACAAGTAGCAATTGCTTCTAAATGTCGAATGATTGGTTTAAAAAGGTCGGTATCGTAATTAGAAGTCTTTCCTTGCAACACCATGCAAAGTCTTTCGAAGCCCATTCCTGTATCGACATGTTTTTCAGGAAGACCAACTAACGAACCATTGGCTTTTCTATTGTATTCCATAAAAACCAAATTCCAAATTTCTATAACCTGTGGATGATCCTGATTCACTAATTCTTTTCCATCAACTTTGGCTCTTTCTTCTTTGGTTCTTAGGTCGCAATGAATTTCGGAACAGGGTCCACACGGGCCCATTTCACCCATTTCCCAGAAATTATCTTTTTTTGAAGCCTTTATGATACGATCTTCGGCTATCAGTTCTTTCCAAATATCATATGCTTCCTGATCTATATCAGTTCCATCCTCCACATCACCCTCAAAAATCGTAACATAAATTTTGGACTTATCGATCTTGTATATTTCCGTTAATAATTCCCAAGCCCATTCAATAGCTTCTTTTTTAAAATAATCACCAAAAGACCAATTACCGAGCATTTCAAACATCGTGTGGTGATAAGTATCTACACCCACTTCTTCTAAATCATTGTGCTTACCTGATACTCTAAGGCATTTTTGAGAATTACAAATTCTACTGGATTTTGGCCGCGTATTTCCTAAAAAAACTTCCTTAAATTGATTCATTCCAGCATTGGTGAACATTAACGTAGGATCATTTTTGATCACCATGGGTGCAGAAGAAACCATTTCGTGTTCTTTTCCCTTAAAAAAATCGATAAAAGCGGCTCGTATTTCTTTTGAATTCATTTGTTAACAATGCTTAAAATTAGTCCAAGCGCCTTTAAGGCTAGACCAAACGGATTGCTAAGTTAGATTTTTATGGTAAATTAGCACCGCCTTAAAAACGAAAGTTTTACCATGGCAAATACGAAATATAAATATAATCCGAACACGCTCTCTTATGAACAAGTTGAGCTCTCTATCAAAGACAAAATCCTAAAGGTTTCGTACTACGCTATTGTTGGAATAGTTGTCTCCTTTATCGTTACTTTAATCTCATTCAAAGCTATTCAGAAAAGTAATGATAGTGAATTAGCCAGAGCCAATACACAATTAGAAAAAGATCTACATGATCTGAAAATGGACGTAGAATTTACCAGTAAGGTATTGCAGCATCTCCAAGATACAGACGACAACATTTACAGGAGTATATACGAAGCTGAACCAATACCCGCCTACAAAAGAGAATTTGGAACTGGTGGCAATCAAAAAAAATACGATCAATACAAAGGATTTAGTCATTCCGAATTGATTATTGAAATCAGAAAATCTTTGGAAGAAGTGCAAAAGAAAATGGTCACGCAAAGCGAGTCCTACGATGAGCTGAAGCAATTAGTGAAAACAAAGAAAGAAATGCTTGCTGCTATACCTTCGATTCAACCCATTGCAAACAAAGATTTGACCAGATTAGCATCTGGTTTTGGATTTCGAATGCATCCAATTTATAAAATCAAAAAGATGCATTCCGGAATCGATTTTACTGCAGACCGCGGAACCGATATCTATGCAACTGGGAATGGAGTAATTGAAAAGGCTGGGCGCATGAGTGGTTATGGAAAGGTCGTTATTATTGATCATGGTTTTGGTTATAAGTCTTTGTATGCACATTGCAGCAAACACATGGTTAAAGTTGGCCAGAAAGTAAGAAAAGGCGAGGTGATTGCGTTAGTCGGAAATACGGGTGTTTCTACTGGTCCGCATGTTCATTATGAGGTTAGGAAAAGACAAAAGTCGTCGAGCGGTAAAAGCACTTATAAGCCTGTTAATCCCGTCAATTATTTCTTCAACGATTTATCTCCAGACGAGTACGAAAAAGTCATTGAAATTTCTTCAAGACCCACCCAGTCCATGTAATGATTTGCATGGACGCTAATTAAAGCTCAAAATGCTTTTTAGCCATGTCTGTAATCTGGCCCCCAATTGCTAAACACGCCGTTGCCGCAGGCGAAGGCGCATTTAGAACGTGAATACTGTGATCTGTGAATTCTATTCTAAAATCATCTTTTGTATCCCCTTTTGTATTCATCAGCATGGCTCGAACTCCAGACCGACCGGGCTTAAGATCATCCATTTCTAATTCTGGAATAAGTCGCTGTAGTGTCTTTAGAAATAATCGCTTTGAAAATGCTCTTCGATACTCTTTAATTCCAAAACCAATATTGTTAAAGAAAAACTTCCATGTACCACCATAGCCCAAAGCGTTAGCAGTATCCTTTAGATTGAAATCAGTTTTACCATATCCTTCTCTTTTAAAAGTGAATACCGCATTTGGTCCACATTCTATTTCGCCGTTCGTCATTCGGGTAAAATGAACTCCTAAAAAGGGAAATTCAGGATTGGGAACTGGATATATTAAATTGCGAACCTTATGACGTGCCTGCTCTGTTAACTCATAATAATCTCCTCGAAAACCAATCACTTTTTCTTTCAGTGGAACTTGGTCTTTTTTGGCTAATCGATCAGCTTGCAGTCCTCCGCAAAAAATCAACCTATTCGCGATGTATTTTGATTTTGTCGTTGTAATTGTTGTTTGATTGCCAACGGTCTCAAAAGATAATGCTTCTTCACCCAATACGATAGTGCTCTTTTCATTTTTTGCTTGTGCAATTTCTGCCAATTTCGAAGTTGTACTTCGAAAATCAATTATTCCAGTACAAGGAACCCAGATTCCACCAATTGACTTTACGTGAGGTTCTATTTCTCTGATTTGATCAGGTCCGATTTTTTCAATTCCTTCCGTATTGTTTGCTAAACCATTCTGAAATATTTTATCCATAAAAGGAAGCTCAGACTCCTCTACTGCGGCAACTACTTTTCCACATACATCATGGTCGATATTATGAGCGGCGGCAAAAGCTACCAATTCATGACGGCCTTTAACACAATTTTCTGCCTTTAATGATCCTGGTGTATAATACAAACCTGAGTGGATAACCCCTGAATTGTGACCTGTTTGATGATCTGCAAGAATATCTTCCTTTTCTATTAAGATGATGTTCTTCTCGGGGAAAGCTGATTGCATTTTATAAAATGTCGCAGCACCAACTATTCCTCCACCAATAATTGCAAAATCAAACTTATTATTTTCTGACATCGGACAATTTTACTAGACACGAAGGTAACATGAAATGCTGAAATCTAAAATTAATTAAATGTCTCTTCTTGGCTAGGAACTCGAAGCAATAAAATCAACCCAATTATAAAGAAAACTACTAAGGCTACGATAGAGTTTTTCATACTTCCGGTCCATTGCTCAATTAGTCCGTAACTTGCCATTCCAATTACGATGCCTAACTTCTCAGCTACATCATAAAAAGAAAAAAACGATGACGTGTCCTTTGTTTTTGGTAAAAACTTTGAATAGGTAGATCTGGACAGCGACTGTATTCCCCCCATTACCAATCCAACAAGACCTGCAATGATATAAAAATGTAATGGTGTCGATACAATGAATGCACTAAGACATATCAAAATCCACATGACTAATATGAGTGTTAGGGCTTTAATATTTCCTATTCGGTCTGAAATTCGTGACAATCCAATCGCACCTGGAACAGCAATTAATTGTATGAGCAATACCGCTATTATCAAGCCTGTTTTAGACCCATCTGAGCCATCAGCACTTTTTGGCCAATCAATCTCTTTCTGACCAAAATAGACAGCCATTAACATGATTGTCTGAACAGCCATACTATAGACAAAAAATGCAGATAAATAACGTTTTAAACGTTTCGTCTTTTTAATCTGATTTAAAACGGATTTCAATTCTTGAAAGCCTTTCCAAATGATGCCCTTTTGCTTTTTCTTTTTTTCAACTCTACCCGGTAAATGACGGTACGTGACATGACTGAATGCAAACCACCATATACCTGTTAGAACGAAGCACAATTTCATTGCTTCAATTTTTTCTGGCCCCGTTTCTCTTGTCATTACAATTACAAGACAAAGAATTAATAAAACAACACTTCCTACATAACCCATCGAAAATCCCTTCGCACTCAAACGATCGTGCTCTTTCTCGGGTGCAACTTCAGGGAGATATGCGTTGTAAAAGACAAGACTGCTCCAAAAACCTATGCCCGCCAGCGCAAAGATGATCATACTAATTTCCAGATATTCAATATTAAAAAAATACAGTGCCACGCAGGAAACAGAGCCGAAATAGCAAAAGAATCGCAAGTAATTTTTCTTACTTCCAGAGTAATCAGCAATTCCCGAAAGCAGAGGAATGAATAGGCAAATCAACAAAAAATAACATGCACTTACAATGGCCACTACAGCTGTGTTAACCATTTCAAATCCGAAAAAATTTACATAACTGACAACTTCACCTTTAACAACTTTGGTAAATTCAACTACATGGCTATCGTAAAAAATTGGAAAGATGGCAGTCGTAATAACCAACGGATATACAGAATTTGCCAAATCATAAAACGCCCACGCATTTTGTGTTTTTTTAGTATAAATTGGAGTTTCTGGCAACTGTTTTACATTGTCCGAATCCGTATTCTGCATGTTGTAGCGTTAGTCCTATTACTTACAAGGTAAAAAAAAAGACCTGACTATGAGCTAGTGCAGGTCTTTAAATAAAATTTCATTTAATTTATCTCAAAATAAAATCTACTCTTCTGTTTTGAGCTTTTTGATATTCTTCAGTTCCCTCATTCGACAACATGTCCATACCTTTACCCACGACTTCAAGCCGATCGGCATTGACACCTTTACTAATCAAATATTTCTGGATTACATTGGCACGTTTCAAACCTAATCCTCTCAAATAATCATTCTTGTCAATCTCTCTTTTTTCCTCAACACCATGATGTCCTTGAATTGTTAATTTCAGATCCTTACCTTCTTCGCTTTTCAGAAGCTCTAGCAAATGTTCAAGGTCGTTACTCATTGATTCGTCAATGTTGGTTTTGATAAAGTCAAAATAAATGGATGAGTACTTAATTTGTTGTGCAACAGACATGCCTCCCTCAGCGGTTACTTGCTTGTGAAACAATACACGATCTTGTTCTTCTAGCTTTTCTATGCAATCACATTCTTGAATGCTGTCAAGAACAAATAATTCTACCTGATCAATATAGTAATAGGCTACAGGAATTTGCTGTCCCATCAAATCGGATGGTTTTTTTAATTTTTTAAACTTCGTCTCCTTAAAATTGTAAAAGTTTCCAATTATTAAGAATTTCTCTTTACCATCTGCAGTAAAAACGTTACAAACTTTTTCCCAATTAAATCGCCCATCAAATGTGTTATTTTCTGGATGCTTTACTACTTTATTTTTATCTTTTTCCGAATCAAATATGATGTTTGATTTTCCTTCTACTTCAAACCTTTTTTGAGTAACATATGCACCAATGTTATTACACGAATACTTCGATTTATCGGCTAATGAAACGTTGAATTTCAAGCAATACTGTGTTCCCTTCTTGAGTGACCCCAATAGCTCCGTTTGCAAATACGTGCGGGGCTCCTTATCATTATAGCTAACCCCCACAATGCCAGCGTAATTTTCACCATCTAACGGCTTTTCATTGCCATAAATATTCTTTGGGGTGCCTACTAAATCCTTAACATTACTCGAAAATAGATCTGCAGCTAGTTCTGTTGGTGATTCCCAATTAGTTGCAATTGCTATTTGCTTTTGCTTTTTTAGCTTTCCTTTAATGCTTTCAAAACTTGGATTTGTCACTAAATTCTTGTCATCCTGTCCAATGGCATAGATACAAGTAACAATAGTTAAAATACCTAGTAGTAATCGTTTCATTTCAGTTGTGTTTAAATTCTTTAACAGTCTCAATAAAGCACTTTACTTTATCAGGATGCGTGTCTGGATAAACCCCATGACCAAGATTGGCAATGTGTCTATCCGGCCCAAAGCTACTGAGCATTTTCTTCGTTTCCAATTCGATTGCTTTAAAATCTCCATAGAGTGCACAGGGGTCCAAATTACCTTGCAGTGTTTTATTTGAACCAATCAACATTCGTGATTCTTGTACATTCATATTCCAATCTAATCCAATTGTTTCACAATTCAATTTGCTCATTTCTTTTCTTGACCCGTAAGCCCCTCTGGAAAAGACAGTAATAGGCACTTCAGTAATTGCATCACAGATGTTCGATACATATTTCATTCCAAACTCTGCATATTGCTGCTGTGTAAGGATTCCAGCCCAAGAATCAAAAACCTGAACCAAGTCTGCGCCGGCTTTTATCTGCGCTTTTAAATAGGCAATGGTAGATTCTGTAATTTTATCTAATAGCTCATGACTTAATCTCGGATTACTATAGAGCATCTTCTTCGCCTTACTAAATGTTTTTGAACCTTGTCCTTCAATCATATAAGAAAATATGGTCCAAGGTGCACCTGCAAATCCAATCAGAGGAATACTATTATTCAATTCCTTTTTCACAATTGATATGGCTTCCAATACATATCCCAGTTCATCTTTAGGATCAGGAATCCGCAGCTTATCCACATCTGCTTGAGATTCTATTGTCTTTTCAAACCAAGGTCCTTTCTTCTCAATCATTTGATATTCTAACCCCATAGCCTCGGGGATAACCAAAATATCTGAAAAAATAATTGCTGCATCAACCTTTAGAATTGTAACAGGCTGTATAGTTACTTCTGCCGCTAATTCCGGTGTCTCTACTAGCTCTTTGAATCCAGATAATTTCTGTCTAATTGCCCTATACTCCGGTAATATCCTACCAGCCTGACGCATGAGCCAAACAGGTGTTCTTTCGACTTGCTCTCCCCTTGCTGCCCTAAGAATTAAATCATTTTTTATTGCCATGCCGGCAAAGGTAAGTGATAGGTGTGATTCTGTGTCATAGTTCTGTATAAATAACGATATTTGAAAATGCGGAAAATCATTGTATTAATTACATTATCGATTCTTACAGGATACGCATCTGCTCAAAACAGTTCTTTCCCGGCATCAAAAATGGCTGTTGTCATAACAAAAAACAATACTCATTTTATTGGGGAAATTCTTCTTAACAATGACTCTATAATAGAATTAAAAATAAATGGAATCGAACAAAAATCATTTAAAAAAGATTTAATTACTTTCTATAAAGAATTAAATGAAAATGACCTCATTATTAAAAATAAGTATATCTATCCTTGTATTTCAAATACTAACTATTTCATAAGTACTAGTGCTTTTACACTGGAAAATAAAAAGATTTCTATCAAATCAAGCTTTCTTTTCTACAATGACTTACAAATTGCTTTGACTAAAAATATTGACCTCGGCTTTAGCACCATTTTAGGTGCTCCATTAACTGCAACTATTAAGGGAAAGTACAGCTTCGGTCCCTCCTTGCATGCAGCAATAAAAGGGTTTGCATCATGGGCCAGCTATATTGATGTCGACACTGAACTTATGGCATTTCAAGCATTATTAACTAATGGAAATCAAGAAAAAAACATTTCTTTTGGCCCTGGTATCGGTTTACTTAAAAGGGGTGACGAAAAAATTCAGATCCTGTTCTCGACATTTGGACTAAAGTCTCGAGTTTCGCAAAAATTTTCTCTTGTAGCAGAATGGATTTTTGGTAAAGAAATAGAATCAAATTCTCTTTTAGGTATATTTTCTGGAATGCTTGGATTTCAGCATCATTGGAAAAAAAACATCGTTTTCAGCACAGCTATCGGCACAATTGGCTATCAAGAATTAATTTATCAATACCGATTATCCCCAAGAGTAGAAAATCAATTTGGACCTATGGGATATATCGGGTTCCAAAAATCCTGGTAACAAGAAATAAACGTTGCATTGTAGATAATCCTTTGCCTTTTTATTTTTCCATTAAGGTTGATTCACTACATTTATAATACAGAGGAATATGCCGTATAAAGAAAAGGAAATAACGAAATTGTATTACACCATGGGAGACGTCGCCTCTATGCTGCGCGTTAATCATTCGTTAATTAGGTTTTGGGAAAAAGAATTTGAAGTTCTCAAACCAAAAAAGAATAAAAAAGGGAATAGACTTTTTACTCCTAAGGATCTAGAAAATCTAAAGCTTATCTATCATTTGGTTAAAGAAAGAGGCTATACACTTGAAGGTGCAAGAAAAAGACTAAAAGGTAACCCAGACGAGTTGGATCACAATATGGAAATTGTAGATCGTTTAAAAGAAATAAAATCATATTTGCTCAATCTTAAAAGCCACTTGTAATCCATTTCTTTTTTTGCATGGCAGTGCATTTTTTCCAAATTGGCAGTTTTCTAAGGTTTATTTTGTCATAAAATAAATGGTCAGCAAAAGTCATTTTGGCAGATTCCACAGTTTGGCGTGGGATTTGACTTAACTTTGTTAACAAATTATTTCAATGATTTTTATAACTAGAAGAGAACGATTTAGTGCAGCTCATAAACTTTGGAACAACAACTGGAGCGACGAGAAAAATTTTAGCACATTTGGAAAATGTGCCAATCCCAATTGGCATGGTCATAACTATGAATTGTTTGTCACTGTGAAAGGAACAATTGACCCTGGCACTGGTTATGTTGCAGACCTTAAAGAAATCGGCAAAATTTTAAATGAAAAAGTGATTTCGAAAATGGACCATAAAAATTTAAACTTAGATTGCGATTTTATGAAAGGCATCATAACCTCTACAGAGAATCTCGCTGTTGAAATATGGAATCAAATTAATTCAGCCATGGATTCGCTAGGGTGTGAATTACACTGTGTCAAAATAACAGAAACCGAAAATCAATATGTTGAATATTTCGGGTAAAAATTAAATTATGGGAGTATTAGATAAAAAGAGTTCAAATCCAATGTTTAAAGAAGCCGTCTTAAAAAGGTTAGAGACGATAGACAGTGGAACAATGAGTGTTAATGGAACCATTACCAAAACAATTTGGCTGTTGTTCATTACAGTTGTAACCGGTGCTTGTAGCTGGCAATTCATGTTAAGTATGGGTGCTGCATTGTACCCGGTCCTTTTTATAAGTCTAATTGCTGGTGCCATCCTGTTTTACTACACCATAAAGAATCCTAACAACGCCCATATTACTGCCCCAGTCTATGCAGTAATTGAAGGTTTATTTGTGGGTGTTGTCACCGCTCTTTTTGGGTCGATGTTTGAAGGAATTGTAGTCAATGCAATCATTTTAACATTCGCCACACTGGGCGTTATGCTTTTTCTCTACACAACCAAAATTATTAAAGTAACAGAAAAGTTTAAAGCAATTATGGCCATGGCAATTGGTGCAATTGCCATCTTATACCTAGCAACCTGGATTCTTGGATTTTTCGGAGTTGTTCTGCCATTTATGCATGATAGTTCACCTCTTGGCATTGGAATCAACATTGCAATTATTGTAATTGCAGCACTTAGTTTTTTATTAGATTTTGACATGATAGATAAAAATATTCAGGCAAAAGTTCCAAAGAAAATGGAATGGATTGGTTCGATGGCATTATTGGCTACAATCGTTTGGTTGTATATAGAATTTCTTAGATTACTATCCCGTCTCCAAGATTAATTTACTGACTCAAAACAATTCAATGAAAGCATACGTATTTCCTGGTCAAGGTTCCCAATTCGTTGGAATGGGAAAAGACTTATACGATTCGATTCCCGCTGCTAAATCCTTATTTGAACAAGCCAATGATTTGTTGGGATTTAAAATAACCGACATCATGTTTACAGGTAGTGATGATGACTTAAAACAAACAAAAGTTACGCAGCCAGCTGTATTTTTGCATTCTGTAATTTTAGCTAAATCTTTACCTGATTTTAAACCAAGTATGGTTGCAGGTCATTCTCTCGGTGAACTATCGGCTTTGGTTGCAGCTGAAGCACTAGAATTTGAAGCAGGGCTTAAACTTGTAGCAGCTAGAGCAATGGCGATGCAAAAGGCTTGTGAAGAAAACCCCTCCACCATGGCGGCTATATTAGGTTTAGAAGATCAAATAGTTGAAGGAATCTGTGAGTCAATCACTGGAACAGTAGTTGCTGCTAATTATAACTGCCCTGGACAATTGGTAATATCAGGTAGTAATGAAGCCGTTAAAGAAGCCTGTGAAAAAATGACCGAAGCAGGCGCCAAGCGTGCTTTAATGTTACCAGTTGGAGGCGCATTTCACTCGCCACTCATGGCACCAGCTGGAGAGGAATTATCTTCTGCGATTAACAATACCGCAATCAAATCCCCGATTTGCCCCATTTACCAGAATGTTACTGCTCAACCAGTGAATGACCCTGATCGTATTAAAGACAATTTGAAGGCCCAACTTACAGCACCTGTTAGATGGACTCAAATCATGCAAAATATGATTACTGATGGATGTGCTGAAGCCGTTGAAGTTGGTCCAGGAAGAGCACTTCAAGGTATGTTCAAAAAGATTGATCGCAAATTTGCTGTAAATAGTGCTGCAATTTAAGGAGCACTCCTTTAATCAGAAATGACGTACTATAATTCTTTATTGATTAAACCAGGAATCTCAATAGCCTTATGCAAATAAGGTTTTTTTCGAGCTTGGTTAAGCAACTCAATGTGCCCATAATGATGGCAATCAGACCCTAATAAGTCTAAGCAGGATTCGTCGATAATACGCTCGCCCATCGCTCGTACTTCAGGACCATAATAACCGGTTAAAGAATTAATATTCAGCTGTATTTTCACCCCTCTTTCACGTAAATCGACAATTTTCTGAAAATCACGAAACCAAAATGGGTAGCGTTCAGCATGTGCAAGAACTGGAATATATCCATTGGTTTGCAATTCAAAAATAGCACTGCCCAAATTTGGGGGCTCTTGCATAAATGGAAGCTCAAAAAGAACATACTTTTCACCAAAAGTCAATAGTTCGTTGTTACTTATCTTAGGCTCAAAATCAGCATCTAGATTGTATTCTGCTGCAGCAGAAATTTCTACTGCAAGGTTTTCTTCCGTTATCTTTTGTTGCAGTTCCGTTAATCCTCCAAGAATTATTTTTGGTGTATTGCGATAATAATCACTCATCACATGCGGCGTAGTAACAATCTTTTTATACCCGAGATCGACCAGCGCACGAATTAAGATTAACGAATCATCCATGTCCTTGGCTCCATCATCAATCCCTGGGATTAAGTGAGAATGAACATCCGTGCCTAAAATAGATAAGTCACACGGTTCTAATTCAATCTCCTTTTTTCCAAAAATTTTACCAAAAATAGACATTACCTATTTGTGTATTGATTAGCATAATATTTTTTGTACTCACCAGATGTCAAATCATTTAACCAACTTTCATTTTTCATGTACCAATCGATAGTTAAAGACAAGCCTTGTTCAAAAGTAATGGAAGGTTTCCAGCCCAGTTCATTTTCAATTTTACTTGCATCGATTGCATATCTCAAGTCATGACCTGCGCGGTCTTTAACAAACGTAATGAGTGACCTTGACGAGCCTTTAATTTGGCCTAGCTTTTCGTCCATTTGATCACAAATCATATGAACCAAATCTATATTCTTCCATTCATTCAATCCCCCAATATTGTACGTCTCTCCTACTTTACCATTATGAAATACCGTATCAATTGCTGATGCATGATCCTCCACCCATAACCAATCTCGAATATTCAATCCTTCACCATAAACCGGCAGTGGTTTTTCGTTTTTGATGTTGTTTATAATTAACGGAATTAATTTCTCTGGAAATTGATTAGCTCCATAATTGTTCGAACAATTTGAAAGTTTAACTGGCAGTTTATAGGTGTGAAAATAAGACCTTACAATGTGATCTGAACTTGCTTTTGATGAAGAGTACGGACTTCTAGGGTCGTACGGCGTTTTTTCTGTAAACAAACCTTCTTTACCCAATGTACCATACACCTCATCGGTGGAAATATGATAAAAACACTTGCCCTCAATATTTTCTCCCCAACAAGCTTTTGCTGCATTTAACAAATTGACTGTTCCAATAATATTAGTCATGACGAATTCGGTCGGATTACTTATCGAGCGGTCAACATGTGATTCTGCAGCCAAATGAATTACAGCATCTATATCGTGCTTCGAGAAAATTTCCGCAACCAATGCTGCATCGCAGATGTTTCCCTTTTCAAATAAATAATTTGGTGCAGATTCAATATCCTTAAGATTGCTAAGGTTACCAGCATATGTCAATGCATCCAGATTGACAATTTTGTACGTTGGGTAATTATTGACCAGCCTCCTCACCACATGTGAACCAATAAATCCTGCTCCACCAGTAACGAGTATGTTTTTTTGAAAGTTCATCAAAGGCTCCAGTAGTCTATTTTAGTATTTTTAGCAAAGTTTTTATAAACCCCTTTAATATCAACAAAAACACCTCCATTAGGCATTAATCCTTCAAAATATTCTTCTGGAAGACCTTTATATTCTTGGTGATTAACAGCCAGAATAACTGCATCGTAATTTCCTTCTGGTTCGTGCTTAGTTCTATAACCATACTCGTGGTTAACCTCATCAGGATCAGCATGCGGGTCAACTACGTCAACAGCGATAGAAAAGGATTCAATTTCTCTAATAACATCAATCACTTTAGAGTTTCTAATGTCGGCTACGTCTTCTTTAAAAGTCGCGCCTAATATTAAGACTTTAGCATCCATCACCACCTTACCCTGAGCAATGATCATTTTAACCGTTTGTTTCCCAACATAGAAGCCCATTGAATCGTTCACATAACGACCAGAATTAATGATTTTAGCATGGTAACCTGTTTGTTTAGCTTTGTGTGTGAGGTAATATGGGTCAACACCGATACAATGTCCCCCAACTAAACCTGGAAAAAACTTCAAAAAATTCCATTTTGTTCCTGCCGCTTTAAGCACATCGTACGTATTTATTCCTAAGCGATTAAAAATAATGGATAGCTCGTTAACCAATGCAATGTTTACGTCTCGTTGCGTATTTTCAATAATTTTTGCAGCCTCAGCAACTTTTATCGATGCTGCCCTGTGCACTCCCGCCTCAACCACTAATTCATACGTCTTCGCAATATTCTCAGCAGAGTCTTCGCAAGACCCAGATGATACTTTAATAATGGAAGAAAGCGTATGTTCCTTATCTCCAGGGTTAATTCGCTCCGGTGAATAACCCACTTTAAAGTCCTCATTAAATTTGAGTCCTGAAAGTGATTCTAATACTGGAACACAATCCTCCTCAGTACATCCTGGATAAACGGTTGATTCATAAACTACATAATCTCCTTTCGACAATACTTTACCCACCGTAGTAGATGCCCCAATAAGTGGCTTCAAGTTTGGTAAATTTGAATCGTCAATTGGGGTAGGTACCGCTATGATATAAAAAGACACATCTTTCAAATCATTTGGATCAGCTGTAAAATAGATATCCGTTCCTTCAAATTCAGATTCATCCAATTCTTTCGAAGGATCAATGTTTTTCCGCATTAAATCAATCCTTTCCTGATTGATATCAAAACCGACTACTTTAATTCTTTTAGCAAATTCCAAGGCTATCGGTAATCCCACATAACCTAATCCTATTACGGCTAATTTAACTTCTTTCGTAACTAATTTATCATACATGTCCATACTCATCTCTAACTTGATATATTCTTTCTATAATTTCAACAACTTTCAAACCTTCTAATGCATTCGTAGTTGCCGTTGTTCTTTCTTTTAATGTATCCACGACATTCTCAATGATGTAATGGTGATTTGCTGCAGACCCTTTGTAAGGACCATAATCATTGGCGGGGTTTGATGGTGCCAACTCTGGCATTTCATATCCTTCCACATTACAAACTTCAACTTCATTCATATATTGACCACCAATCTTAACACTGCCTTTACTCCCAATTATGGTCATTGAGCTCTCTAGATTCATTCCCCAGATAGCAGTTGAATAGTTCAGGCACCCCATACCTCCGTTAACGAAATCAAAACTAACCAAACCTGAATCTTCAAAATCAGTAGAGTTCGTATGTGTAAAATCTTTGAATTTTCCTTGAATATTGGTGATGTCACCAAATAACCAGTACATGATGTCAATGAAATGAGAAAACTGAGTAAACAAAGTTCCACCATCTAGGTCTGCTGTTCCTTTCCAACCCCCTTTTTTGTAATAGCGATCATCCCTATTCCAATAACAATTCAATTGTACATTAAAAATATCACCCAACAACCCATGATCAATAACTCCCTTGATCCACTCTGATGGTGGTGAATACCTATTTTGCATGACACAAAAAAAGTGTTTGTTTGCTTTTAATGCTTTATATATCACCGACTCACATTTGGCCTTAGACAAACCCATAGGTTTTTCACAGACTACGTGCTTTCCAGCATCCAAAGCTGCGCTCGCCTGATCTGAATGAAGACCATTTGGAGTACAAATATTTATGACATCTACTTCTTCATCCTGAAGTAAGTCCTGCATTGAAGAGTAAAAAGGTACCTCATCGTATGCCTCTATGGAAAGTGCGCCCTTTTCTTTGATGTCACATAAAGCGACTAGCTGAGCCTCGTCATTTCGAAGAATCATTTCAGCGTGTCTTTTTCCTATGTGTCCACAGCCAATAACTGCAAATCTAATTTTACCCATTCGTTTTTATTACTTTTTTTCCACTGATTGCATAGGTTGCACCACTCTCAATGCACACAGCGGTATCCTCATCATTAAATTGTAATC
>Ga0115568_10000676_pt1 | contig 25118 bp, 22 predicted proteins | sample COGITO_mtgs_1204_FD_87296 | JGI IMG/M metagenome (GOLD analysis project Ga0115568, IMG submission 87296) | Pelagic marine microbial communities from North Sea - COGITO_mtgs_120426 | ecosystem: Environmental > Aquatic > Marine > Epipelagic | place: Germany:Helgoland, sampling site Kabeltonne...
CATACAATTCTTTACTTAAATTTTTAAATGTAGGAAAAATTGAACCTAAAAAAATTGATACTCTAAAAATTACAAACATTAATTTTAGTCATCCTTTATTTCTAAATGTGTTTTCAAAAAAAGTAACCAACTTTCAATACCCCATTATTAATAGCTACTTCCCTAATGCGGCTGAAAACGCAAGTACTATTGTTTCATTTGAAAACAACACGTCATTTATCTCGCAAATTAATAACACTAAAAGTACTGTTTATTGGATTTCAAGTTCTTTAAATAGAAAAAATAGCAACTTTGTTAATTCCCCTTTAATAGTGCCTATTTTTTACAATTTCGGAAAATTAAGCTATCAACAAAAACAACTTTTCTACAGAATTGATACCGAAAATAAAATTGATATCAATACGGCACTTGATAATGATAAAGTTTTAGGAATTTCTAACTCAAAAAAATCTTTCATTCCTTTACAACAGAAATTTCAAAACAAAGTCAGTATCATAACAAAAAACCAGCCGATAACAGCAGGTATTTATAGTGTTTTAAAAGATTCAGATACCATTGCGCAATTAGCCTACAATTATTCAAAAGAGGAAAGTCTAGTCCGGTTTTTAGACTTAAATAATCTAAAAAAAGCAAACAAAAAAATTACTATTTCTAACTCAATTTCAAAAACTTTTAAAGAAATAAACAAAAAAAATGAAGTTCATTGGCTTTGGAAATGGTTTTTATCATTGGCAATTGTATCTTTGCTTTTAGAAATTTTGATATTAAAATTCTATAAACCATGACTACGCTTATAAAATCGGCAACGATTATAGACTCTTCAAGCCCATATCATAACCAACAAAAAGACATTTTAATTACCAACGGAATTATTGATAAAATCTCGGATTCCATTGCATCAGAAGATAGCTATCAAGTTATAACATTAGATAATTTGCATGTTTCTTGTGGTTGGTTTGACACAAGTGTTTCTTTAGGAGAACCAGGTTTTGAAGAAAGAGAAACTATTAAAAACGGTTTAAATGTTGCCGCCAAAAGCGGTTTTACAGCCGTTGCTGTTAACGCGAACTCAAACCCTGTTATTGATAACAAATCTGCAGTTGAATTTTTAATACATAAAGCTAAAGGATTTGCTACGAACCTATATCCTATTGCAGCCCTAACACAAAAAAGTAAAGGTAAAGATATGGCAGAACTTTATGACATGCAGCAATCTGGTGCAATTGCTTTTAGCGATTACAAACAACCAATAGAGAACGACAACTTAATGAAAGTTGCACTTTTGTATGCCCAAAATTTTGATGGCCTAGTATTTAGTTTTCCTAAAAACAACTCTATTGCTGGTGAAGGAATTGCAAATGAAGGAATTAACAGCACAAAATTAGGACTCAAAGGAAGTCCTGCTTTAGCAGAACACATACAAATTGCTAGAGACATCTATTTATTAGAATATACAGGTGGAAAATTACATATCCCTACTATCTCTTCTACTAAGTCTGTTGACTTAATTAAAGAAGCTAAAAAGAAAGGTTTAAAAGTTACCTGTAGTGTTTCTGCGCATCATTTAACATTAAATGATGATGAATTGCAAGGTTTTGATAGTAACTTTAAAACATCCCCACCTTTAAGAACTAAATCTGATACAAAAAGCCTTATAAAAGGAATTAAATCTGGTGTTATAGACATTATTACATCAGACCACAATCCTATTGATATTGAACATAAAAAAGTTGAATTTAGCGAAGCAAAAGATGGAGTTATAGGTTTAGAAAGTATGTTTGGAGCTGTGAATTCAGTTTTAAATTTAGAAGATTTTATTGAAAATATCACATGTAAACCTAGAGTCATTTTTGGTTTAGAAAGTCTGTCTATCAAAGAAAATAATAAAGCAGAAATCACTTTATTCAATCCTGAAAAGAACTTCACTTTCACAAAGAAACACATTATATCAACATCAAAAAACAGCCCTTTTTTAAACAAAGAGCTTAAAGGAAAGGCATACGGAATTTACGCTAATAGTCAATTGATCTTAAACGAATCATGATGACAAATCAAACCGTAACAAAGGAAAAATAATGGCAATTATCAGTTTCTTTAAATACGAAAAACTAAAGTCGCCTTTTCCATAATGAGTTTTAAAAAAAAGTTTTGCTAACTTTCATATCAGGAAAATAATTGGAATTTTACTTTGCAACTCTAAATTAATACTTAGTCTGTGGAACCTTGTGTTTTCATGTGTTTTGGATTATTTGATTTATGCGAGTCTTTAAAAGCGAGGAAAAAAAATAACATTTAGTCAAAACAAAAAAGTAATATAAAAATGAGTGATTTGCAATATCTAGTAAGACAACCAAAAGGAATAGTTGAAAACCCGCCTTTATTAATTTTATTGCATGGTTATGGTAGTAACGAACAAGATTTATTTTCTTTTGCAGAAGAATTACCAGATGAATTTTTAATAATTAGTGCACAAGCACCATTACCAATGGGAAGTGGCAGTTACGCTTGGTATTCTATTAATTTTGATGACAAAAACGGAAAGTTTTCCGATTTAAAGCAGGCCAAAGATTCTATTGATAAAATAGCTGTTTTTATTGATCACATAAAAACAAAATACAACACAAACCCAGATAAAACATTTTTACTAGGTTTTAGTCAAGGTGCAATTTTAAGTTACTCTCTGAGCTTCTTCTATCCAAATAAAGTACAAAATGTAATTGCCTTAAGCGGTTATGTAAATGACGAATTATTGCCAGAAACTATCTCGAAAGATATTCAAACAGAATATTATGGTTCTCATGGCTCTGTAGACCAAGTCTTACCTATAGAGTGGGCAAGAAGAAACAAACCATTCCTAGATAACTTAGGCTTTAACTACGAGTATTCTGAATACCCTGTTGGGCATGGAGTTGCCCCACAAAACTTTTATAGTTTTAAAAAATGGATTGAGAAACGTTTGTAATTTTTAAGAAAAAAAGTAGTTTCTCCTGCACTTACAAGTTATTCGTTAGAATAGCTATTAACTTATTATTAAAACTAAAGAAATTATTTGGAGATCAATTTCATCAAAAACATAGATTCTTTTGAACTACCTTTGCATAAAAATATTTAAATGCAGTTTTCTGAATTACCATTACATAAATCAATCTTAAAAGCAGTTGCTGAAGAGCGATTTCATTCACCAACACAAGTACAAGAAAAAGCAATTCCTCTAGTTTTAGCTAAAAAGAATATAATTGTTTCTGCACAAACCGGTACAGGAAAAACTGCTGCTTTTGCGTTACCAATTATTCAATTGTTATTAGAAAAACAAGAAGAAGAAAAAGAATCAAAAAAAATAAAGTCTTTAATAGTTACACCAACACGTGAACTAGCAATACAAATTTTAGAAAACTTTACAAGATTTAGTAAACACACAGCTTTAACAACTACTGCTGTTTTTGGCGGTGTTTCATTAGATCCTCAGAAAGAAATATTAAAAAATGGTGTAGATATACTAATTGCAACTCCAGGAAGATTAATCGACCTTCAAATGCAAGGAAATATCGATTTAAGTGCTATTGAGATTTTAGTTCTAGACGAAGCAGATTTAATGCTAGACATGGGTTTTATAGCCGATGTAAAGAAAATAGAAGCTTTATGTCCTAAGAAAAAACAAACATTACTTTTTTCTGCAACCATACCAGAAAAAATAGATCAGTTAGCTAATAGGATTTTAAAAAACCCTATTAAAATCGAAATAAATCCTGAGGAAACCACAGCAAAAAACATTGGTCAGTTATTATATTACCTTCCCAAAAAGAATAAAACAGATTTGTGTCTGCACCTGTTAAGACACACCCTAAATGGAAAAATAATTATTTTTAGACGCACAAAATTAGGTGTTGATAAATTAGAACAGAGCTTACTTAAAAACGATTATAAAGTTACGAGTATTCACGGTGATAAAACACAATCATTAAGAAATAAAGCTATTGAAGACTTTAAAAATAAGAAAGCAAATATCTTAATTGCAACAGATGTTGCTGCTCGTGGAATAGATATTACAAATGTAGATGCTATTATTAATTTCGATATTTCAAATATACCTGAAACCTACGTGCATAGAATTGGTAGAACAGGTAGAGCAGGAAAATCTGGAATCGCTTTATCATTCTGTTCTCCCGACGAAAACAGCTATATTAAATTGATTGAATCTCTAATTGAGAAATCTATTAAAATTATTACAGACCATCCATACGTAATCAACCCACCAAAACATAGAAAAAAACAACCCAATACTATTAGTAAAAATAAGAAAGGGAGAAAATCTGAAGCCTCTAAAAAGAAGAAGAAGCGTTGGTACTAATCGACTAAAATTATTTCAATCAACCTCTGTAAGCTAGAGCAAATTTCACAATTAAAAGAAATAAAATTTGTACAGATAATAAGAGTTTCAGACCATGAACACCTAATCGTAATCTTTCATCTCTTTATCATAAAAAGCACCAGCTTTATCCATTAAATCTGCTAATTCAGTTGCAATATCTTCTTCCGTCTCTCCTGTTAAATCCTCAAACCACTCTATTTCATCATCTTTTAAATTGATTAAAAATCGAGGGAATTCTGTATGTAATACAAAAATATCTTCTGGGAAACTGCTATTATCCGCTAATAAAAATTTAGGTAAGGTCATGTTTTTGCTTAATGAGTTTTAAAGTTAACGAATTAAATCGAATAAATAATAAAATGGAAGCGGTAGTTAATCCTGCAAGCAAGCCCAACCAAATACCAAAACTACCATACATTTCTTCTTTTCCTAAAAAATAGGAAATAGGAAAACCTACCACCCAATAGGAGATAAAAGTTAAGATTGTTGGAATTTTTACATCCTGTAAACCACGTAAAGCCCCCAAAACTACAACCTGTATACTATCTGAAATCTGAAAAAATGCTGCTGCTATTAATAATTTTGATGCAATAGAAATCACTTCCATATTATCTGCATAATTGGTTGTATCATTTAAATTTACATAAATACTTGGCAAACTTTTATGAAAAATAAAAAATAACAAAGCAAAGAAAATAGCTAATAAAACACCGAGCAGAAAAAGCGAAAAAGCAATTCTACGCAATTCTTTATAGTTTTTTAAGCCCTTTTGATTACCTACCCTAATCATAGAAGCTACGCTTAACCCCATGGCAACCATAAACGCCATAGAAGACAGATTTAATGCAATTTGATTTGCTGCTTGTGGATTTTTACCCAACAAACCACTTAACCAGATAGCAGCTGTAAAAATAGCTACTTCAAAAAACATTTGCATTGCACTTAAAGAGCCTAAATTGATGATTTTTTTTATCATTAAAAAATCTAAAACAAAGAATTTTATATCTCTAACGATGCGCTTTGATCTCTTGTTATAACGCAATAATATCCATAAGTACAGAACCATTACAATTCGAGAAACTAGAGTACCATAAGCCGCACCTACAATACCCATTTCAGGAAAACCGAACTTACCAAAAATCAACAAATAGTTTAAAATAATATTTATAATGTTTGATAATAAAGTAGCATACATAGGATACTTCGTCATCGACATTCCGTCGCTAAATTGCTTTATAGCTTGAAAAATTATCATCGGAATTAATGAAAAAGCAACCAAATCTAAATACGGAATTGCAAGCTCTACAACTTCTTCCGGCTGTTTCATCAAATACATTACAGATTTCGAAAAATAAATCCCTAAAAAAAGCACAATACCTAATACCGTGCATAAAAATAATCCATTTTTATATGATGATCTTGCTTGTTTTAAATTATCTGAAGAATCTGCTTCTGCAATTAATGGTGTAATTGCAGTAGAAAAACCAATTCCTATCGACATTGCAATGAACATAAAACTATTACCCAGAGAAACTGCAGCTAATTCTGCGGTTCCTATCTGACCTACCATAATATTATCTACAAAGCTTACAAATGTATGCCCCAACATCCCAAGCATTACGGGAGCTGCAAGTTTCCAATTGTATTTAAATTCTGATGTATATTGAGATATATTCAATGTAAAGTTTAGTTTTTCAGATTGCAAATATAAGTATTAAAGGAAGATTTTTTATATGTAAGTTATCCATTTTCCGATAAAGGTTTTTCAATAAAAATAGTTACTTTTGAAAAACAAAAAAACGCATTAAAAATGGCAAGTATTACATTAAAAGGAAACACAATAAACACAATAGGTAATTTACCCAAATTAGGAACTAAAGCGTTAGATTTTAAACTAACTGCTGTAGATTTGTCTAAGAAAAGTTTATCTGATTTTAATGGTAAAAAAATAATCTTAAATATTTTTCCAAGTTTAGATACCGGCACTTGTGCAACCTCTGTTAGAGAATTCAATAAAAAAGTTGCAGATTTAGAAAATACAACAGTCCTATGTATCTCTAAAGACTTACCCTTTGCCCAAGCTCGTTTTTGCGGTGCGGAAGGTATTGATAATGTAACGATGCTTTCTGATTTTGCTGATGGAAACTTTGGTACATCTTACCAGTTAGAAATTGCTGATGGACCTTTAGCAAATTTACATTCAAGGGCAATTGTAATTATTAACGAAAATGGAAACGTAGTTTATACTGAACAAGTTTCTGAAATTGCTGATGAACCCAATTATAAAGCAGCTTTAAACGCAATATAGTATATGAAAAACCCTAACGACAGTTTTTTAAGAGGAAGACTTCGTAGTTTAAAATTCGCATTAAGAGGTATGTGGCTTTTAATAACGACTGAAGATAGTATTAAGGCACAACTTTTTATTGCCATAGTTGCGACTATTTTAGGTTTTTATTTTGATATATCTAATATAGAATGGATGATTCAGTTTTTAGCAATTGGTTTGGTTTTAGTTGCTGAAGCTGTAAACACTGCCATAGAAGAAGTTGCAGATTTTATACACCCAAATTATCATAAAAAGATAGGATTAATAAAAGATATAGCAGCTGGTGCACCAAGTTTCGCTGCATTTGTTTCACTAATTATTGCTGGTTTTATATACATACCTAAAATAACTTTGTTATTTTAGGTGCAAATTTGTATTTACTAGTAAAATCGATCAAAAAAATTAATGGCCAAAAGTAAAACGAGCACTAATAAAACAATAAACTCTTCGGATAATAAACCGAATATATTTGCCTTTTTAAAATCAAGACAAGCACAAACTATTTTAGGAACATTTTTAATTTTATTTTCTGCTTTTTTGTGTATTGCCTTTTTTTCCTTTTTCTTTAACTGGCAAGAAGATCAGAGCACACTGACAAAATTAACGGATAGAACCGTTACAAGTAAGAATTTATTAGGCAAATTTGGTGCAATTTTAAGTCACTTTTTTATCTATAAAAGTTTTGGGGTTGCCTCATTTATCATTGCTTTTCAAGTGTTTTTAACTGGGGTAAATATTCTTATCAAAAAGAAATTTTCTAAAGTTGTCATTTCCTGGAACTGGTCACTTATAGCAATATTATGGGTTTCTACCTGTTTAGGATTTACTAAAAGTAATTACGGACTTCTATCAGGAATTATCGGTTTTGAAATTAATGAATATTTACAAGCTTTTATAGGTAAAACAGGTCTAGTTATCCTACTAAGTTTCATCCTAATATCTTATTTAGTAATTCGCTACAAAGTAACATTTGATAAATACTTAGATAATTACAAAAGAAATCAAGAAAAAAGAAAAGCGCAAGAACCAATTCAAAGTGAAAGTGAAAACGAAACTTCAACTAATGATATTCTAAAAACAGATAAAAAAGAAAAATCTGTCGTTGAACTTTCTTTAGAAAATTTGCAGCCTACAATTTCTAAACATTCTGACGTGTCAAATAAATACGAAGAAATTGCTTTAAAAGTTGAAAAAAAATCAGAACCTCATGTAAAAACTGAGATACCTAAAGAAGAAAAAATAGAAACTGAAGCTGAGGTCGAAATTGATATAGCAATTGGAAGAGAAGAAGAAACTTCGACAGAAAACCTAGCAAACCAATTAGTAAAAGACTTCGGTGAATTTGACCCTACCTTAGAATTAGGAAATTTCAAATTCCCAACTTTTAATCTTTTAAAGCAATATAATGAGTCTATTTCTATCGATCCAGTAGAATTAGAAGCTAACAAAGATCGAATTGTAGAAACTTTAAAGAACTACAAAATTGGTATTGCAGAAATTAAGGCAACTGTAGGGCCAACAATTACGTTGTATGAAATTGTACCGGAAGCTGGAATTAGAATCTCTAAAATTAAAAATTTAGAAGATGATATCGCACTATCTTTATCTGCATTAGGAATTAGAATTATTGCTCCTATTCCCGGTAAAGGTACTATAGGTATTGAAGTACCAAACAAGAAATCTACCATTGTTTCTATGCATTCTGTGATTTCATCAAAGAAATTTCAGGAATCAAGCATGGAATTACCCATAGCTTTAGGAAAAACTATTAGTAATGAAACCTTCGTAATAGACTTAGCTAAAATGCCCCATTTATTAATGGCAGGTGCTACAGGACAGGGAAAGTCCGTTGGTTTAAATGCGGTTTTAACATCACTCTTATACAAAAAACATCCAGCAGAAGTAAAGTTTATTCTAGTAGATCCAAAGAAAGTAGAACTTACTTTATTCAATAAAATTGAGCGTCATTATCTAGCAAAATTACCAGATGTAGAAGAAGCTATTATTACAGATACCACCAAAGTCGTGCAAACTTTAAATTCGCTTTGTATAGAAATGGACAATCGTTACGATCTACTAAAAAATGCAATGGTTCGTAACATTAAGGAATACAACACAAAGTTTAAGGCCCGAAAATTAAATCCAAATGATGGGCATCAATATTTACCTTATATTGTTTTGGTAATTGATGAATTTGCAGATTTAATAATGACTGCAGGTAAAGAGGTAGAAACCCCAATTGCAAGATTAGCGCAACTTGCAAGAGCTATTGGTATTCATTTAATCGTAGCAACACAAAGACCGTCTGTAAACGTAATTACAGGTATTATAAAAGCCAATTTCCCTGCTAGAATTGCATTTAGAGTAACATCAAAAATAGATTCTAGAACCATCTTAGATGCCGGTGGTGCGGATCAATTAATTGGACGTGGTGATTTATTATACACTGCTGGAAATGAAATAAATAGAATTCAGTGTGCTTTTGTAGATACTCCTGAAGTTGAAAAAATAACCGACTTTATTGGTTCTCAAAAAGCATATCCAGAAGCACATTTGTTACCCGAATACATAGATGATGAAAATGGCACAAGTATTGATATAGATATTTCAGACAGAGATAAATTATTTCGAGAGGCTGCAGAAATCATTGTAACAGCTCAGCAAGGTTCTGCATCGCTTTTACAGAGAAAACTAAAATTAGGTTATAATAGAGCTGGTCGCCTGATAGATCAACTAGAAGCGGCTGGAATTGTCGGAGGTTTTGAGGGAAGTAAAGCGAGACAAGTTTTAGTTCCAGATTTTCTTGCATTAGATCAATTATTAGAAAACGAAAATAAATAGTAGAAATGAAAAAAATAACCATCTTATTTTTGAGTATATTTTTAACAACTGTGACTCTTTCACAGAATTCAGAAAAAGCCAAATCACTTTTAGACAAAGTTTCCACTAAAATGAGTGCTTATGAAAACATGGCTTTTGATTTTAGTCAAACACTGAGCAATGAAGATGTCGGAATTATGGAGGGCGATGAACCACCTATTAGAGGTCAAATTTCATTACAAGGACAAAAATATAGTTTAAACTACCTAGGTAATAAATTCATCTTCAATGGAAAAAAGCTTTATGTAATTAATAATGACGAAAAAGAAATTACCATAACAGATGATGATATGAGTGGAGATGATGGATTTATTTACCCTTCCAAATTATTCACATTTTATAAGGACGGTTATATTTTCGAAATGGGGGATTTAAAGAAAGTAAAAGGACGACAAATACAATTTGTAACTTTAATCCCTATCGATAGTAATTCAGATATCACAAAAGTAGAACTAGCTATAGATGCAAAAACAATGCATATTTATAAGTTAATTCAAACAGGAGATAATGGCTCTAAAACAACATTTACAATTACAGAATTTAAAAGCAATCAAACTTTGCCTAGCAATTACTTTTCATTTGATGAAGAAAAATACAAAAAGCTAAAATTCACGATAGACTAATTATTTTTCAATTAATAGAATTTTAGTAGCTTCTTTCATCATAAGAAACTACTTTTGTCCCGATGAAAATTTTAGATAAATACATCCTAAAAACATTTCTAGTACCATTTGTAGCTACATTTCTAATTGTACTTTTTGTTTTAGTAATGCAAGTTTTATGGCAAACCTTCGAAAACATAGCAGGTAAAGGCATTAGCATGCCTTTTATCCTAAAATTTCTTTACTATACAACTTTAATTATTACACCTCAAGCTTTACCAATTGGAGTGCTTTTGTCTTCTATAATGGCTTTAGGTAACTTAGGTGAAAATTACGAGTTTGCAGCAGCAAAATCTGCTGGTGTTTCCTTACAACGTTTGGTAAGACCACTTGTTTTCTTAGCAATCATTCTAAGTGGAATAAACTTTTTATTTTTAAATAATATATACCCTTACGCTGTTTTAAAGCAAAAGAATTTATATTTAAATATTAAAAAGAAAAAACCAGCAATGGCATTAGTTCCAGGAAGTTTTAATAGTGATATTCCCGGGTTTCAAATTAAGTTTGAGGAAAAATATGGCGAAGAAGAGAATTTATTAAAAAAAGTTTTAATATATGATTTAACCACAGGTAAAGGAAATCAAAAAGTAATTACCGCAGAAAGAGGTAAAATTGTTTCTGAAGAAGGAAGCCGTTATATGACCCTAATTCTATACGATGGATATTACTATGAAGAACATGTAAACAGTGCTAAAACTTCAATAAAGAAGAAAAAAATGGCAGCATCGAATGCTACTTTTAAAGAATATGAATTTAATATTGATATTTCTTCTGTTTCAGGAGATGGTGATTTAGATAAGGAACGCCACACAAAAAACTTTATGATGCTTAGTTTAAACCAACTAAAAGATACTATCCCAAACTTAAAAACTAGTTACGATGAGATATTACTTTTAAAATCTAAAAATATATTTGCAACATTACAGGCTAAAGATTTGCACCAATATCCAGACTCTTTAAGAAAAGAAAATTTAGATGCAGATATTCTAAAAAATTTTGATACAAAAAGTAAAATTCAAATTTTAAATACTGCTTCTACAAAAGCAGGAAGAGCATTAAGCTCTATTAAAAACAATAAAAGTTCTATTAAGTGGAAAAGAAAAAACCTAAACTTTTTTGATACAGAATATTATAATAGAATTTCATTTTCACTCTCTTGCTTAATACTCTTTTTCATTGGAGCCCCATTAGGCTCTATTATTAGAAAAGGAGGCTTTGGTTTACCGATGATACTCGCTATTGCAATATACGTTACCTATTTTTTTAGTAACACCTTTGGTAAAAACTTAGCCGAAGAAAGTTCTATAACATCTTTTTTAGGTTCTTGGATAGCCGCATTTATAATGGTTCCCGTTGGTATTTTATTAACAAGGAGAGCTACAAAAGATAAGGGTATTTTTAATCTCGATGCAATTACGCAACCTATTACAAATTACTTTAAAAAAATATTTTCAAAAAAAGACGCATAATTTATATGACAACTCAAAACACCAAAAATAATACTCAATTAAATACTATTTCTAATGCCATTGAAGATATAAGAAATGGTAAAATTATTATAGTTGTAGATGATGAAAATAGAGAAAATGAAGGAGATTTTTTAGCAGCTGCTGAAAAAGTTACTCCAGAAATGATTAATTTCATGGCAACTCATGGTAGAGGGTTAATTTGTGCTCCATTAACAGAAACTCGATGTAAAGAGTTAGAGCTAGGTATGATGGTTAACAACAATACTGATCCTATGGAAACTGCATTTACAGTTTCTATAGATTTACGTGGTAAAGGAGTTACAACTGGTATTTCTGCTGCTGATAGAGCTCTAACTATTAAATCTTTAATTGAAAACGGAACCAAACCATTTGATTTAGCCAGACCTGGACATATTTTTCCATTAAAAGCAAAAGAAGGTGGCGTTTTAAGAAGAACAGGCCATACGGAAGCGGCAATTGATTTTGCACGTCTAGCAGGTTTACAACCCGCAGGTGTTATTGTAGAAATTATGAATGAGGATGGAACAATGGCGCGCTTACCTCAGCTTTTAGAAGTTGCAAAAAAGTTTGATATTAAAATTGTTTCTATCGAAGACTTGGTAGCTTACAGAATGGAACATGATTCTTTAATTGAAATAAAAGAAGATTTTGAAATAAAAACTAGATTTGGTGAATTTAGATTAAGAGCTTACCAGCAAACAACGAATAACCAAGTTCATATTGCTTTATCTAAAGGTACTTGGTCTAAAGGTGAATCTATTTTAACAAGAGTAAATTCCACTTTAGTAAACAATGATATTTTAGGAACTTTAACAAATAATGCTGACAAAAAGTTAGATAAAATGTTTCAAGTTATCAATGACGAAGGAAAAGGTGCTATCATTTTTGTAAATCAACAAAATCAATCTCAAAATTTACTAAGTAGATTATCTCTTTTAAAGGAGAACCAAATAAACGGAAATATTAAAGCTCCAGATATTAAAATGGACAATAAAGATTTTGGAATTGGTGCTCAAATTTTACATGATTTAAACATACATAAATTAAAACTAATTACAAATACACAGCAAACCAAACGTGTTGGTATGATTGGTTATGGTTTAGAAATAGTAGATTATGTAAAGTATTAATTATGCTTTAAATTGAATTTTTAATAGCAGTTCTTCTTTTAAGGATATTTAGATTTTATTTTATTTAAAAAATCTATAACAGAAAACTAAATATTTAAGAGGTAAATTTTAAAGCTTTATTTCCAAACCACTTTCTAACTCACTTGGTTTTTTGTTTTGTAAAAACAGACGAGCTGAATGAGTTCCTTTTAATATAACTGTATTATCCGAAACCTCTAACCAACTGCCTTCACGTAAACCCAGAACAGGAGTCTGATTAAAGATATGAAACTCTTTTATGCGTGTCTCTCTTGTCTCTCCCATATGAGTAGAGCCTTGAATTGGGTCCAAATAATGGGCATTAATATTAAAAGGAATACACTCTAGTGTTTCAAAACTTGGTGGATAAACAATTGGCATATCATTCGTATTCCTCATATTTACGCCACAAATATTGCTTCCTGCACTTGTTCCTAAATAAGGGATTCCGAAATCGATAGCGGCCTTTAAAGTAATTAAAAGATCATTTTTGTAAATTTGATTTACCAATTCAAAAGTATTTCCTCCTCCAGTAAAAATAGCTTCAGATTTTTTGATTGCTTTGTTTGGGTCTTTAAATTCATGAATACCTCTTACACTTATATCCATCTTAGAAAACGCATCTTTAACTATTATTGTATATTCATCATAAGAAATCCCACTTGGTCTTGCATAAGGAATAAACAATAACTCTTTCACATCCTTGAAATGAGTTTTTAATTTTGGCATTAAATAAGCCAAATAAGCACTTCCGTGAACAGTCGATGTGCTTGCGATAATCATTTTCTTCATATTCCAAAAATAGTAAATTCTTAAATATACTTTTTATTTATACAGATAAGGAAAACAATGAAACTAAAATTTCATTACTACGTATTGTCTATATTTTTTTATCATAACTCCAACTAAAGAATAATTTACTGATAAATAATAAGAGAGCAAATTTATTGTTTCAAAATAATCTCAAAAATAGGGTAAGATTAGGAAGTAAATCAAAGAATAATTATTAATCTTAGATTTTAACATGAAAAAAAAGAGCAAAAAGTTTTTTACTTTCTACTCACTATACTTACTAACTATAAATTAATTGACTTTTTCGGGGAACAGAGGTTAGTGAGTTCATGTTTATTTTATTAATATAAAAATATTTTAATTTGCAACTTCATTAATAAATTTGATGCGCATTAAACGTAATTCTTCCTCGTCATAATCGCCATCGAATTCATCCAAAGCATCCTGAATTTTATCAGAATCCGCTTCCATAAAATAATCGTATATTTCTTCTTGTTGATCTTCATCTAAAAGATCATCTAAACAGTAGTTTATATTTAACTTTGTTCCAGAAAAAATGATAACCTCCATCTCTTTTATAAGCTCACTCATCGTAAGCCCTTTCGACTGAGAAATATCTTCTAAAGGTATTTTTTTATCAGTATTTTGAATGATAAATAATTTTAATCCAGAATTTGTCCCTGTACTTTTTACAATTAAATCATCTGGTCTTAAAATATTGTTCTCTTCTACATAATCACATATTAATTTTATAAACTCCTTTCCAAACTTCTTTGCTTTCCCCTCACCTACTCCGTGAACAGTAGATAGTTCTCCTAGCGTTATTGGATATTTTAAAGCCATATCATCTATAGAGGGATCTTGAAAAACAGCAAACGGAGGTACACCTTGTTTTGTAGCAACACTTTTACGCAGATCTTTCAATATTTTTACTAATTTATCATCGGTAGCTCCTCCAGTGGATTTAGCGTTTGTAATTATTGAACTATCACTTTCTTCGCTATAAGAATGATCTTCTGTCATCATAAAAGAACGAGGATTACTAATAAACTCTTGTCCTTTTTCTGTTAATTTAACAACACCATATTGTTCTATCTCTTTCTTAATTAAATTAACGACTAGAATTTGCCTAACCAGTGCCATCCAATAAAGGAAAGATTTTCCTTTACCAATTCCAAAAAATGGTTGCAAATGTGTTTTATGAGAATTTAAAAGTGCGTTTTCTTTTCCAATAATCGTATTTACAACTTCCTTGGCTTTGTATTTTTGTAAAGTGTTTTTTATTACTTCTAATAAAAGTTTTACGTCATCCTTAGCCTCGTGTTTTTTCTTTGGGTTTACCGAATTATCATCCATAGCTGCCCCTTCCCCGTTTTCAGCATCAAACTCTTCACCGAAATAATGTAATAAATACTTTCTCCTGTTCATAGAAGTTTCTGCATAACCAACAACTTCTTGTAGCAAGGCATGTCCAATTTCTTGTTCCGCCACTGGCTTACTTGCCATGAATTTTTCTAACTTTTCAATGTCCTTGTATGCGTAAAAAGCCAAACAATACCCCTCTCCATCATCACGTCCGGCTCTTCCTGTTTCTTGATAATAACTTTCTAAACTTTTCGGAATATCATGATGAATTACAAAACGAACATCAGGCTTATCAATTCCCATACCAAAAGCAATCGTAGCCACTACTACGTCACAATCTTCCATCAAAAACATATCTTGATGCTTTACCCTAGTTTTTGCATCTAAACCGGCGTGATAAGGAACTGCTTTAATTCCATTTACCTGCAAAACCTGGGCTACTTCGTCTACTTTTTTACGACTTAAACAGTAAATAATTCCAGATTTTCCCATCCTTTGCTTTACAAAACGAATTATATCTTTTTGTACATCAACTGTTTTAGGTCTTACTTCATAAAATAAATTAGCTCTATTAAAGGAGGCTTTAAATTTATTTGCATTAGAAATACCTAACGTTTTTAAAATATCTTCTTGTACTTTTTCTGTTGCGGTGGCAGTTAAGCAAATTATAGGAACATTATCAATCGCTTTAATGATATGCTTTAAATTTCGATATTCAGGTCTAAAATCATGACCCCATTCAGAAATACAATGCGCTTCATCAATGGCAACGAATGAAATTTTTTGTGTTTTTAAGAAAGCAACATATTCTTCTTTTATTAAAGATTCTGGTGCTACATACAAAAGTTTTGTAATTCCATTCGAAATATCATTTTTAACTTGGGCTATCTCGGTTTTATTTAAAGATGAATTTAAAACATGTGCAACCCCATTGTGCTCGGAAATACCTCTAATAGCATCTACTTGATTTTTCATCAAAGCAATTAAAGGAGACACAACAATTGCTGTTCCCTCAGACATTAGGGCTGGCAATTGATAACAGAGTGATTTTCCACCCCCTGTAGGCATTATAACAAAAGTATTATTGTTCTCAACAATACTTTTAACTACTTGCTCCTGTAGGCCTTTAAATTTATTAAAACCAAAGAATTTTTTAAGAGGACTGTATAAATCCATTTATTTAAATATTCGTTTAACTTAAAAACAATTCACAAACATATTATAATATTTGCTCTAACTATTATTTATACTAAATTTGCTCTTTCCTTATATTAAAGATATAACTTTTTTTTATTCTGATAAAATACTGAACTATTGAAAAAGACAAACTCGATTATAAAAACTGCCAAAGAAACTATTTTAATAGAAAGTAATGCTATTGCTAATTTAGCGAAATTAATTGATGCCGACTTTGAAGAAGCAGTAAAATTTATTTTAAATTCTAATGGTAGAGTTATAGTAACAGGTATCGGTAAGAGTGCAAATATTGCAACGAAGATTGTGGCAACCTTAAATTCTACTGGTACACCAGCTATTTTTATGCATGCAGCAGATGCTATTCATGGAGATTTAGGAAATGTTCAAACAGAGGATGTCGTTATTTGTATTTCAAAAAGTGGGAATACTCCAGAGATTAAAATATTAGTTCCTTTAATTAAAAATTATGGTAATAAAATAGTCGCAATTACAGGAAATGTTGACTCTTATCTGGGTGAACATGCAGATTTTACATTGAACGCTTATGTAGAAAAGGAAGCTTGTCCCAACAATTTAGCTCCCACAACAAGTACAACGGCACAACTCGTTATTGGTGACGCTTTAGCTGTTTGTCTATTAAATTTAAAGGGTTTTACGAGTAAAGATTTTGCAAAATATCATCCTGGAGGTGCTTTGGGGAAACGTTTGTATTTAAGAGTATCCGATTTAGTCGAAAACAATCAAGTTCCTAAAGTAAATGAAACAGATAGTATCGCGAAAGTTATTTTAGAGATTTCTGAAAAAAGATTAGGAGTTACTGCAGTAATGAATAGTGACAAATTAGTTGGTATTATTACGGACGGAGATATTAGAAGAATGCTTTCTAACACCACTGAAATAGCACTATTTCAGGCAATAGACATCATGGGTAAAAACCCAAAAACAATTTCTAATGATGCAATGGCAATTGATGCTTTAAACGTAATGGAAAATAACAGTATAACACAAATGTTAGTGGTTGATAATAAAAACAATTATGTTGGTGTTGTCCATTTACACGACTTAATAAAAGAAGGAATTTTCTAATGGCAAAAGAACAAAAAGAAATGTCCTTTTTAGGTCATTTAGAAGAATTAAGATGGCATTTAGTGAGAAGCGCATCTGCAATATTTATTTTAGCTATTGTCTTTTTTATTTTTGCAGAAGAAGTTTATGATCATTTTTTATTAGCACACATAAAACCAGATTTTATCACCTACAACGTTTTTTGTGATTTTTTTAATTTATTTGGTTTAGATAGTGCTTTTTGTAATGTTAGTTTTGAAAATAATAAACTACAAAGTATAAAAGTTACATCACAACTAATGAACTCTATTTGGTCTTCATTAATATTGGGTGTTATCTTGTCATTTCCATATCTTCTATGGGAGATTTGGCGATTTGTTTCTCCAGGTTTAACAACAAATGAGATAAAAAGATCTCGAGGTTTTATCTTTTTAGCTTCATTTCTATTTTTTATTGGGGTTTTATTTAGCTTTTATATCATCGCGCCCATCTCGATTCACTTCTTATACAATTATCAAATTACAGATGCTATTCAAAATAGTTTTACTTTAGAATCACACATAGGTCTTGTAACAAATATGTTATTAGGTGTTTCTATTTTATTTGAATTACCCGTTTTAATCTACTTTTTAACAAAAATAGGTTTGGTTACTCCAAATTTTTTAAAAAAGTACCGAAAACATGCGTTAGTTGTTGTTTTAATTTTAGCAGCAATTATTACACCACCAGATATTGCGAGTCAAGTTATAGTAGCAATACCAATTCTTATTTTATATGAAATAAGTATAAAGGTATCTAGAAGAGTCATAAAAAAACAAGAAAAAAATGCACGAAAAGGTTAAAGAATTTAATGACTATCGTCAAAAAATGAACGATAAAATTTTAGACTCTGATAATAAGGTTATTAAAAGAATATTCAATTTAGATACCAACGCTTTTAAAGAAGGTCATTTACCTGTAAAAACAAAAGAGCTTCTTGGGTTAGTAGCATCTGCTGTTTTAAGGTGTGATGATTGTGTACAATATCACTTAGAATCTGCACATAAACTAGGAGTTACCAAAGAAGAAATGATGGAAACAATGTCTATAGCAACTTTAATTGGTGGAACTATTATGATTCCTCATTTAAGAAGAGCTGTTGAATATTGGGAAGCTATTGAAGCCGGCTCTTAATTTTGTGCATGTTTAAGAATCCTTTAAGGTTCTTAACTCAAAGTATTTATTACATTTACAGAAATCAACAAGTACCCAATTACACATCCATAAAAATATGATTTTAAGAGCAGAAAATATTGAAAAAATTTACGGAAGTAGAAAGGTTGTAACTGGTATTTCTTTAGAGGTTAAACAAGGTGAAATTATTGGACTATTAGGTCCAAATGGTGCTGGTAAAACAACTTCTTTCTATATGATTGTGGGAATGATAAAACCAAATTCTGGTAAAATATTCTTAAATGACGAAGAAATAACTGAAGATGCAATGTACAAACGTGCACAAAAGGGAATTGGTTATTTAGCACAAGAAGCATCTGTATTTAGAAAATTATCTGTAGAAGATAATATTATGTCTGTTTTACAATTTACAGGTCTATCAAAAAAAGAACAGAAAATTAAACTAGAATCGTTAATTGAAGAGTTTAATATTGGTCACGTTCGTAAAAACAGAGGAGATTTATTATCTGGTGGAGAAAGACGTAGAACAGAAATTGCTCGTTGTTTAGCTTCTGATCCAAAATTTATTTTATTAGATGAACCTTTTGCAGGTGTAGATCCTATTGCTGTTGAAGATATACAGAGTATTGTTGCGCATTTAAAAGACAAAAATATTGGAATTCTAATTACCGATCATGATGTGCAAGCAACTTTGGCGATTACAGCTAAAACCTATTTAATGTATAAAGGAAAAATTCTAAAAAGTGGAACTCCCGAAGAATTAGCTTCAGATGAAATGGTTCGTAAAGTTTATTTGGGTAAAGATTTTGAATTGAAAAAGAAGAAAACTTTCAAATAGAAATTAGTATCTATTTCATCTTTTACGGCACACTAGAAATAGTGATATCTCTAAATTTCTATTTTTTACTAAAATTACTGATTACTGATAAAACTACGTATACAATTATTATCAAAGGAATAGAAATATACTGCAAGAATATAATCATCAGTAAAGAGGCAATTAAAAATACATACTTTATTAAATTATTCTTTACGGAATAGTCTTTAAATTTTAGAGAAAACAAAGGCAATTGAGCATTCATCAAATAGGTTAATAATATCGTTAATGTAATTAAAAAATAATTATTTGTAATTAGATTAAGTGCAAATTCAGTATCTGAATATTCTTGTATTAGAGGCAACGAAATTACAAATAAGCTCATTGCCGGTGTTGGCAGGCCAATAAAAGAATCTGATTGTCGCGTATCAATATTAAATTTAGCTAGTCTGTAACATGCGCCCAAGGTTAAAACAAGTCCAACTAACGAAATCCCTAAAATTGAATTATCAAAAAAAGAATTAGAAGCATTTATTGTATTTACTTCAATCAATTTTAGCATTATAATACCTGGTACAACGCCACTTGTAACCATATCTGCTAAAGAGTCTAATTGTTTTCCTAATTCGCCAGAAACCTGAAATAAACGAGCTGCAAAACCATCAAAAAAATCAAATAAAATCCCTAAAATCACAAATAAACCTGCAAAAACAAAATCAGCTTGTACCGCATAGATCGTTGCAATTGTTCCACAAAAAAGATTGCCAAGCGTTATTAAATTAGGAATATGTTTTTTTATTTTCATTTTTTTGTTTTGATTGAAAAGCTAAAATAAGAAATCAAATGATGGTGGTTTTCATTATTCATCTATTTTTTGTCATATTTGTAAGAAAAGAAACCCTATGCCAGTATTTACATCAGACTTCTCTCCTACTTTACCTTTTAAAAATGGTCATTTTAATACAATGTACAGACCTATTTTTTCAAAGGTTATTTGTAGCTATTTAAGAAAAAGAGTAACTACCTGGGATGACGATTTTATAGATTTAGATTTTTCAATAGTCGGTTCTAAAACCTTAGCAATCTTAATTCATGGTTTAGAAGGTAGTTCAGAATCTAAGTACATGGCATCGACATCTAAACACCTAAATAAAAAAGGGTTAGATACTGTTTGCTTTAATCTAAGAGGTTGCTCTGGTGAAGACAATTTATTGTTAGGAACTTATCATAATGGAAAAACAGAGGATGTCGATTTTGTCGTAAAACATCTTTTACAAAATTATGAATACGATAATTTAATCATCATAGGTTTTAGTTTAGGAGGTAATTTAACCTTAAAGTATATTGGTGAACAATCAGAAAATATTTCACCAAAAATAAAAGGAGGTATTGCGGTTTCTGCTCCAATTGATATGGCTTCGGCTGAAATGGAAATGGACAAACTAAAAAACAAACTGTATATAGAGCTGTTTTTTAAAACCATGAAAAACAAAGTCTTAGAAAAAGCTCATAAGTTTCCGGAATATAATTTAGACAAAGACTTATTATTTAAAGCAACTAAGTTTAAACACTTAGAACATTTATACACTGTGCCCGTTTTTGGATTTGAAAGTCCAGAAGATTATTGGGAAAAAGCAAGTTCTAAACCCTTTCTATCGAAAATATGTAAACCAACTTTACTCATAAATGCCAAAGACGATACATTTTTATCCAAAGAATGTTATCCTTATGAAGAAGCTTACAGTTCTGATTATTTCTTTTTTGAAGCTCCGAATTATGGCGGTCACGTTGGTTTTATGACCTCCTTTAAACCTGAGGAAAATAAATGGTTAGAACATAGAATTGAACGATTTATTAGAGAAAATATTCAGATTAATCTAGCATAAACAATATCTTTAAAAAACTACTGTTATTTTAGTATGTTTTTAGATATTTGTTATTGATAATTTACAACCTTTGAAACACAAAATATTATTTTTTTTACTGTTTACTCCGCTATTTTTATCTGCACAAGCATTTAGAAGTTATTCTAACGAATTTTTAACTATTGGTGTTGATGCAGCAGGGCTCGCAATGAGTAAAAGTGTTGTTGCTACAACAAATGATGTAAATTCAATTTACTGGAATCCAGCAGGACTCGTTGGTATCGAAGATTACCAAGGTTCATTAATGCACGCATCTTATTTTGCAGGAATTGCTAATTATAACCACGCAAGCTTTGCAATGCCTATAGATAAGCAAAGCGCTCTAGGATTTTCTATTATCCGTTTTGGAGTTGATGATATTCTAAATACGACTGAATTAATTGATAGTGAGGGAAACATTAACTTTAATAATATTAGTCTTTTTTCTTCTGCCGATTATGCTTTTAACATTGCCTACGCTAGAAATTTACTTTTTAAAGATGTTAAATTTGGTGTAAATGCTAAAATTGTGAGAAGAATTATTGGTGATTTTGCTTCTTCTTGGGGGTTTGGGTTTGATGCAGGAATTCAATTTGAACGTAATTCTTGGAAATTTGGATTAATGGCAAGAGATATTACCACTACTTTTAATAGTTGGGCTATTAATAACGATGAATTTAGTAAAATTAAAAATGCAATTCCAGGACAAAATCAAGAATTGCCAGAAACAACTGAAATTACAAAACCCAAACTGCAATTAGGTGTTGCGAAATCATGGAGAATAGGACGCCTTTTTAATTTAATTACTGAGGCAAATGCAAATATGCGTTTTACGAGAACAAATGATATTTTCTCCACGGATGCTCTAAGTATAGATCCTGCAATGGGCTTTCAATTAGATTTTGATGAATTGGTATACTTAAGGGCGGGCGTTGGTAATTTTCAATATATTACAGAGTTCGATAACACAAAATCACTTTCTCTACAACCTAATTTTGGACTTGGTTTTAAATACAATGGAATTAAAGTAGACTATGCTTTAACCAATATTGGTAGTGTTGGTAATGCTTTGTATTCTAATATTTTTTCTCTTACAATAGATTATAGTTTTTTTAGACCTTAATTCCTATGATAAAAAAGTACGTTCTTTTACTATTTATTCTTTCGATATATTCAAATTTAAAAGCACAGGTAAATCTTTCTGTATACGCAGAAGTGAGTATTGTAACTGCAGGGCCTGGTGAAGCCTTATATGAAGCGTTTGGACACTCTGCAATAAGAATTAAAGACCCTGTTTTAAATTTAGATTTGATTTATAATTATGGAATGTTTGATTTTAATCAACCAAATTTCTTACTAAATTTTGCGAAAGGAAATATGATATACAGTTTAGCGCGCTATGATTTTAAATATTTCTTAGCAAGCTATAGAAGAGATAAACGCTGGGTGAAACAACAAGTTTTAAATTTAACACAACAAGAAAAACAAGCCTTTTTTACATTTTTAGAAAAAAATGCGACACCAGAAAATAGAAATTATCTTTATGACCCTTACTTTGATAATTGTGCAACAAAATTAAGAGACATTACCAAATCTGTTTTAGGGAGTAAACTTATGTTTAATGATAATCACATTACAAAAGATTTAACTTTTAGACAATTAACAAATCATGAAATTCATTGGAATTCTTGGGGAACTTTTGGGTTAAATTTAATTGCAGGCACAAAACTAGACCAAAAAGCAACTTCTGAAGAATATATGTATTTACCAGATTACGTCTACAGCTCCTTTAAAAATGCAACGGTCTATGTAAAAAATCAACCCAAACAATTGGTAAAAAGAGAAGACTATCTCATAAAAACTGAAGAAAAGCACCCTAAAACCTCAATCTTTAGTCCATTTTTAATGTTTAGTCTACTTACAATTATTGGTATTTACATTACTGCTAAAGACCACAAAAAAAAGAAAAGAACAAAATGCCTCGATTTTATTTTGACTTTTACAACAGGAATAATTGGTTGTGTAATACTTTTTCTGTGGTTTTTTTCCACGCATGCAACAGCACCAAATAATTTTAATTTGTTGTGGGCTTTTGCTCCAAATCTAATAATTTCATTTCTTTTATTAAGAAAGAAAACACCAAAAGTAGAATTGCAAAAATATTTCTTTGTGTTAATGATTTTTATGCTACTGATTCCAGTAATTTGGATAACAAAAATTCAAGCTTTTCCGCTAGCAGTGACTCCTTTATTAATCCTACTTTTTGTCAGATATTACTTTTTATCAAAAAGATTACTGTCCTTTAAAAAATAGAACAGTCGTAAATGTTTTTATTAAGATTTTAAAATCTATAAAAACATTTCTTTCTTTTATATAATACAAATCATAACGCAACTTAATTTCTTGCTCTTTAATCGTATTTGCATAAGGATAATTCACTTGTGCCCAACCCGTTAAACCCGGCCTAACAACAGTTCTAATGGCATAAAAAGGAATTTTATCTTCTAAGTCTTTTACAAATTCTGGCCTCTCTGGTCTTGGGCCAATAAAACTCATTTCTCCTTTTAAAATATTGTAAAACTGAGGTAACTCATCCAACCTTGTATTTCTTAAAAACCTACCAAAAGTAGTAATTCGTTTATCATTTTTCGATGCCCAAATAGCCTCTTTAGTTTCCGCATTTTTAACCATAGTTCTCAGTTTAAAAATGTTGAATTTTTTCCCATTTTGACCAACTCTTTCTTGGGAATAAAAGAAAGGACCTCTATTGCCTATAAGATTCCCTAAATATAATATAGGTATTAAAAAGAGTAATACAATTAGCCCGATCATAGAAATAATAATATTAAAAAAACGCAATCCAAAAAGATAAAATCGATTATTATTATTTTTACTCAAACTTAAATGTTTGTAGAAATTATTTTGTAAATATTCCTTTGGAACTCTCTCAGTTACTTCCTCGTAAAACGTTTCGTAACTTATAATATTTATACCTCTCTGAAGTAATAAAAGAAGTTGTTTGTTCAAACTTTCAACCGCTTCTGGTAATAATCCTTTAAAGGAAACAATTATTTCTGTAGCACTACCCTCTTTTATTAAAGATAAAATATTTACTGAGGAAATATCATGAAAATTATCAACTCCATTTATTTCCTTGTCAGATAAATAGCCTTGTAAATTATGAATATTATCTTTATCAATTTCTTTAAGTATACTTTTTATTTTGGCTGATTCCCCAATAAAAAAGATACTTTTAAAATATTTTGGTGAAAAAACAAGGGATGTATACAAAAACCTCCAAACAACAACTGGCAAAGAGAGCACTATAAATAGATATATTATTTGCAATCTATTGTGAGGCAAAACAGGGGGAAGAAAAGGAGTAAAAATGTAAAATACTGTAGTAAAAACAGCAACCAAAGTAATACTTCTAACCACCGTATATCTATTATTAGACATTTTTAAATTGTAAAGCAAAAATATTTCACCAAAAACTAAATAATAAAAAACCAGTAATAATAACCACCTTAAAATGTATTCGCTTGAAAAATAGAAATATCTAAAATTTAAATAAATTGATGAAAAATAAAGGCTTAAAATAATTATTGAGATATCTATAACTCTCAATAACAATTTTCTTTCCGATATATTATAAATGTGTGAAGCTTTTGCCAATTAAAATAATGGTATTAGGGGTCATCTCAAATTTAAGAAAAAAAATAGCTTAAAGATCTAAAAAAAGAGTGCATCGTTATTATTTCTTTTATTTTCATTAACAATTATTCATTGAGAACAAATATCTTTGGCAAAATTCCACAAACATATTGTATTAAATTGGCTCATATATCCCAAATATTAACATAAAATGCTTACATAGTGAAAGTTGTTATTACAAATTTTTATTTCTTGAGATTAATGTTTCATTTC
>Ga0115568_10000682_pt1 | contig 25000 bp, 16 predicted proteins | sample COGITO_mtgs_1204_FD_87296 | JGI IMG/M metagenome (GOLD analysis project Ga0115568, IMG submission 87296) | Pelagic marine microbial communities from North Sea - COGITO_mtgs_120426 | ecosystem: Environmental > Aquatic > Marine > Epipelagic | place: Germany:Helgoland, sampling site Kabeltonne...
GAATCAGAACATTGAAGATTACTAGATGTGTAGTAATAGATACCTGCTGCTTCAGTTTGCGGATTAAATAAACTATCTACAACTATACCGGAACCATCAGTCCATACCCCATTAGAATCTGGAGTTCCCCCTAAAAAACTAAACATATCTTCTGCTTGCGCATCTTGACAAATTTCCAAAACACCATTTATTCCGGCATCAGGGTTGGCAATCACAGTAACTGTTACGTCTGCTGACGAGTCCGGACAAATGCCGCCATTGGTAAGGATATAGGTCAACGTTGATGATGAATCTGTTGCTGGGTTAAAAATATTGCTGATTATCGTTTGGTTTGCATCAACCCAAACTCCACCTGTACCTGGAGTTCCAGTGAGTTCTGTAAATAAATCAAAGCTTGGATCAGCACTGCATGCAGTTGCGGCCCCATCTGACCCAGCGCCCTGAACATTATGGACGTAAACCTCAACGCTATCTATAGCATCACACCCTAAATTATCGTTCACAGAAATTATAAACTGATTAGTAGCCGTAACATTAGTAATCGGATTGGCTATCGTAGCATCTGACACAATGGATGCGTCTAACCAAGTATAATTATAAGTAATACCAGCGCTTGACACTCCCGGTGTAAGAGATACATTTAAATTTGCCTGGCTTCCCAAACAAAGAGTATCATCGGATACGGATACTTCAATTTGATGGGATGAAATGAGCACCGGAACCGCAGCAATTGCTTCACAACCGCTAGCATCTGTTACTGTTAAATTAGCAAGGTATGCCGCACTGGAATCATAAGCATGCTGCGGATTCGAAGTAGCAGAGGTCGTTCCATCGCCAAAATCCCAGTTCCAACTAGACATTGCGCCTAGCGTACTCGTTGATTCATCCAAAAACTGAATCGTATCGTACAAGCATCCATTAGTTGCAATAATATTATTAGAAAAATTAGCACTTAAGTCTAAACAGAAACGTTGCTCATTATCCGCGCCTCCAGTAGCTCCAGTGAATCCCCAATATACCATCGGATCACCCCCAAATATAGTATTAATAATATCTCCTACGTGGGTTAAAACTAGAGCTCCATTATAATAAACTGTATAGGTGTTAACAGATGGGTCCCAAACAATGCGTAAGGTGTCATCTTCACAATCTTCTACTTCACCCAAGTCATAAGGGCCATCTAAATTATTTGCAGTTGCATGATCTACATCTCCATTACTATTAATCGAAATGTGGTCATTAGCTGGGTCACTGTGAACAGGATTAGCATATGTATCAATAAATACTCCTAACGAGGGTGTTACTCCTCCTAAGCCCTGTCCGCCTCCAAGCACTCCAACATTAGTTCCGTTCTGCTGAAGACCAAAAGCAATTCCATCAGCACCTGTCCAGATATTTTGGTCGCAACCAAGAAAAACCGTAAACGTAAAATCAAATGGATTATTGAGGTCGATAAGTGTAGTATTCCATACCGCACCAACTTGGCTATTTATGGCTGGTGTTAATTGATAACACGTGCAGGATAGCTGAGAAGCATCAGCATGAACAAAAAATTGAGCTCGTACAGGAGACAGCCAAACTAGGAGAACCCATACAGCCAGAAAATTATATTTTTTATTCATAGTACGCATAAACGCAACTGCTCTTTCTATTGCCTAATAGACGAGAAAAAACTATAAAGGTTGGCTTTTACTCGTTAAATTATCTTAGCTAGGTAAAGTTAATTTCTAACTTTCTGCAATCGTAATCTTTTCAATCTTATCTCCTTCTCGAATTTCATCAACGTATTCAACTCCTTCGGTAACTTTACCAAAACACGTATGTACACCATCTAGGTGAGATGTATTATTTCTGCTATGACAAACAAAAAACTGAGATCCACCAGTGTTTCTTCCTGCATGAGCCATAGAAAGTACGCCTCTATCATGATATTGATTGCTGCCTGTTAATTCACAATCAATTGAATATCCAGGACCACCAGCACCTGAACCTTGAGGACATCCACCCTGAATCACGAAATCTGGAATTACCCGATGAAAAGTCAGTCCATCATAATATCCTTTCTCAGAAAGCTTAACAAAATTAGCAACCGTATTTGGTGCATCTTGCTCATACAATTCAACTTTCATTGTTCCTTTTCCCGTTACTATCTCTGCTATTTTCATATAATTTTTCTATTAAATTACTTTACTGCTTCGGGCAACGTCACCCCAGACAAATCCTTAAACACTGCAACGGCATCCCATTTTTCAGCATCTTTTCCTACTCTAATAATTTCTATTTTATCCATCAAGTCTCCTTGAGTAATTTCATCTACGACATCCTGGCCAAACAAGACTCGCCCAAAAATGGAATGCTTATTATCTAGCCATGGTGTAGCTTTATGCGTAATAAAAAATTGACTCGCATTTGTAGTTGGGCCAGCGTTTGCCATCGATAATATTCCAGGTCTGTCATGTCGCAGTGTTGGGTGGAATTCGTCTTTAAATTTATATCCTAAGCTTGCTGACCCGATACTTTGAGGGTCACCTCCTTGAATCATAAAGTCTTGTATAACTCTATGAAATTTATTTCCATCAAAAAAATGCTCACCAATACTTTTTGCATTATTTGACATTTTACCTTCAGCTAATGCAACAAAATTAGCAACAGTCATTGGCACTTTTTCATACTCAAGTGCTAAGAGAATTTTTCCTTTTGATGTTGTTATTTCGGCATAAATACCCGGATACAAGCTTGTTTTATCCTCTTTTGCAGACCAACTAAATAGTAATAAGGACGAAGCAATTAATAGTATTGGTAAAATTCGTTTCATGCTAGTATTCTTTATATTTTTGAAATGCAAAAGTAAAAAGATATGTCAAAATTCTACTATTCTATTCTATTCGTGATGTTCTTCTCCTTAACTGGAACATCTCAAAACACATGGGATCTGATATATACAGATATGCAAACAAGCTGCGCCATCAGCTCATGCCATTCCAACGCTGCGGCTTCATCTCTTGATTTGGAGGGCAACGGAGCAACGGCACAGCAAGATGTGTACAACAATTTAGTTGGTACTGTTCCTACAAATTCATTTGCCGCTGGTTTAGGCTATAAAAGAGTTTATCCAGGTGATCCCTATAGAAGTTCATTATTTAGAAAGGTTTGTGATGATTTAGATGATTTCGTTCAGTTGGATATTGCAGAAGGAGGAGTCATGCCGCCTGCCGGTGGGTTAGACGCAAAACAAAAAGAATTAATTAGACAATGGATATTGTTTGGTGCCCCAGAGACTGGAACAGTTGTGGACACAGCTATTATTTCTGATTACTATAATGGAAATGGAGTTGATGGAGTGCCTAACCCAATTGCTGCCCCAGACGAGGGAGATGGATATCAAATTAAACTTGGGCCATTCTTTATGGAACCACTTGATGAAGTAGAATACTTTTTAAAATATAAAATTGAGAACCCTGATACAATTGAAATTCATCAGGTCGATGTTGATTTAGGTCAACTATATTCTCATCACTTTATCACGTATAGATTTCGTAATCAAGGTGAGTCAGGTCAACCCGCCGGAATTCCCAATAACTATAATGAGGGATTAAGATTAGACAACGCGCACAACGATGTAACATTTGTAACTGCTAATCAATCCTCGTCAACTATTGACTTACCTGCCGGAACAGGTTTTAGATGGCTACCGCAAACAGTTTTAGACCTGAATAGTCATTACATAAACTATGACCAAAATAAAATCTTAAAAGCAGAAAACTATATCAATATCTATGCGCAAGAATCTGGAACTGCTGTGCAACTGATGGAAACAGATTTGTACGTAAACCCGTCAATTGTTATTCCCGCTAACAATCAAGATGTACAGTTCACTGACAACATTGTTGGCGCCAGTGTCGATAAAGCATACTATTGGATGATTACTTCGCACACTCATCAGCTCGGCCAAGATTTCGATGTATATCTCGCAGATTCGCAGGGTAATGCTGATGATCAAATTTTTGATGCCGAATATATGGATGGTGATCCCAATGGAGTTTTTATTGGATATGACTACCAACATCCGCCTGTCAGGTATTGGGAGTATCCATTTTTAGAAGTTCAAAAAAACATTGGATTCGTTCAAGTTGCAACTTACAATAACAACACTGGACAAATAGTATTCTGGGGCGACACTTCTGACGATGAGATGATGATAACTATGGCTATGTATGTTAATGACACGACTGGCCTTGGTAATTTTGAAAACACAACTATCGATTCACATCATAGTCAAGATGATTTTCAATTATTTCCTAACCCAGCAAATGACTTTGTTATTATTTCAGGAACTCATACTGCACCATACAGTATTACTATAATCAACGTTTTAGGGGAAATTGTTCTAAAACAAAACTTAGACTCAAATCTGGGAATCATTGAAACAAGTTCGTTAATTGCTGGAGTCTATTTTTACTCTATCTCACCTAGCAATCCCATCCAATCTGGAAAGTTAATAATCAGATAAGGTAAAAAAGTAAGTTTAATTGTTATTTACACACGATAATAGCACTATCACGAAATCGACATAATAAAAATGACAATTTTATCGCCAACATGTTGTAGTATTTGATACCGGCTCTAAAGAAATGTCAAGACCAGGTATTGGATCTCCTGCATCATTAAATTGACTTTTTAAATTAACTGTACTGTGGTTGTTAGAATAGCCAACACTTGCTATAATTATCATTTGTGATAAGAAGATATATTTTAACATTAAATTTTTCATCGTAGGGTTTTTATTAATTTACTCTGCAAATAGACAGTAATGAAGAAACTACTGTTAGAGTAAAAAGAACCATATTAAAAAATACTGCTTTTATTAAAAAAATCGTAATTATACTTAGAGAAGTAGTAAAATGGCGCACCTCCGAACTAAGTATAAACACGTAGGTGATTCCCGGCAGTTCACCTGTATTTTTGAGCTATAGCAAAAGAAAGCTTCTCTGAAACATCTACTATTGAGCTTGTAGCAAAATTCTTTTAGAGAAAGATGCAAATATTTCCGTTTAATTATACGGAACAACCCGAGATCCTTTAAGCTTTGTTAATTGCTATGCGCTCCGTGTTTCTTGAAATTTCAGGTGACATCATCTAAGACTATTAAATCAACAGATCAAGTATTGAAAAATTAAAGTTTTTGGAAGCCTGAATATATTTCAAAGAATCCAATTATCTAATTCTCTTTATTTGAAAGACAAAAACCCTTACATTCGCACGAAAATTACACAAACATGAAAAAAATATTATTTGTTCTATCTGTAGTTGCATTTTATCTATTAATATACAGCTGTGGTTCAGAACCAGAAGCCAAGCAAACCGAAACTAAAGAGGAAAATAATGATAAAGAGGAAAATAATGATAAAGAGGAAAATAATGAGTTGGCGAATTTTGAATTCCATATGTTAATCGCAAATATGCCAAAACCATTGGAAGAATTAAGTGATCTAAACCTTGATCATGTGAGTTTTTCAAAAGAATTGATGTGCCCATTAGAAGCCGCTGAAAAACACGCATCGGCTGCTTCAATAGCTCTTAACTGCGGTTTATATATGGCTGACTTAACTTATCAAACGGTTTATCACAAAAAAGAAGATTTGATCGCATATTTAACCGTTGCACACGATTTAGCTGGAAAATGCGGAACTGAGTATGCCTTTAATAAGGTATTACGGTCTGGATTAGAGGAAAACATAAACAATAAAGATTCTCTTCAGGCAATAATAGAAAGAGGATATGATACGATGGAAGAATACCTATTAAAACAAGATAGAGTTGAAACTGCGACACAACTTTTAACTGGTGGGTGGATCGAAACACAATATTTATTGATACTATCATTACAACAAATGCCGGAGCCAACAAAGCACTTAAAATATCACGTTTTTGAACAACGAGTTCATTTAGCAAGATTACTGAAATTGTTAAGCGAATTTAAAGATGAGGCTGGCCTAGAAGCGGAACATGATAAATTGGTTACTTTAGAGGAGTCCTTTTTGAAAATTCATGAAACAGAAGATGTTTCACACGAACTTTTAATGGAATTGGCTAATGAAATCGAGGAGATTAGAAACGACATTATTGGAATGTAATTTTATCATAAGTTGATTACAAATATGAGTATACCCTTATTTATTTTCACCTATTGGCTGCTCTAAGATAAAATTAGCCTTTAATCGAATTTCTTAGATTTATTCTCGATTCAATATCTCATATAATAAAACCATCACGTGTAGTTTGATTTAGGCGGATTTCATAGGTGAAAACGCATGATTCTTTTGCCAAAACATATATTTGGCTACTTTATAGATATTCTATCAAGTTGCTGTGGGATGGGAATGCTAATCAATTTGGAGGAGTAAAAGGAAAAAAATTCATGTACAAGAAATTCAAAAGATTGTTGATGTCTCTATACTCTGAGGCGATGGACAAACAAAATGAATTACTTGAAAAATCAATTTTGGATTGGATGGGAAATGAGCACGAACAAATTGATGATATTTGTATTATCGGAGTTAAAATTTAACGCGCACTAGTTATTCTAAAGTTGCATAGTATCGATTAGTTTCTTTAATTTCGCAAGACTTAAATTTCATGACTAAACACAAACGAAATACAATATTTAAGCAGCTAATACTGAATATTATTATTCCAGTTGCCATCGCACTTACTGTTGTAGCTCTAGTGAACTCATACATGCTGTTTGATATTGAAACGAGTAATGAAGAAGCAAAGAATGAACTCGTAACCGATGAAATAAAAAACATTCTAGAGTTTCAAGATGTTGCACTTAATTTGATTGAATCTAATCTTAACGCAAAGATTGAGGATTATTCGCACAGATTAATTACAGAATATTTCTCTGATACAAAAAATATTGAAACCGCTGATTTATATAAAATTAGAGATGAATTAAATTTAAACCCTAAGTTATTTGATTTTTACATTATCAAATCTAATGGCGTTATTGTTAACACTACTTTAAAATCTGACCTTGGCTTAGACTTATTTTCTTTTGGGAAAGAAATGCAAAACAAACTCAAAACCGTACTAAGAAATAAAAGTTTTTTAAGTGACCATTTCGAAACAGAAGTTAGCACCCGTAAACTTAAAAAATATTCATATCACGCTACCATTGATGGAAAATATATTGTTCAAATTGGTATGTACTCAGAGGAAGCATTTGATATCTCAGAAAAGTTTGTTGAACGATTAAACACCATTTCAGCAGAAACAAATATTAGATCTATTGATTTATTTATTAACCCAGAACAACCATTTTCCAAATTTAGTGACGCTACTCTATTAGATACGAATCATATAAATATGGTAAAGAATGTGTTTGAAACAACTCATACATATATAACATTCACAGAAGAAGAAGGTAGAGAGTTAAAGCATGCGTATGTATACTTAGGAATGGGAACGGCCAGCGCAGAAAGCAATTTGGCAGTAATTAGAATTGTATCTGATATTACTGATTCACATATCCTAATTAGAAATTTAATGCTTTTCAGCCTACTACTATTGATACTTACCTTAGGAATAATGAGCGGATTTTTCTATAAGAAAATTGGAGGAATTACTCTTCCAATTCTCCACTTAGTGCAAAAAGCAATAAAAATTACAGAAGGAAATCTAGAAGAACGCGTTGAAATTGCTGGTGACAATGAAGTTACTACCCTATCTGAACAGTTCAATTTAATGGTTCAAAAATTAGAACATTCTTATCATGAAATTGTAGAGCAGAAAAAAGATCTTGAAGACAGCATTCATTACGCGCAGAGAATTCAAAACGCAATTCTTCCGCCAAAGCAACTCAGACAGCGTATTCTACCAAATTCGTTCGTGTTATATAAACCAAAAGATATTGTTTCTGGTGATTTTTACTGGATAGATGAAAAAGATAATAAGACGTTATTCTCCGTAGTAGACTGTACTGGTCACGGTGTTCCTGGAGCGTTTATGAGTATTGTTGGATATAACGGTCTAAACAGAGCCGTTGGTGACCACAATAAAACAGCACCTGGTGAGATTTTAGATGACCTAAACGATTCTGTAACAGGATCATTAAGACAACAAGAAGACCAAAGTGCTGTTAAAGATGGAATGGACCTTGCACTTTGTTCAATAGATTTAAAAAGCAGAGTGTTACAATATGCTGGGGCAAACAACCCTCTCTATGTGGTTCGCTCATGTAAGGAACCGCATTTGGAAGGGAGGGAAATTACCATTACAAATGACGATTACAACTTATTTGAATACAAAGCAGACAAGCAGCCAATCGGGTCTTATTTGGAACATAGAAAATTCACTACACATACAATTCAGTTATTAGAGGGTGATGCCGTTTATATTTTCTCAGATGGTTTTGCGGATCAATTTGGTGGAGAACGTGGTAAAAAATTCAAGTATAAGCCCTTTAAACAATTGTTACTTTCTAATCAGCAAAAACCACTGGAAATTCAGCGAGACATACTGGATGAAGCCATTGAAGGCTGGAGAGGTGAACTTGAACAGATAGATGACATATGTATCATCGGTATAAGAGTTTAATCTGCTTGATGGCTAGGTTTAAGTAAATCGAAAACAGTTTTTACAGGATTAAAAGTGGTAACGGGTACTTCTACAAAAAGAGTAATCCAATCAGCCATAGCACCATTCCATAAGCCAGGCAGTTCTAAAATCTTTATTGATTTTCCTTCTAATGATTTATCTGCAATTAACCCTGCATCTTGGTCAACGTATTTCAACAAATCAAACTTATCTCCCTTGTGGTTTTTGACATAACAAACCAAATCAACAGGATTAAAATGGGTTGAGGCTTCTAATATACTGCGTTGTTCCGGATCTTCTTTGTTTATCTGCACTTCTTCAACAATTTGAAGACTTTTAACATACTTATTATCCTTAACCCAAAAAGGACCCCCACCAGGCTCTCCTCCATTTTTAACCATGCCAGCTATTCTAACCGGACGATTAAGGTATCTGTACACAAAATGAATTTTCGACTCCAGGTTTTTAGCTTCTAATACTAAATCAACTCCCAATTCTGTTTTAATAAAATTAACAGAATTATTCAAGACCTCCTCTGATGGATCCTTTAACAAGCCATCTAACAATAAATGAATTTTATTAATAAGTTCAATTAATATTCCGGCTAACGCCTTTTTATATAGGACTGTATCTCCAATTAATGATTCTTTAACCACATTATCGATGTTTTTTACAAATATGATGTCTGCATTAATATTATTAAGGTTTTGGATTAAAGCACCATGACCCGCTGGCCTAAATAAAATTTTACCATCTCCCCTCATCAAAGAACCTTTTTCATCTAAAGCAACTGTATCAGTTGTCGACATCTGATTAGAATACTCTATTTCAACTGAAATATTAAAAATAGATTTTAAATTATCGATACATCCTTCAACTAAAGTTTGAATTATATATGCGTGATCTTTAGATATGGTAAAATGAACTTTAGCTAAGCCATTATTCGATCCATACAAACAAGCTTCAAACAAGTGCTCCTCAAAAGGTGTTCTTGGCTTATTATCATATTTATGAAATTCAATTAACCCTTTTGGCAAACTTCGATAATTGAGCCCCTCTTTCTCTAAAACATAATTAGCTATTTCAATTGAAGATAATTCTGAAGAAACCAAATTAGAAAAAGCAAACTTATTAATAGAAGCTGCGAATAACTTAATTTCGTCACTTTCCTCGTTATTAATAATTGCAGTGTTTAATGATTTAAACATCCTTGAAGCGGCACCTGAAGCGGGAACAAATTTTACTACTTCCAAGTCTGACATTTCATATGAACCAGCATATTTTAAGCATTCTTCATTTGTTAATATAGCTATACCATCTCCAACTATTGCCGGAGAAAGAGCAGTAAGTATTGGGAAACCATTTTTAAATTTTTCTATTTGCTTTTGTACCTCCTGTTCACTTTTTCCGAGATCAGCAATTTCTCTTATCTCCTGTTCTGTTAACATAATGTTATTCGTTACTTTTAACATTCTTCCAATTTTTCCCTCTCCGTTTCACATCAAATCCTGTTACCTGCTTATCGCCCGCACCAACAATTCTCCACGATTTTCCATCATAATAGATAAATGCGTTTGCGTCAGTATCATAAACCATCATTCCCTTTTTTGGGTTGGGAACATTTATTCTTTCTAAGGCAGATAATTTAGGTACTAGCACAGCTTCATCGATATCAGTTATATCCGTCTCGGTATTGCTAGGCTTTATATCTTTTATGTTCTTTTTAGTTTCTTCTTTCATTATTTCCTTTATACTTTCCTTATCTCCCGCAGTTTTGTTCTTCTCAGATTTTTCTCTTTTCTTTTTTACTTTCAATTTATCACTGTTGCCTGCATCTTTAGAAATACCATTTTCTCGAATCTTAGACTCAACAGTTTGCTTGGGCTTTTGCTTATTCTTCTTATTATTTTTTGTCTTATTGTCTTTTTTTCGCTTCTCAATGTCTTCAACTAACAGTTCATCCTCATTTACTGGTTTCGTCTTTTTGGGTTTTTCTACCTTCGGTGGCTTTTTCTGCGGCTTTGGATACTCGCAAGTTCCATCACCTTTGTTTGCCTGTGAATTGTAATTTAATGCAACTGTATCCATGCATCCCAAAACAATTGGCACCAAACTCTTACATTCACCAAGTTGTATTGCATATTTATTACCTGATGATGATATAAACAAAGGGTCATAGAAGCAGACCTCGCTTGAAATCGTATCTGAGTATTTTATATTCAGTAGCATACCGTTTCCAGGAGGAATTGGGCTTCCTTCATCTAAAAAAGCAAATAATCTGTTCCCTTTTATGTGAAGTTTTAAATCATTTTCACCAACTAGACCTTCAGTTACCTGAATACCAGAAATTCCTTCAATTGTTAACTGAAAACTCGCAATAGCCGTTTTGTTACTTATATTTACTTGAAACATTTTTTCTTGGTTATCAACCTTATCAAATTGCAGTTTCACTTTTCCTTTTGTCTCTTCAATAACGCCAGGCGGTGCAGGTCCGTTTCGGTAGATAAAATTCTCTACAATCATCAAATCCGAAACATCAACATAACCGTCTTTATTCACATCTGAGTATTTATCTTGCTGTTCGTTACCTAAAATTATTTCCTTTAATGTTTCGCAACCTTCTTTTGTGTAAACTCCATTGGCACATTGTCCGACCTGCGCGCTATAAGGTTCAGCAAGCCCATTAACAAAAACGGGTCTGGCAATACATATTTCCTCAAAATCGCCTTCAAATTTTAACTTGAACAATACATTATTTCCCGCCTGTATCTCATTTCCATTATCAAGTGTTGCAAAAACTCTTGATTCAAAAAAACTTAGCTTCATCCCGCTCGATTCTAGCAATCCACCATCAATACCTACAATCTTATTTATACCAATAAAATCTAGCTGAAATCCTGCGATAGGATTTCCATTTTGCAATACAATCTCAATTGTTTTTTGTTCAGTATCAACAAATCCTGGAGTAACGTAAATCTGCGTTTTCACCTGTTTCTTAGAGCTATGCTCAGGCGCCTGACCTTCCCTATAAATATAGTTTTCTATTATCAGGAGGTCTGCGATATTTGTTTCCCCGTCTTTGTTAATGTCCGAAATGAAAGTATGGTTTTTCTTTCCTGCAATAATATCTTGCAGCTCAACATAATCCGTAGCATCAATAATATTATCACCTGTTACGTCTCCTGAAAACTGACCAAAACAGCTTAATGTCAAAACCATCAAAAGGATGAAAGAAAAACTACGTATGGGATACCTTACTAGCAAAATTTATTATTCAAAAGTAACAAACAATTACTCGGCTTTTGAATATCTCTTTTTGAAAATTGATTTAATTTGCATTTAGAGATGAAGGACTCAATATTCAACAACTTAGAAATTGCATTCGCGAGTAAATCAAATCGGGATTTATCGTTTTCAGCTTTAATTTTTAAATTAATGGGGAGCCCTATTCTAGTCAAAACATCTACTGTTGCAGCATTGCTTGCTATAAAATTTCATCTACCAATCAAAAACTTAATTAAAGCAACGATTTTTAAACAATTCTGTGGTGGAGAATCTCAAGAAGAAACCGAAAAAGTAATTAACACTTTGGGGCGAGCCAATATTAAATCAATTTTAGATTACTCAGTAGAAGGAGAAAATCACGAAAGTCATTTTGAATATACAACTCAAGAAATTCTAAGGGTAATTGCTTTAGGTAAATCGAATAAAAACGTACCTGCTGCTTGTGTTAAAATTACGGGAATAGGAAGTTTTGGAGTTCTTGAAATGGCAAATTCGGGAAAACCATTAGCTGAAAAAAATAAAATAGAATTTGAATCGATTAAATCACGCCTTAACAGGCTTTGTTCCGCCGCTCAAGAAAATGACGTCCCTATATATATTGACGCAGAAGAAAGTTGGATTCAAAACACAATAGATTCTATGGTGATGGATATGATGCTCAAATTTAATAAAAAGAAGGCATATGTTTTTAACACATTGCAAATGTATCGTTGGGATAGGCTAGATTTATTTAAAGCATGGCTCTCCCAAACAACAAGTAATAAGGTTCTGCTAGGCGTTAAAATTGTGCGCGGAGCATATATAGAAAAAGAAAATAATAGAGCTAAAGAGAATAATTACAAATCACCTATCCAACCAAACAAAAAAGCCACCGATCAAGATTATAACTCTGCATTAGCTTTTGCTATTAATAATATTGAACATATTGAACTCTGCGCAGGAACGCATAATGAAGAAAGCTCAGAGCTTCTCACTCAGCTAATGAAAGAAAGAAACATTCCTAAAAACCATCCACATATATACTTTTCTCAGCTTTATGGAATGAGCGATCAAATAAGTTTCAATCTCGCTGATTTAGGTTACAACGTGAGCAAATATGTTCCTTATGGTCCTGTTAAGTCTACCCTGCCTTATTTAATTAGACGGGCAGAAGAAAACACTTCGATGACCGGCCAAATTGGAAAAGAATTACGGTTAATTCAGGATGAGAAAAAAAGAAGGAAACAACTTCTTAATTAGCTATTAAATTAATTGATGTATCAGATATACGCTGATAATCTTCCCCAATCTTCTTAAGGTCCTCATCGTCAGAATCATAATGCCAGTTAATTGAAATGGAATTACCATTGGCATTAATCTTGTCTAATCTTCTTATTATTTCTAAAACAGAAATAATTGAAGAAGAACTAATGTAGTATAATTCTATATCGAAATTAAGATCATCGCTTGGAGTAAAGTCATCCAACCAATCCAAAATATCAGAATAGAATTTTTTCGCGTTTTCAGGAAAAGATTTACCCTTTATCGTAAAGATATTTTCCGATATATTGAAAATAACCTCAGGAGTGTTCTTACCTTCTGCCAATATTAAACTGCTCATATTTACTCTTCTTCCTTTTTTAATTTTATATCACAAGACATCTCAAACCTAAAATAGCTACTATCCAACGGTGCGAAAGAATAATCTAAATTACTCTTCGCTTTCATAGCAACCGTAATAAAACCAAGACCAGCTCCCCCCTTACTAGACCTCTTGCCATCAGTAAGAGTCTCCATATAAAATGTTTTAAGACCAACTCTATCTAAGGAATTGATTTTATCAACCCTAGTCTGAACTTTTTCAATAACATCTTTATGAATAATATTCGCTGTTACAATCCGAAAAATATCGTCATTCTTAGCAATAAAATAAAAAGAGGCTTGCTCACCTTCATTGCCAGATTCTCCATGCAAACGAATATTTTGCAGAGCTTCTATTATCAAACTAAATATTCTTTTGATAATACCTTTTTTAACTCCTTTCTCAGGCAACACAATTTCTAACTCATAGGCAAAACCCTCAACATCCTCTTGTGTCCAAGGACCTTTTTTTGCCTGAATCATCTCAAAACCTGTTCGAGAGAATTCCTCTTCAAGTTCTATAAACCTGTTGTTAAAATTATTAACCAATCTCTTAAAAAAAAATTTCTAACTACAATTATAAGTAAATCATTTATTTATGGAAAGTTTATTAGCCAACTTCTTTAAATATATAGGATTGAAGATAAGCGCATCTTGAGAAAATATGTCTATTTAATAAGTTAGATTATTTATTTTGAACAAAAAGCAATATAGGTTGTTTCTTAATTACTTTTAAAAGTTAAGTTGTTTTCTTTACCAAGTAATTTATTTTAATTAAGTAATGATTTTGTATCTTGCGAATTCTTTTTAAATATCAGATAAAATTAGCACTTATTACGAAATAAACACTTTTAAATAGTATTAGTACATCCTAATTTTTTACAATGAAAAATATTTTTATTACTCTGGTAATTAACGTAATTTCAACTGCACTATTTGCTCAATATTGTGCATCGGAAGCTGCCGATGATGCAGATAGCAAATGTGACCTAGTTCAACTTAATGGAAATACCCAATCCATAAATAATAATACATCTTTCAGTGGTTGTGAATCCTATTCTGACTTCACTTCCCAAGCTAGTGCTGATTTGAATGCAGGCCAGTCTTATAGTATTAACATTATGCAAGGGACATGTGGGGATGATTACACCAGATTTTGTAATGCATGGATTGATTTTAACGGAGATGGTGATTTCACAGATGCTGGTGAAGCTCTTAGCACAGGTAATTCTTCGTCTCTAAACTCTGGCTTTATTCATTCTTTCAATTTTAGCGTTCCCTCTAACGCTGTTGGAGGCACAACGAGAATGCGTGTTATTGTAATCGAGGGGATTCAGGCAACCAACCCCTGCGCGAACTACCAATGGGGAGAAACGGAAGATTACTCCATTGAAATTATCCCAGCCAACATTTCTCCAGTGGCAGACTTTGAGGCTAACACTACCTCAACATGCAGTGGTTTAATAAACTTTGCAGATTTATCAACTAATTCTCCAACCTCATGGGATTGGGATTTTGGCGACTCGAATGGAAGTACTTTGCAAAATCCTTCCCACACATATTCTTCAAACGGTTTGTATAGTGTTACTCTTGTTGCCACAAACCAGATTGGTTCTGATTCTGTTACTTTTACCAACTACATAACAGTTAACACGACTGGCGCATTGCCTGTTACAGCAAATTGTAGTCCGCAAACATTATCGCCTTCTGCAGGTTTCGGTATTAGCAACGTTACGTTCGGATCTATTAACAACAATTCTGGCGATGGAACCAATGGAATTGAAGACTTTACGTGCAATTCTGCCACTATGATTAGCGGTGTTAATTATCCCATTTCAATAACTACTGATACTCCGCAGCCGCACAATGTAAGAGCTTGGATTGACTATAATAATGATGGAAGTTTCAGTAACTCTTCCGAACTTATTCTATCGGCAGATGCATCGCTTTTAAGTGAAGACACTGTGTTTATTCCTGCTGCAGTAATTCTTAACACCCCTCTAAGATTGCGAGTTATGGCCGATTGGTATCTCCAAGCGGCACCAGATGGCTGCAGCGATGTTCAAAATGGGCAAGCAGAAGATTATACAATAATCATTCAACCTAACACAAACCCTCCAGAGGCAGAATTTAATGTTGATTTAACCTTGTCTTGTAACGGAGATATTATTTTTTCAGATCTTTCAACTAATGTTCCTACAAACTGGGAATGGGATTTCGGAGATGGAACTTTTAGTGGTCAACAAAATCCTATACATCATTTTGATACTTCTGGCACTTATTCTATTTCGCTTATTGTTACAAACGCCTTTGGAACGGACACCGCCATATATGCTAACTTAATAGAAGTAAATTATGCTGGACTAGTGAACTCACCCATCTGTACTCCTATTACCACCTCCAACTGTTGCGGCTATGGAATTTACCGTGTTAATTTTGAAGACATTAATAAAAGCTCTGCTGATGGTGCAGATAGTTATAAAGATTACACCTGCACAGACAACACATTTTTAGATATAGGTAGTTGTTATGTTATTGAAATAATTACAGGTTCACAAAATCCGGAAGATGTAAAAATTTGGATTGATTTTAACAATGATTCGAATTTTGATGATAACACAGAATTAGTATTAGAGTCTTTAAATAAATATGTGCACAATGGTATTATTGAAATACCTGCTACTGGATTAGTTACTGACACTCCTTTAGTTATGAGAATTATGTCTGAATCGATTGGTAATACAATTGAATCTTGCACTAACTTATTGTTTGGACAAACGGAAGATTATGCTGTTGTAATCAATTCAGGCAGTCCTGCTCCTTCTGTATTCTTTAGTGCTGATGTTTTCACCTCTTGTGATGGGGAAATCAACTTTACAGACGAATCTTGCGGTGGTATCATTTCTTGGTCATGGGATTTTGGTGACGGAAGCACTAGTAATAGTCAGAATCCAACGCATAACTACTCAGCGCCAGGCATCTATGATGTATCCCTTGAAGTTGACAATGGAAATGGAATTAATAGTGACACATTATTTCAATACATAGAAGTAATTAGCCTTTTCGGAGAGCCCGTAACTCCTGATTGTACGCCCCAAACAATTACTCCATTTGATGATCTTGGCATACACCATTTCATACTAAATACGATTAATAAGTGGTCGAATCCTGGTTTTGATGGTTACCAAGATTATAGTTGTACAGAGCAAACAATTCTTGATCCAGGGGGCACTTATTCTGTAATAATAACTACCAGCGCAGAATATGAAGAAGATGTTTATGTCTGGATTGATTTTAACAATAACGGGGAATTTAATTTTAATGAACAAGTTTTTGATTCACAGTTTAATTTAGAAAATCATACTGGAAACATTTTGATACCCACAACTAACTTAACATACGGCATTCCATTAAGAATGAGAGTTTGGTCAGATTTTTCTCAGGGTTTCGGCTTTATAAATGCTTGTGATGAACCGGAATACGGACAAGTTGAAGATTACGCTGTTATTATCCAAGACCCAAATTCTGCTCCAATTGCGAATTTCACTGTTGATTCTACATTAATGTGCGCTGGTACAGTTCAATTTACAAATCAATCATCGAGCTCAGCCTCTTATTACAATTGGTTTTTTGGTGATGGCGGCACCTCTAATTTGGAAAACCCTAGCTATACATATAGTAATCCTGGCATTTATGATGTTACCTTAGTTGTGGGAAATATAAATGGTGATGATACCTTAACTTTTACTAACTATATAGAATACGCTGCTGATTGTGATGGAATTGGTGTTGAAGAAATTTCATTGAAAAACAAACTCGAAATCTATCCAAACCCAACAAATGGAAATTTTACAATCAAATTCGAAAGCGAAAATGATTATAGTATTCAAATTATTAACATGCTGGGACAAAATATTTTCAATCTTTCAGATGTTAATTCGGGAGCTCTAGTAAATATTGATCTTAATTCTCGAATTGCTGGTGTATATTTCTTGCACATTATTGATGATGGTGGCAAAACCACAAAACGAATTATACTAAAGTGATAAACTACATTATGGGTTTAAGGAAAGTTCTAATCACTTTCGTTGCTATTATTTTTGCTTTAAATAGTTGGGCATCTCATATTATGGGTGGCGACATTTCATACAGCTATATGGGGCAACAAGCAAGTGGAGCATATCGCTACGAAATCACCTTTACCATTTTTGGAAATTGTGACCAGAACTCTAACTGGCCCAACCCAATGAACGACATTATGTTCGGCATTTATATGGAAGGTACCGATCCTACAGCCGACAAGCTATTTATTGAAGAAAATATAGTCAACCTAACATCAACATCCTTTTTTACTCCTGACCTACCTGCTGGGTGCACTATGTCAACCGATGTTTGTGCATGGGAAGCAAAATATGTGCAAGTAGTGGATTTACCAACATCAGTTAGTGGTAATTTTGCGAATGGTTATCACATATATTATGATGTATGCTGTAGAAATGGATCAATAATTAATCTTGATAATCCAGGATTTACTGGAAGTGCTTTTTATGCGTTTATTCCAAACCCATTATTAGTTAATAGTTCGCCTATTTTTGCTAATACTCCACTTCCTTTCATTTGCGTTAATGATACCACACCATTACTAAATACTGCCTTCGACCCTGATGGTGATTTATTGGTTTTCTCTTTCGAGGAGCCATACAGAGGATATTCTTCGGGTGGCGGTGCTCCAGGACCAACTCCAACCTATTCGGTTGACATTAACCCACTAGTGTGGCCAATACCGCAAGTAACTTGGGCTAGCGGCTATACTGCCGCTCAGCCTTTTGGCGCATCTGGTTATTCTAGCATAAATGGATTTACTGGCGCTTCAGAATATATGTCAACCCTTCAAGGACCATTTGTAGTTGCAGTTGAAATAAAAGAATATAGAAATGGGAATTTAATAGGAATTACTAGAAGAGATATGCAGTTTCAAGTAGTACAGTGTCAGGTAAATCCTAATCCGGTCCTAACTAACTCAGGGCCTGTTGGTGACACCCTCGGCAGTGGAACAACAAACTATGTTATCGAAGAAGGGGATACCTTGTGTTTTGATATCCTTTTTGATGATTCTAATAATGATGATATAACATTAAGTTCTAATGGGATCATTTTCGATGCTGCGCAAACAACTCCTGAAGCGACTATCAACACCCCGCAAATAGGAACAGGAAGTGCCGAAGCGACTTTTTGCTGGGAAACTGGATGCGATCAAGGTCGACCGCAGCCCTACTTATTTACTGTAAATGCCACCGATGATGGCTGCTTACCGCAAACTGGTGCTGAGGCATATGCCATTCTTATCAGCGAATTTACCGGACCTACTTCTATTAATGGTCCGGTTAACGTTTGTTCAGGTTCATTAGGGGTTAATTACTCCGTTTTAAATATTACGGATGCTACGTATTCATGGTCTGTAAATGGCGGAACTGTTGCTTCTGGTCAAGGTACTAATAGCATTAATATTGACTGGAGCCAAGGAGTCTTGGGTGAAGTATCCGTAACTACAACAAGTGCTAATGGTTGTCCTGTTGCACCAATTAATCTGCTTATCAACATAATCGATATAAATATTGATGCTGGAAGAGACACTTCTATTTGTATTGGCGACACTGTTGCAATTGGCGGAAACCCAACAGCCCCGGGAGGCTATACACTAGCCTGGGGGCCTTCTAATGAAATAGATAATGGAGGAACGTATAATCCTAATGCATATCCATCTACAGATACTCAATTTATATTAACTGTTACCGATGGTGCGGGCTGTTATACCTATGACACAGTTGATGTTACTGTTTTTGTTATACCCGTTACAACGACAATCGATACAAATATATGTGAAAGAGATACGGCCCAGTTAACGGCAAGTGGCGGAACCACTTATTTATGGAGCCCGAATAGCGATATTGATGACATAAACATTTCCAACCCTTCGGTATTTCCCATTACAGTGACTGAATATTTTGTAACGGTTTCTGATGCCAACGGCTGTCAAAATACTGATTCAGTATTAGTTTCGGTAAATACTTTACCAACGGGAAATGCAGGAACAGATGTTTGGATTTGCCCTGGCGACAGTGCACAACTATTGGCAGCTGGAGGCACAAGTTACTTGTGGAACCCGGTTACGGGTTTAAACTCTTCAATAATTTCAAACCCGATGTCCAACCCAGGAATTGATACCGAATATATTGTTACAATAACTGATGGAAACAATTGTTCGATACAAGATTCTGTATGGGTTTATAGTGCCGATTTTGTACCTACCGAAGCAGGTAACGATACAACAATTTGTCCAGAAGATTCAGTTATGCTTGGTGGAAATCCAACAGCACCTATTGGCTCAACCTATCTATGGCTACCTTCAACAGGATTAAGCTCTGATGTTGTTGCTAATCCTATGGCTTTAGTTACCGCACCTACCTGGTATTATGTTTATACAACAAATGATACTTGTACTGGTGTTGACAGTGTTTTTATTGACTTACATGTCTCCCCAATTATTGATGCGGGAGTCAATGTTCAAATCTGTATAGGATCGACAACACAATTGAACGCTACTGGGGGTGTTAGTTACTCATGGACACCAAACGACAGCTTAAATGATGACTCCATTTCCGATCCTCTCGCCTATCCTACCGATACCACCAAATATTATGTAGTTGGTGAAGATGTGAACACTTGTTCTGCACAGGATTCTGTTACCGTAATTGTTAATCCGCTTCCCTTGGCTTATGCCGGGCCAGATATCCAGATTTGTGTTGGTGACACTGCTGAACTTATTGCTACTGGTGGGGATTTATATAATTGGAGTGGTGTCGACATTATCAATACATCAAACGACTCAGCACTTGCATTCCCATCTGATACAATGGATTATGTTGTTGAAGTCACCGACAGTAATGCTTGCGTTTTAACTGATACGATGACCGTAGTTTTCAATCCGCTTCCATTTGTTGATGCAGGGCTAAATAGAGAAATCTGTATTTTCGATACTACTCTTCTAGTCGCTGTAGGTGGATTGAGTTATTCTTGGACTCCAACTGACAGTTTATCGAATTCCAATACTGACTCGACATTTGCTTGGCCAACAGACACAACTAAGTACATCGTTCAAGTAACCGATACTAATGGATGTATAAATGTAGATTCTGTTGTTATTACTGTTAATCCGTTACCAGATGTTGATGCTGGACTTAGCCACCAAATTTGCGTTGGAGATACCACCGAGTTAATTGCAACAGGCGGGGATCTTTATTCTTGGCTTCCTGCAGATAGCTTAAGTAATCCTAATAGCAGCTCGACCTATGCTTGGCCAACAGACACAACTAAGTACATCGTTCAAGTAACCGATACTAATGGATGTATAAATGTAGACTCTGTTGAAATTACCGTTAATCCTTTACCTAATGTTAATGCAGGTCTAGATGTTCAGATTTGTATTTTCGACTCAACTGAATTAATCGCAACTGGTGGAGATATTTATTCTTGGACCCCAACTGACAGTATAGCAACACCATCAAATGATAGTACTCTCTCATGGCCGATAGATACGACACTATACACTGTTCAGGTTACAGACAGTAATGCCTGTGTAAACTGGGACTCTGTAACTGTTATCGTGAATCCTTTGCCATTAGTAGATGCAGGACCTGACTTATGGCTTTGCCCAACTGATACGATTGAAATGATTGCTACTGGCGGTGATATCTATACTTGGTTAATAACTGATAGCTTAGGTTCTCCTAATAATGATACAACTCTAATTTGGCCTATGGATACGCTAGATTATATCGTGGAAGTAATCGATACAAACGGTTGTATATTCTGGGATACAACCAATGTAGTTGTTAATCCAGTTGTGCCTACTGACGCTGGACCCGATACATCGATTTGTTTCTTAGATTCGATTATGATCGGAGGAAGTCCAACTTCCCCAATAGGAACAATTTATAGCTGGAATACACTATTAGGAATGGTTGATTCAACATATGCTAATCCAACCGTTAGCCCTGCTGATACATTTCAATACATTGTAGAAACCGTGAATTCCATTTGCAATGGAACAGACACGGTTCAAGTAATTGTAATTCCACTACCTGTTGTTGATGCTGGGCTAGATGTCCAGGTTTGCCTGTTTGGAACTACAGAACTAATTGCAACTGGCGGTGAAGTATATACTTGGCTACCTCTAGATAGTTTAAGTAATCCAGATAGTAGCGCTACATTCGCAAATCCAACTGATACAACTGAGTATTTTGTTTTAGTAACAGACAGTAACAGCTGTATGAATACCGATTCTGTCACAATAATTGTTAACCCTTTTCCGCTTGTTGATGCAGGACCAAGCGTTCAGATTTGTATTGACGACACTGCATTATTAATTGCCACTGGAGGCGACATTTATGTATGGTCTCCTGCAGATAGTTTATTAACTCCGAACAACGATTCAACCTTGGCTTACCCAACTGATACTACTCAATATTCTGTCTTTGTTACGGACAGTAATGGTTGTGTCAATATCGATTCCGTAATTGTTACGGTAAATCCATACCCTATCGTTGATGCAGGCTTAAATCGGGAGATTTGCATTGGTGATATTACTGAGCTGATTGCTACTGGTGGGGATTTATATAGTTGGTCACCACTTGACAGTGTACAATCTCCGACTAACGACACTACTAATGCTTGGCCTACAGATACGACACTCTATTTTATTCAGGTTACTGATAGCAATGGCTGCATCAGTATAGATTCTGTTGAAATAACTGTAAACCCTCTACCTGATATCAGTGCGGGCTTAGACGTCCAAATATGTACAGGAGACACAACTCAAATTATTGCTACCGGTGGAAACACATATATATGGACACCCGCAACAAATCTAGCTTCTCCGAATAATGACACTACAAATGTGTGGCCTGCAGATACTACAGACTATATGATTACCTCTATCGATAGTAATGCATGTACGAATACCGATGTAGTTGCTGTAATCGTTAATCCATTGCCAATTGTTGATGCTGGTATAGATACTACTTCGTGTAATAATACTCCAGTAATTTTAGGAGGAAGCCCAACCGGTCCCGCATTATCTGATTACGCATGGTCACCTAATTTCGAAATTGATGATTCTACTTTTGCAAACCCAACAGTGAGTCCGACTCAAACAAATACCTATCTGGTCGAAGTAACAGACAGTAATAGCTGCGTTGATTTTGACACCGTTACTGTAAACATATTTGCAATTGAAGCAATTGAAGATACTAGTATGTGTCAGTTTACCGATTTAATCTTGTTTGTGAATACATTCTCTGGTGTCGCTCCTTATATATACAACTGGGCGCCAAATAGTGATTTAACTACTACGAGTTATGATACTACCACTGCTTCACCGACAGAACCAATATCTTACTACGTATCTGTAACAGATGGACACGGCTGCCTTGAAAGAGATACAGTTAACGTTGATGTATACGATGCACCGATGGCGATTTTCGATTATACACTTCTTCCCTCTTGTGAAGGATTGATCGTAGATTTTATAAATCAAAGTACTCAAGCTGATTCGTATTTATGGGAGTTCCAAGATGGAGAGACTTCAACAGAAACTGAACCAAGTACTTTGTTCACTTATAATGAAGATTTGGTTATTCGATTAATCGCGATGAACAATAGCGGCTGTTCAGATACTACTGACTATGCTGAACCTGTTAAAGAGTTTACTCAATATGTTGATCTAAACCCTGCAAGTGTTTTTACACCTAATGGTGACGGTATAAATGATGTATTCAGAATTGAGGGTAATTTTAATCTAACAGGATGTGTTAACTTACTAATCTACAACCGTTGGGGCACTTTGGTATTTAGCTCTTCAGACAACTACGCTACCTGGGATGGAAGAACCTTTGCTGGTGAAGAGGTGCCCGGTGGAGTCTACTTCTACGTTTTAGAAATCAATGGAATGATTTTCAAGAAGTCAGTTACATTATCTAGATAATTATTTTGAGCACCCAAGCCCAAATAAAGCTTCCTGAATTCTCGAGAGGTTTTCACATTATTACTTCTATAATAGAAGATAATATTGAGCTCTCAGAGGCAGGTATTCTGCATGTTTTTATTAAACATACATCAGCAGGATTAACCATCAATGAAAATGCAGACCCAACTGTCAGAGATGATTTTGAAAATAGCTTTAACCATCTAGTAAAAGAAAACGAACCATTTTATCGACACACTTTCGAAGGAAGTGACGATATGCCTGCCCATATTAAAAGTAGTCTGGTAGGTAGTTCTGTTTCCGTACCAATAACAAACGGGCGATTAAATTTAGGGACTTGGCAAGGCATTTACCTCTGTGAATTTCGTAACCATGGTGGTAGAAGAAATTTGGTATTAACTATTACTTCGTAGATATATTACCTTTGTTGAATGCGCTGCATACCCACTTTTATCTTTCTACTTTTATCTTTTGTCTTGTTTGCCCAAGACTCTTTTCAAATACAGAACAATAAAACAAACAGGATTAAATCGTATAAAATTGGAGACAAAATAATTTTTAAAACACAAGACAATGATTTACTACATACTGGAAATCTTGATTCTGTTAAAAAATTCTCGATAATCGTTAGCGGTGCTGAAATTCAGTTTACAGAATTTCGTTATTTAATTTCAGAACGTAAATGGCGGAAACTTACAAGACCAATTGCTGTAGTTGGTGTATTAACCGGTTTTGTTTGGGTATGGGTTGGTAACTTATGGACAATTGCGGGTGTGGGTGGCAATCAGCGTTATCTACTTACTGGTCCTGCAAACATTATTATAGGCCACACTATCAAATTTATAAGCTTATTGCCTTTTGTAATTTGTAAAGGAAAATTCTCAATTCCTGACAAGTGGCATGTTGTTGGATCAACGATTCATAATACAGAAGAAGAGTTTTATTAAAGATTAAAGAATCCGGCTAATCTATTAAGGTCTTCATCAGAGTTAAAAGGAATCTCTAATTTACCTTTACCTGCAGCATCCTTTTTAATAATCACTTGATTTCCAAACATATCAGAAAGGTCTTCCTTCAGTTTTTGTTGTTCAAAAGATAACTCTCCCTTGCTAGGCTTTGGTTTGGAAGCCTTCTTTGTTTCTACTCCCCTTACTAAATCCTCAACTTGTCGAACAGATAATGCGTCTGCAACTATCTTCTTAAAAATTGAAAGTTGTTTCTTTTCTTCCAGGCCAATCAAAGCACGGGCATGTCCCATTGAAATTTGACCATCTCGCACAGCTAATTGAACTTCGGCGGGTAATTTTAATAAACGTAAATGATTAGTAACCGAAGAACGGCTTTTACTTACTTTTTGACTTAATGCATCTTGTGTCAAGTCACATTCATCAAGCAATCGTTTGTAAGAAATGGCAATTTCAATTGCATCTAACTCTCTACGCTGTATGTTCTCCA
>Ga0115568_10000683_pt1 | contig 24988 bp, 22 predicted proteins | sample COGITO_mtgs_1204_FD_87296 | JGI IMG/M metagenome (GOLD analysis project Ga0115568, IMG submission 87296) | Pelagic marine microbial communities from North Sea - COGITO_mtgs_120426 | ecosystem: Environmental > Aquatic > Marine > Epipelagic | place: Germany:Helgoland, sampling site Kabeltonne...
ATTTCGATCGAACTTAACATTGCTATGCCAATGTCTGCAAAGATTACAGCTATCAAAATGTACACGCTTCTTTCCATTATCAAGCTCTTCGATAGTGTCAATTGTTGCATCGATGTATAATCCCCTATCCTCCATTGAATGAATTCGAAGCTTACTGTATTGAGCTGCTCTTTCAAGATCGATTTTCCAATCTCCCATCCAACCTCTAGCGATAATGTCATTCAAATTTTCCTTAGTGGCATATCCAAGCCCTATGAAATTTGGATCAAGCTGATCAAATTGAGCTCCAGCTGCTTCTTCACTAAGTAGCTCATAAAGCTTTCCTTGGTTTCCTTTCTCCACATCAAACCATTCTAGCTGCTGAAGAATTTTTCCTTCTTTTTTTCCTTCTCTAATAGCTGAAAGGATAGCTTTGTGTTGTTTTGCATTTAAATTATTCATAACTAACATATTATTACTAGATAAAAACTCATTTTTGAGCAACCAATTCTAGCTCAGGTTTATTAATACTGATCTATATATATTATACCTTATTTGAGCTGAAAATTTCAGTTTGAAGGAAAATAAATTTCATTTACGCTAGAGCAAATCATAAGCTAGCTATTCCTTAGCCTTAAAGAATAAGCTTCTAGCTGCTGTTTTTCGTAATCATCTAAACTATTTATACCTAGCTCGTTAATCTTATCAAGAAGCTCATCTACATCAAAAATTAGCAGCTTGGCTTCTGCTATGCTCTGCCCTGAAAGAAGACTTTGTGAAATACTTCGTACCTGATTCATATTAAAGAAGGATGCGCTGCTCTTTATTTCTGGATTCGTTAGATTAATAATTAAAACTGGTAATAAAGAGCTTTGTTTCTGTTCTTCTCGCCTATAAGATAGCTGAAGATGGCCCACACTAATTCTACTGTTAAGTATTGCAATGACACCATGCTCAGTACAATGAATATGAAATGATTCATCATCAGCCTTAGAAGCAGAATTTAATATAGCAAGGTCTTCATTGCTAGGTTGGAAAATATTGAATCTAAAAATGAACAGTGTTTTCATGAATTTAAGTCTAGGGGTTTTAATTATTTGTTTTAGCTACCTGTTTCATCAAGTCGATTATTTAGATTAATTACATTACCAAGGTTTAAGGGTACTTCGATTAAATGTGACTCGACCTGTTTTTTGAGGTGGTTACGGTAAAATGTCAACCTTCCATCAGTTATGAATTCAACCTTTGCTTCAAGGTGGGAGCTTATTAGCTCTTTCAAGGCGAAATGCTTAATACAACGTTCATCGCTTAGATAATTGGAGAGCACTAATAAGAGCTTGATTTCTTTTTTTAAAGTAGCTCTAGCTAGCTCAGTGGCTTCAAGGAGCATAGCCTTAAGCTCTTCTTCTATTGATTTATAATTATTATAGCCTTCTCCATTTTCTTTATAAGGAAGCTGATATCTAATTTGAGCTTCCCCCATCCCGGCTTTTTTTAACATATTAGCTAAAAATGAGGTGGCTCTATCAATGTCACTAGTAGATCCAGAGGTCACATTTTCCTTGCCAAATATTAGCTCTTCGGCTATATGACCACCGAGCATCATGGCAACCGTAGGAATGAGCTCTTTTCTTGAGATGTAATCCCATTTTCTTTTTGAATACATAAAACCACTGTTATCAGCATCTGAGGATACAGAATAAATAGCTTCTGGGACTACACGGAGCAAAACAGCAGAAAGAACTGCATGCCCACTTTCGTGAACGGCAGTTATGGCCTGCATATCATCATGCTTACTCTTTCTTAGGTTTTCGAGCTGTAAATCTAGCTTGATTGACTTTGTAAAGATAGTTTCACCTGCATTTATAAAGGCACACTTAAGCTCTTCTTGATGTACCGAGAAGCTTAATGTATCAATGATTAAATCTTTGTCCAGCAGCTCCGAAATAAATTGGCTAAGCTTACTTTTAAACATTTGATGTATTGTAGTGAATATAGGTCTGACCCCCTGGGTAGGATAAACGCCTTCACTATAAATCATTTCTTGTAATGATTGCTCAAAAATTAGCTTTAATTCGAGCTCCAAGTCAATTTTCTCTGAAATCTTTGCTAGCTCTAGTCTGATAATACCCATAAATGCAACCTTATTTAAGGCTGGATAAATAATATGGATATTTCCAAGTCTTGCTATTTGTTCATCTCTAAATCTCATTTGCAAAGCAGATTTCATTTTAGGAATTGTAATTTTTTTCGACAGCTCATGAAATTCATCAGCACTTACATCAGCAGAATAATTATTACTCATTGTATAGGCCTCATCAATATTTCCTAGAACAAAAATCAATGATTTTGAAAAGTTTTTTGTGGAAGGTCTTTTTGCAATCGTTAAAAGTTTTTTTAAGAATAAGATAGTCTCCACTCCTTCTAGTTTTTTTAACGTGCTAGATACATCTTTTAGTAAATCAATACACATTGACTCACTTGAGAACTCAATTATATAGTTATATTCTTCGGCTGGATAGAAAAGTAGGGGTTTATCTTTTGATTTGCGTTGATGCATTTCTTTTAAATAAACCTCTTCTCCTTCGGTAACAATTCCATTTTTCACCACAACACCAGCAGCTAATAAATGCTGCATTTTCTTTATTAAGTCTTCAAAATGCCAAACACCTCTTTTCCAATCTATATAATTCACTTTTCCAGAATCTATTAATTCCCAGACCAGACGATTCTTGTCAGAATCAATTTCCTCGCGCATAGGTCCCTTAACAGTTCTTGAATGTTGAAATTCATCCAGGGTTATAATTATAGGGGAATCATCTTTGTTTTCACATAAATCTGATAGAGCTCTGTCAAAAGATAAATGGCTCTCTTTTGCTCCCATATCAAATTTAAAATAGCGATCTCGATAGCCGATAAGGTCTACAAGGCGGTTAATTAGTGATGTTTTTCCCACACCAGTGAGACCCCAAAGATTTATTACTATAGGCTTATCTTGTAAGGAGTCGAAAGAATGCCATGAGCTGACATTGTCAATTACTTGATCGATTACAATATCAATTCCAATAAACTCTGTTTTCAAAGCTATACGTGCTCTTTCTAGCTGCTTTCTTTTGATTAGAAAGTCTGTTTTCAATTCAATTAGTTTTTTTTTCATCATATAAGAGTTTAATGCAGACTTGAATTAATCTGCTGTTAGTAAAATATTTGTGATTAGATAAGTCATCAGCTGATAACCATCAGCTGTTTATTACTAGGAAAGAAAAAAGAATGTTAAGGCAGAGTAATTGGCTTGTTAAAAGCTTAGGCATAACAATTACTGATAAGCTTTACAGCTTAATATGATCCAGAATTTCTAATTCCTGAGTTAAAAAAATGGCCTATAATTTATGAGTAAGCAAGCTTGTTCAGCTTATTGAGAATCCTAACCATAGCTAAGGTATCGAGCTCGCAGTATTTTAATAGATTTTCTCGCACACTCTCAGTAGCTTCTATAAATGTACCATCCAATATTTGCCCAAAAATAAGGTTAGCAGAAGCACCATCAGAGATCTCAAGCTCCTGGTAAGCATTTTCGAAATCAGGATCAATTGCTGGTAACACTTTTTTTATTGAATATGATCCTTTCATCTCAGGAAGGTAGTACCACCTTTTCATAAACGGCTCCATTAAATCTTTGAGCCTACTGACTATACCGCGTAAGCTAGCTTCATATTCAGGAAAGGCCATTGCAAGGTCAAGAAGCTTAGCCTTTTCGAAAGAGATATTATAAACTAAGATGTCTCCGGAGTCACCGCAATCTTTAATTAATTGCTCAATCAGCTCTTTTCTAAAGTCAGTCTGCTGACTTGTTTCAGCAAGAAATTCAAAATGAGCTGGTCGTTCATTTGGATGCTGCTGAGTATGTATCGAGTATTGAAAAACGACCTGCTGATATGGTTTACATTGATTTAATAAAGGTATTGCAAGCCCGAAAGTTTCAAAATCGAGATGTCTAATTGGATAGCTCAATTCATCAACAAAACGCTCAATTTCATTGTGCTTTATTATCGGTTCTTTGTTTTTTTCAGCTTCGATTTGCATCCTTTGATTAACGTTTAATTCTTCGTTATCGGGAATTTCACTTAGAAAGACAATACCTTTTCTATAAAGCTCGAAACACTTTTTTCGGCTAAGCCGGCTAAGATTGAACACTGAATATTCAGGGACAGCTTTCCAGCAATGCTCCATAAAATCACATGCGTATGGAAGCTGACATTGCATCCCTATTTCAATAGCTGGGGCCGTTGTACTTGCCAAGACTGTTCTAAACTGATTTATTTGTTGTGGAACATTTACCAAAAAAGGCTGTAGCTGGTCAACAACTGATTCAACGCAGAAGAGCTCTTTTATATCTATAGGGCCGTTTTTGACGTATTGATTATTTATATAAACAATAGAGATATCAGCTAGCTTAACTCCACAGCTTTCTATTACATAGGCCTGAAGGGCAACATCTTGAAGATAAACCTCTTTCACTTCCGTTGAGCTTTTTACCTCGTACGCAGAATATCCAGCTTCAGTTTTCACAAGAATATCCATTGCAGCTAAAACACCATCAAAAAGGAAAGCTGCTTCATAGATTATAGGAGCCTGGTTCTTAATTGCCTCTGAGGTAGCTTCAATAGAGGGACCAAAATCGTAAAATGATGCAGGGCTCAAGTCAATTCCGCCAGGGAATAGCCCTTGAGCAAGCTCACCAACTTTTGAGCCTTGCGAAAAAATAGCTTGTTGTTGAATAGTAAGCTCATCTCTAAGCTCTTTTTTATGCTTGTTAAGGTAGAGTGATTTTTCACATTTTACCCCGCGCATAAATGTAGATTTGGAAAGCTGATGTTTCATGGATTAAAATTAAATGTTTGTTTCTTAGGTCCGTTTTGATAGGCCGTATAAGTAATAATAGTATTTAATATATTCTGTTAAATAAACCGAAAATATGGAATCGAAGCTACCTGTTTTGGCTAGTCTTCACTAGCTGAAAGATTCTCAATAGAAGTAAATAAGTTTAGCTCCTCTTCCCGCTCAATTGGAACTCTACCAGCATGGGAGATTGGATAGGTCAGAAGCTCTTTTTCAAGCTTCTCATAAATTGACTCTTTGTCAATTCGATTAAGCAACCAACGCTCAACCCAGTATTCAGCAATTTTTTGAGAATTTTCCTTGTGGTTGATTCCCCGAAGATTTTTCTTTTCAGCAGAGATCGAAATATAATTAGGTTTAGCTGCTGGATCTAAAAGCACGTCTAATACATTATCAACAAGACTCACCCCATAAACCTTTCTTTTGACCCTATGCTTTAGTATTTCGGTGTTAGCTAAGCCACAATCTCGAAATGCTTTCCGAAGCTTTCTCATTTTAGGGTTTGCTCCCTCTCCAAACACAAAATTGACCTGCTCCTTGTCTCGCTTTGACAACGTATAACCAAGCTGCCTAGTGTGCTCACTAAAATGAAAGCTACCAAACCCAAGGCTATAACCAATTTTTTTATAGCGAATACTTTCATTGTTATTGCTTCCGAAAATCTTGGCTGGAATGCTAATTCGTGTATATTGATCAACACCTGCGCCATATAAGCTTGTCGTGCTAAGATAGCATAGCCTAGGTTTTTTAATAAAAGGGGCTCCTTTTAATCCTGAAGCTATAACACTTACGTAGGATTTATATTTTTCATTATAAAAGTCAGCAACCTCAGAGCTACATAATAGCATCCCTACAAGCTTTCCGCCTAAGATATGATTATATGGAGCGATTCCGCCACATACAGTTATATCCATTATATCAATACCAACTCGATCTGATTTGGCCCTTCTAACTAGGATTGATACTGCAGCTTTGAATTCTGCTTTTTGTAGAGCTTTTTCAAGCTTTTTCACGCTTGCTTTTTCGAAGGAGTGACTTATAAACTGGTATCGAATTTTTAGAAGGTCTTTTAATAAATTAATTCTTTTGCTTTTGTATAAATCTATTTTAGCATAGGATTCCCAATCAAAATTAGCTGAGCTCTGATTGTTCCAATTTACTTTAGCAGTGCCTGGATTTTTTCTATGTTGCTCTCTGAAGTAAGTAGACTTTTCAGCTAGATAAGAAATAAGCTCCTTGGTAGGGTTTTTCAGGTCAGCTTCAGTAATTATATTTTCCTCCAGCAAATCAGCAGCATACACTTCGTCGAAAAACCTCTGTAGTGTTTTATGCAACCAACGCGCTTTTTCTCCTGTAGGGTTCTTGATCAAAGCTTCAATGAAGGTTTGCTGATCCCAGCCCAGCTGAATATCGCGAACATTCTGTTGCGCTACGGCACTACCTATGGCTGCAATACCAATTATTGGATGGTTCGGAGCTGCAGCATCTCTGATAAGTACTTGAATTGAACGACCTGGAACACTTGATTGCCTGGAGACCCAGCTAAACCTCAAGTACCTCCATATCTCACTAAGCTTTAGCCCAGTATACTCACATTTTTCGCCTGCTGCCACAAATTGAATATATGGCTTAACAGCTTTTTTTGCTGCTTCGAGTTTTAGCTCTGGCTCTATTAAGCTTAGCTTTTTCAGCTCATTCGCTAAATCAGGACCGGACCTTAGCACTGAAAATATATTATGCCAGCTATTATTGTGGAGCCTTCTTTTTTCCATGTGCTGAACAAAGGTCCTAACAGTTTTACTTTCAAGCTGATCTTCCCTTCTAATTAGCTGACGATTTCTGGTTTTGTTTTTTTCGTTTTCAAGGTTTAAGTCTTCCTCCTCTGAAAAGCTGATATAATAACCAGCTTCTTTTTTAACGAAGTTAAAATCTTGCTGAAGAAGGTCAAAAAGAAGACTTTTAGCCAGAGCAAGCTTTAATTCATTAGTATCTTTAACACTGTTAGGTTCAAGTAAATGCTCCGCTCTCATTTGTTTGAGCATTGCAGGTCGAGTATCATTTGATGAGGAGGTCAACGCTAAAATCAATTGCGTACAAAAAACATCAAATTCTTTTTGATGCTCAGAGTTGAGTGTTGGTTCATATTTATATTCTATCTCCGTCATTTAGCTTTGTGTTCCAAGAAAGGTGGCCAAAATTTTACTCCAATCAGCTATAAATTCTCGCGTCAGTATTTGCTGCTCTCCATTTACAGCTTTTGATTCTGCTCTAGCGACAGCAAATATCAGAATTTCAATTTGTTTTTTAATAGCGTTGAGCTCATTATTAGGATTAGTTATCAACTTATTGTAAATCTGATTGTAAAATTCATGCTTACTATTCAAGGTAATATGAATTTCGGTCTTATTGTAGCTGAGCTCATAGAATGAATCAGTGTCTAAAGGTTTGACATATAAGTAATAGGTGGCTCCTTTAATTACCTCCTTTGTAACAAAACCAGGTGTTACGATTCTAACAGGTCTAGTTCTAAGAGCTGGAGGCTCAATAAAATGATCGAGCTTTTCAGCTTGCCTCTTTGCAGCCGCACCAAAATTATTTTCTTTTAATTCAATGAACTTTTCTTTGACTCTTGCATTAAGCTTCCGGGCTATGTTTCCTAAATCTTCTGATAGAATCGCTAAAAGGTCTTCCGTTTCGCGAAGCTCCTGCTTCGTGTGAGTAACTCCGAATAGCTCATCTAGCTCAGGATCAAAAGTAAGCTCGCAGCGCCACCAATCATCATAATTTGACATTCTCTTTGAAATAAGGAACCAACCATAATCAAGCTCTCTATTTTTTCTAATAACTGACATACCTGCTCTTTTTGTCAGCTTAAGCTGACTCTTTTTTTCGTTGCTCAGCTGAGACCATTCTTCCACGGGAAGCTCAACAAATCGAACGCTGACCAATGATATTTTTCTTTTTTTGCCTGGCACTCGTATAGAGTAGCTAAGGGGTTCGCCAAAAGGAATACCTCCTTTTATATTTGCCCCATCCTTTATAAATAGAGGATCAAACGGTTGAATTGGCACACCATTGAGTGTTATTTTAGTTCCATCGAAGAGCGGGTATCTAAATATCCTACCGAGCTCATTATGGATATGCTTCTCATTGTTTTTAAGATAAGTGTAAGAAATACGATCACATTTTTCCCAAGCTACCAATGTGCCGCTCTCAAATTTTGAATAAGACGGATGATTGCATTTTATCGGCTGTTTTGCTTCGTTCTCCCCACTTTCAACCAGCTCATCCACATCCAAATAATGAGAGTATGCCTTATTTCTGTTTTTCCAAGTGATAACCTCAAATCTTCTTGCTTGACTAAGTGATGAATTTCCAAGCCCCATTCCATAACGGCCCAGACTTTCTCTTGAATTAAATTTTGAGCTCCCTCCAAATAAAAGAGCAGTATGCAGCTGATTTGCTGTCATACCTGCTCCATTATCAATCACTTTTGCTGTGTATTCTTTATTGATTTGTTCTAATGTAATATGAATTTCAGTAGCTCCAGCATCAAGAGAATTGTCAACTAGCTCAGCAAATGCGGATGCAGTATTCTTGTATCCTGAATCTCTTGTTGCCAAAATAAAGCTTTCAATCTTTACGTAATTTGCTTGCATGTTTTTCATTGTTTTCTGTCACAATATCGTGATCTTCTTCGACATCTTCAGAAAGCTCGAGTGCAGGCACTACTTGAATTGCATTTCCGGCTATTCCTTTGATTGAACCATACATAGCAATAGTATTACTAATGACTTGCTCTATTTGCTTTTCACGTGTTTTCCATATTCTACTCATCGAACGTTTTTCAGAATCAAGACTTATTTTCATTTCTGAAAAAGTTTCTACAATGGCTTCAATCTGCATACGAAAGACGTCGCTCGTAAGGAATTTGTATAGGTCTACCATCTTTCCTCCTTGGTCTTCTTGGCTTTGCTCTAGCTGATGATACTGTATAATCGATTGTCGAAGCACCTCTGACAAGGATTTAAATTCTTCATAGGTGCAGATCCATATTTGGTCTTTCATCCCGGCTCGTTCCATTCCTTTCGGTAAGACTGACGTAACCAGCACACCTGTAGTTGCACTTATGGACCTCATATCTTGCTTGAACTTCTTAATCCATGCAGGTTTAAAATCTTTTGCACGTTTGCTCTCATAGTATATAGTACCACAGCTTAGTGAAGCTCGAGTATTAACTGTCTGTAGACAATCAGCTCCATTTGCACCTTTTGCAATCTCATCAATTGTGTCAAGAGGAAAGGCCATTGCTAGGTAATCTTCTATTGCAAGCTCTTGAACTTCACCTTGAAGCTGCATCGATCCTTGCTCCTGCTTTCTTTTCATCTCCTCTGTTAGTCCTTTTTGAACGTCCAGCTGTTTCTTAAGCTCTAGCTTTTCAAGCTCATGTTTTTCATTGGTTGAATTTCTTTGCTTTTCAAGTCCAGCTTGCAAGGAATCATTTAGCTTCGTTTCATATTGTGCTTCAAGTAGTGATTTTTGTTCATCCATTTGACGCTTGAGCTTTCCTAGCTCAGCCTCTTTCTGATGCAGTGATTTTACCTGCTCTGTTTTATCAGCTAGCTCGTCATTCAAAAGCTTAACTTGGACGGATTGCTCATCTAAAAGCTTGGCTTTCAGCTGAGCTTCATGGCTCATTCTATCTTGCTTTAGCTTTGCTTCAAGCGTGTCAGAAAACTGATCCTTTTGATTTTCTAAAGCTGTGCTGAGCTGCTTCATTTCATTTTTATTTGCTTCAAGCTGTTTAGAATATTTTTCTTCAGCTTTTCTCTCAAGCTCATTTGTTAGCGCTTCGCTTACGTCTACAGCTTCGCCGCAGTGCGTACATTTTACTGTTTGATTTTTCATAGTATAATTAATTTTTAGTTTGAGTATAAAAATGTTGTGTCCTAACATAATAGGCTATGTTGTATATTACCCCGAGCTTTTCAGCTTCATCAAGGTGTCTAAATGATGGTGAGAGGGCTTGATTTATAAAGAAGCTTAAGCGGTTATCGTTTTCTTCCTCGTATCCAGGTATTTTCACTAGCCTGGGTTCCCAGCTCTCTTCGGGTTCTTGTGCTTCAAGCTCAGCGCTCTCCTCTAATACTGTATCAGAGCTTTCTGTGTTAAATCCAATTTTCATTCGTTTTTTCATTTCTGTAGGTTTTATAGCTAATTAATAGGGACCGATAATATTGTTCTCGAGATCATATTCTTTACACAAAAGCTCCCCGGCTTTTTCTTGAAGAGCTCCTCGTTGATCTAGGCTAAGAATCATTCCGTTTTGGTGACTCGCTATGAATGTTAATGCATTTATAAGCTCCCAAATAGTCATACTTGTTTTTGCATGCTTCTTCTGACCAGCGGTGAGCTTTTTCGTTTTTATTCCAAAGTCTTCATAAGTGGATCGGGTCTCTATTAAAGGAATCCAATTTTCCAGCTGAAATAGCTCAATGCCAGCAGTTTTTCTGATGAGGCTCGATATTTTTTCTAGCTCATATAATGAAGCTACAGTAGAGCTTGCCTTTGTTACTTGCTCTTGAAATCCAGTCGGCTCGAAGGAACGGCTTGCTAAGCTATCTACTCCTTTAATAAATGATGAAATATTAGAGCTGGATGTCGATATTAGGTGCTGCGTATCTTCAAATGATTTTCCTATCATGCCATTGCTGCATATTAATCGATTCAGAAAGGAGGCAATACTTATTCCTTCGATTGAGCTATTTGTCAGCGTTATTCCTCCATTAAAGGATTCAAGATCTTTAAAGCCCTTAAGCTGCCAGGTATCATCGGCGGCTATGGCATTAATAGAAACACCCCCTAATTCGTCTAGCTTCATTCCTGTTATACTAAGCTGATGGCGATCTATTATTTTCTCAGCGACATCAAAAAATGAATCATGCGCTAGGAGGGGTCGGGCGGAAGGAATTATATTTAATAGCTCTCCATTTTTCCCTGATATTATCAAGACAACATTTTCTGCCTTTTTTGATATTATAGCTTTGCGAGCAAGCTCTGTAAATTGATTACGCTCTGCTGGACCAAAGGTTCTCACAAGCATCGTATCCATGCGCTTGGTTATTCCGAGCAGCTTGCAAAGTCCATTAAACCCTGCATTAGATAGCTTCCAGCTCTGTCCTTTATAGCTTAAACGTTCGTTCGTTTCAAGCTGTATTTCACTCAATTTTGCTTTTATACGCAATGGTTGATTCTGAATAATTGTTTGTTTGTTGTTTTCGTATTCTGTTGTTGTGATTGTTTTCATGACTTTTTAGTTTAGGTTATATGATTGTTTAGATATTTCGATTTTAGCACCGCAATTTTCAAGCGCAATTTTTAGGTCCAATGCCTCATTTATTTGATGGGTAACGTAGATTTCTATGCCTTCCTTTTGTTGGAGAATGAAGCACGCATCCTCGAACTCATAATCCAAATGCTTAGTAACCTCCAATGCAACTTTTTCAAGGTCTGGACCAATTTCATTTAGGTTGCAGAAGTAAAGAGGTGAGCTAATATCAAAGGTGTCTGCTTCGTCTGTTTCATAAAACGTGATATCATCATCATCGGATTCTTCAGCTTCATTAAAATTGAAAATATCATCGTCTTTTTCTTCTTTCTTCTCTTTTTGAAATTGCTCAAATGTTTCATGCGTTAGCTCGCTCGTAACAGAATCATAGAATTCAGCTGCTGTTTTTGGTCCCCAACCGGTAAGGACCTTTATCGAATTAATTGAAGCATCACGAGGTTCTCCAGCTTTCTTTTTCCTTAGTACGTTTCTAATTAAGTCCTCTAGCTCTGAGGGCGCTTTATTTTTTTTCGCCGGAAAGTAGAATGGATCGTCCTTTGCTTTCTCGTTAGCTAATATGTCGTTCAGCTTTTGAGCATCGTTATAGAATGAGATGTCATCACTCTGAACAATAGTGTCAATTTCAGCATCATTCTTAAATTGGGCTTCATCCAAAAGCACTTTGCCAGATTCATCAAACTCAAAATACAATCGTTTATTTACTGGGCCACGACGGTTTTTTGTAAATTCCATAAATCGCGGACCTCCCGAAGCAATATCATCGAATTTCAGCTCCAGGCTCCCTGTAAAAATGTGTTTTAGCCTATTACTGCCTACGAAGACTCCGCCCTTTGTTATCTGCTGAATCAAAAACCATGTGGTATGCTTCTTCTCCTCATTATCCGCTTCGTTGTGCTTTTGAATTAAGTCTATTAGCCACTTTTCGATTGAGGCTTTACTTTCCGAGACATCAGCTTGAATACTGCTTATAACCTCCGCAATTGAATCCATCAAGACTGTATCGAATCCCTCTTCAAGCGCTTCTTCGATGGCGATTTTCGGGTTCTCCAGCTGACTACTAAACAGCATCGGGATTTGACCGAATAACGGAAAGCGCTCTACGTATTCAAGCATATCGGTTTGGGTCATCTCCGCTGATATAAAGAGCACCTTGTATCCTGCCTTTTGTAGCTCAGAGAGCTCATTTAAAATCACAGTTGTTTTACCTACTCCGGGTGCTCCACTTATCATATAGCTTGTTGCTGCTGGAATTCCTCCTTTGAAGGAAAAGAATTCATCCAATAAATTGTTCGCCATTAATGGTTGTAGCTGGCTATGATTAAGGCGTATCTCATCCATAGATATAATGTTCTTCTTTTTCATAGTTTTAGGCTTTTAGAGTTAATGATTGAGTTTACAGTCGGTACATTTGAAATTGAGCTCTTTATGATTCCAAAATGTTTGGAAAGAATAGGGCATACCTCCCCTAAGAGAATTGAATTCTTTTTTTTCATGATCAATAAATTAAATTGTTAAAAAGGAGGAGGCACCATCCAGCACCTCCTCAGGTTTTGGGTTGGGATTTAAGCTTTACGAAGCTTTAAAGCATGATTGGGATTCTCAAATGGAATGTGATCATAAGCTTTACGAATTATCAAAGCGTATTCGGGATTCTCAAACGGAATTTGGTCATCGAGGTTATTGAGAAATTCTAGATTGTCCAGCTCCATATCGATTTCTATGCACTTGTATGCATGAAACCATGCAGTGCTTTCGTTTTTAGGGGAGGGCATTAGATGCTCGGTAGAAAGGTCTCTTTTGTCTACCATTATATGGTATTTGCCAGAGCTATCTGTTTTGCTATACGCAAAAGGATATTGATTTAGGACAAGGTCCTTATAGATGTTCAGGTCATTTTGGATTTGACCAGTAATTGAAGTAGCTCCATTTTCGGCCACTAGAGATTTTAATGTTGCCTCGGAAGGCGCAGATATTTTTTTGTTCTTAACCATAATATTAGTTTTTGTAATTAAAATTTATGTTTCTAATCACTCAAAACCGCTTATCAGGTAGAACTCTTTTATCTGCCTCTTCCGAATTAAGTCTTTGCTTATCATTCGGGGGATAAACGAATTGAGTATGTAATTTCGTGTTTCAGGTTACGATTCCTTTTCATATAGGTGGCGAGCCTTATAACGCCTATTTCTTGTTCTTATATATAAACCCGATTAAAATGACTTTTGTCAAGGCTGAATTTAATTTTCTTTTTCTGACTTGTCATATTCTTCCTGCCCTTCAAGATTATGTCCATCAGCAATATACGTGAGCGTTTCTAATGTATTTCGCGAAACATCAATAATGTTTGCTTGCATCGACATTTGTCTATTATCACTTGCCATTAGGAATGATTCAGACCAAGCAAAGAAATAAGCATCAATGGCATCTCTAACAACTTCATTAAACTCAGATGATAGATAGAACTTTTTTATAAATGGATGCCATTTATTGTAAAGCACTTTCACCTGCTGTGGCGATTTTAATTCACATCTACAAATCGGACCCATTGGATTGTTTTCATACTCAACTACATATTTTTGAGTCGAGTATTCTTCAATCAGCTCTGCTTCAGCCTCTTCAAAAGAAGTATTATCTTGTTTAGCTTTTTGGATGGCTTCTTCTTTCAAACTTTCAATCGCCTCTTCTTTACTATGCTCGTTTACCCGTGATGAGTTTAATACTCCGAACTTTGTAGCAGCTTCTTGCGCTTTTGAGCCCTCTCTTTTTAGTTTTTCTATCTCCTTAGCTGCCTTTTCATCAGCAAAAAAACTATTCACTTTTTTATTTAGCTGTTTAATAAATGCAGGAATATTAACATTGTTATTAGCTTGACCTTTTTTACCAGAGGCGGCAAGTGCTTCCCATATAACATTGCTAAGGGTAACTTGTTGCTTATTAACAGTAATACCAAAATATGAGTCAAGAATTGGATCAAAATCAAGCTCTACAGCCCAATTTCGAGTATAAATTTTAGACTCTATTCCAAGACGTGATTCTAAGCCAGCTTCACCATATTTTGCTTCAACTATGTCAATTTGTCTCCCTGCCCTTGTAATTATCAGGTAAGAATTGTTCTCTTTCATCAGCTTATAGCGAGGATTCTTACCATTTTGATTTGGACCTATCTTATCTCCTTGCCATGCTTTTCCAAAGTTAGGATGCATTAATGAGAAACGAAAACGTAAGGCTCCCCATTCACCTTTTGGTGTCTTAAGTTTCAATGTGCAGGTATCAAATCCTTTGGCTAAAATCCCCTTCTCAAATAACTTTTCTCTCCCTTTTTCAGTTTTTTTGAGCTCGTTTATAGATATACCATCTATTTCTTTTTCAGTTTCTTTTTCTTTTGTTCCTCTTTTATCATAATATTTTGAGTCAGGGTCAAGAAACAATGGATCAATTGGTTCAACAATATTGTTGTTAACTCGAATAGTGGTATTCAAAAGCTGATGTCTTCTATATGTTACACCAATGGATCTCAATAAACTTCCTTCTAAAGATGACGTTCTACCATATCCATAAGTTATACCAGTTATATATTTTTTGGGAGACTTCAATTGAACAATTGTACCGTTAGACAATTCAATTTTATGTTTAGATAGATAATCTACTACGACCTTCGGAAGTTTTGCTGATTTTGGCTCAGGAACTGTAACAATTCCATCTGAGCTATCATAGTTTTCAGCTTGAATATTAGCCAAGCTAATGTTTAAGCTACTCCAATTTGTGCTGTCTTTTCTTTTTGAATATACCTCGTATTCTTCAGTTAGAAACATTGCTGCTGAAGGCAATCCAAATCCATATTTACCCCAGAAATCATCACTTAAATGACGATGAGTACCTGCCCAAGCTACAGCATGCTTCATCATATCTGGAGACATTCCGCTACCATTGTCAATAACAAAAATATCTCCAATATCGTTATTCTCGTAGGTATTAAAAATCATCACTTCGGATGCTTTTGCCTCAATAGAATTGTCTATAAGCTCATTAATAGCGGTCCCAGTAGATTTGTACCCACTATCTCTGATGCTAACCATGAAATTTTTAGTAGCAATAAGTGGTACATACTTTTTATGGGTTTTTTTCATTTCTGCCACATAATCATCTTGTTGGGTATGTATAGATTTAAGATGGCTAGCATTATTTGCCTTTTTCATAGCTGTTTTCTTTTTAGAATTTAGTTCTGATTTATTCATTATTTAATTTTTATTAAAGTTCATATTATTGTATTTTTTTATACAAGATTTTTTCCTATCTAAAAATGCTTGTCTACTTATTCCAAGCTCTAGTGCAGCTTCTGTATCAGAATTTTTTAAGTAAAATCGTCTAAGACCATTTTTCTCAACGATTTCCATTTTAGCATGGAGCGCTTCTTTTTGAGCTCCACTAAATGGGCTTTTTGAGCTAATTAGAAATTCAATTAGGTCAGAATCATCAACAAAAGAATTTTCAGAAATTTTTTCGGCGTAAATATTATTCCCTTTTGTTTCATCTTTATTTTCTCCGTATGGTTCATCAAAATCTAAACAAATATGTCTATCAAAAGTACATTTCTTTTCTAGCCATTTTTTGTATTCAAGATTAGCAACTCGTTTCAACCAACCTATTGCTTCTGTGTTACAAAACTTACTAAAATCATCTGGGTTAAGTTTTCTTCCAGCGAATGTGGACTCGAGCCTTCTAAAAGCAAATTCCCAGGTGCTATTAAAAATAGCGTTTATTTTTTCTCTATCACGCTTTCCAATAAGTGCAGCTATGTAATTGTAAATAGGGTCGGTGGCAGGAGAGTCATGAATAGGGCAAACCACTGCCAAATCAAAGCTTAGCTTAGCATACTTAAAAAAATTTGAAATGGTAAAATCTACTTGGTTTCCAGGAATGGAAACATTTTTAATTGACATAATCTTCATAATGAATCATAATTAAGTTAAACATTTACGTTTAACTGATTCAATCAAAGATTTGAACGTTTGTCATCTAACTCTTATGCTTTCAGGTTATCCTGATCAAGCATGTGATGAACCAGCTATACTTTAAAAAACATACGGACTATCCGCATGGTACTAATATACTACTATATACGCAGAAAAACAAATTTAGTTGCTATTTTTTTTATTTATTTTCGTTTTACAGGCAGAACATCGACCTGATTTATTTGGATGGATGGAGAACCAGCTTTGAATTGTTTCATCACCACAAAGTGTGCACTTTATCAATAAAGCATATGGTATATTACTCAGCTGATTTGTAAGCTCAGGAAACTTCTTAAAAAGATTTTCTACCGTTCTTCCTTCTTCATTCTCAGCAAACAAATCTTGCAGCATTATTGGTAGATTTTTGAAATGATTCCACTTAAAATCTAGCATTAGCTGCTTATTAAATAGAGATGCAGGAATGGAAAATGATTCGTTATTTTCAATTGAAAATATTCGGCTTTTCATCAATGGGGTTAAGAATTGATTTTCTTCTTCAATATTTTCTTTTGGATCAATTATATGGTAACTGTTTTTAAGTAAATCATGATCCTGCTGAAAAAAATTGACAAGCCTTGGGTTATTCTCAATTACAACGATATTTTCATGATTATTTGGTGCAGCATTTGTTAAATTATAGCTTCCCGTAATTAATTTTTCCCCATCAATAATAACGTACTTGCTATGCATTAGCCTTGAATGTGTTGACCAATGTATTGTACACCCCAAGTCAGCAGCAGCTTGTAATGATGGGGAAAATCGTTGATTCACTTTATTGTCATCTATTACTATTGAGATTTTTATGCCAGCAAATGCTTTAATGCTTAGAAGTTTTAATAAAGCGCCATCATTAAAATAACACATTGATATCTGTACTGAATCGGTTGCGTAAATCAGCTCTTTATAAAGCCGATTACGTATCTTTTTATTATATGCCTGAACACTCGTTCTATTAATCATAATTTTGTTTTTAGTAATGTAGCTCCACATAATTCTGTTAATTAGAGGAGCTACACCATATTATTAATTAATAAGAATATGTATTCACTGCATGTTCAGGGTACTCAAATGCAATGTCACGATTTAGCTCAATGTCTCTCTTAAGCCGGTCAACAATTGAGTCGAACTCTATGGCTTGCTGAGCATAGAACCATGCTTTTTCAGCATCAGTGGTTTTAGGAGGCATTATTTCGCCGGCTATTAAGATATTGTTGGTTTGAACTTCGTAAAAACCATTGACATCAACCAATAAAGCATTAGGGAAGTTTTCTTGAACTCGTTGTTGGTATGTTTCAACGTTGCTATAATTCGGAGTTCCTATACTTGGAGAGTTAGCTATGGCTAGATTACCTTCGTAATGAGCCGTTCCGAAATGGGTAGATATAATTTTATTCTTCATCATAATATTCAATTTTGTGTTAAAAATTTATTTTTAAATCACTCAAAACCGTTTATTAGGGAAGAATTCTTTATCTGCCTCATCCGAATTAAGTCTTTGCTTATCATTCGGGGGATAAACGAATTGAGAATGTAATAAATGTAAGCTTAGCTTACATAAAGTATCTCATATAGGTGGCGAGCCTTTCATACGCCGAAATTTTAGATTTGTTTATTTATAAACCCGATTAAAATGACTTTTGTCAAGGCTTGCTTATTATTTTTTTGCAAATAAAGATGTCTCCATGTTATTTTGAGCAATTACAATAGGCCAATAGAATGCAGAATCATTCCATCCATTTTCTTTCAAACCACTCTGACGAAGTAGAATTAACGAAGGAGTTGTGTCTCCATTTTCACGAGCTATTCTTCTTTCACTTTGTGGTCCAACAGCAGTATCAGGAGAGGATACAAACCTGCCATCTGCTGTCATTCTTTTTATTTTACGATTCACACGTACAATGAGATTTATTTCATCTTTATCAGTGGATCTAATAAGCTGAGCTAATATCGATTTCAGCTCTGAGAGAGAAATCATTTCTGTTTCATGGTGGGTGAAGCTATCCCAAATGCTTTCAATAATTTTAACTGCATCAGCCTCTTTAATTTTAATCAGCTCTGTTTGAGGTTGATTACCAAGATCATAAATTCGATGGACAATATGGTCTACACGTAACGTTATTCTTTCCTGGTTGGCGGCTTTTTTCGTTTCGAAACCTACTGGTAAGAAACGTTTTCCAGGATTAATTGTTATCACATCTGAAAAAAGAACCTTGTTAGGTGAGCAAGGTACAACACTAGCTAGTTGTTGTTGAATAAAATTTATAGGACAATTAGGGCCATTACGTTCAATTGACATCCACATTGCATTCTCTATTTGGTGCATACTATTTAAAACACTATAAATTCTTTCACTTGAATACATTCTTGTAATTGCCATGTCGTTAATCGGTCTAGGACCGAAGCAACGAAGATGTTGCAACACGGAATCCATTTGAAATCTGTTTGGATTTCGGCCATAGTAAAAGGCAACTAAATTCTCAATACTAATTCCTCTGTCAAGGATAGATCCGCCTACAAAAATCATGAATGGTGAAGATAGCTTTAGCTGCCCAGTTTCTTCATCCATCATACTTTCAGTATCACTATCCGAATTTACCTTAACTATTTCTAGATAACCCTCGTTAAAAGCAATCATTACTTCTTTTAGAACTTGATTAACGCTTGGCATTTTAACAACCTGAAGCTTACCAATTGAATATTCAAAATATTGATAATAAGAGCCAATAAGGTCCTTAAATGACTTAGGGTTATTGTTAGCTAATATTGAAAAATTCTTAATGCAGCATTCAATAACACTTTCCTGCCATTCATGCCTAACTTTTGTTGTTTCAGTATGTAAAATAAAAGAATATTTCTGCTGTTTCTGTTTGGCATATTTTTGCTGTAATCTTCTAATAGAGCCTCCCACTACAAAATTCAATATCGCATCCTGTAACACTTCAACACCTTGTATTGGCTTCTTTGCATTTAACCTAATACTGTTAGGATTCCTAAGGTTTCTTAGCTCATCAAACGGAACTTCTTCTTGAATATCATGATAAATCGTATCACTAGCTTCAGTTGATAAATTGAAGAAATGATCCCCCCCAATATATCGATCATGCTTTGGAACCAAATGAGTAAAAACAGGTCGAGTTGGTGCTAATCTTCCTGCTATACTTTCATCATATTGTTCAGGTTGTAGATAGAGCGAAAATGGAGTAGCAGTCACTAATAAATAATCTGCTTCTCTCAAGAGCAACCTAAAATCACTAATTTGCCTCATAATAGTTCCTACCCTAACCTCACCTCTATTCCTTCTAAAGCTTATTCCACAAAAATCAGCCTCATCATCAATTATCAATGTACGTCCATTTTTAAGAGATTCATGGCTATCATATACATTAAGAAGTCTATTCATATTGTCATCTTCTTTTTTAACACAGAAGACTAGCTTTTTCTTAAGCTGATATCCAGATAATTTTTCTACCCTCATGATATCCATGACATCAAGAGTATCTTCTTCTATCATAAAATCAAATTCAGCTTTGATTCGTTTGAAGGTTTGACTAAGTAAAAATTTAGTCCCTTTTGTTAGGATAATTATTGAGTCAAAACCATTATCTATTGCAAGAGACATTATTCCACAATAAGCAAATGTCTTTCCAGCCTGAACTCTCCCCAATAGCATTCCAGGCCGTCTTGGGTCAGTTGGATTAGCTAATAAATCTTTGACTGTTCCTTCAATACATTTCTTAAGTGGAGCGGTATACTTCTCTTTTTTTTTCTTGTATGTATAGATTGGACCGTTTGTAATCATAATGTAGCTAGGTTAAGAACCATTCAAATGTTTGCTCAAGATAACGATTTAAAAAACCTTTTGTAGAAAAACGGTTGTTAAATCCATAATATCTCAAAGTTCTAAATGGAGATCCTGGTGAAGGAATTGCAATGCATTCAATTCGACCTCCAGCTTTAGTTATTAATATTTTTGAGATGGGTTTGCTAGGTGGCGTGGATGCATTTAAGCTCTGAATATAGCTGGATTCAAAAAGCTTGGACTCATCATGGTCATGAAAAAGCTCAGGTTGGGATTTGAGATATCCAGGAGTGAATAGCATTCCGTGTAGCACTTCTTTTGAGGTACAAAGTATTTTCAATGTTTCTCCTTTACCTGGTATTTTGAAAAAATCTCGTCGATATTCTCTATTATATAGGTCGTAATCAAAATTTGACTTCCCCTTCCGCTTAGCAGAGATGATTACATTGGTAATTCCAATTTGTCTTTCTGAAAGGCTTTTTTCGATACTAGCTAGCTCTTTTGCATCAATATTCGCGTCAACATATTTTTGATACCAATTCCAGAATTGATTTACAGAGGTGCCATAATAATAAGGAATGTCACCATTAGCTTCTCTGAGCTCTCTTTTTTCATTCACTTGGCTTTTATCTCCTTCAGTTAATGCAAAGGTTGGAAAAGATCCGACAATTAGCCGGCTTTCCTTTAATGGTGTTTTTTGGGACTTGCTGAGGAGGTCGTATTCCATTATTTTAAGTCAAATTCTTTAGTAAAAACATGTCCTTCTGGACACTCAAAATTAACCCTTAGCTTATTTTTTTTTGAATCAATTTCAGTTGGAGGGATAACTTTACTTACTAAGTCATGCTCTGGACATTTATTTGAGTATTCTTCTTCCATTTGTATTCAAATTTAATGATTCAAAATGATTAATCTGAAATTGCATTTATGGTTCTACCTAACCCGCATTTCAATGCGGGTTAGGTATTGTTAGCCTTAGTTTTTCTGCATTTTACACCAATAAACCTTGGGTATTCCCATTTTGAAGGATACGTTTCTATAATCTGTATAAGTTCCTTTTGGGGTTATTTGAAATTCAAGCCTAACACCAAATCCATCTTGGCCGAAAGAATACCATAAATTTTCTTCATCCTCTAATGGAATCGATGAAGATTTTGCAAAAGACGTGTAAAATGATTGTTGCATTAGAGATTTTTCCATTTCAACACCATTGTCATCTGTGTTTGTTTCGTAACCCGTTAGTCCATGATCTTTGTAGAAAAGTCTAAATTCTCCCTGGGGAAATCGTTTCATTAAATTAAACAACCACAACTCTTGGTTTCTAATGATACTAACAAAGTTGTCGTATGTAGTGTAATGATAAAATGTTGTGTTTGTTGGCTTGGGATAATAATGATTAAAAATGATTTCACTTAGCTTTGGTTTTCTTAAAATCAATTTACTATCTAGTGCTTTGTCCCAAGTTAAGTATGGTTTATTCCACAGAAACGAATTGCTAAACTCTATATCATTATGGCTAACGGTATCTTGAATATTGAACAATTGGAATGTATCATTGACAGTTTTAACAGCATCCAAAATTTTTGCATTTAACTTGTCTGTTTCAGCAAATAGCTCCATTTGTTTTTTTACTTTATTGAAATATTCGTCATTCATTACACGGTCTATTTATAAGTTACTGTATACAATTCAACATAGATATGTAATTAGCTTAGTCTATATATTTTTAAATGATTACTGTCATTTAATTATTCAAAAAACTCTTCATATACCCCCTCAACTCATCATCGCACACATAAACATACGTCCCTCTAATCCCTCTCAACATCATTGTTTTGTATATATTCAAAATATACTCTTTCAACAAAGCCGGATCAGTAATCCCATGCTTCCCTTTCTTGTCAAAATACTGAGAAGCGTCAATTTCAATCTGTTTCGTTTCTGGGTTGTATTTAATCTCGTTTCCGAAGATGATTCCCGTGTAATTCAAATCATATCCTTGTGTTGTATGAATACAACCCACCTCATCAAAGGCATTGGGAGAGTTAATCCAGTCTTCATTTGTTGTGTTCCATTTTAGGTTCAATCCTTCAATGGTAATATCAGGTACGTTTGCCTTAGCAGATTTCCATTCCCATGAATAACCCGATAGCAATCGGCACAATCCATGTTCCTCTTCCTTCTTTTTTAAATCAGCATACAATTCCGTTAATGAATCGTACAACTTCAATTCATAAACATCGCTCTCAAACTTTTCATCTCCTTCTTCCAAACGAACATGCAATAGATTATCTATAAAATTGATATAATCCACTCCACCTTTTACTCGGTGTTGAGAATTTAATTTCAGTAAAGAAGCCTTCCATTTTTGGTCTCTGAAACGTTGTTGGTCGATATCGGATGGCTTAATCGATTGTCCTTCATCGTAAAAGAAGATTTGGTTCTTAGACTGTTTTAAAATCCAATCCAATTCAGTTCCTTCATGAATATCTAAATCCAATCGTTTATTTGCATCATCAAAACTTTTGAAGTTGGTAATATTCTTTCGTTTTCTTAAACGATGCGCTTCATCTACAATCAATACATCGTATTCATTTTTTGAAACTTCAGATGGCCCTATTACCATTTTTGCACTTAAACCTTTTACATTTCGAAACACCTTCATTAAAGTCTTTCGTAAAGAAGTCATTGGAACAACCAACGCCACTCTTGGGTTTGGAAACTTCTTTTTCAATTGAGCAATCATTCTCAATTCAGATGAATAAGTTTCATCCTCTTCGTCTAAATGATGATCCATGATATCCGTTTTCAATAACTTCATCATGTAAATGGCCAATATTGTTTTTCCCGTTCCTGCTCCACCTTCAACGAAAATGGTATTCTCTTCTTTTCGAGTAAGGAGACTTAAGATTTCTAATACAGAATTGTGTTGATCATTGGTCAACGATTTGTATGGTGAATATTTGAACAGATCTGAATTATCGATACGCGACAATGGATTCTTCGCATATTTCTCTACCAATAAATGCTTCCATAAATTATCAAACAAGCCTTGGTATTGTTCACGCTGGTAATAGTTATGATCTATTAGACCAGCATTACCATTTTGTAATTTGTATCTGCCATCTGAAGCCATATATTGAATCAAATTCGATTCGATATCCAGCACTGCCGACTTATTGAATTTATCACAGCTTATAATAAGTAATTCCCCCAATTTATTGCGCTCTTCATTTCCCAAATGGTTCTTCATTCGGTTAATGGCATTGGTCGATTCACCAATGTAGGCCTCCCCTATTTTATCATCCTTAATGATATAGACAACAGGCCACGAATTATTCATGTAGGTATTCAAAACATACTCCGCTGAACCAGCTTTGCTGAATGCGTATTTATTTATTTTAACCGAACGAACAAAATCGTCTATCATAGATCTGTATACTTGGTCGCTGTTCCCTTTGCTTTATCCACAGGATATTTCTCTGCGTTTATTTTAATCTTATCAGCTACTATCTCAAATGGATCGAGTCCATGTTTTTCGGCCAGTAAGAATGAAAAGGATAATATATCTGCTAATTCTTCCTTGATTTTTTCAATGTCAACTTCTTCAGATTCCTTAATCGTTTTCCAAAGATATAATTCGTTTAGTTCAGCTGCCTCAATTGAAATGGCTGTTGCTAGGTTTTTGGAGTCATGAAATTGTTTCCATTCACGTTCGTCTCGGAATTGAATAAGTTGGGCGATTATGTCGTGGTATTTGGTCATATAATTAGTGATTTTTTGACTCATGGTAAACTTAATAAAATTATGAGGATAATTCTGTTATGATTTGCAAAAACATCTCACTCTTTAAACCTGCTAAATTAAGTATTAGAATCGATTACTACATCTTGAAATTTAGTTCATCTAAAGACTCCTTTATTACTTCTCCATGCGCTCTATAAACCCAACGAGCCAGCTGTAATAATTGTGTGAAATCGAGATTCAAAGGCGTAACACTGTCTTCAAAACCTCCTGTCACTTGCATCGCAAAGCACTCCAGGAAAGACCGCTCAAAGTCCTTATAATTATAAATCCCCAAATATTGGGTGTACTTTGCATACCGGTTTTTATAGATTTCAACACTGTAGTCAAAATCATGCATTGTAGTCAAAAAGGCTCGTTCCAATGAGAAATAAGTCATCAATTTAAAGTCCTCTATCGCCTTTTCATCATTTAAATCTAGCACTTTATTTTTAACCGAAATTTCACCAAATGTGTAAAAATTTAGAAGGCAAAACATCAAATATTTAATTTCTTCTTTTATTACATTTAAATCAGTTTCGCTGATATCCTCTTTGATAAAAGCTTTGATATGAGCAGAATCATTTGAAGCCTTGTTAACTATAATATTCTTGTTCGCCATGTATAAAAACTCTTCAATTTCCATAATTCATTCTGTTTTTTAAATTGTTATAAGCACTATTGCCCTATTCCTTTTTTAATAATATAATTAAAACTTGTCGTCAAATGCCCGTCATTCATTTCAAACGTTAGCTGACCATTATCAATATTTGTCAATTTTGCATTATCCAAAAGCATTGCTGGAGACTCTTTTTTCATCCAGGTATCAGCTATTTTTTCTATTTCTAAAAAGCTTAGCTCATCCAGAATGCACAGCTTCTTCCCTTTCAAAACAACACAATTTGCATAGGACATCGATAGACTATCCCCTACTGATGAAAAATCAATGGAGCGATCAATAATCGCTTCTTTTATAGCCGATACAAAAGCCATTTTAGCAGTTCCTGAACCTTGATTCTCCACTTGTGAATTGAAAGCATCAATCACTTCTTGATCTGAGTATTTTTCAAATCGTATTTTGTATTCCTTTTTAAAATCTTCGTACATCTTCATTCGTTTTTATAATAAGCTTCAGCAATTCCTCCAGCAATGCACGCCATTGTATCTGCA